>Ga0134126_10010770_pt1 | contig 11518 bp, 9 predicted proteins | sample KB31752_FD_96881 | JGI IMG/M metagenome (GOLD analysis project Ga0134126, IMG submission 96881) | Terrestrial soil microbial communities with excess Nitrogen fertilizer from Kellogg Biological Station, Michigan, USA - KB3-175-2 | ecosystem: Environmental > Terrestrial > Soil > Unclassified ... | reverse complement strand
TGGATTCGCGCTCATACGGCTATTGCCCTGAGGAGAAAGGTGGGCCAGCTCGGGGACCAGCTTGCCGTTCTGGTCGAACAATTCTTCAGGGCGATAACTCCGCATCCAGTTTTCCAGAATCTTCAAGTGTTCGGGCTTCTGCTGCAGATCGGCCACGGGGACTTGATGCGCCCGCCAGGTGCCTTCAATCTGCTTGCCATCAACCATTTTCGGTCCGGTCCAGCCTTTTGGTGTACGCATCACGATCATCGGCCATTCCGGCAGAACCGTATTTTTCCCCTTACGCGCGTCTTCCTGGATGGAGTGAATCTCCTCGACGACATGATCGAGGGTTGCCGCCATGAGCTGGTGCATCTGCTCGGGTTCGTGACCTTCAAGGAAATAAGGCTTCCAGCCATAACCGGTGAACAGCCTGGTTAACTGGTCATCGCTCATCCGGCCCAGGATGGTGGGATTGGCGATCTTGTATCCGTTCAAATGCAAAATGGGCAGCACCGCGCCATCGCGTTGCGGATTCAGAAATTTATTGATGTGCCAGCCGGTCGCGAGCGGTCCGGTTTCCGCCTCGCCATCGCCGACCACACAACATACCAGCAGATCAGGATTGTCGAAGGCTGCGCCGGCGGCGTGACTGAGTGAATATCCCAGCTCGCCGCCTTCGTGGATCGAGCCCGGCGTCTCCGGAGCGTCGTGGCTGGGAATTCCGCCAGGGAAGGAAAACTGTTTGAAGAGCCGCCGCATGCCTTCTTCGCTCTGCCCAATGTTGGGATAAAGTTCGCTGTAAGTGCCTTCGAGATAGGCATTAGCGACCATCCCTGGTCCGCCATGCCCCGGGCCGCAGATATAAATCATGTTGAGGTCATTTTTCTTGATGACACGGTTCAAATGCACATAAACGAAGTTGAGTCCAGGCGTGGTGCCGAAATGCCCAAGCAGGCGGGGCTTTATGTGCTCTAATTTCAAGGGCTCGCGTAATAGCGGATTGGCGTACAAATAAATCTGCCCGACGGAAAGATAATTTGACGCACGCCAGTAAGCATGAATTCTGGAAAGTTCTTCGTTGTTTAAAGGTGAATGCGAAATGCCGGGAAGGGTATGAACTGCTGTCATGAGAACACCTCAGACTGATATCGGCGGGATCTATTTATTATCGCGCATCGAGATAAAAAATGTGTGAACGGATGGAGGAGTGTGTAAGAAAAGCTTTTAACCGTAGAGAGCGCTGAGAACTGCCAGAGAGCGCAGAGAAAATCAACAACACACCTTAGAGAAATTAGCAAAAGGCGTGCTTACTGGATTCCTCGATAAAGCCAGCCATAGGGTTTCTCAGCGATCTCTGGCAGTTCTCCGCGTTCTCTGCGGTTAAAGGCTTTTGACTTACGGCTTTTTAGGCTTCAAATCGCAGGCCTGCGAAACTGACTTCAAATCCAGTCCCTCGGGCGAGAACTCAGCTATCTGCGGGCCGCGCGGAGTCTGGAACTCTACTCTAAACAGATGGGCGCCGATTAATTCACGGGCGGTGCCTTTGTCCATGGCAAGGAAATGCCCGTTGATCCAATTCCAATTGTGATAGCTGTGAGCGTTGTCCACTCGCACGCTCACGCGCATTTGCGGCTGTCCCCAAAAACCGGGCCAGTTCGGCCGGGCCAAACGCAGATCGGGACGGAAGTCAGCGAGTTTTAGCTTGCCATTGGTGCAATACAGAATGATTTTCGCCTGATCGTCACTGTTGGGTGCATTGTCAGCGGGAAGTTCGAAGCGCACTCGCTTGGCCGCGGTCATGCGGTCCTCGCCTGAAAATTCAGTCCAGTTACCGCCGGCATTCAGGCTGTTCGCATTGCCCTCGTAGTTTCCTTGATTATCTGGGGGTGGAGCATCTCTCCGATACTGACCGAAGAGGCTTACACTCGAAAGCAACAGCGCGAAAATGCCTATGCCCCTGATGACATTGCGAATCATATTTTTTCGTGCTCCGAATATTCTGATCTTGTCGGCAGCGCGCCGCGAGATCAAGTATCAGACTTAATACACTTCAGCGGCAACGTCACTGCCCAAACGTATTAACCCTATCGGAGCTGAAAAGTTGCACCGTCATCAGGGCGTTACCAAATTCGCACGCGTTCCTCCGGAGCGAGGTAGAGGGTTTCTCCGGATTGCACCTGAAAGTCCTTGTACCAGTCATCGATGTTCCGCACGGTATCGGTACGGTATTCCGACGGAGAGTGCTCGTCGGTCATGACCTGGCGCCGCAGGGCGGCCTCACGAGACTTATTCTTATGCGCCTGCCCGTAGGCGATAAAGAACTGCTGGCTTCCAGAAAAGCCGTCCTGCTCCGGTGCTGATTTACCCTGAAGGGTTCCGACGTAGGCGTCGTAGGCGGCCGCAATGCCACCGAGGTCGGCAATGTTCTCTCCTAGAGTCTGTTTACCGTGCAGCGCGAGGTCCGGAAAGGGATGATAGCTGTCGTATTGCGCCGCGAGTTTCGCGGTGGCAGCCTCGAAGTGTTCGAGATCAGCGGGCGTCCACCAGTTACGCAACGCGCCCTTTGAATCAAAGGTACTGCCTTCGGAGTCGAAGGTATGGCTGACCTCGTGCCCGATAATTGCGCCAATGGCCCCGTAGTTCACGGCGTCAGGCGCATCCTTATCGAAAAATGGCGGCTGCAGGATTGCTGCAGGGAAATTGAGGGCGTTCTGCAGCGGCAAGTTTACCGCGTTCACCGTTTGCGGCGTCATCGACCACTCGTGGCGGTCTACTTCTTTGCCGATCCGCGAAATCTGCTGACGATAGTGGAACACTTCCTCACGCCAGAGATTTCCAAAAATGTCATCGGACTTGATCTCCAGCCCGGAATAATCGTGCCAGGTTTCCGGATATCCGATTCCGACATAGAGCGTATCGAGCTTGGCCTGGGCTTCGGCTTTGGTGGCTGGATCCATCCAGGTGAGCGCGTCGATGCGCTTATGGAATGCGGCCACGATGTTAGCCACCATTTTTTGTGCCCGCTCTTTGGCTTCGGGCGGGAAATAGCGCTGTGCATAAATCTTTCCGACTTCGTCGCCCAGGACTGCATTGACCACGGCAACTCCGCGCTGCCAGCGTGGACGCTGCTCCGGCGTGCCCGACAAAGTTTTGCCGAAGAATGCAAACCGCTCATCTGCGAATGCCTTGGGCAGAACGCCGCCGTAGTTCTCAATCAGGTGATAGGAGAGAAGGTCCTTCCAGGATTCCAGAGACGCAGAACCCACCAGTGCCGATTCGCCGCTAAACGCGCTCGGCTGCCATATGATGAAGTTTGATTGATGGCTCAAGCCAGCAGCTGCGAAGTATGCTTCCCAATCCAATCCCGGCGCTTTTGCGGCAAAATCGGACCGTTTCCAGGGATTGTTGGCCTTGTGAATGTCCTGATCGTCATCCAGGTTCCAATGCTTCTCCGCGATTGCATGTTCCAATTCGAAGACGCGTTTAGCGCGCGAGTCCGGATCGCTGAGTCCAGCGAGCTTCAGCATGGCCGATATATGCGCCTGATATTGGGTGCGCAGGGTGCGCATGTGTTCGCTGTCGCTCAGGTAATATTCGCGGTCCGGCAACTCGAGGCCGCCTTGCAGCAAGTAAACCGTGTAGTGTTCGGAATCGTTAAAGTCGGGGGCAATCCACAAACCAAAAAGATTATCGGTATGAAAGTTCGTATTGTTCAGCGGATCGACGTCCGCACGTAAGCCTTCACCCAGCGCTTGCGCCAATTGCTTCTTGTCGCGAATGCCTGCGATTGCCTGAAGATGCGGTTTCAAGGGCATGAGGCCCCGGGATTCGATCCCGGACTCGTCCATGTAGGAGTTGTAAAGGTCGGCAATCTCTCGATTTCCAGAACCAACCGCCATATTGGACTTGGCAATTTCTTCAATCAGCGCCGCCGTATTTTTGTTGCTGATGTCGGCCAACGCCGAGAATACGCCCACCCCGGACCGATCTGACGGGATCTCGGTGCGCTTCAGCCAGGCGCCGTTACAATATTCGAAGAAATTGTTTCCCGGCTTGACTGACCGATCCATGTCGGCAGCAACGATGCCGTGATTGTTCTTGTCGGAGGCTTGCTGCGCGCTGGCTGCAAACAATAAAGCAAGAACCGTCGCCACAACTTGCGGGAATCGGAAAAACGAAAATAAATTCATTCATGAACTCCGGGAGTAATTTGGCCAAACCAAATTAGACGTTTGAAACAGAAGAGGGTAACACGCCAAGATGTGGACTAGGTCTCTCCAATCTCAATTTCCGGCCGAGGGACGAGCACCCGTCCGGATGTGGCTTGCCGGCGGCGCCTGTGTGACGAGCTCAAGCAGATCTTTTGCCAGTTGATCAGTATCGTGGCGGGCCACACCGTCCTCAGACAGAAAGTCGCCGAGCACAGGGCAAACTCCCAAAGCCTCGATCGCCTCCAAATCCACGACAATTTGTGACGCGCTTTCGAGGGAGTACTTCACCTTGAGTTCTTCAGAAGCCGGTTGCCGATTAATTAATGCGTAATCGAAAAGTCGGCAGCCAGCGTGCTCGTAAAGCGCGCGAATATGATCAGCCGCGGTGCGCCCCAGGCTTTCATTTGCTTGCGTCATGAGATTGCAGATATAGACCTTGATTGCAGCCGAGTCCCGAATTGCTTGCGGAATCCCGCAGACCAGCAGATTCGGAATCAGGCTGGTGAAAAGCGAGCCTGGGCCGACAGTAATCAAATCGGCGTGCGCGATTGCGGCGAGCGTCTGCGGAAGTGGCTCAGGCTCCGGAGGAACTAGAAAGAGTTCTTCCACGCGACCTTTACTGGCGGTGATTTTAGTTTCACCGCAGACCTTCGAGCCGTCGTCCATCAATGCCTCCAACTCGATGTTTGCCGCAGTAGCAGGATAGATATGTCCGCGGGTGGCCAAAATTTCCGAAGAGAGGCGCACCGCCTCGCTGAAATCTCCAGTCAGCGAGGTAAGTGCGGCTAGAAAAAGATTGCCGAAGCTATGGCCTTCGAGTCCTGTGCCTTTGTCGAATCGGTGCTGGAAAACCTTGGAGAGCAGAGCTTCGTCTTCCGATAACGCCACGATGCAGTTACGCACGTCGCCAGGCGGAAGCATGTTGAACTCTTTGCGCAGGCGTCCGCTGGAGCCGCCATCGTCAGTTACGGTGACCACGGCGCACAATTCGGAGATGCGCGCGAAATCGGATGCGGAAGAAAGACGAGAATCTCCCGCGCTGACCACATATTTCTTGAGTCCCTTAAGAAGGGTGGAAAGACCGGTGCCCCCGCCAATTGCCACTACCCGCAATTCGCGTGCACTGCGGCTGGGCATTGGTATTAACCGAGCTCCTCGACTCCTTCTTCTGGAGGCAGCGAAAGGTCTTCGCCTGGATCGGGATAAAGCAGCTCGGTGAAGCGCGGGTCTTCAGACAGGTTCTGGAAGTCGGAATCGTTGCGCGCCTGGAATCGCAACGTTGGATTCACAGTGATGGCGCGGTCGAGGTTTTTAAGTGCATCTTCCAAATGCCCGGTCAAGCAATCGAGCGCAGCCAGCCCATAGGCGACGTAATCCGCTTTGGGCACTTGCTTCGATAGTTTTTCAAGATGCTCACGTGCACTGACGTAATCCCCAATATTGATCAGCGAGACCACGAAGTCGTAATGCTCCTCGGCAGTCTTGAATTGCGTAGCGCCGCGCTCCAGCTGCTGGTTGCAGGCATTCATGTGCACGGCGGCGCGGTCGGCAAGCCCACGGTTCTTTCCTGAAACCACTTTCTGCAGCATGGTCTTCGCTTTGTCGTATTTGTGTTCCTGCATGGCGCGCAGGCCGGCTTCATAAGACTGCAGAAGTTGCGTCATTTCAGGATCGCTCGCGGGAGTGTGCTTGGCTGTGGATTTCTGGGCCATCTGAAGAATTTTTCCTCGGTTTGTCGTAGGGAATCCAAACGGCTGTCAGATTTGTACTTGAACTTCGGGTCCCTATGGTTTGGACCCAGCCAGGAGCTGACAGCAATAATCTAATGAATGTTTGCCGCTGACTGCAGGTCGATCTGTTTCCATTCGCCGGCGATAATTCCTTTGCGAATCTGCGCCGCCGTCTTGTGCTTCTGCGTCATCTGGTAGGAGTAATACAGCTCCTTCAGGCAAACCGAGCACTCAGCCCCGTGTGTACCCTCAAAGCAACTGTGCAAGCTTTTGTGGCCCATCCGATCGCAATAGCAATAACAGGGCTGCTGGTAAATCACCTTCTGGATCTTCGCCGCCAGTTCGTAAGCATGAGACTGATAGGGATATTGATCGTTGTTACCCCAGAGCTGATCCCGGCTGAGTATTGCGGGCAGCTTAGCGTCCGCGGCCGGAGGCGGGTTATAAGCCGGAACCTCGGCCTCGCCTGTCGTTTGCTCAGAAATAGCCCACGGCGCAGACACCGCAAACGTGAACAATAGAACCCCTGCCACCATTAATACCCGTCTCAACATACGATCCTCAAGGGCGTATTGTAACGCGATTTACACTTAAACGCACAAGGGAGACCAGGTTGGTCAATGTTGACATATACTTGCCAGCGGATTGCTCGTGGGCACTGCCCGAACTTGGAGAATGTGGGGACAGCCGCCCTCGGCTGTCCATCAGCCTGCACAAAATGGTGACGATAAGGAGAGTTTTAAATGAATAAGGTGAGCTTGCTAATATTACTCTTGGCCTTCACCCTGAGCGCCTATTCGCAGGAGCAGAAACCAGCCCCGACTCTTAAGAGCATTCTGCTCGAGCAACTCCGCTCCACTCACAACAAAGCCGAATGGTTTGTTCCGGCGAATACCGCCGTCGAAGGCCTTACCGCCGAGCAAGCCAGTTGGACCGATGGCAAAGGCAATCACTCGGTCGGCCAATTGGTCTATCACATCGTCTACTGGGACCGGCGTTCGCTGCAGAAATTCAAAGGCGAGCCCCAGGAAAAATTCGACGGCAACAACGACGAGACCTTCAACAACTTCGACGCCAAAAAGTGGGAGGCCATAGTGAAGCAACTCGATGAAGTCATTACAGACTGGGAAAAAGCCGTGGAAGGCGCAGACGACGCCAAGCTGAAGGATTCGTATTCAGAGATTGCCCACATCGGCACCCACAACGCCTACCACATCGGACAAATCGTTTACGTGCGCAAAGAGCAGGGCTCGTGGAACCCAGAAAAGGGCGTGAAGTGAGCCGTCTGTGGTCGTTCTCTGCGATCTCTGTGGTCAGTTTTAAGCATGAGCCATCAAGCCCGCAGAATTCATAAAAAGTCCGTTCGCGTTCTTGTTCATTCCTGCATTCCCCAGTATGTTTAAATAATGTCTAGCTGCCTTGCGCGCCGCCTGGGTCGACGCGTGCCCAACCTGCTGATTGCTTTATTGTTGCTGTGCGTTTCAGGCTTTGCACAGGGACCAGCATCGCCTACGCCGAACCAAACTGCACCTGCGGGGAGCGAGCGTAAGTCTGAGCAGAAGGCCTCAAAGCCTGATGCCGATCCATCTAACCAATCAGACCCCGATAAGCCAAGCATTGACAAATCCACCACCGCTCAAGCCGAAACCAAGATCACGCCCGAGCAGGCGCAACAGCTTTTCCGCGACGTGGACACCATCCTCGATTTCGCCAGCAACGACACTTCGCTTCCCAAGAAGCACGATGTAAAGCGTCGTCTCGCCAGTCGCGAAGAGGTTGTCAGTTATCTGCAGAAAAATATGGCTGAGGACAAAGACGTGCAGCGCCTCCGCCGCACCGAGTTGGTGCTCAAGAAATTCGGCCTGCTGCCCAAAGACTTCGATCTGCAAACCTTTCTGGTCAGTTTGCTGGAAGAACAAGTCGCGGGATATTACGACGCAAAAACAAAAACCGTGAACCTGCTCGACTGGGTCGCACCCGACCTGCAACGCCCGGTGCTGGCCCACGAACTCACCCATGCTTTGCAAGATCAATCCTTCGCATTAGACAAATGGCTGAAGAAAGGCAGCGAAGATCTGGACACCAAGCGAGACCTGAAGGCCGCTGACATCACCAAAGACGAGAACAGTGAAGCGCGGCAGGCGGTCACCGAAGGGCAGGCGATGGTGGTGCTCATCGATTACATGCTCGCACCCATGCATCGCACAGTTGCCAACTCGCCCGAGGTGGTGCGGATGATGAATGACAGTATGGCCAACGGCTCGGCCGATTCCAAGATCTACCAGAACGCGCCTGTCTTCATGAAAGAGGCGCTGACTTTTCCTTATCGCTATGGCGTGGAATTTGAAGCTGAGGTGCTACGCCAGCAAGGGAAGGACAAAGCCTTTAAGTCGACGTTCGAAAATCCGCCGCAAACTAGCCGCGAAATTATGGAGCCGCAGACTTTCATCACCGGTGAACACCTGGCGCCGCTGTCGCTCCCGGACTTCAAACATATATTCAAGGCTTATGACCGCTTCGATATCGGAGCGATCGGCGAATTCGATGTTGCCGTGCTGGCCGAACAATACGCGGGGTTAGAAACTTCGAAGCGAATTTATCCCGACTGGCGCGGGGGGTACTACTACTCAGTCCGTCCCAAGGGAAATCCTGGCGCTCCACTGCAACTGGTTTTTGTTTCGAAGTGGGCGACTCCAAAAGCCGCGGACCAATTTGCCGCCATTTACGCTCGCGGAATGCAGCAGAGATATAAGAAGGTGTCGTCCGCCCCAGATTCAAGTCTGCCTGCAGATTTAAAAGACCTGCGAACCCTGGGTGGCGACCATGTATGGAACACCGAAGAAGGGCCGGTCGTGATCGCCGTAAAAGGCGACACCATTCTCGTAACCGAAAGCCTGGAGCCGGCGCTCACTCATCAATTCCGCGAGGCGGTGTTGGGAAGTGCGCCGGAAAAGCAGCCGCCGAAACCTTGAAACTCTGAAACCTGCGAAACCTTACATCCCCGGGCATGGAATGCCAGAGGCATTTTGTATAATCACCCTTCGTCTTCTAGTTTTTATTTCTCACCTGAGAGGCAATTTGTCACAAGCAGAGATCGGAATTATCGGCGGCAGTGGCTTGTATTCCATGCCCGGGCTAGCGGAAATTCGAGAGATCACTCTGGAAACCCCGTTCGGCGCGCCTTCTGATGCGTACGTTCTGGGCGTGCTGGAAGGTCGCAAGGTGGCCTTTCTTGCCCGTCACGGGCGGGGCCACCGGATTCTGCCTGGCGAACTCAACTTCCGCGCCAACATTCATGGATTCAAACAGCTCGGCGTAGAGCGAATTCTTTCTGTGTCCGCCGTCGGATCGTTGAAAGAAGAACACAAGCCTCTCGAGTTTGTGATTCCTGATCAGTTCGTGGATCGTACGCGGCACCGCGTCGACACGTTTTTCGGGGACGGCGTAGTGGCGCATATCGCGTTTGCTGATCCGGTCTGCCCGCAACTCTCAGAAGCGCTTGTAGCCGCTTGCAAAAAAGCGAAAGTGACCGGTAAGCGTGGCGGCACTTACCTCTGCATGGAGGGCCCGCAGTTTTCGACCAAGGCCGAGTCAAACCTGTACCGCTCCTGGGGCATGGACGTGATTGGCATGACCAATCTGCAGGAAGCAAAGCTGGCGCGCGAGGCTGAGCTTTGCTACGTCACCGTTGCCATGGTGACGGACTACGATTGTTGGCATCCACACCACGAATCAGTCACGGTAGACCAAATCGTTGCCGTATTAACTAAGAATGCCGAGAACGCCTGTAACGTGGTCCGGGAGGCGGTTGCCGCCATGCCGAAAGAGCGTGGCTGCAAATGCGGATCTGCGCTGGCCCATGCAGTCCTTACCGATAGGGCAAAGATTCCGCAGGCCACGAAGGAGCGGCTGAAATTGATCATCGGAAAATATCTGTGAGCTGGCCATTTTGAAATTTTTGACGATAAATAAATAATGAGCATACTGGCAGTCGGTTCGGTTGCATTCGACAACATTAAAACTCCATCAGGTCAAGCGGAGAACGTCCTCGGCGGCGCCGCCACCTACTTCGCGCTCGCCGCCAGCTATTTCACTGACGTTCGCGTGGTCGCTGTAGTCGGCGAAGACTTCACTGCCGAAAACGAAAACGTATTGAAGAAGCGCGGTGTTGACACTCGCGGCATCGAACGTGCGAAAGGGAAGACCTTTCGCTGGGGCGGGCAGTACCTGGACAACCTGAACGAAGCCAAGACCGACTTTACAGACCTCAACGTCTTCGAGAATTTCCGGCCGCGAATTCCCACGCAATATAAAGATTCCCAGTTTTTGTTTCTCGCCAATATTCATCCCAGCCTTCAGGCCACGGTGCGCCGGGAGCTCTCCGGGGCCAAGCTGACCGGCGGCGACACCATGAATTTCTGGATCCAGGGCGCCAATGCAGAGCTGCGCGAAACTCTACGCCTGGTCAACATTCTTTTGATCAATGACGGCGAGGCGAAGATGCTGGCGTGTGAAACCAACCTGCCCCGCGCCGCCCAGAAAGTTCTTGCCATGGGACCGCAGGCTTTGGTCATCAAGCACGGTGAGTACGGCGCGACGATTTTCTTCCGCGAAGGCGCATTTGGTGTTGGCAAGCACCCATTTCGCGCTCCGGCGTTGCCGATCGAAGAGGTCAAGGATCCGACCGGCGCTGGCGATTCTTTCGCCGGCGGCTTTATGGGGTACATTGCCTCGCAGGAAGAAGTGAATCGTGAGGTCATCAAGCGCGCATTGTTCTACGGCGGCGTTATGGGGTCGTTCGCGGTCGAGAAGTTCGGCACCGAACGTTTGCAATCGCTCACCCGTGGCGAGATCGACGCGCGTTTTCAGATCTTCCGCGAACTCACTCATCTGGAATGAAAAAGCCGAACACGTCGGGCAGCGAAACCATTCTGGTTGGGCAGATCGCTGCCATGGTTTCTATTGCCGCGTTTTTTTACTATCTGCGGCACGACGATCTGCTGCTGTATGGGGACGCAGTCGCTCACATCAACATTGCCCGCCGCGTCATCGACTCGCGTACGCCGGGACTCTTACAGTTAGGGACGGTATGGCTTCCGCTTTCGCACCTGCTGATGCTTCCCTTCCTCATTTCCAAATGGATGTGGCGAACTGGAATCGGCGGCTCTATTCCGTCGATGCTCGCATACGTTTTTAGCGCGACCGGAATCTTTCGATTGATGAAGACTGTTCTGCGGTCTTCGAAAGGCCATGCTGGCGCCAGGTTTGCCCAGTGGTTTGCGGCGGCGATTTTCGCGCTCAATCCCAACCAGATCTATCTGCAGACCACCGCAATGACCGAGCCTGTCTATCTGGCGTTCTTCATTTGGACGCTGGTGTTTATATGCGTTGCGATTCGCGCCTGCTTCGTCGCAGATCGTAAAGCGGCAACCTCGTCGATGATGAGGGCTGGCTTCTGCATCGCCGGAGCGTGCCTTACCCGATATGACGGGTGGTTTCTAGCTTTGGTGGTGACCGCGGTTTTGCTTTTTCTCTCGCGAGTGTCCAATTTCGCGCATCTTCGTCCGGGACTGAAACGTTTGGCATTGCTCGCGG
>Ga0134126_10010769_pt1 | contig 11518 bp, 8 predicted proteins | sample KB31752_FD_96881 | JGI IMG/M metagenome (GOLD analysis project Ga0134126, IMG submission 96881) | Terrestrial soil microbial communities with excess Nitrogen fertilizer from Kellogg Biological Station, Michigan, USA - KB3-175-2 | ecosystem: Environmental > Terrestrial > Soil > Unclassified ... | reverse complement strand
TGGCCTCGGATGTCGTAAGTCCCAAACAGAGATCGTTGGGGTTGATGGACATGACCATCGAACGAAATGCATACGGCCGGCAGATCGATAGCCGGATTGCACCCATTGAGGTCGATGGAGCTTCGGCCGAGGCGGTTTTTATCCGCGCGCCAGTAATTCTACGCGTTGGACCCGAAGCGAAGATTCTTGCCAGCTATCAGGGCGCTCCGGTGCTGGTGGAACAAGGCAAGCACCTGGCGGCCACCTTTCATCCCGAACTGAGCGGCGACGACCGGATACACGGGCACTTTGTTCAAAAGGTGATCAAGGAGCGAGCCTGAGCGCCTCCGCTACACTTAAGAAGCGTGAAGCGCGTTCTATTTCTTTGTATTGGCAACTCCTGCCGCAGTCAGATGGCGGAAGGATTTGCGCGAAAGTACGGCTCCGATGTGATGGAGACAGCCAGCGCCGGGCTCTCGCCCGCTCTCATCGTTCAGCCGCTTACAAAGAAGGTGATGGCAGAGCGCAACGTTAATATTGATGACCAGCATCCAAAAGACCTCGGAATGCTTGAGCTCAAGAGCTTCGATCTTGTTGTAAACATGAGCGGAGCCAAGCTTCCCGCCCGCATTCCCATCGAGGTGCGTGAGTGGCGAGTGGAAGATCCAATCGGGCAGACCGAAGAGGTTTATCTAACGGTTCGCGATCAGATTGAAAACGCTGTGATGCGGTTAATCCTGGAGTTCCGGCACCAGGCTCGCAACGAACGTTCAAAGCCGGTACTCACCAATCGCGGATAGCGCAGAAAGCTCCGTCGCTGGAAATAAAAACGGGACTCAAGCGTAAGGCTCGAGTCCCGTTACAGTACAGTAATGGCTGATTAAAAACCCGCGCAGCTTACTTGCTGGTGCTGGTGGTGCTGCTGGAAGTTTCGCCGGTGCCCTTCTTGCTGTGTTTCTTGTGGTGCTTCTTGGTGCTCTTCATCGTGCTGTCGCTGCTCGTCGCGGTGTTCTGTGCGGCGAATAGGACGGCGGGACCAGCAAGCAGGGAAAGGCCGAGGGCGGCGGTCATAAGTTTCTTCATTGTGGGGATATCTCCTTATTTACAACTCTTGATAGCACTTTGTGCTTTCACTGAGTATGTTCGCAAACCAATGTGAAGCCGTCCTGAAGTTCACATTAAACTTGCCTTAATGTAAAAAATGTAATCAAATTTCTGGTTCTGGGGACAAAATTGCTTCACGTCTGGGACGCTGGCCGCGATTGGCCGAGTCGCCTCACCCCGTATGCCGGAATTTTCTAACCTTTCGCTTATGCCGCCAGTAGTGAATGGCCGCTACGAAATGAAGAATCCGCCAATTGGGCAAGGCGGTATGGGTGTCGTGTACAAAGCTTACGACACCATCACAAAGAGATTCGTGGCGCTCAAGACGATGTGGGGCAACGTGGACCCCGCCGCCATCGAGCTTTTCGAGCGGGAATGGACGGTATTGGCGCGAATCAGCCACCCCAATATTGTCGACATTCTGGATACGGGCGAATTTCGCGACAACGCGCACCGGAAACCGTATTTCGTAATGCCCTTGCTGCCAGGCGCAACCTTGGAACATTTGATCAAGAATGCAAGCCAGCGGCTTACGGTCGAGCGGACTGTGGAAATCATTTGCCAGGCGTGCCGCGGACTCCAGGCAGCGCACGACCAGGGATTGGTGCATCGGGATCTGAAGCCCAGCAACATCTTCGTCATGGAAGACGACACCGTTAAGATAATCGACTTCGGCGTCGTTCACCTGGCGGATACCAGATCCGCGACCGGCATCAAGGGCACCCTGCATTACATGGCGCCGGAGCAGTTCGATCTGAAGCCCGCAACCGCCCTTTCCGATATTTTTTCGCTCTCTGTGGTTTGCTATGAGGCGTTGACCGGGCGCAAGCCGTTCGGACGCAAAACCGAGATGGAAGTGGTGGAAGCGATTCGCGCCTACGTACCGCCGCCCGCTACCGAAATAAACGCGTCGGTGAACCAGTTGTTGAGCCGGACGGTCCACAAAGGAATGGCGAAGCAGCCGTGGCACCGTTTCTCAAGCGCGCGGGAATTTGGTGAGACGCTGCAAAGGGCGCTGCGCAGTGAACCGATAGAGCGGTTCGACCGGACCAAGATTCAGCCCCGCATTGAGCGGATACGGAAAGCCTGTGCCGAAGGCGATTATCAGTTCGGCATGGAAATTCTGACGGAGTTGGAATCGGAAGGCCATATCGACCCCGACATGGCCGTGCTTCGAATCCAGATTGAGCAGGGCGTTCGCCAGAAGACCATCCGTCAGTTGCTGGACAGCGCGCGGACACGCATGGAAGAGGATGAGTATCCGCTTGCGCTGCAGAAAATCCAGGATGTCCTGAATATTGATGAAACGAACATTGATGCGCTCCACCTTAAATCGCGGATTGAGCAGCAGCGGGGCGAAAAACAGATTGAAAACTGGATGCGGCTGGTGGCTGAGCATCTGGACAATCAGTTGTACAGCCAGGCCCGGCAAGGCCTGCAGGAAATCTTAAAGATCGACAGTTCGCATACGAAGGCGCGGGAGTTGATTGCGGAAATCGATCGCACGGAGCAGGAAGCCATCAAGATCCGGGAAGAGAAGCAGAAGCTGTACGATGCTGCTCTGACTGCGTATAAGAACGGCGAAATCAGCACCGCGCTCAATAAACTGGAGCGAGTCCTGGAACTGAACCGGCGCTCACCGAACTCCGCTACTTCGGATCGTGACGCGGAGTATCAAAGCTTCTACAACCAGGTTCGCTCTGAACGTGACGCGGCGCGCAACGCATACGCCGAGGGCCGGAAGCAGCTTGTCGATCGCAACTTCGCCAGAGCTCTGGAAATCTGTGAGCAGTTCCTTCAAAAGCATCCCGGTGATCCGCTCTTTCAGGCGCTGAAAATTGAGGCAGAAGAAATACAGCGTCAGGAGCAATCCGCGGCAATTGCCGAAATCAACCGGCGCAGCGATGCGGAGCCCGACCTGGATAAAAAGTACAACATCATCAAGGATGCGCTGGCGAAATACCCGAACGAACAACATTTCAAATCATCATTGAAGCTGGTTCGAGACCGCCGCGACCTGGTGAATCTCATCGTCGGGCGCGCCCGGCAGTATGAGGAGCGGGGGCAATTCAATGATGCGGCCGGCCAATGGGATATCCTTCGGAACATTTATCCGCTCTATCCCGCTTTGGATTTCGAAGTGGAGCGCCTGGGGCGGAGGCGCGACGAACAGGTTCAGAATGAGAGAAAAGCCCGTTGGGTGGAGCAGGTAGACCGCCGGTTTGGAGCGGGGCAATATACAAAAGCCCGAGACATTTGCGATGAGGCTCTGCAGCAGTTCCCGGACGACCCCGAGTTAAAGGGATTGCATTCTCTCGCGGAGCAGGGAATCAAGCGGAGCGCTGAGGCGAGCGTGCTGCTCGGTCAAGGGCAGGAATTATGCGCTCAACAACGGCATGAAGAAGGCCTGGCCGCGCTCCGGCGGGCAGAGCATTTGGACCCACCCAACACCGCGATTCGGGCGGCGCTGCTGAGTGAATTGATCCAGTGTGCTCGCCAACTGATAGGGAAGGACTGGCACGAATCAGAGCCGCTGGTGCGCGAGGCAAGTGAGATTGATAGCAGTGATCCGGTCGTGCGCGCGCTATCATCCCTGATCGATGATCACAAGCGGCAGGATGCGATTAACGCGATGCTGCTCGAAGCCCGCAACTTGCAGGGGAACGGCGACCTTGAGGCTGCGCTCAAGAGAGTGGAAGGCGGGCTTGAACTTTACCCGAATGAAATCCGGCTTTCTCAGTTGCACAATACCTTGCGGGCTGCCATCGGTGGAGAGCGAGCTACTCGCAGAGAGCCGGCCCCGCTGGTCTTCGAAACCGTTGCCGCAGATACGCCCGCCGAACCGTCCGACGCGCCCGGCGTTCAGAGCCGCGACCGCCAGGGAGCGTTTTCAAACGCGCCAGTCACACAAGAGCCAGCCAAGATTACGGCTCCCGCTCGCACTGGCCCGAAAAAGCGGAGTCCATTATGGTGGACCGCCGCGGCGGGAATCGTTCTCGTCGCTGCGGCAATGATGCTCCTTCCCAAGCACAGCCCTCCTGTGCCGCCGCATGTGGAGAAGAAAGTCAATATGCAAGCCGAATCCGGCCTGCTCGCCTTACCTCCGTTGCTGCGAGGCATCCAAATCGATCCAGAACTTTTGGCCCTGTCCAAACCGATTCAGTTGACAGTGACAGCGAACGCGCCGGAAGGTGTGATTTTCGTTAACGGAATCGCGCTTCGGAGGCCGATGAAGAACGGTTCGCGCGTCGTCCAACTTTCACCGGGCACTTACAAGATTAAGGTCAGCCAGCCCGGCTATGAGGATTCGGAGGAGCAGCGTATCGAGATCAAGGCGGCCGACGGCAATCTTAAACCGCTAAGCTTCGTGCTCGCCGCCATTCCAAAACTCGCAACTCTGGGTGTCGAATCAGCGCCCGCCGGCGCCAGTGTTCTGATAGACGGGGTGTCAGCCGGCACGGTGGACTCGAACGGCGGCTTCTCCTCGAAAGAGATCAGTCCGGGCTCGCATTCCATCGGGCTCAAAAAGCAAGGCTTTGAAGACCTCAGCGTGTCGCGGGAATTTAAACCCGGCGATACCATCACGGTCAGTGGTGACGAAATGCGGCCGTTTGGCGCGATGGCGTTCAAAGTTTCGCCGCCTTCAGCCCGAATCACTTATCGTCGCGACGGCGATGCTGCCGGAGTTACGGCCGAAAACAATCAGACGTTATCGCTCAAATCTGGAAGTTACTTGATCACAGCCGAGGCGGACAATTTCCAGCCAAAATCTGCCACTGTACAGGTTCCGCCCGGCAAGCCGGTGAGCGTGGAATGGGCCTTGCTGCCTGTGGCGCGGCCCATTGCAAAGCTGACTCCGGCGCGGGTTTTTGAGAATGGCGATGCCTGGAAGACTAGCGCTAGCGGCTGGTGGATTCACGCAAACGGATACGGTTTCCTGCGCGCAAACCTGGGTACGTTCGTTTTCGACATCCTCAGGGAAGAGCAGAAAGGATTCTTCAAGAACAGAACCAGAAAGATTGTGTTTGTTGCGGATTATCGAGACGAGAATAACCGGATTGTTTACACGCTCGATGGACACAACATTATCCGAAAGGTCTATTCGAACGGCCACAGCGGCGCAGATGCAAAGTCGCCTCACGAAATGGAGGGGAGCAGCGTCTATCGCATCGCGGTAGAGATCACGCCAGCCGCAATCCTGATTCGCGGCAGGAACGGGAAGGTGCTTGATTCGGTTAAGCGCCAGGGTTCACCCGGGAAGTTCGGATTCCAGGATGAAGTTGCGCTGTCGGTGGCCTCGGCGCCGTAGGGCAGTGCGCCAGATTTCACAGGTCCGCTCCTTGACAGTCGCGGTTCTGTGTAACACGTTGACGAACAGAACCGCGCGCGTCAGCAAGCGGCATGGAATAGCTTTCACAGCCGGCAGATCAGCAATTCGCGTTCGTAGATCATTTCCGGCGGGAGATGATCGTGCAACTTGATAAACAACTCTTCGTGCCCGATCACTTCGCTATACCAGGCATCCCGGTCGAAGGACTGTAGCTCTTCGAATTTGTCCTCGGGAAATTCGAGCCCCTGCCAATCGATATCGCTGTAACGGGGCATCCAGCCAATGGGCGTCTCTTTACCCGCGGCGCGGCTGTGGACGCGGTCGACAATCCACTTCAGCACTCGCATGTTCTGGCTGAACCCTGGCCATATGAACTGTCCGTCGCTATCTTTGCGGAACCAATTCACCTGAAATATGCGCGGTGTAGAAGTAAGCGAGCGCTGCATCCTGAGCCAGTGGCGAAGATAATCGCCCATGTGATAGCCGCAAAACGGCAGCATGGCCATGGGATCGCGCCGAACCTTTCCGACAGCGCCCGCCGCAGCCGCTGTGGTTTCGGAGCCCATGGTTGCGCCCACATAGACGCCGGTACTCCAGTTGAATGCCTGGTACACGAGAGGTATGGTTGCAGCGCGGCGTCCGCCAAAAATAAAGGCGCTGATAGGCACGCCGTCGGGATCTTCCCAATGCGGATCAATAGAGGGACATTGTGAGGCAGGAGCAGTAAACCTGGCGTTCGGATGGGCAGCTTTCTTGCCGGTCTGTTTCCCAATCTGCGGGGTCCACTTGTTACCCTGCCAGTCGATGCATTCGGCCGGTGGTTCGGGTGTCAAGCCGTCCCACCATACGCCGCCATCCGGTGTAAGAGCAACATTAGTAAAAATTGTGTTCCTGGAAAGTGCGGCAATCGCATTTGGGTTCGTTTTTGCCGAGGTGCCGGGGGCTACGCCGAAGAAACCAGCTTCCGGATTGATGGCCCGCAACTGGCCATTCGCATCAGGCTTGATCCAGGCGATGTCATCTCCCACGGTCCAGATTTTCCAGCCCTCGAATCCCGCCGGAGGAATCATCATGGCAAAATTTGTTTTGCCGCAGGCGCTTGGAAAAGCCGCTGCGACATAGGTCTTCTCGCCCTGCGGATCTTCCACGCCTAGAATCAGCATGTGCTCCGCCATCCAGCCCTCATCGCGAGCGATATTGGATGCGATTCGCAATGCGAAGCACTTCTTCCCAAGCAGCGCGTTGCCGCCGTACCCCGATCCATACGACCAGATCTCGCGCGCTTCGGGGAAATGAACAATGTACTTCACGGAATTGCAGGGCCAGGGCACGTCCTTTTCGCCCGGCATCAAGGGCGCGCCCACGCTGTGCATGCACGGAACAACGCGTTTAATGTCTTTGTCGATCTCTCTAAAAACCGGCAGCCCGATGCGCGCCATAATGCGCATGTTCACGACCACGTAGGGCGAATCGGTCAGTTCCACTCCAATGCGCGACATGGGCGAATCGATGGGGCCCATGCTGAAAGGCAAAACATACATCGCGCGCCCACGCATGCAGCCCCTAAAAAGATTCTTCAGCGTGCGGCGCATTTCAAAGGGATTCACCCAGTTGTTGGTAGGGCCGGCGTTGTCTTTCGACAGCGAGCAAATGAAAGTGCGATCTTCGACGCGCGCCACATCGCTCGGATCGGAGCGCGCTAGATAACAGCCGGGCCACAAGCTTTCGTTCAGCTTGATCAGCGTTCCGCCCGCAACCATTTCCGCGCAAAGCGCCTCGAATTCCTCCTGCGAGCCGTCCACCCAGTGAATGGCCGCCGGCCTGGTGAGTTCCGCCATTTTTTCCACCCAGCGCAGCAGATGTTTGTTGGTGCTCAACGGGACGGCGGAGGCTGGCAATGTGGGGGATTTCATAGCAAACCGTTTTGAGACTATCATGGCAGTTGGCCGCACTGGCCACCCGGCACTGTATGGAATCCAACCCGAGCCTCCTGCCAGCCTCAAACGAATTGAATCTGGAACGCGACCTGACCTTTCACCTGGTTCGCGTCGTCGAGGAAGCCGCCATTGCTAGCGCCCGCACCATGGGCCAGAGCGACCGAAAGCATTCTGACCATGCAGCCGTCCAAGCCATGCGCCAGGCGTTTGAGAGCGTTCCCATCGCGGGAAACATCGTGATTGGCGAAGGCGAACGGGACGAAGCGCCCATGCTCTACATCGGCGAGCGCGTCGGGGCGGATCCGCCGGACGGCGTCGAATATCCGGGCATCGACATCGCAGTCGATCCTCTGGAAGGCACAAATCTGTGCGCCACCGGCGCGCCGAACGCCATCGCAGTGCTGGCCGCGTCGGAACCGGGCGGCCTACTTCACGCGCCCGACTGTTATATGGAAAAGATCGTGGCGGGCCCGGCGTGCCGGGGATCGCTCGACCTGGACGCGCCGGTATCGCAGAATCTGAAGGCCATTGCACGCCGTCTGGACCGGGACGTACGGGATCTCACCGTCATTGTTTTGGATCGGCCGCGGCACGAAAAACTGATTGACGATATACGGCGCGAGGGCGCGCGCATTCGCCTCATTGGCGATGGCGACCTGTCTGCTGCGATTGCGGTGGCGGTACGGGGCAATGGCGTGCATGCTGTCATGGGCATCGGCGGCGCTCCGGAAGGCGTTCTGGCGGCGGCCGCCATGCGCTGTCTGCATGGGGAAATGGTGGGCCGCCTGGTGATCGACACACCGGAACTGGAGGAACGCGTTGCCAAAATGGGTATTCGCGATCCGCATCGTATTTACACCGCCGGCGACCTCGCCATGGGAACGCACATTGTCTTTGCGGCCTGCGGTGTAACGGACGGCGCTCTGCTGCGGGGAGTGAGGTTCTTTGGGGAGGGGCATCGGACCCACACGCTGTTGATGACCTCCAGCAACAACAGCGTGCGATTCATCGACGCGGTTCATATGGACCGCAAGCCCGGCCCTCGCGGCGTGCGACTGTACTGAGTGTCCGGCTACTCTTCCGGCACTGCAACGGTGATGTTTCGAAATTTCAAGCCGCCCGTATGGTCGCCCTGGATATAGAAAGGTCCGGGCTCGCCCTCATCGGCGTTCAACGCGCCGCCGGTGATCCCCTCAATTTCCTTGCCATCGATGGTTGTGGTTCCATTACGAACGACCGTTACCTTGCGTCCCACGAGTGTCACGTCAAATGTCTCCCACTTGCCGGGGGTGCGGGGCAGTTCCGTGCTGGGCGCAAGCCGTCCGTAGATTGATCCCATCTGCCGGTTCATCGGTTCCGAGCCGGCAGCTTCATATTCGAGCTGGAGTTCGTATCGCCCGCGCAGGTAGAAACCGCTGTTTGCATTGTCGGGGCAGTTCACTTCGAAGTGCAGCTTGAAATCTTCAAATTTGCGCGCTGTCTTTAAATTCGCGCCGCGAGCCTCGTTTACGAGATCGCCGTCTTTCACCACCCAATGACTTTTGGCGGCATCCCCGATTGGCTCCCAGCCGTCCAGGTCCTTGCCGTTAAAGAGCGGCTGCGGCGAGGTCCATGCCTTCGGCTCCGGATGGTTCAGTTCCGGCGCGCGCGCACCGGTTAACGGCGTCGTGTGGTCCCCCACTTTCTGGGTTCCGGTCAGCTTATCACCGGACGCATCGAGTTCCCAGATCATGGCGGGGTGCCGTCCACTGGCCGGAGAGGCCGTGAAGGTCAGGTGCGAACCGTCGGTATGAAAATCTTTCACCTGGTAGACATGGCCTCCGGTAGGTTGAAACCAGATATCCAGCTGGCCGCCTTTTTCGGTTATGCCCAGCCAGTTAGCGCCGACACCAGAGCGCGTGTGAACATCGAAATCCCAGCGGCCCACAAAGGGGTTGCCGCTGTCCGCAGCAAGTGCTGATACTGTCATTGCGCCGGCGAGAACGAGGCCGGTCAGAAAATGTCGCATGCTGGCAGTGTATAACTCGAAGGTCTGGAGATCTTGAGCCGCGGACAGAATTGAGACACTATTACCGTGAAATACATTGCAGGCTTGCTGGTCTTCGGCGGATTGGCTTGGGCGGCATCGTCCCAAGTAGATATTTACAGCGTGAAGGATCTGCGAAACATGACAGATAAACTCGCGCAGAAAGGGAAACCATTCGCGAGCCAGGATATTGCCCGCTACGCGAATCACTACACCATGCTGGCGTATCGCGAAGCGACCGGCTCGTCGGAGCTGCACGAGCACGAGGCCGATATCTTCGTCGTCGAGAGCGGCGAGGCGGCCATCGTGACTGGCGGCAAGATAGTGAATCCGAAAACGCAAAAGCCCGGCGAGATCAGGGGCACGTCGATTGATGGCGGCGAACGCCACACGCTGGCTACCGGCGATATCATTCACATCCCGGCCGGGACGCCGCACCAGCTTCTGATCCAGAAGGGAAAGCCGTTCGCGTATTTCGTTGTCAAGGTGACCGGCCAGTAGATGGCGGTTGCGTGGCTGTTAACCGTTCTCGCTTGGGCGGGCATAGCCGCGGGTGTTTTAATCGGTGAACCACGCAGGCTCTCGGCGCATCTGGCAGCCGCCGGGGGAGGTTTACTCTTCGGAATTTCGTTGTTCTGGATTGTTCCGGACATGGCCGAAGTGTCGGGCACGGCGGCGGCTGTAGTGCTGGCATTTGCCGCCTGCGGCGGAGTATTGCTCTTTGACCGGATTCTATTGCATACGGGCCATTCACCAAGGCACGGCATTCTGGGGCCGCTGCTCGCCGCCACCGCGATTCACAGCTTCATTGACGGATGGAGTCTGCGCGCGCTGGGCTCGCAACCGCTGACCAGTATCACGGTCCCGCTGGGGTTGGCTCTCCACAAGATTCCGGAAGGGCTCGCATTGGGCTGGGTCGCGCGACGATCGATCAGCAGCGCCTCGCGAGCATTGATTCCATGTGTTGCAGTGGAAGCGCTGACAGTGATTGGCGCGGCTGTAGAACCGCGTGCGAACGAATCCGCCAGCGCGATGTTCGGCCCATGGTGGACGGTTGCGATGCTTGCGATCATAGCCGGAAGCTTTCTGTTCCTCGGGCTTCACGCCCTTATACCGAACTGGAAAAAGGCCGGCGTGGTGACTACATTTCTGGGGACGCTTTTTCTGGTAGGGTTGGTGGGGGCGCTGAAATAAACCAAGTTGCATTGCGACGGCCCTGTTCATATTCTTCTGATAGCCGCGGGCCGAGACCCGCCGCTATAACTTCCCTGATGTAATCGACTGTGCCGAGGTCACCTTTGCGAATTCTGGTTCTTCTCGTTGCCGCGCTGGCGTCTCTCACCTTTAGACTTCGCTTTGCGTGAGTGCTTCAGCTTGACAGATCCGACAATTAGTACCACAATGTGGTTGTAATCATGCTCGGTGAGTTCGAATATCTACTACTCACGGCCGCGGCGCGGTTAGGGGAAAATGCCTATGGCGCTGCGATCCGGCAGGAGATTTCGGAGGTAACCAGGCGCAGTTGCTCAATCGGAGCGCTTTACACAACATTGGATCGGTTGGAGGGCAAGGGCCTTATAAAGACCTGGATGGGCCCTCCGACGCCACAGCGAGGCGGCCGGCCCAAGCGAATGGTGCGCGTCACAGCTAAGGGCGTTCAGGCGGCATCGGCCTTCTACAATTCGGTGACGCGAGTCAGCCGCGGCGTTTCCTGGGAAGCGCTATGACCAGGATTTCCTGCCCGTTGGTGGACGCTGTATCGCGCCTCTTGGAACCCGACGAACGCGATGCCGTGCTCGGAGATCTCAAAGAATCGGGCGAAACCGGCGGGCAAGCATTACGCGGGATATTAGGCTTGATCCTGCGAAGGCAGGCAGAGGTATGGAAAGACTGGCGATCCTGGCTGGTTCTGCTGAGTCTGGTTATCCCACTCGCCTGGCTACTCTCTATCGCTGCGAATCTGACGGCCGGCGCTAGCGCGGTCTATATCTGGTCATACCTGAATAATTGGGACTGGACGCTGCTGCGGTACGCCAGTTTCTGGTACATCCTGCGGGACGCTGTAGTCGCCGTTTTTGCGCAGTACGCAATCTTGATCTGCTGGGCGTGGAATGCTGGTTTCCTGCTCGGATTCGTTTCGCG
>Ga0134126_10010768_pt1 | contig 11518 bp, 9 predicted proteins | sample KB31752_FD_96881 | JGI IMG/M metagenome (GOLD analysis project Ga0134126, IMG submission 96881) | Terrestrial soil microbial communities with excess Nitrogen fertilizer from Kellogg Biological Station, Michigan, USA - KB3-175-2 | ecosystem: Environmental > Terrestrial > Soil > Unclassified ... | reverse complement strand
GATGCTGATCTCGGCGGTCAACGCCCTGACGCTGAGTACCGCGCTGTGCGGCGTGCTGCTGACGCGCGGCCGGTCGCGGCGCGGCCCGATGCGTTACATCCTCGGCGGCATCCACAAGGTGCGCGACGGCTATGCATCGATTGTGCGCCGGCTGCTCCGCGTCGCCATCGTCGGCGTCGTGGTGGTGGCGGGTGTGCTGATCCTGTCGGGCGGGCTGTTCACGCGCCTGCCGCAGAGCTTTTTGCCCGAAGAGGATCAGGGCGCGATCTTCGCGACGCTGCGCCTTCCCGAAGGCGCGTCGCTCAACCGCACCGAAGCCGTCGTGAAGCAGGTCGAGGACATCGTCCACGCGACGCCGGGCGTCGAGGGCGTGCTGTCGGTCGTCGGCCTCAATTTCATCGACTATATCGCGGCGTCGAACCAGGCGTTCTTCGTCATCCGCCTCAAACCCTATGAGCAACGCACCGATCCGGCGCAGGGCGCCGGCGCCATTATCGCGCAGCTCCGGCCGAAGCTTGCCGCCGTGCGCGGCGCCATCGCGTTCCCCTTCAACCTGCCGCCGATCCTCGGCCTCGGCAGCACCGGCGGCTTCCAGTACGTGCTCGAGGCGCTGCAGGGGCAGTCGCCGACCGATCTCGCCGCGGCGCTGCGCGGCCTGCTCGTCGCCGCCAACCAGCAGCCGGAACTCGCCGGCGTGTTCAGCACCTATGCCGCCGACACGCCGCAAATCTATCTCGATATCGACCGCGACAAGGCGCAGGTGCTGGGCGTGCAGATCGCCGACATTTTCAGCGCGCTCCAGGCGACGCTCGGCGGCTTCTACGTCAACGACTTCAACACGTTCGGCCGCACCTGGCAGGTGAATGTCCAGGCCGAGACCGCGTTCCGCGACCAGGTCAACGACATCAATCGCATCTATGTCCGCAACGGCAAGGGCGAGATGGTGCCGATGCGCGCGCTGGCGCAAGTGCGGCTGGTCCAGGGGCCGCAGGCGGTGTCGCGCTATAACGGCTATCGCGCCGCCATCGTCAACGGCGCGCCCAGGCCCGGCTTCAGTTCCGGTCAGGCGATTGCCGCGATGGAGCGCATCTCGCGCGCGACCCTGCCGGCGGGATACGGCTTCGAATGGACCGGCACCGCGCTTCAGGAAAAGGCCGCGAGCGGCGGCACGTCCGTCCTGCTTGGCCTGTCGCTGCTATTCGCCTATCTGTTCCTGGTCGCCCTGTATGAAAGCTGGAACATCCCGGTGCCGGCCCTGCTCTCGGTCAGCGTCGCGCTGCTCGGCGCGCTGGTCGCGCTTCGCCTGGGCGGGCTGAGTTTCGACGTCTATGCCCAGATCGGGCTGGTGGTGCTGATCGCGCTCGCCGCCAAGAACGCGATCCTCATTATCGCCTTCTCCGTCGAGCGGCGCGCGAACGGCATGGATATCCGCCAGTCGGCGCTCGAAGGCGCGACGCTGCGCTTCCGCCCGGTCATCATGACCAGCTTCGCCTTCATCCTCGGCCTCCTGCCGCTGGTCGTCGCGCAAGGGGCCGGCAAGGTCACGCGCCACGCCGTCGGCACACCGGTGTTCGGCGGCATGATCTTCGCGGCGGTGTTCGGCGTGTTCGTCATCCCGCTGCTTTACGTCGTCGCCGAGCAGTTGCGTCACTGGCGGCGGAAATAGGGCGCCAACACGACGCGTTTCGGGTGGAAACCTCGCGCTAGCGCGCCGGTGACGGTTCGGGCGTGATGTCGAGCCGCCACGCCGTCGCGTCCGTCAGATAGGCCTGCGCGGCGTGCTGTATGTCGGCGGCGGTGACGGCCTCGATATCGGAAATCACCGTGCGGAACAGTTCCGCCATGCGCGGATCGGTCGGCGCCGTCGCCAGAATTTCCGCCCAATAATCGTTGGTCTGGCGGTAAGCGAGGAACGATTCAACCGTCGGCTTTTTCGCGCGGTCGAGTTCGTCCGGTGACACGGGATGCGTCTTGAGATCGGCTTCTATCCCGGAGACGGTGCTGGCGAACAAATCGATCTTGGCCGGTGGAACCTGGGCCGCGACCAGGAAATAACCGAATCCCGGAAAGGTCAGCGAGGGATTCTCCTCGGCGTCAGGGTCATACGTCGCGCCGTCGCGCACGCGGAGTTGATCGGTGACGCGCGTCTCGACGACGCCACGCAAAACACGGAGCGCGGCAACAGCCTTGCGATCGTAACGGTCGGTGGTCGGCCACGCCACGATGGCCATGGCCTGATCGGGGCGGCCGCGATGATGGAGCACGATGGCCGTCCTGGTCGGCGGCGGAAAATGCAGCGTGAGCCGATTATGCGTCGGCGGGGTCGCCGCGGCGCGATGCGGCAGCGCGCCGAACGTCATCGCAACGGCGCGCGTCGCATCGTCGGCGGAAATGTCGCCCGCCAGCGTGATCTCGATCGGCGCCGAGGCGAGGATCGGCGCCAGCATGTCCTCGAGGTCCTGCGGTTTGGCGGCGGCCAGTTCGGCGGGCGATGGCGCCATCCAACGGCGGTCGCCGCCGCGCAAAAGCGCCGCGATGTCGCGGCGGGCGACGCCGCCGGGAGACGAGCCCTGCCGATCCAGCTCGTTCAGCTCGCGGGTGCGCGCCTGCTCGAATGCGCCGGCGCGCCAGCCCGGCGCACTGACATAGGCGGCCAACACCTGCAATTGCGTCGGCAGGTCGGCGATTCGCGTCTCGCCCGAGAGCACGAGCGCGTCGTCGGTGATGCCGGCCTGGACACGAAACACCTTGCCGGCGAGCACGCGGTTCATGTCTTCGTAGGCGATGCCCTTGAGTCCGCCTTCGACATAACCATGCGCCACCGCCCAGCGCGGCGTGTCGACGCGGGGTGAGAGGCCGAGCCGGCCGTTGCCGACGCGAACGCGGACCACGACGTCGCCGGTGGCGAAATGAGTGGTCTTGACGTTGAGGCGGACGCCGTTCGCGAAGCGGATGAAGCTGGCGCCGAACGTCTTGTCCTCGGTGCGCTCGGCCACCGTGCCGGGGACGCCGAAACTGTTATAGGGCCAGACCACGCTGGCGCGCGCGGTCTCCGCGGTCAGCGGCGCTTTTTCCAACGCGGCCAGCGCGGCCGCGACGGCTTCCCTGCCGCCCTCGACCGGGATCGGACTCGTCACCAGCACGGCGGGGCCACGGTCGCGCATCATCGCATGCAGCGCCCGGTTCACCGTGTCGGCGGTCATGTCCTTGAACACCGCGTTGGCGAATTCGAGATCGAAGGCCGGACTCGACACCACGCCGTCCTGATCGGTTTCGTCGGCGATCAAATCGGCGAGCGGCGCGCTGGGCCGCGTTTCGGCCTGCGCCGCCAGGGTCTGGAACTGCGCCAGGATTTCGTCGCGCGCCCGCGCCAGCTCGCCGTCGGTCACGCCGAAGCGATCGAGGCGGCGCACCGCGGTGTCCGCCGCGTCGAGCGCGACGCGCCAATCCTGCGGCCTGGTGACGAGCGAGACGGAGGTCAGGCTCGCATTGTGGAACAGCGTGGTTTGCCCGGTCCGCACGTCGGTGAAGGGATGTTGCGGCCCGCCCGCGATGTCGTTCAGCCGATAGCCGAGAATCTGGAGCGCGACCAGCTCCGCCATGTCCTCGCGCTCGCGCGCCTTGGTGTCGGGAAGCTGCGGCGACACCCAGACGAAGCGGATCCCGGACGACACGCCGGGATCAACGAACAGATCGGACGCGGCGGCCCGCTGTCCCGGCGGCGGCAGCGCCGGATCGCCCCCCGCCGCGCCGACCGGGCGCCACGTCCCGAACCGGGCGGCGATCTTGGCTTCCATCGCCTTCGCGTCGAAATCGCCGACCGCGATAACAATCGCACGGTCGGGCCGATAATAGGCGTCGTAGAACTGGCGGATCAGCGACACCGGCGCATGCTTGACGGTGTCGACGAGACCGATCGGGTAGCGCCGCGTCGCCAGCGAATTCGGGAACGCGAGCGCGAGCAGCGCCTTCTGGGCGCGGAACGCGGGCGTATCCCGCAGCCGTTCCTCGGAGAGTATGACGCCGCGCTCGTCGTCCATCGCGCGCTGGACCAGCGTCAATTCGCTCGCAATCTCGCGCAGCCGCATCAGCCCGGTATCGACCGAGGCGTCGTCGTTATGCGGCAGCGTGAACTGGTAATCGGTCTGGGTCCAGCCGGTCTGGGCATTGGCGTCGGCGCCGATAGTCATCCCGAGCCGCTGGAGTCCTGGCCAGACCTCGTTTTCCGGCACGTTGCGCGAACCCCGGAACGCCATGTGTTCGAGGAAATGCGCGAGACCCTGCTGCGCGTCGCTTTCCTGGAGCGAACCCGCGCCGATCTCCAGGCGCAGCGCGACCGCGCCCTTGGGCGTCGCATTGTGCATGACCGCATAGCGCATGCCGTTGGGCAGCACGCCGAACCGGATCGCCGGATCGGCGGGCACGTCGCTGTGCGCCTGCGGCCAGTCCGTCGCGCGCGCCAGCGGCGCCATCGCGGCAAGAATGACGGCCGCGACAGCGATGCGGGAAAGGTGGCGGCGCGTCTTCGTCATCGCCATGTCAACAACGCCTTATAAAGTGAGACCGCCCGCAAGGCCGAAATAGACGCGCGCGATCTCGGGCGCGAAGAAATCCGCCTGATGCGTCGCGTTGTTCTTGAACGTGGCAAGGTCGCGGAAAAAACGCTGCATCGGCTGGCCGTCGAGCGCGTTGGACGAACTCGCCGCGCGGAAAAATTCCAGTCCCGCCTCCCAGGCGAGGCGGATGATCTGATGATGGATGCCCATCATCTGATAGGCCTTGAGCGTGGAAAACGGCTCGCCCGACACTTCGCCGCGGCTGTATTCCATGTACATCCGCCCGGTATCGAGCAGCAGCGCTTCGGCGGCGAGCGTCATCGACATGCCGAGGCCGAACACGCGCTGAAAGTCGGGATGCTCGATCTTCAGGACGTCGGCGCCGTAATGGGCGCGCGACGAGCGGATGATGCGCTCATACTCGGCCATCGCGGCCTTGGCGGCGCCGACCTGGGAGCAGGCGAGCGAGCCGCCGGCGTAGCCGAGGAACTGTCCGGCATAAAGGGAATTGCCGTGGAAGCGCCAGCCCGGCGTGTCGGCGCCGCTGGGGCCGAATTTTTCCATCGGCAGCGCGAAGTCGCGCGGGATCCAGCCGTCCTTCACCACGATGGAATTGGAGCCGCTGCTCTTGAGGCCGAGGATCGCGCCCCAATCGTCGAGCACTTCGTACTGGTCGCGCGGGATCACGATCATCATCCGCTGGTCGGGCGCGTCCTTGACATGCGCGCCGCCGAGAAGATGCGACGAATAGGGCGAACCCGAGGCGTAGGGCCACTTGCCGCTGATGCGCCAGCCGTCGCCGTCCGGCGTCGCGACGCATTGCGGCTTGGCGCGCGCAGGCAGGCTGCCGGGCGCGACGAATTCCTCGGTCGGGCCGAAAATCTTTTCCTGCGCGGCGGGGGGATAATAGGAGGCGACATGCAGCGCGTGGCTCGAACCGAGCGCGAGGCACCAGCCGATGCCGGGATCGGCGGCGGCGATCGCGAGCATGACGCGGTAATAGGTCGGAAAGTCGAACTCGTAGCCGCCGAACCGCTTGGGCACGAAAATCCGGTAGAAGCCGGCATCGCGGAATTTCTGGTGCAGCGCCGGCGAGTAATAGCCGCGCTTTTCGGCCGCCTCGGCGTCTTCGCGCACCTCGGGCGCCAGCGCCCGGGCGCGCGCGACCATTTCCTCCTGCGTCAAATCCGGCTCCGGCGCGGTCATATCGGCGATCCCTTCCCGTGTCGCGCCCGCGAAGGTGCCGGGAGATAGCGCCACTGGCAACGAAAAGCTGCCTATCGGGCCGGCCGCCGCCCCCATGCCGCGAAGATCACCGGCGACAGCGCCGCCCAGTCGGGATCGGCGAACAGCGCCAGCATGCGGTCCACTTCGGCGTCGCTGAGCTTCCCCGGGCCGACGAGGCGCGGGCGCAATTGCTCCATCGAAAGCTGGAACCACAGCGCGCCCGGAGAACCGCCCTCCATGACGAAGACGCGGCCCTCATTTCCGATATCGGCCAGGCCGTTGTCGCGCAGCATGCGCGGCAGACGACGGCCGAGATCGAACTTGATGCCGGCGCCGTCGAACTGGCGCAGACGCACGTCCTGCGAATGTTCGTGCTCGCGCGCGCCGAGCGCGCTCACCGGCACCGCGGAAATGTAATCGACGGATTCGATCAGGAGCCAGCCGCCCGGCCGCAAGCCGCGCACCAGTTTGGGCAAGACGCGGTCGCGCTCGGGCAGATGCTCCAGCACCAGCCGGGCATGGATCAGGTCGAAGGCGCCCTCGGCCAGCGGTTCGTTGACGATGTCGTGCCGCAACACCTCGATAGTCGGCGCGCTGACGGCGGCGACGAGATGCCGCGTATCGAGATCGGTGGCGACGACGCGGCCGGCCGCGCCGGCCCGTTCCGCGAGCCACGACGCGATCGAGCCGCCGCCGGCGCCCAGTTCGAGGCAATGCCAGCCCGGCCGCACGCCGATCCGGTCGAGCAGCGCAATGGTGCCGGGATCGAGAAAAGCCTCGACCGCGTCGAGCCGCGCGCGGCCGCGCTGCCAGGCATTGTCGAGAAGATAGGATTGTTCGGCCATGTGACGTTTTCCTTCAAGCAACGCGCCGACGATAGGCGCGCGGGACGCGGAGCCGCCACCCGTTTCTTGCTGCCGAATTCGCTTCGGCCGAGGCCGGCGACCCGCTAGATTTGGCGCGGCAGAAAACCGGGAGGCGCGCGTGAAGCTCTGTTATTTCAACGATTTCCGTCTGGGCGTCGTCAAAGGCGACAGCGTCGTCGACGTCACCGATGTCGGCAAGGACATCCCGCAGCGCGACACGCGCGACATCATCGTCGGGCTGATCGAACGCTGGCCGTCCTACAAGGCCAAGGTCGAGAAAGCCGCCGCCGAGGGCAAGGGCGTGCCGCTCAAGAGCGTCAAATTGCGCGCGCCGGTACCGCGCCCCGGCAGCACGATCTGCATGGCGGTGAATTATATGGAGAACGGCACGCTGCCGCAAAAGCCGGCGATCAGCGCGTTCCACAAGGGCCCGACCTCGATCGTCGGCGAGGGCGACACGATGGTGCTGCCCGACGCGCCCGCGACCATCTTCGAAGGCGAAGCCGAGATCGCGGTCATCATCGGCCCTCGCGCGACCGACGTGCCGCTCGGCGACGCGATGAAGCATGTGTTCGGCTATACCGGCTTCATCGACGGCTCGGCGCGCGGTCTGGTGCCGTCGACCAATATTTTCTTCCCGATGAAATCGCGCGACACGTTCGCGCCGATCGGGCCGTGGATCGTCACCGCCGACGAAATTCCCGACCCGCACAATCTGCGCATCACCCTCAGCAACAACGGCAAGGTGATGCAGGACTTCAACACCAGCGACATGGCGCACAACATCCCGCGCTGCATCGAGTGGATGAGCGCGATCCAGACTCTGGAGCCGGGCGACATTCTCGCCACCGGCACCAACCATCGCGGGCTTCATTCCTTCATGGACGGCGACAAGATCGAGCTGACCATCGAGAAGATCGGCTCGCTGCATATCGACGTGAAGGATCCCCTCAAGCGCAGCTGGGCGCGCACCACCCGCCTCGAGCACAAGGAGAAAGGCGGCGAAGGCCCGCACACGCTGCAGATCGGCGGCAAGTACGCGAAATAGGGAGCGCGCACGATGAAGGTGATGAGGACCGCGGACATCGAGGCCGTCGACCGCGAGAGCAAGCTGTTCAAGGGACATGTCACGGCGCAGACCGTGCTCGACAACGACGCGACCGCGCTGCGCGCCAGCCTGATCAATTTCGACAAAGGCGCGGTGAATATTTTCCACGTCCACGAATACGACCAGATCCTCTATGTCACCGCGGGCGAAGGCATCATCGCCACCGAGAAAGAGGAAATCCGCATCCGGCCGGGTGATTTCGTCCACATCCCGGCCGGCGAGAAACACTGGCACGGCGCCACGCCCGACAGTTCGATGTCGCATATCGCGATTTCGATCCGGGGCAAAACGACGTTCTGACGATTTTTCAGGGGATCGGCGGCGGCCGATAGGTTCCGAGGAGCCGGTCCCAGTAAAAATCGATCACCGCGAAATTGGTGCCGGCGTGGCGGTGATGCTCGAAATGCAGTTCGCGCATATGGCGGAACCAGGCGAACCGCTCCAGCCGCGAATTCGCGACGTGATATTCCTTGTCGAAAAAGACATGGGCGTAGAACGACGCCGCGCAGGCGAGGCTTTGCGCCACGAACAGATCGAGCGGCAGCACGAAGAACGTGACCGCGCCGACCAGGAAGACCGGGATGAAAAAGAACGGCGTATTGTTGCCTTCCTCGCCGCGATAGACCGCCGAGACGAGATGGTCCTTGGCGTAATAGCTGTGGTGGAAATTGACATGATTGCGGAATAGCGCGCCGCCGAGCCGGCGGTGGCCGAGCCGCTGATGCATCACGGTCTGGGACAGCGACATGACCAGATGGGTCGCGATCATGGTGAGGAAAATCAGGGGCAGCGCCGCCAGAATTCGCAGGACCATGAGAAACGAGCCTTTCCGGGCGCTCAGGCGGCGCGAACGCCTGAACGGGCGCGAGACGCGGCATAGGGTCGAGGGGGAGAACGCTCCTACAACCATTATACGGCGCGGCGGCGCAATCCGGGAATAAATCGGCGGCGCCGCGGCCGCGCGAAAGGGGTCAGCGCGTCCGGTTGTAGGTGTAATCCTCGCGCTCGCCCATGCCCTGGCGCAAACCCTCGCGTAGCGGGGGGCGGGTCGCGTTGACTTTCATATGCGCGTCGAGCGCGGCCTGATCCTTCCAGTGCTCCAGGAGCACGATCCTGTCGGGGTCGGCGACGCTCTGAAACGCTTCGAACTGTTCGCAGCCCGGCTCGCCGCGCACCGCCTCGCAGCGCTCGCGCATCGCCGCCGCCAGTTCGCCGCCCTTGCCTTTGGTCGCCGCGAAGGTAATCACCAGCCGGATCGACATGTCTTCCTCCTTGGTTGTCGGTGCCATGATAGCGCGTCGCCTCGTGCCGGCGTATCATCCGATCCCGGGAGAACGACGCGATGAACCTCTCGATCCGACCGCTGCACCCGACTCTTGCCGCCGAAATCACCGGCATCGACATCGCAAGCGGCGTCGACGACGCCACGGTCGCGGCGCTCGAAGCCGCCAACGACCGCTATCCGGTGCTGGTGCTGCGGGGACAGCATATCGACAAGGAACAGCAGGTCGCGTTCGCCGGACGGTTCGGCCCGCTCGAGCTGATGGGCCGCAACCTCAAGGAAGACAACTACACGAGCAAGGTCCACAAGCACCTCGCGGACATTTCCAATGTCGATGGCGCGGGCAAGGTCTATGCGGCGGAAGACCGGCGGCGGCTGTCGGGTCTCGGCGACGCGCTGTGGCACACCGATTCCTCGTTCAAGCCGGTGCCGGCGAAATATTCGATGCTTTATGCCGACCGCCTGCCGCCCGACGGGCACACCACCGAATTCGCCGATCTGCGCGAAGCCTATGACGCGCTCGACGAAGCGACCAAGACGCGCATCGCCGACCTGGTCGCGGAACATTCGATCATGCGCTCGCGCAGCATTATCGGCTTCACGTTCGACGCGGAGGAACAAGCCTTCATGCCCGCGGTGACGCAGCGCGTGGTGCGGCTCCATCCGGGCTCGAAGCGCATGACGCTCTATCTCGCGTCACATGCCTCGCACATCGTCGGCTGGCCGGTGCCCGAAGGTCGCCTGTTGCTGCTCGACCTCATCGGCCACGCCACCCAGCCGCAATTCGTGTATCGCCACCAATGGCGCGACGGCGATCTGGTGTGGTGGGACGACCGCTGCACCATGCATCGCGCCCGCCCGCGCGAAAACGGCAACGCACGCGAAATGCGCCGCGCCACGGTCGGCGATTACGCCTCGACTCTCGATCAGCCCTATCGGCTGGTGGCGGCGGAATAGCACCGGAAATCCGCCATTCTCCATCTAATTTGGCGGGAATGGTCCATAAGCTATTGCAATCTATATGAGTTTACTTGACGGGTATGGTTAATCCCGATAGCGTCCCGGCGACCCAAACCAGGACGGTGCGTCCATGCCGGTGGGATTGCTGAAATGGGCGATATGGCCGCTGATGGCGCTGACCCTCGCGGCGTCCGATCTCGCGCCGGTCGATCCCGCGCTCACCGCCCCCAAGACCCCGCATTACCGGGTCGGGCAGCCCTACCGCATCGACGGCGTCTGGTATTACCCCAAGGAAGACTGGAGCTACGACCGCACCGGCCTCGCCTCCTGGTACGGCAAGCCGTTCCACGGCCGCCGCACGGCCGACGGCGAAATCTTCAATCTCAACGCGCTCAGCGCGGCCCACCGCACCCTGCCGATGCCGGTGGTCGTGAAGGTCACCAATCTCGATAACGGCAAATCGGTGAAGCTGCGGATCAACGACCGCGGCCCGTTCGTCGCCACCGGCAACCGCATCATCGACGTGTCGAAGCACGCGGCGAAGGTGCTTGGCTTCGAACATAGTGGCCTCGCGCCGGTGCGGGTGCAGATCGACGTCAAGGATTCGATGAAGGTGGCGGGCGCGGCGGGACGCGGCACGCTATTCGGCTATCGCATCCCATGGCCGACGATCAGCCTGCCGGCCCCATCCTTCCCCGCGATCGGCCTGCCGACCCCGGCGCTGATCGCGCTGGTCTCGGCGCTGTTCGGCGGGCTCGGCTTCTGGCTCCTGGTGCTGGATGACGACCGCAATCACCGTTCGGCGATCCTGGCGCGGCGCGAACGTCACAACGGCGCAGGGAAAATCTAAAGACGGACTCCGCGCTTCGCCGGGGATGACGCTCCGCGTCAGTTCAGTTTCAGGTTTTCGATATGCGCGGGATCGGGCTTAAGTTCGCCGCGCTCCACTTTCAGCACGAGTTCGGTGAGGATTTCGTTGGCGCGACAGGGAATGCCGAGCCGCGCGCCCTCGCGCGCGACCAGGCCGTTCATGAATTCGATCTCGGTGCGGCGGCCCTTCACCATGTCCTGACCCATCGAGGGACGCTGCTCGCCCGAGAGTTTCGCCGCGTCCTTGAAACGCTGTTCCTCGACCGCGCGCGTCGCCTCGTCGTCGCCCTCGCCCGCGCGCGCGATGGTCTCGGGCGGCAGATGCAGTATCTCCTCGAGCGCGTAGCCTTGCGCCTGGCCGACACGGATCGCCTCGCTGCCGAGCCGCGTGGCGAAGCGGCGCACCGCGACATTGTCGAGAATCGCGTTGCTGGCGAGGCCGGTCGCGGCGGAGATTCCGTTCTGCATCACGTTGGCGACCAGTTTCGACCAGCGCTCGCCCCACAAATTCGTCGTGACCTTGGCGCTGTCGGCGTAGGCGACGAGGCGCACGATTTCCTCGGCGCGCGGCGTGACGCGGCCATGCACCTCGCCGGCGCGATAGACGGTGTGCGCCGCGCCCCCCTTGCCGGCGCCGCGATGGACATGG
>Ga0134126_10010767_pt1 | contig 11518 bp, 8 predicted proteins | sample KB31752_FD_96881 | JGI IMG/M metagenome (GOLD analysis project Ga0134126, IMG submission 96881) | Terrestrial soil microbial communities with excess Nitrogen fertilizer from Kellogg Biological Station, Michigan, USA - KB3-175-2 | ecosystem: Environmental > Terrestrial > Soil > Unclassified ... | reverse complement strand
TTTTATGGCCATATTTTGTCACAATGGTTGCAATGGACTGGAGGAGGGTCATACAGTTGTTTTTAGCCGTTGGCTCAATAAACGGCTATTTAGGGACTATTTTTCGAATGAGCAAGCTATAATGTAATTTTTTAATTAAATGCATTGATATTTAGATGTTTAGCTTTTTTGATTTTGTCACAAAAGCTGCTGAGCTGTCCCGGTCTTTCTCCCTGCGGCCGCCAATCTTTGATGAAATTTTAAAATCAACAAAGATATGGACACTCTTATTTCAGTACTCCTATACATGAACGTGATAGCATCGAACGGGCATTATACCGTAAGTGACATCAACAATTTCGCGACGGTATATTCCGCGCAGATCAATGCCATCGAAATCAACCTGCCACAACTGGAAGCAGTGCTGGCCCAGGAAGAACCCATGGCAATATGGGTAATGGATGGGCTTGGGGGATAAAAATAATTTGCAAATCCCGAAAGGTCGGGACAAGTTGTGCGGATATGCAAATGCAGACCGCCAATCACAAAAAAGGAATCATATATTTTAGGATCACAAATTTTTTCATATTATGCGTAAATTAATTTTACAAAACAGCGCGGCGAACCTAAGCTATCGCGCGGGCAGGGAAGCTCCCGGGAGGAAGAAGTCCCTCGTTCAAAAAATCTTTTTACTTGCTTTCGTTGTGCAGCTATGCGCGGCGGGGAACTTGAGCGCGCAATGGGACCACTGGGGTGGTGGTGTAGGATCTGCCCCGACCAATAATTATACCACATCATCTTCAAACGAGATTGCCAACTATGTGCGGGCGCATTATTCAGGAAGCTATACAGTGAGTATGACTTCCGCACCACTTTTACAATGGTATGGCACAATTTCATTTGATAATGAGGCAAATCCTGGCACTGGTGACTTCCAAAATGGGGATATTATTATGATTGTTCAGATGGATGCGAATTTATCTGCTACGCGAAACTATGATTTAGCTCAAATAACTAGTTCCCCATCTTATTCTACATCAACTACAGGAAGTTTATCCATTACCTGGGCTCCGTGGGCTGTAAGTCCTGCCTGGCTCCCATCTTTGCATGTTAATTATGGCTCATCTAACATTCAGATCATTAAAGTAAATACTTATAATAATTTAACAATCCCGTCAGGCACAGGATTTACTGCCGATGGTTGGAATGTTGCGGCAGGCACAGGAGGTATTATTGCATTTGATGTTGAAGGTACCCTTACTTTGAGTGGAGGCACTATTGATGTATCAGGTAAAGGTTATGGCGGCGGTGGCACAAATACTGGAGGCGCCAATCAAACGGCCACTTCTACCGGAGGTGCTGCGGGCACATCCGTATTTGGTGCAGGAGCTGACGCTAGTGGTACAGGATGGGACCTTGGCGATTATGGCGACCCAGGGGATGTTGTTTATGCTTCATCTCCGTGCCCATCTACAGCAGTCAGCGGTATTGGCGGGAATTCCTTAGCCTCAAAGGATGGCGGCCCAGGAGGCTCGCGTAACTCCGGTAATGCCATGGGAATCCCAGCAGACCCTGCAAATTATGTAATCAATCTTGGTTTTGGTGGCAAATCCGGCGCCAATGGCCGCGGAGCCGGGTCAGGCGGCGCAGGCGGCGGTGGCGGCGGCGGATATTATTATTACGGTGATGCAGCTGGCGCTCCTTATGATCCAACCGCCGGTGGAAATGGCAGCGCAGCAGGCAGCGGCAGCGGTGGGGATGGAGGCGCCGGAGGAGCCGGAGCGGGCTTTATCTATCTGCGTGTAACGGCCACTCCCAGTGTATCCGGTTATTCAGGAACTACCCCTTTCGTAGCGAACGGCGTAAATGGGACCGGCGGAACTAATGCAACCGGCGCCGGCGGCGCCGGCGGCGATGGTGGCGGCGGCGGTTATGGAAATTGCAATTATTATGCCTCAGGCGGCGGCGGCGCCGAGGGGCTCGGAGGAATCGGCGCTGATGGCGGTGGTGGCGGCAATGGCGGAAGCGCCGGTCACGTCTGGATCATTTACATAAATACTATACCAGCGCCTTCCCTAACCACTACTCAAAATGTTGGGACAGGGGGTGGCCACGGCACAGGTACGTTGGGAGGAGCAGACGGCGCCGAAGGCGGGGATGGCAACCATATCAATTTTTCCACAACCTGTTCATCCTGCGGCGCACACTATGGTACTAAAATCGAAAGATATTTACATCATTGCTATTGTGATGATGCCATGCGGGTGCTAGCCACCATGGATGGGAAATCCAGTTCCGGGGGTATGACTACTTACACCCTGACCGGATCACAAAATTATTGCACTTATGATGCCACGAATGGGCTTAGAAGCCATGAATTTACATTTCAATATGCACCAGTGGACTGGTCAAGCGGGGTAACCAACGAGGACGTGTACCAATGTCCTTTTGCATGGGAATGTACTGAACTGGAAAACATTACTCCCATGCCGGGGTCTGCGCCGGGTGGAGGTTATGGATGGGATCCTTCTTCTTATAGCAATGGATGGTACCCGACAGGGCAGCCTGGGCCAAATATTAATATTTATACTGATAATACGGAAACAAGTGTTGCATGTTATGCTACTTGTGAGAACAAAAATGGCTCTGACGGTTCCGATGGTGATAATGGCGATGCAGGCCAGTATGTTGAAACTCCTGATGCTCCCCCCGGTAACGGCGGTGGCCTTGGTGGCGGCGTCACCTCTGATGATCCTTTGTTCCCGGTTCAGCAACCAGCGAAAAACAATAATGTCATTCTGCCATTAGTTATTAACCCAAATCCTGTTAATAATCTGCTCATGGTTACTTACAGCACCTCAGCGGATAAACAGGATTATATACTAAACGTTATTGACGCTGTTGGCCAGAATGTGTTAAACGCAAAATTTACGGCTACCGTTGGCCGAAATACCTATCAGTTAAACACGGCGGAACTGGCTCCTGGCACTTATACCCTGCAGTTAATATCCACAGGCCAAACCCAACAGGCCAGGTTTGTGAAACAATGATGGTTCTTCCCGAATTTACTCCTTTGGGAAAAACCATATAAATAAAACCTCGTCCTGAATAGGGCGAGGTTTTATTTAACCGGCTATACATTTTAGTATAAAAAAATGAATATCTTTGAAATAGTTTTTTTTACCCAGTTATGAAACATAACCCCTGTTTATTGTTATTGGGCGTTTTTCTCTTGGGTTTCGTTAACGCAACCGCCCAGAACCTGGTGCAGAACCCTTCATTTGAAGATCATAAACCTTGCCCGTTATACACCATGTTCCAGGGGCAGTATGTGGGACTCGGAGATATACAGCATTGTTATTACTGGAATACAGTAGTTGATTCTGGTGGAGGCGCCAGTTATTGTGCTGATTGTTCAGGGCCTGGTTCTACACCTCCCAACATGATAGATGGATATAAATACCCCAGAACAGGTAAGTGCCTCGTAATATTTGAGAATGACTATCAAAATGATTCTGAAGGAGATAAAGATTCTGCACTAGTAAAAGTCTATCTTCAAGGCAGTTTTTTAAAACCACTACAAGCAGGAACCACTTACCACATTGGCTGTTATGTGAGCATAGGGCATCATTCACCTTTATATACGGATAATTTTGGCATTTACATATCCGATACCGGGTTCAAAGAAAAACGCAAATATTCAACGCGGCTCACTATATATGCAAAACCGCAGATTATAAACCCAATCGGACGAATTCTTTCTGATACAACAGAGCACTGGACAAAAGTTGATGGCTACTATACCGCTCACGGGAACGAAAAATATCTGACTTTCGGCTCCTTTGGCAAGGATCAGCACAAAGAACTCATTCCTGGTTTTAGGTTTAATCCACCTGGAGGGCCTCCAAATAATTTTGCTACTTTTATTTATGTTGATGATGTTTTTGCATATCCTGCATTTCCTCAATATACGGATACCACCATCCGTACCGGGCATGATACCACATTGTGTACCGGGGATACCCTTGTGCTGCGGTATGGGATGCCATACAGCGCTACCCAGCAGTGGCAGGATGGCAGCGCCGCGGATAGCTTCGTGGTAACACAACCGGGGATTTATAAACTCACCCATGATAGCGCGGGCTTTTTATTTGTAGATAGTATTATAGTGAAATATAACAGCCCATCCTACTCTGTGCCAAAAGTCTTGAATGCCTGCAGCTACCCTGATACACTTACAGTTCCTGCGTCGGCCACAACATATCATTGGCCTGATGGTAGCACGGGAAATAGTTTTATTATTAATAATGCCGGTACATATACCTATTTGGTTCAGGATGGGCAATGCAAGGCTCACGACAGCATAGTTGTAAATAAAATTGGCATTACCACCAGCCTGCCTTCAGATACTTTTGTATGCAACCTGCCAATAGTGGTTAACGTCAACAGTGGAAATTTTACATATCATTGGCCGGATGGTACAACAGGGAATCATTTTACTCTCAACGCCCCTGGGACTTATCTGTATTCGGTTACATCAGGGACCTGTAAAGTTGATGCAGGGATAAGAGTAGAATCAGGCGCGTTCCCTTTAACTGTTTTGCCGCCGGATACCGTTATTTGCGCTGGCCACCCTATCCCTGTTTTCATCAATAACTTCTCCGGTTCTATACTCTGGGAGCCTGTCCCGCAGGGCGGGAGCAAAAGGGATAGCAACTACAGCATTCAAACATCAGGATATTATTCCGTAACCCTTACAAACCAATGTGGCACAAGAATATACACCGGCATGGTAAAAGACAGCGACTGTGAGTGCTATATCTATGTACCCAATGCCTTTTCGCCAGATGGCGACCATATCAATGATATTTTCTATGTTCAATCTGGCTGCGTGCCTGAAAACTATGTTTTGCAGGTTTATAATCGCTGGGGAGAAATAGTTTTCAAAAGCAATGAAATTAATGCAGGCTGGGACGGCACTAATTCATTCGGCTGGGACGGGGCTTACAAACAGCCTTATTGCCCGGAAGGGGTGTACGTGTATAAGATACTGTATAAATTCTTGCATAATGTGGAGCAGGAGAGGACAGGAACCATTTCAATTATAAGATAATTAATAATTATTAATTAATAATTAGGAATTGCTTCGCCCGTGAAAACGCTAAAACAATTTATTCTTCCAACATTAATCTTCCTGGTTTTTGCCTTCAAAACCAGCGCGCAAAATAACGCTCCCGTAAACCATGTAGTCCCTTTGGCAGGGGTAGTGGACCTGGTAAACGTGAAATCCAATTTTAATCCTGTACTTCAGTCCACAGAAATTGAGGATGGCTCAGGCAGGGACAGCAGCGCGTCGCCTTTTGTTAAAATAAACCATCCGTCAGAATTTTTCAGGGAGGATATATCCGACAATGCAGTACAGTTTAAAACGTTTTCTGCTGAAATGCCCATTATCGTGAGCCAGTTCAACGGGGCAAACGATAACCAATACACTCCGCCCGATAATACTCTTGCCATATCAAAAGCGGGCATTATATTCAGCGCCATGAACAGCAGTTACAGGCTTTATGCGCCAACCAGCGGTAACCAAACCAAATACATATCTTTTTTTGACGCTTTAAAAAACACACTACCTGCACTTACCGGTATTTATTACGATCCGAAAGTAATTTATGATGCAGAAAATGACAGGTTTATTGTTATTGTTCTAAATGGCAACACTTCCGCCTCATCCAGCATTGTCATTTTATTTTCCAAAAGCGGCGACCCAGCCGACGGCTGGTACACCTATGATCTTAAGGGGGACATCTTTTCTAATGGCCAATTTTCAGACTATCCGCAAATCGGCCTGTCAAAAAGCGATTTATTTGTAACGGTCAATCTTTTTAATAATTCAGACATTGCAACAGGGCCGGCTGTACTGCAATTAAATAAATCGGACGGGTATAATGGCAAAGGGATCAATTTTCTGAGTTACGACGTGCCTCATATTACAGGGCTCACAGCAGGATATACGTTGACCCCGGCCCCGCATGGGCTTGGCGGTGATTACGGTGATTCGATGTATTTAGTTGCCAACAACAGGGGCGGTGGGAACTCGGTAAGCCTGTTAAAAATTTCAGGCAGCGAAATTTCAGGCAAAGCAAATCTTGTTTTAAATGCAACCATTCCCTATCCTTCCCTTTATTGCACCGTTCCTTCCCCTTCAAAAGAATTGCAGGTCAGCACAAATTTCAGCCTGAGTGCAGGCGATGTGCGGATTACGCAGGCTTTCTATCTTGACAACAAAATACATTATGTTTTTGCAACCCGCGACCAGTTTACGGGTTATACGGATATGGTTTATTGCCGTCTCAATATCGCAGCCAAAACCGTGGTGCATGTTGACCTGGGCTTAAACAATTATGATTATGTATATCCATCAATCGCATCCATGGGGCAGAACGATACAGACCGATCCGTCCTTATCGGCTATTGCAAAGGGGGATCCGGTATCTATCCCGAAGTGGATGTGGTGCAATGCGACCGGGATTTTAATTTTTCGCCATCAGTGATCATCACACCGGGAACTTCTTCAGTTACAGGTTCCAATTCTGTATTAAGGTGGGGCGACTACACGGGCATGGTGCGGCAATACGGTACCAATAATTGTTTTTTTGCAGGGTCTTACGGCAGCGGCAATTCTTACCAGACAACAATTGCCCAGATTGGACTTTCTAAAAATACAAGTATATCTGAAGGAAATTTGCTAAATAAATCATTATCTGTATTCCCAAACCCGTCTTCAAACATTTTCAGAATGACGTTCAATCTTGAAGAGCGCGCACATCTCCTTATTTCAGTAAACGATATGATTGGAAAGAGAGTGGAAACCCTTTATGAAGGTACATCAAATGCAGGTACTCAAATATTTTCTTTCAACAAAGGTGCGCTTGTTTCTGGCACATACTTTCTCCTTATTAAAACGGATAAAGGGCAAAAATTGAGTCGAAAAATTGTAATTGAATAGGTTAATTGTTTCTTTAAAAGTTTTCAAAAGCAACGACATCAACCTGGGCTGGGACGGTACAAACCCCTATGGCTGGGATGGTAACTACAAGCAGCCCTATTGTCCGCCAGGGGTATATGTATATAAGATACTCTACAAATTCCCGCACAGCATACAGCAGGAAAAGACGGGAACCATTTCAATTGTGAGATAATTAAAAAATTAAAAGATTGCTTCGCCTGAACAGGCAGACAAATCCTTTAATCCTCAAATCAGGCAAATCAAGGTTCAGGATTATTTCACCGAATGGATAAAACTATTGAGATACCCTGAGAACATATAAAGGACATAGAAAAAAAGGTTGACTATAAAAAGCAGTGTCATGGCGCAATTGCCGCTGCCTGCCTTTGCGCCGCGTACCACGCCGAATATTAATATGATAAATGATAGGATGTAAGCTCCCATGGAGAGATAGAATACTTTAACATTACCGGAATGGAAGATAAGGCTCACATTGTTGAACAACACAAAAAACTGGAGGAGAATGACGGCAAAATAGATATAACCTGTTTTCATCCGGCAAAAGTACCTCTATCTATTCATTGATTTGAAAAAATCTTCCGCTGTTCCAGGTATTTTTAATAGTTTTGAAGCTTCAAAAGCGGGAATAGCTCAGTTGGTAGAGCACTAGCTTCCCAAGCTGGGGGTCGCGAGTTCGAGTCTCGTTTCCCGCTCTTTTCAGTTAACAGTTAACAAGGAGCAGTTAACAGTTAGTTTGTGGAGTTTAACATCTGTAAAATTTTTATAGCGGCTGCATCTGTGCTTGTAGCAGAGTTTGTGAGGATCGCAGCTCCTCAATATTTCATGAGTATTTCGAGTATCCTGGTCCCCAGTACATTCACGGTTTTGTCGGTGTTGCTTAAAATAACCACCCCTTCTGGTTTGCCCTTAATGAAGCCGAGATAGCTTTTATAGCCACCCGTTTGCCCGCTATGCCAGATGAGCCTGTCATTGAAAAATGGTTCTTCCTCCCATCCCAGGCCAATTGCTTTTCCGTCGCTACCGCCATAATTGAATACCATATCCTCGCTGGTTTTCATGGCCTGTGAGAGGTTTTTATCCTTTATTTTTTCAGGGTTCATGGCAGCGTCCAAAAACTTAGTCATATCTGATATGTCAGACCTGAAGGCGCCTGCACCTTCAAGTGCGCCAAAATCATAGTTTAATGCAATGGAACCGTTACCTTTATAAGGCGTTGCCATCTCCTTCTCCTGCCGGTTGGATAACCTGATTACAGTATTATTCATTTCCAGCGGCCGGCATATTTGCTGCCTGACCACATTTTCATAAGTGTGGCCGGTGACTTTTGACAAAATATATCCCATGATCCCAAAACCTGTAGTGGAATAGGTATAGACTGCACCAGGTTTTCGCTTTAACTTATATTGAGACAGGAATTGGTAGAGGTCGGGATCCTTATAGGTTGCAAAAGGGGTTGCCTCATTATATCCTTTCACGCTTTCCATATTGGATGGATTGCCCGGCAAACCCGCGGCGTTGTGCAGAAGATCAATGACTTTTATCTCGTGTCCAAAATAGGATGGGACTTTTACAGCTCCAAAAAATTGCGATAAGCTGTCAGAATATTTTAACTTATTCTCATTTACCTCGGCAGCGGTGGCTACGGCAGTAAACACTTTTGTGATAGAACCTATTTCGAATATTGTATGGGTGTTTGCTGATTGTTTTCCTTGCCTGCTTAGATTGCCATAACAGTACATTGTGGTATTATTTCCATCTACTATACCAATGACAACGCATGATGCGCCGCTGCCTGGCAGGAAATCAGCAGCTAAAGAATCTATTTTTTTTTTGGGAAACCCATTTACTTCCTGCGAAATAAAGAAACCGGTAAGCAAAAAGAGGGTTAAAGAGTAAATTTTAATTCGCATAATGAGTTCATTTCAGAAGGTTTACATAGGTTTAAGGAAAGTTTATGCCGTTTGTTTAATGTCCTTTTGCCATTTGAGAAGAATATTTCTCAAATCAGGGATCTGGAACGGTTTTGAAAGGTATTCATCCATGCCTGCCGCAAGGCATCTTTCCCTTTCTCCTTTTATCGCATTTGCAGTTAATGCTATAATCATCGGCTTCCTATCAGAGCCCCTGAATTTTTCAATCAATAGTTTGGTTGCTTCAAAACCATCCATCACAGGCATCTGAATATCCATAAATACAATGTCATAAAATTTATCCTCGAATGCATGAACGGCTTCTAATCCATTGGTAACGTGGTCGGAATTGAAACCGAGTTTTTCCAGGGTTTTGTTTAAAATTTTGAGGTTGATAGCGTTATCTTCGGCTATCAGGATATTAACAGGAACATCAAAAGTAATATTAAGGTCTGAGACAGTTGTACCGTTCATATCACTGCCGGGCATTTTGGCGCCATTAGCTGAAACATTTTTACTTTCAATGTCCTTAGCGCCAATTTTAGCTTTAAATTCGAAATAAAAATCTGAACCTTTGCCGGGCACACTATTAACGGCCAATTCCCCATTCATCATTTTTACAAGGTTAGCGGATATGACCAGGCCAAGGCCTGTACCGCCAAAACGCCTTGTTGTTGAAACGTCTGCTTGTGAAAAAGCTTTGAAAAGCCGGTTAAGGTTTTCTTTTTCAATGCCAATGCCCGTGTCTTTTACAGAAATTTTCAGAACGCATTCGTGATCTTGTTTTTCCAGTATTTGTACGTCCACAAGAATTTCTCCCTCTGATGTGAATTTAATCCCGTTATTTACCAGGTTCACAAGTACCTGGCGAAAACGTGTACAGTCCCCGATTATAAATTCAGGGACGCCAGGCTGAACGATATATCTCAGTTCCAGGTTTTTTGAACTTGCTTCAAGCCGTAACAAATCGAAAGTCTCTTCGACGGAATTTTCAATATTGAAAGGGAGTTGTTCAAGCTCAAGTTTGCCTGATTCTATTTTTGAGAAATCAAGAATATCATCAATGATCTTCAAAAGTATTTCGCTGCTGATCCTAATTGTATCAAGGTAGCTTTTTTGTTCCTCATCAAGCCGGGTCAGGTTCATCAGGCCTATCATCCCCACAACACCGTTCATGGGGGTGCGAATCTCATGGCTCATATTGGCGAGAAACTGTTCCTGTATTTTTTTAGCGCTTTCGGCATGCATCTTTGCCTGTATCAACCTCGTTTTTGCCATTTTCCTGCTTTTGTCAATCTTATTCAGGTTATGGGCTGTTATCAAAATAACTATTGATAAGATGATGACCGCAGAAATGCTTATCAAAGAGATACCTGATTCAATATTTGGAAATACACCCGCATTCTCTCCTTCAAACCTGAGCCAGTCAAAAATAATGGGCAATAGAACTGCAATAGGGAACAGTCTTCGGGCAAGTGTACCTCCGAGGCCATTATGGGTGATAATTCTCATAAACCCTTTCCCAGGGCGGGCTCCTAAAATCCCAACGGAAAGCAAAGCAAATAAAAGCGCTGTATGCATAGGCATTGGGAAATAGACCTCCACAGAATGTAAACTTGTGAAGCTATATAAGAAACCAAGGGCTGCATACAATGAAGTAAGCAATACAAAGAAGCTGATGGCCTGGGCATGGGCGATCCATCTGTTTTTTTTGGAAACAATGAGCAGCATGGCGCATCCGCTCAGCATAAAATCAAGGGCGGAGGTGCCAGGCATTAATACACCATGCAAACGGTCATGAAAAAGTAAAGTATCTATGGGTATTTCAATTCCGGTAATATAGGAACTAAGTTTTATGCCTGACACTAAAATAATAGTACTGGCAAGTAAAATTAACGGAAGGCCCCCCTGGTTTCTATTTAAAAATAGCAGCCCAAGCCCTGATGAGATGAACATGACTGCCACGAGAGGGTTCATGGGAACACTGTTTGGAATTAATTTTACCATGGGCTGTATGCCCGTTTCCCATGAAAGCAAAGCCAATACCGCGACGGTAATTGTTAATACATAAACAAATCTTACCAAAGGCCGGGAAACAGACAAAACTTTGATACTTCTATTCTTAACCATAAACTGCCAACCTTTACCCCGTTCAAAGATAAAGGTATAATCTTTATTTGTAATAATAAATGTATTTATTTTTATCTGTAATGGCCTTTTCTAACCCCAAAATTCTTGCGAAAGCAGCTGAACCCAGCATTACAAAATCAGGCTCCATACACGTTCAAACTAATTTGCAGTTTAAGTTGTTACAAAATAAAGATTCAGGAGAGGATTCAATTTTCTATCTTTGTACAAAATAAAGATACATGCATTATTATACCTTAGGCCAGGTCCCTCATAAAAGGCACACGGTTTTCCGGCAGCCAAACGGGCAACTGTACCATGAGGAATTGTTTTCTACCGAAGGTTTCTCGAATGATTATTCAATTCTTTACCATGTGTTTCCACCTACCCGGATCAAGGAAATCCGTGAGCCTTGGGACGTTACCCCAAAACTGGCGCAAAAAGACAATATGCAGCACCGCAGTTATATGAC
>Ga0134126_10010765_pt1 | contig 11520 bp, 11 predicted proteins | sample KB31752_FD_96881 | JGI IMG/M metagenome (GOLD analysis project Ga0134126, IMG submission 96881) | Terrestrial soil microbial communities with excess Nitrogen fertilizer from Kellogg Biological Station, Michigan, USA - KB3-175-2 | ecosystem: Environmental > Terrestrial > Soil > Unclassified ... | reverse complement strand
TCCGGGGCGCGGCAGCGCGCCCCGGAGAGCTCGCTTGATCTGGCCGGCGCAATGACGTAAGACGACGGAACGCCAGCTGGACCCGCGCAGCCGCGCCGGCCAGATCAATCGAGCCGCGAGAAAAAAGAATGGCCGCCTACACCACGATCGACGACGTTTGCGCGCGCTTCCCCAAGCTCGCGCGTTGGGGCGCGCCGCAGGCGATTGCATCCGCCGCGCGCGCCGCGAACGTCGTCACGCTCACCTTCGCCGCGCCCCACGGCGCGAGTCCGGGCTGGAGCGCGGCCGTCTCAGGCACCGCGCCGGCAGGCGCGACCGCATTCGACGGAGCATTCACGATCGCCTCGGCGCCGAGCCCTACGACGCTTACCTACGCCCAGCAGGCCGCAGACGACACGGCGACCGGAGGCACCGCGAGCCTGGCGCCGCCCGGCGTGGTCAGCGACGGCCAGATCGCGGCCTGGATCACCGATAACGGCGGCTTCATCGAGGCGATCGCAGCCGCGCGCGGATACGACCTCGCCCAGCTGCCGGCGGCGACCGCGAAGGATGCGATGACGCTACTCGCCGCAGTCAACAAAATCGGCGTGCAGGTGCTGCTCGGCGAGGCGATCGCGGCGCGCGCCGGCATCACCGGCGCCTGGCAGACGCTCGATAACATCCGCGCCGAATACAGCGACCTGGTCAAGAGCCTGCGCGCGGGCGCCTACGACAAGCTCTTCATCGCCAACGCGCGCACCGAGGACGCTTTGCCCCAGCTCGGCGGCTGGGTGCCCGGCATCGCGCCGCGCCCTTGCCAGCACGCGGCGTTCCGAAAGGACAAGCTGCTGTGAACCTCCCCGCGCATGAGGCGTTCTACGCCGTGATCAACCGCGATGGCGAGCCGCTCGCGCGCGGCAAATACGTGCTGGCGTTCAGCCGCCGCGAATATGCCGCTCGCGCGGCCGCCAATGCGCGGCTTGCAGGCGCGCGGATCGCACGTTTCTCCGATCAGGTCGATTTGCTCGGGTTCCTCGAGTCCATCCTGCGCCTGGGCGCGGAGGCGATCATGGTCGACGACGGCCAGCCCAACAGCTCGAGCATCAAGCTCCATCCGCAGACCTGGGACTGGGCAAAATTCCGGCGCGCGCGCCAGGCCGGCGCCGGATTGGAGGGCGCCTGATGTTCCGCTTCCGCATGTCCGCGGCCGGGGGCGAGGAGATGGATTTCGGCCTGGCGCGCTTCACCGACGGGATTTCGGATTGGCGGCCGATCTGGCCGGTCTTCGCAGACACGTTCTACGCCTATCTGCGCGGTCAATTTCGCTCGGTGGGCTCTGAGGGCCTCGGCAAGCCCTGGACGGCGCTGTCGGCCAATTACGCGGCCTGGAAGGCCAAGCATTTCCCCGGCAAGACCATCCTCGAGCGCACCGGGGCCCTGGTGGCCTCCCTCACCAGCCGGACGGCGCCTGGGGCGGTCTACCAGGCACAGGCCAAATCGCTGTCGCTCGGCACGTCGATCCCCTATGGCCTCTACCACCAGACCGGGACCTCGCGCATGCCGCAGCGCAAGGAGATCGTCTTCACGAAATCCGAGACGGTCGAGCTCGCGAAGCTCGCGCAGATGTACCTGGTCGAGATCGCGACCAAGGTCGGCTTCCGCCAAGGGCTCACGCCGCTCGAGCAGTCGAAACTCTCGGCCGTGCGCGCAAAGTACAGCTCCTGGCCGGCAGGGGGTGGCGCGTGAGCCGCACGCCCGACTTCCAGCCGCAGTTTGTCGAGTGCCTCATCCAGCAGATGATCGCGATTCTGCAGCGCGATCTCGCGGCCAACCTCGCGCTCGCCAACCCGGCCGCCAGCTTCGCGCCGATCGGAGGGTACCACACCGCGCCGCAGGATCTCTACGAGGAGCCGCCGGAGATTGTGCTCGAGCCGCTGTCGAGCGCGATCGTGCGCGACGAGCAGATCGCGCTTACCGCGGAGCACACGATCGCGGTGAGCGCCGTGCTGGTCGCAGACGGCGACAGCGAGGACCTTGCGCGCGCTGCGCGCGATTATGCGCGCGCGCTTGCAATGACCCTGGGCCGCGCGCAGGACCTGAGCGACTACGCCACGCCGCTCGCGATCACCATGCCGGACGGGAGCGCTGCCCAGACGCCCGGCTTCCCGCGCGGCGCAGTGCTCGAGGTGAGCCTCCGCAGCGTGAACTGGGCGCTGCGCGGGACCACGCAGGCGCAATTCGCGCGGCAGCCGATCGTCGAGCTCGCGGTAACAGGGGTCGAGCAGTGATGCACGTCGCCTTCTGCGTCCAGGCGTTCAATCCGTGCCAGTGGTATCGCATGCTCGAGCCCGCGCGCGCGTTTCCCGGCGCGCGGCTGGTGCTCGGCGATCCGCGCAACGCGCTGCCGCTGCGCGCCGGAGAGGTCGCCCAGCTCTCCTACGTCTGCACCCGCGCGGAGGTCGAGGCGCTGGCCGCGCTGCGCCAGGCAGGCGCGGTGATCGCGCTTGATTACGACGACGACATCGTGCGCATGGGCGCAGACGCGGAGATCGTCTGCGCGGCGCTGCGCCTCGCCGACGTGGTGACCGTTTCGACTCCGCACCTCGGCCGCGTCGTCGGCCAGCTCGCGCCTGGCGTGCCCCGGGCGATCCTGCCCAACCGCATCGCCACGCGCGAGTGGGAGCCGGGCCGGTTCCACCCGCGCAGCCCGATCATCGGCTATGCGGGCTCGAAGGCGCACACACGCGATTTCGCGTGGATCGCCGCCGACGTCTGGCAGGTGATGCGGCTGCGGCCGAGCTGCCGCCTGCGGATTCTCGGCTGTGACGCGATCGCTGTGCCCGAGGATCTAGCGTGCCGCGTCGAGCAGGCGCCGCGCCAGCCGGTCGCATCGCATCGGCTCGCGTTCGCCGCGCTCGAGGCCGACATCGCGCTTGCGCCGCTGCGCCCGGACGCATTCAACCGCGGCCGCAGCGAGCTCAAGTGGCTCCAATTCGCGGCGATGGGCGTTCCTGTCGTCGCGACCTTGATGCCGCCCTACGCAGTCATCGAAGACGGCGTCACAGGAATCACCGTGCCGCCGCAGTCGAGCTGGCGCGAGCCGCTCTTGCGGCTGCTCGACGACGAGGCGCTGCGCCGGCGAATCGGCGACGCGGCCAGGCATGCCGCTGTCTGGGACTACGACCTCACCCGCGACGCGCCCGCGCGCGAAGCGCTTTATCAACAAGCCATCAACCGCGCGCGTGCGCGGGAAAGGAACTGAGTTATGCCCGGAACTCCCCGCATCTACGCAGCAAACGCGATCCAGCGCGGCCCGTCCGACCTGTGGCTCGGCGTCACGTTGGACGCGGCCACCGGCAAGGTGACACTTGCCGCCGACGGCACGCCAGACTCGACCGCCAATCCCGGCGCGAAGCACTTCGGCCTGCTCGCCGTGCCGAGCGTGCTGACGTATACGCCGAAGCCCGACTTCGACGTGGTCGACCAGGACACCGCGCCGGTGGCCGCATTCGCGAACACCGAAGAGCTGGTCATCGAGGTGACGCTCTCGCAGCTCCAGCTCAACGCGGTGCTCGCGCACTGCATGCCCGCCGGCGTCTTCTCCGACTCGGCCTCGGAGGGCATCACGGTCGGCCTCGGGGGCGACATCCTGCTGGCGCCGGTCGCGCTCGCGGTGGTCGCGCCCTCGAGCGACCCCGCCTACAAATGGGCGGTCGCAACGCTGCGCAAAGCGATCCCGATGGGTGCGATCAAGCTCGAGCTCGGTCGCTCGAAGTCGGCCACATACCAGGCGCAGTTCAAGGGCCTGAGCGACCTCACCGTCGCAGGCGGTGCGCGCCTGGGCGCCGTGTACAAGACGCTCTAGGTAAGGAGACACCATGAAGAACAACGTCACATCCGCGGCGGCATGGAAGACCGCCGCGGAAAACATGCGCAAGGCGCAATGCGAGGTTCTCGAGCTGCCAAGCGGCGCAACCGTCAAGGCGTGCCGCCCAGGGCTCGAGACCTGGATGTTGCGCGGCCGCATCCCCGAGGCGCTCTCGGGCATCGTGCTCGCGCTGCGCGGCGACGAGAGCGCGCGCCGGCCGCTCAGCGCCGAAGACCTCAAGCTCATCGGCGACTTCAACCGCTCCATCGTGATCGCGACGGTGGTCGAGCCGCGCATCGCCGAGGGACGTCCAGGCGAGGGAGAGATCGGCTTCGCCGAGATCCCGGATGCCGACATCGACTTCATCCTCGCTTGGGCCCGGCGGGCGCCGGAGGTCGCCTCGCTCGAAGCCTTTCGCGAGCGGGCCGGACTTCCTGCCGGTGGCGCTGGCGGCGCGGATGTTCGGCCAGCGGCCCAGCCGGATGCTCGGCATCCGGGATCGGGTCCTGGCGCTCGATGTCGACGTCGCGGCCGCGGGGCGCATCCTGCTGCATGAGTCGGGCGCCGGCCGCGAGCGTGAGATCGTGTTCGGCGAGCCCTACCGCGGCCGGGGCACGCGCATGAGTCTGGACGAGCTGTAGCTAAAACCGGAAAGGAGGAGGGAGATTTCCAGAGCGGGGCGGCCGGCAAGCCGGCCGCCTGATTCCCCTCAACATGGCGATTGATTCCGCAACCTCGCTGTTGTTCGCCATCGGCGCAAACACCGATGACGCCGAGGCCAACATCTCGCGCTTCCGGTCGCTCTTTTCCAGCTCGCTGAGCGACCTCAAGACGCAGTTCAGCGGCTTCGCCAGCGACCTGACTGGCGGCGCCGATGGAATCAATGTGAGCTTCGCGGCGATGTCGGCGGTGGCGGCCGGCGCCACGGTGGCGATCGGCGCCGGCCTGTTCGAGATGGCCCGCAAGACCGCCGAGACAGGCGAGCAGCTGCTGCTGCTCAGCCAGCAGATCGGCGTGAGCGTGCAGGAGCTGAGCGGCCTCAAGGTGATCGCCGAGCAGATGGGGGTGAGCTTCGACACGCTTAGCCGCGGCGTGGCGATCATGGACCGCTCGCTCTCGCCGTTCGCCAGCTCGGGAGCGACCGCGGCCAAAGCCCTGGCCTCGATCGGCGTGAGCGCGACCGACGCACACGGCAAGCTGCGGCCCAACGTGGATCTGCTGGCCGACATCGCCGACAAGTTCCAGGGCATGGACGACGGCGCGAACAAGACCGCGCTCGCGATGTCCATCTTCGGCCGCTCCGGCATGGAGATGATCCCTATCCTCGATCGCGGCGGCGCCGCGATCCGCTCCTCGGCCGATGAGGCGCAGAAGCTCGGCCTGGTGTTCGACCAGGCGGCAGCGGAGAAATCGGCGAAGTTCGAGGAAGCCACGCGCACGCTGACCATGACCTTCGAGGGGCTGGTGCAGAAGATCGGGCTCAAGGTCATCCCCATCTTCACCGCAGGGCTTAACTCAGCGATAGACGGCGCCTCCAAGGCGTTCGACACGCTAGACAAATACCTTCCGGTGATCAAAGCGGATCTCGGGCTCGCGGTGGACGCGTTGATCGCATACGTCACATGGTCTACGCTCGCCGCACTTCGCACCGTAACGTTCGGCACCGTCCTTCTAGCGCTAGAGGGGCCGATCGCAGCGGTCAAATGGCTGCTCGGCGGCTTGTCGCTGGAGATGGCCGCGGCGACGGGTGGTCTAGTCGCGGTCGCTGCCGCGATCGTAGACCTAATCCGCGAGTACAACGATCTGGTCGAAGCTGAGGACGGCGCAGCCAAGGCGTGGGCTGGCCTTGCGCAGAAGCAACACGAGGCCGCGCTTGCAAGTGCGAAACTCTCGCTGGCAATCCAGCAAGTCACCGGGCACATGATCACCGGAAACACCGTGCAGGAGCGCACCAGGGCAAACACTTTGGCGTACGCTTCCGCGACGGCGGAACAGAAAACCCGAATTGACGCATTGGTGCATTCCACCCGCGGTCAAACCCAGGCAAACGAAGACGCCGCCACATCACTCAGCACGCTGAGCTCGGCCTACAACTCGGTCACCTCCGCGATCGAGTCGATGCAGGATCAGATGGCCAAGCCGGAGGCGGCCGCGCGGGCGCAGTATGAGCGCGGCCTGGCCAGCGCGGAGAAGCAGATCGAGGCCTACCGCAAGCAAGCGGCGGCGGGCAAGAAGATGGACGAGTCGCTCGAGCAATACGAGCGCGAATACCAGGAGCTGCGCGGGGCGCTGGCGCAGAAATATCTCCTCACGCTCCAGCAGGACTGGGCGCAGGAGGACCAGAAGGAGGCCCAGCGCGCGGCGGCGAAAGAAAAGCAGTTCGAGGCGCTGATGTCGCGCGCCTCGGCGAGCGCGAACGCGGAGGCGAAGCGGCAGGCCGACGCCTGGACCAAAATCGTTGACGGCTGGATGCAGTCGGCGGCGAAGTTCCCCGAGACCTTTGCGCAGCAGGAAAAAGCGGTGGACGAGACGCTCTCGAAACTCGATGCGATCTCCGACCGCTCGGCGCAGGCGACGATGTCCGCCGAAGAGAAGATCCATGTGGCCTATCAGCGCCAGCTCGAGGACATCAATAAGATCGTCGCCGCGCAAATGAAGCTCGCGACGAATGATCAGGAGGCGGCGCGGATCGCGGTCGCGGCCGCGCGGGCGCGCGAAGCCGCCGCCACCCAGGAGACGGCCGATCTCGCCAAGCTGCGCCAGCAGCAGTTGCAGACCGCGGCCACCCAGATCAATTCTTTCGCGCAGATGGGGCTTGCGGCCGCAGGCTACCGGAGCACGATCGTGGACGCGCTGATGAAGGTGATCGCCACGCTCGAGGCGGAGGCGATCGCGCACGCCACCAGCGCCGCGGGCGCGGCGGCGGCGGAGAACATCAAAAGCGCGGCGGTGGGCAAGGGCGTCGGCATCCGATCCGTGTGGCACGCGGCGGAGGAATTCGCGCTCGGCCTGGCCGACACGGCGTCGTTCAACTTCGCCGTGGCGGCGCAGCATTTCGCGGCATCGGGCGCGTTCGCCTCGGTGGCCGCCTCGGTCGGCACCGCCGTGGCCGGCCTGTTCGCCGGCGGCGGCGGCGGAGGCGGTGGCAGCTCCGCGGCGGCGTCCACCGCGGCAGCCAAGACCGCCGGGGCGGCCAGCAGCGGCACGTCGCAGCAGGCACAGACGACGATCAACGTGCACATTGACGGGATGCTGTCAGAGGACAACCTGGCAACGGTGATGCAAAAGATGACCGGCTTGGTGGGCGCCGGGCAGGCGAAGCTCGGATCGACGCACGTCCTGGTCGGCGGGGCGCTGGTGGCAACAGGATGAGCGTGCCGAACCTCAACTTCACGCTCGCCGGCGCGGTGCTCCCAAAGATCGCCTACACCGATCTGCTGGGCAACCCTCAGACGCTGACCTTCCGCATGCCTCCGACGTCTGTGGATCCCATCTCGCCGGTGCCGGTGCGCGCCGACAATGTCGCCGGCGACGGCACCATGTGGTCCATCAATCTCTACGTCGAGGCCTACATCCAGATGCGCGTCACTGCGCTGATGGGCGACGACCTCACTGCGTGGATCAATTTCCTCAGCGCTGCGGTCAACGGCCAGGTGCTGCAGCTCTATCCCGACTCGACCAAGACGCCGCACTACGGCGTGCGCCTGATGGTCGGCGGCAGCTCGAACGCCAACAACTCGAACGTGCCGAGCGGCGACCCCACGATGAAGCGCGCGGGCGTGTGCCGCTTCCAGGCACAGCTCGTCTTCCGCTACGAGAGCCCAGGAGATGCCACGGCCGTGTTCGCGGCGCTGAACCCGATCGCATGATCCCGACGACCCCAGCGTTCGACGCCGCCCGCAGCGCCACCGGCCAGACGCCGATCGTGGTGGTGTCCTTCCCCGCGCTCGGCATCGCATACTCGAACCGGCCGAGCGTGGCGGGCCTCGCGGTCACCTCGACGTTCGCGAAGATGCCGGCTGGGCTCGCGCAGCAGGTCTCGGACCTGCAAGGCAATGCCACGATCGGCGCGCTGAATGTGACGATCGTGGACGTGGGCCGCGCGCTGCTCGCGACGCTCGGCTCGCACCAATGGTATGGCGCGCTGGCCACGGTGCAGCTGGGGTTCGCGGGGCTGACCTACCCCACGGATTTCATCACCCCATTCACCGGCGTCGTGCAGAGCGTCGTCCCGACTGACGACCACACCGGCTTCGTCATCGGCCTGCGCGATTTCAACCGGCGCCTGACGAACCAGATCTACGCCACTGGCGACGACGGCTTCCACCCGACGAGCGCGACCAACCCGAAGACGCTCGACGGCAACCCCATGGACCTGGTGCTCGACGTGCTCGAGGGCCAACTCGGCCTGGCGGCGGGCTACATCGATACCGCGGCGATCGCGGCGCTCAAGGCCGGGCGCATGAGCACGACGCGGATGCTGTTCTCGCTGCAGAAGGCGGTGAATGCGAACACGTTCCTCGAGCAGGAGTTGCTGCGCCCGCATGGCCTCTTCCACTTCGCGCGCTACAACGGCGCGCTGTCGGTGGCCGACATGCTTGCGCCGCCGACGCCGGTGCCGATCGCATTCGCCTTCACTCAGTCGAACACGCTCGGCATCCCGGCCTATCGGCAGCAGCCGATATACAACTGGGTGCAATTCGACCTCGACTACGACGGCAGCAACTTCCTGCACACCGAGCAATTCATCGACGCGGCGTCGGTCGCGAAGTTCGATCTGCAGGCGGCGCTCCAAATCCAGTCGCAGGGGCTGCGCACCAATTACCAGGGGGCATCGCGCGCGGGCATCACCGCGCGGCGCATCTTCGAACGGTACGCTGGCGGCCCGGCGAATCAGATCTCGCTCGCCGCGGCGAGCCTCCAGCCGGTGGTCGTCGAGGTCGGCGACTACGTCACGGTGACGCATCCGCTCATGGAAAACCTCGACACCGGCACCCTGGGCTGGACCGGCCGCGTGTGCCAGGTGCTCAATGTGCAGCAAAGCTGGGCGAGCGCGCAGATCTCGTTCGATCTGATCGACGTCACGGCGATGTTGCGGCCGGTCTACCAATACGCACCTGACAGCGTGCCTGCGTGGCCCGCGGCCTCGAGCGGCCAGAAAGCAACATATATGTTCATGGCGGACTCGTCGAGCCAGCAGAGCGACGGCTCGGCCGCCGCGGGGGTGTTCTGATGCCATTCCAGGTGGATCTTCCAGGCGGCTGGTATGACATCCCGGACTCGACCTGGGCGGCGAACGTCTACGAAGACCACCTGGTCGCGCTGAACTCGCTGATCCGCTTCGCGGCGGTGGCCGACGAGTATTTCTCCGCCGCGCCGCAGACGGACGGCTCGAACGTCGTGCTGGCGGCGAGCGCGGACGACGGTTACAACTACACGCGCGCCGAGAGCCTGTATGCGTGCTCGCTCCAGGCTTCGCCCAACCACTCGACGGGAAAGAACAGCGGCCAGGGCAACGTCCTGTTTTTCACCGACTCGGTGGACCAGGACACCGGACTCGTGCATAACGATGTCAATTATTACGTCCAGGGCGGCCAGGAGTCGGTCACCAATGACGGCCTCACCGCAGCGATCATCTGCTGCCGTCGCGGCTCCGGGCGTCCGGTCGCGGTCGCGGGCGGCACCGGCGGCGGCGCAGCCGGCGGCGGCGCGAACCAGCCGACCGCCCTCAGCCTGGGCGGCAACTCCGGCGACACCGGCGACCAGGGCGGCCAGGGCACCGGCGATCAGAAATTTCCCATGACGTTCTGATGATCTCTCTCACCGCCATCCCGCTGTACGTAGATATCCCGGACTCGGACTTCGCCGTCGACCAGCCGGTGAAGACGAGCACGCTGGTGCAGATGGCGCACAACGCGAAGTTCGCCATGTGCAGGCGCGAGGTGTTCGTCTGCGCGGCGGTGAACGGAGACACGATCCCGGCGCCGATCTCGCCGATCGACGGCTACCAGTACCCGTATTCCGAGGTGCAGTTCTGGTGGTCGCGCACGGCGAGCTTCGACACCGCGACCAAGCTGCCCTCGGGCGGCGGCTGCATCCTCAGCTGGGCCGACAACGTCAGCGCGACCGGCGTCGTCTCGATCGCGACCAACTATTTCATCGACGGCGGCGCGGACACGCCGACCACCGATGGCGGCCTCCTGGTCGTGCTGCTGTGCCAGCGCGATTCGTCGCTGCATTTTGCCGCGGTTCCGACCTGGGCCGATGTCGAGGATGCCGATCTCGCCGGCGGCGAGGCGCTGCTGGCGTCGGTCCTGCAGCAGATGAACGCCAACACCCGATACGCCGCCGTGCGCAAGGAGTTTTTCGTCCAGAAGCTGTACAACGGCCAGACCATCACCGCGCCGGTGTCGCCGGTGGATGGCTACGCCTACCGCCTCGACTACGGGCAGATCGCATCGCCGGCCGCGCCGGCGCTGAGCGCGGTAGCGGGCGGCGATCTCGCCGCGCGCACCGAGTACTGCGCGATCACGGTTGTCAACGCACAGGGCGAGACTCTGATCTCGAGCGTGGCGAGCCTCGCGGTGCCGATCAGCGAGCTGCTGCAGGTCGCGGCGCCCACGGCCGTGGCCGGAGCAACCGGCTGGAATGTCTACACGGGGCCCACGGCGACGATGGTGTCACGGCAGAACGCCTCCGTGCTGCCGTTCGGCTTCCCCTGGACCGAGCCCACCACCGGAATCGTCGGCGGGACGGTGCCGCCGACCCTCAACACCACAGCCTCGAGCGAAGTGCAGTGCATGCCCTCGATGATCAGCTCGCTGCCGGCGTCGGGCCACACGTCGGGCTCGGGTACGATCCGCCAGTTCGGCTGCTGCGTCGGCGGCCAGCCCAACGTGACGACACCGGCGACGGTCGGCGCTGTCGCGAGCTACGTCAACTACTACGTCAACGGCGGCGCGCTGACGGACACGACGGACGGCACGATCCTGGTGCTGATCGTCGCCACGCGCGAGCGCGGAAACCCGCCGATTCCCCCAGCCGTGCGCATGCAGCCGCCAGCTGCGACCACGACGAGCTTCGGCGCGCTCGCGCTGCCGCCCGGCGGCACGATCGGCGGCTTCCCGATCAAGGGCGTCGGCAGCACGGCGATGGGCCAGATCCTCGACATAAACGGCGAGACGGAAAACGAGTTGCTCTACGGCCGCCACAGCCCGGTGCTGCAGACCGCGATCACGCCGGCCTCCAACCTCGCCAGCGGGCAGAAAGTCGGCGGGGACAGCGGCGCGCAAGCGTTCGGCACTGGCGGCTTTTTGGGTATTGGGGGCGTGCCGGGCTTGGGCCTTGATGTCTTCGGCTCCATGCGCGCGTCGTCAGGGGCAGGCGGCGCGAATGCATTTGTCACCGATGACGCGGCGGGCGGGGTTGAGTGGCGGCTGCAGTCGCTTGGAGGCGTGCTCAACGAGCTGCGCGCGGGCATTGCGCGCCGAATAGTCAACGCGACCGGCCACGGCTTCGACCGCACGCCCACAACGCAAACCGTTGAAGCTGGCGGGAGTTTCGCAGCTCAGGCCACGACCCCATTCTTCATCGGCAACGACACGACGGTCGGCGGGCGCAGCGCGCTGCTGTCGAGCAACAGCGGCAACCTCGATCTCGCGCTCAACGGCGTG
>Ga0134126_10010764_pt1 | contig 11520 bp, 8 predicted proteins | sample KB31752_FD_96881 | JGI IMG/M metagenome (GOLD analysis project Ga0134126, IMG submission 96881) | Terrestrial soil microbial communities with excess Nitrogen fertilizer from Kellogg Biological Station, Michigan, USA - KB3-175-2 | ecosystem: Environmental > Terrestrial > Soil > Unclassified ... | reverse complement strand
GATGTCGTCGAAGGCCTTGATATAGGTAACAGGATTGGATCGCGGCGTGCGGCCGATGGGCGACTGGTCGACGAGGACGACGTCGTTCAAATACTGCGTGCCGGCAAGAGCGCGGAAGAGGTGAGTTGGCTCGGGTTCTCCCGAGCCGGGCTCGCGGTTGAGCGCCTGCATCAGCGCACAATAGAGCACCTGATGGATCAGCGTGGACTTGCCAGAGCCGGAGACTCCGGTGACGCAGCAGAGCAGGCCGAGCGGGATATCGACATCGACACCGCGCAGGTTGTGGATGCGCGCGCCGGTGAGCGTGAGATGTTCTTTGCCGGGCGTGCGGCGGACCTTGGGAACGGGGATCGTCAGACGGCCGGAGAGATATTTTCCGGTGATGGATTTGGGGTTGGCGGTAACCTCGGGCACGGTGCCCTCGGCGAGCAACTGGCCGCCGAGTTCGCCGGCACCGGGGCCGAGGTCGAGCAGGTGGTCGGCGGACCGGATGACATCGGGGTCGTGCTCGACGACGAGGATGGTGTTGCCGAGGTCGCGCAGCGAGTGCATGATGCGGATGAGCCTGGCGGTGTCGCGTGTGTGCAGGCCGATGGAAGGTTCGTCGAGCACATAGAGCGCGCCGACGAGGCGTGAGCCGAGCGAGGTCGCGAGCTGAATGCGCTGTGATTCGCCGCCGGAGAGCGTGGAGCTGAGGCGGTCGAGGGTGAGGTAGTCGAGGCCGACCTCTTGCAGGAAGTGAATACGCTGGCGGACCTCTTCGAGGACCTTGCCGGCGATCTCGGTCTGGGCGGGCGTGAGTTGGAGATCGTCGAAAAAGGCCTGCGCGGCGTTGATGGTGAGCGCGGTGACTTCGCAGATATTTTTGGCCGGCCCAGTGCGCGGCGCGATGAGGACGGCGCGGGCCTCGGCCCGGAGCCGCTGGCCGCGGCAGTCGGGACAGAGCGCATAGCCGCGGTACTTCGAGAGAAAGACACGGACGTGCAGCTTGTACTTCTTGCGATCGAGCGCGGCGAAGAAGCCGCGGATGCCGGGATAGCTTCCCTGCCCCTCCCAGATTTTTTCCTGTTGTGCGGGCGTGAGATCGTACCAGGGCACATCGGCTGGGATGCCGGCGGATTTGGCGAAACGAATCATCTCGCCATGGTGCGGACGGTATTTTGTGCTGGTCCACGGGGCTACGGCCCCCTGTGCGAGCGCGCGCGATCGGTCGGGGACGATGAGGTTGGGGTCGAAGTCGATGGTGTTGCCAAAGCCCTGGCAGCGCGGGCAGGCGCCGTAGGGGTTGTTGAAGGAGAAGAGGCGCGGCTCGGGCTCGCGATAGGCGCGATGGCAGGTGGAGCACTCGAAGGCGGCGGAAAAGCGGAGGTGATTCGGGTTGCTCTGGACTGCAGGTCCCTCGATTCCTCGCTCACGCTCGTCACTCGGGATGACAGATCCAAGGGACTCCGATCGCGGGACGATGTAGAACTGCACCTCGCCGGACTCGCGGTAGCCGGTCTCGATCGCGTCGACGATGCGCGAACGGATGTCGGGTGAGAGCGCGAGGCGGTCGATGAGAACGAAGATCGGGCGCGAGAAGTCGAGTTCGAGGAGCGACTCTGGCGCGGAGAACTCGACGAGGTTGCCTTCTGAGACGGGCGCGTTAAGATCGGGCGCGGGCTGGTAGAGGCGGTTGTAGCCGCGGCGGCGGAGCTCGCTGAGGCGATCTTTGAGCGCATCGGTGACGGAAGCAAGTGCGAGCGCGGACTGCGAATGTTCGGCGGCCTTCTTTGCGGATTTCCTGCCGCGAAGCTTCGGCGCAGGCTTTACTTCGGCCTGCGCTTCTTCCGCAATAGAAGATGCGCGCAGGGGTTCGAGCTTCACCTCCGCGCGGGTGATGGGGAAAAGCGCATAGGCGCGGGTGCCCTCCGGCATACCAAGGAGTGAGGTGACGATCTCATCCACGGTGTCATGCCGGACAACGCCGCCGCAGTGCAGGCAGGTCACAGTGCCGCAGCGCGCGAAGAGCAGGCGCAGGTAATCGTAAATCTCGGTCGCGGTGGCGACGGTGGAACGGGGATTGCGCGTCTGGTTTTTCTGCTTGATGGCGATGGCCGGCGCCAGGCCGTCCATGTGGTCCACGTCGGGCTTCTCGATGCGTTCGAGGAACTGCCGCGCATAGGCGGAGAGCGACTCGACGTACCGCCGCTGGCCCTCGGCATACACAGTGTCGAACGCGAGTGACGACTTGCCCGAACCCGAAACGCCGCTGACCACAGTCAAAGCATTGTGCGGGATATCAACGTCGATGGACTTGAGATTGTGCGTGCGCGCGCCGCGGATGGTGATGCGGTCGTTCTCGGCTGCGGGGGCAATGCTGCCGTTGGCGCGGGATTTCGACGCATGGGAGAGCTGCTCCTCTCCGCTCGCAGGCGGATTCAGGACTGCGGGCTTATTTATGACTGCGTTCACTGCTGAGATTCGGTCAGGCATCGCCATCTTCCATTGTCCGACAGGAAGCAGTGGATTGGCGAGTGGAGGTCGAACCTGAAATTGGATCAGGAGTTGGCGTCGCCCGAATCGGCGGGCTGCTGCGTGTCCTGAGGCTGCGGCGGCATGTGAAGGATGCGCTCGACGCGGAGCTCGCTGAACAGGACGGCGTAGTAAATCTTCCAGGCAGCGAACGGTGCGGGCAGGGCAAGGCGCTTCAGGTCACGGCGGCGAACCGAATGCATATCGCACGGCGTGCCGAGCGTAGGAGAGCCTTCGAGAGAACGCGTCATGCGAGCGACCATGTCGACGAACCGGCTGGCGACGGGCTCGCCTTCTCGCTGTTGCAGGTGGGCAGCGCCACCGCTGAGATCGTCCGAGGCCTGTGTGGTGTAACGGACCGGGAAACTCATGCCGGCGCGTCCTGATTACCGATGGGCGGAGTTGAGATGCGCGCACGAATGTCGGTGCGAATGGAATCGAAGATGGCCGCTGGCGAACGCGAATCGATGCCGGACTCGACGCCCTCCTGGATCAAGCGCTCGAACTCGGCGCGAGCCTCGGCAGCCTTGCCCTGCGCGCGCAACTCGTCGACAGTATGGCCGGGGAGGGCAGGGCTCGACGGGTCAGAGGCGTCCGTTGGCCCGGCCTCCGGAGAATCCGGAGTCGCCATGCAGTAAGAATGCTCCGCGCAAGGGCCGAAGGCAAGGATTTATGAGGAGAAGGTAGGGTTCATGCAATGCCGCAAACTTTTGCGCGTGGGGCGCATCGGTTTGTTACGCGATGGGCACGTTGTGCGGGTCGGGGCGAAAGATTTCGAGCAGCAGAAGGCAGGCGCCGATCACGATGCACGAGTCGGCAACGTTGAAGTCCGGCCAGTGATAGCGGTAGATGATGACCTGCAGGAAGTCGACGACGTGGTGGTAGCGGATGCGGTCGTAAAGATTGCCCAGCGCGCCGCCGAAGATGAGCGCGAGCGCGACCGAGGTCATGGTCAGTTGTTTGCCGCCGCGCCACAGTAGCGCCAGTAATACCAGGGCCGCCGCGACTGAGAATACGATGAGGCCGATGCGGACGCGGTCCGGCGGCCAGTTCTCCATCAGCGAGAAGGCGGCGCCAGTGTTGAGTACATGCGAGAGATAGAAGATATGCGGGATCACGGGAATGGTGTACCCCGGCCGGATGCGATGCACGATGGCGATCTTCGTGATGCGGTCGGCGACGATGACCAGCGCTGATATGAGGAAGAGATAGAGGCGGCGGTCTTTTTGCATAGGACTCAGTTCTAGGTTGTCGGTCGCATTTGTGCGACGTGGTACAAATCTAAGCGCCAACGGCGCGACGATATAACAGCCTAGGCCGAAGGCCTAGGTAAAATCTAATCCGTCCAGAGGGCTGTAAGCCCGAAATATCTGTTTCTCCATCAGGCATTAGACGGAATAGCCAGCAAAGTCGATGGCGTCGAGCGCCTGGGCGCAACGCTGGCAGACGGAGGGATAACGCGCGTCGTAACCGACATCCGGGACGTGCCGCCAGCAGCGGTCGCATTTGGGATCGGCAGCACGTTCTGCGATTGTGTTCATGACGACCGTGGTACTCGACGGTGGATTTCTCCGTACATCGACTGTAGACACGTTAAGAAATTCAGGCAGCGTTTCTTTGTATTTCGACAAAAGCTTGTAGTCATCTGAGTTCATTTCGTCAAAGACAACTGCGGTCTCCAGCCCTTTACCGATAATTTTTTCGGTGCGTCGGTGTTCGACAGTCACGAGTGCGCGGTATCGAAATTCAAACATGCGTCCCCATTCCGCAAGGAGGGTATTGACTGCGATCGATGACAACTCTGCAAGATCAACAGGCTCCGGAAAAAGCGCCAGGTGCACACTGCCGGATTTCCCCGGGATGTGCTGCCAGACCTCGTCGGCGGTGAAGGTGAGGATGGGCGCGGTGAGGCGAGCGAGGGCGTCGGTGATCTTGTAGATCGCCGTCTGCGCAGAGCGGCGTGCGATGTACAACTCTCGCTGATACTCATTGCCGGCCTTGACCTTCACCGGATAGGTGTAGAGGCGATCTTTCAGCACATCGAGGTAGAAGGCCGAGAGCTCGGAATTGAGGAATTCGTTGAGCAGGTGGTAGACGCGGTGGAACTCCATCGCGTCGTAGGCCGCGCGGATCTTCCTGGTGAGTTCAGCCGCGCGCGCGAGGATGTACTGGTCGATGGACTGCATCTGCTCGAAGGGAACAGAATCGCCGCCTTCGGCTAACAAACGTGGATCGAAGGCGCGCTCTTCGCCAGTGGTGGGATCGAGCTCGCGCAGCGCTCCAAGCAGGAACCGGAAGGTGTTGCGTTGTTTGCGGTAGATCTCTTCCGCCAGGCGCTTGAGCAACGGCATGGAGGCGACGACATCCTCGCGAAAATCCACGCTCGCGACCCACAGGCGCACGATGTCACCGCCCAGGGTGTCCATCACCTGGTTCGGATCGATGAAGTTGCCGAGTGATTTCGAGAGCGCGCGACCCTGCTCGTCCAGCGTCCAGCCGTAGGTCGCGACCATCTTGTACGGCGCGCGATTGTGCATGCCGATGCCGCAGAGCAGCGACGACATGAACCAGCCGCGGTGCTGGTCGCCGCCTTCGGCGTAGAGGTCAGCGCGGGGGTCAACAGGCGGATTCAGGTTTTCGGGATCCGGATTGCCGGGCACCTGCTGGGTATCTGGATCGACGTCGAGCACGGCATGCGAGCTGGCGCCCGACTCGAACCACACATCAAGGATGTCCATCTCCTTGCGAAATTCCGCGTGGCCGCAGGCGCACCTCGTTCCCGCAGGCAAAATCTCCTCCGGCGTGCGGATGTACCAGGAGTCGGCGGACTCCTTCATAAACAGATCGACGACGCGCTTGTTGATCGCAGCATCCTTCAGCGGCTCGCCGCATTTGCGGCAAAGGAATACCGCAATCGGCACGCCCCAGATGCGCTGGCGCGAGATGCACCAGTCCGGCCGCGTCGCGACCATGTTGGTGATCCGTTCCTGCCCCCAGGCCGGGTCCCATTTGATGCGCGTGATCTCGGCTAATGCTCGGTCACGAAACGTTGTTTCGCTCCCATTCGGCGCGCGCATCGGAGTATCCATCGCGATGAACCACTGCTCCGTCGCGCGCACGATGACCGGGTTGTGGCAGCGCCAGCAGTGCGGATACGAGTGCTCAAACTCGGACGCGGCCAGCAGCGCACCCTTTTCCCGCAGCAGCTCAATGATGACCGGATTGGACTTCCAGACGCTCAGGCCTTCGTAAGCCTGCGCGACTCCGCCGCCGAAGCGGTCGGTGTGCATCTGTCGGCCTGCATCGTCGACGTATTGCACCTCAGGGAGTGAGTAGCGCTTGCCTGTGGCGAAGTCGTCGACTCCATGGGCGGGCGCGGTATGGACCGCGCCAGTACCCTGGTCCGCGGTGACGTATGTTGCGTTTGTACCGGCGACGACGCGGTCGAGAAAGGGATGCGCGAAGGTAGCACCGTCGAGCTTGTCACCCTTGAACACGGCGACGATATCGGCGTCACTTGCAGGCTCGGCGGGATTCTTCCCGCTCATCAGATGCGTATGCACAATGACGCTCGACATCAATGCCTGCGCCACGATGTAGATCGCGTCCGGCGTCGAGATCGCGACATACTCCATCTCCGGATGGAAGGCGGCGGCCAGCGAAGCGGGCAGCGTCCACGGCGTCGTCGTCCAGATGATGGTGTAGACCGGTTGGCCCGCAAGCGCCGGATCGATCGCAGCCGGATCGCTCGTCAGCTTATAGCGCACATACACGCTGGGCGACTTATGCTGCTCATACTCCACTTCGGCTTCGGCAAGGGCCGTGCGGTCGTGGATGCACCAGCTCACCGGCTTGAGGCCCTTGTAGACGAAGCCGTTCTCAAAGAAGTGGAAGAAGGTTTCCGCGATGCGCGCCTCATACTCAGCGTCCATCGTCGAGTAGGGCTTCGCCCAGCGCCCGAAGACGCCCATTCGGATGAATTGCTCGCGCTGCAGGTCGAGATATTTCTGCGCATACTCGCGGCAGGCCTTCCGCACCTGGACGGGGTCCATCTCCAGCTTTTTGCGGCCGAGTTGCTCGTCCACCTTGATCTCGATAGGCAGGCCGTGGCAGTCCCATCCCGGGACGTATGGTGCGTCGTAGCCAGCCATGGTGCGCGTCTTGACCACAAAATCCTTGAGGGTCTTGTTCAGCGCGTGGCCGAGGTGGATGGCCCCATTGGCGTAGGGAGGGCCGTCGTGCAGGATGTAGCGCGGCCGGCCTGCGCTCGCGCGCCGGATCTGCCCGTATAGGTCGTCCTTCTCCCACGCCGCCAGACGCAGAGGCTCGTTCGTGGGCAGGTTGGCCTTCATGGGAAAGGCGGTCTGCGGCAGGTTCAAGGTGCTCTTCAGGGGCTTTGGCTCAGACGCAGCTGCGGCCTTGGCTTGGGGTGAATCGGGCATTCGTTCCTCAGGGATTCGAGCGGTTCGAGCGGATGGCACGCGATGCGGCCACAAGAGCAGGGCGTATGGCGAAAGGCATGAATGCCGCGCCAAAGCTCTATTGTATCCGGGATCGCCCGCCAAATAGCCGTGCCGGTTGGGTTTGCACCTCACCTTGCGAACCCGGGGCGAGACTTCCGCGCCCCTGCCTGCGTCAAAGAAAGTAGATTTGCGTGACAGGAACGAGACAGTGGCCTGCGCAAATCTTTTGTAGAATGTGGAGCGGGGCCAGAGGCCGCGCAGTCGTCAATTAAATAAGAACCGGCACCCGAACCGGAGCGTATTAAGAAGCAGACGGCGGAAGACGCGCGAGACTCACAGGGAAGGCGCAGCGGCGCGCGGGGCGCTCCGCGGTAGAGGGCGAGACAAACTTGTCGGTTTACAAGATCGTTCCAGAGGATCAACGGGTGCAGCAGGACCTTCAGCTGCGTGCGGGCGTCGAGTCGTCTCTAAGCGCCGGCGCGATGCAGCTGCACGAAGAGGGCGTGTTCGCCTCGCTGTGGACCAGCGTGCGCGACGTATTCTTCCCGGTCAAGCTGCCGCCGCTGGTGCTTGAATCCAAGCCCATTCCGGTCGTGGACCGGATGAAGACCAAGCAGGACCCGAAAGCGACCGCCTCGGCCATCGTGATCTACGGGTTGATTGTTCTGGTAATCGGCTGGGCGGTGAAGCAGCACGTGCAATTCCTGAAGCCGGTGAAGGTGCAGGTGACGGAGATTTCGACGCCTCCGCCATTGCCGCAGGCCAAGGACACCATGGGCGGCGGCGGCGGCCAGAAGGGTCCGACCCCCGTAAGCAAGGGCGCTCTGCCGAAGTTTGCTGATCAGCAGATTGTGCCGCCCAAGGCGCCGGTCGAGTCAAAGATCAAGATCGAGCCCACCATCGAGGTGCAGCCCGACCTGAAGATGGCGAGCAACAATATGCCGAACTTCGGTATGCCCACCTCGAACGTGATGGGCAACTCCATGGGCAACGGCAAGGGCACAGGCATTGGCTCCGGCAACGGCTCCGGCCTTGGCCCCGGCACCGGCGGCAATTACGGCGGCGGCCTGCGCAAGATCGGCGGCGGCGTATCGCAGCCCGAAGTGCTCTATCAGGTTGAGCCCGAGTTCTCCGAAGAGGCGCGCAAGGCGAAGTTCATGGGCTCGGTACTGGTGGGCCTCATAGTCGACACCAGCGGCCGGCCGCAGAGCGTGCATATCGTGCGCGGCGTAGGCATGGGGCTGGACGAGAAGGCGATGGAAGCCGTCCGCCAGTACAAGTTCAAGCCTGCGATGGAAAACGGCAAGCCGGTTCCCGTAGAGCTGAACGTCGAGGTCAACTTCCAGATCTTCTGAGCCGCGGCCTCACTTAGCAGGAGGCACATAGACGACTGGATTAACCTGGAACTCTATGAATTGGTCATAGGGGCCATTCTCGGTCGCATGAAAGAAGGCACCTGTTCGATTGATGAAGAATCTCCCGCCCGTCGGGCGGCATTGAAGATAGATGTCGGCGATCTCCGCCAACTTGGGAAAACCCTCACGAACGTAGATCCTGAGATCAATAGGCGCTAGACCCCAAGTTGGAGATGGATACACATCCCCACCCGGTTCCACAGAGAAGATGGCCATCCAATCTCGGCGCTCTTTCACTTGAACAAATTTGAAGAGTGACAGATCGTCCGGATTGACGACAACTTTCCGCATAGGAAAAGCCTAAACGCGCCTCGGGACACGCTATGGCACCAATGCTTCTGACAACTGAGAACTAACAACTGACAACTATCTTTATGCGTAGCTGGAGACGCTCTGCGCGTTGCGCGCGCCGCGTTCGCGGCTGATGCGGTCGATGTAACCGCTCTCGCTGAGGGCCTTCAGCGGCTCGGCCGGCAGCTTGCGAGCCTCACGCCACTCCTTCACCATGGGCCGCACATCGGTCCAGAAGGCGCCACGGTAAAGCTCTTCGGCGGCCACCAGATCGCATGACTGCTGTAGCGCGCCCAGCTTCTCCTGATCTACCAGCGCTGCCTTGGCGAAGAGTTCCTGCGCCATCACCACGGTCTGCACCATGGCCTCGACCTTCGGTTTCAGGTTGTGGCTCTGGTCGATCATGTAAGCGATTTCCTTCACCGCTGCGGAATTGCTCGACAGAATCTCATGGAAGATGCGGAAGACCTGGTAGGGATCGATCGAGCCCAGCGTCAGGTCGTCGTCGGCAAATTTGCGGTCGTTGAAGTGGAAACCGCCGAGCACGTCGCAGTAGAGAAGCCACGAGACGATCTGCTCGATATTGGTTCCCTGCAGGTGATGGCCGGTATCGACCAGGACCTTGGCCTTCGGGCCGGCGCGGCGGGCAAGCTCGTGCGCCATGCCCCAGTCGGCGATGTCAGTGTGATAGAAGGCAGGCTCGAAGGGTTTGTACTCGATCAAAAGGCGCTGATCGTCGGCGAGAGCGGCGTGCGTGGCCGCAAGTATCTCCTCCAGCCACGCGATTCTCTTCCGTATGGACTGGGTGCCCGGATAGTTGGAGCCGTCGGCGAGCCACAGCGAAATATCGCGGGAGCCGAGCGCGCGGCCGATCTCGACTGAATCCAGCATGTGCGCCAGCGCGTTGCCGCGAATCTCCGCACTGGGATTGCAGAGCGATCCGAACTTGTATTCCTGCGACTGGAACAGGTTGGGATTGATCGAACCGGACTTCACGCCAAAACGCGACTCGAGGCGTTTGATCTCCGAGGCATCGCCTTTCCCGTTGGGCAGGTCCCACAGCACGTGCAAAGCAACGGTCGGGCTCGCGCCGGTGAGCTTGTTCACCTCGCTGGCGTCGGCAAACTTTTCTTCCAGCGTCGTGGCTGCGCCGGGCTGCGTGAATTTTCCGAAACGGGTGCCGGTATTGGCGAAGCCCCAGGATGGGACCTCGATCCGGAACCCGTCCAGCGCGGCGAAGATCCGCTCGGTCGCGCGCGCGCTGTTTCCTGTCCCATCCATTCCCATGAAGTACCTCAAAACCGCAATGTAAGGAAATATACTCCCTATTGAAACAATTCTAGCAACGCCAGCCTAACAAACTTTCAGTCGCAAAACGAACTTTGCAGGATCGCCACGGATTCCGGACGCTGCAAGGCGGCTTACACCAGAATCACATCGAGGGTGCGCGGGCCGTGGACCCCTTTAATGCGTGTCATTTCGATGTCCGCAGTGGCGGACGGCCCTGAGATGAAGGTGGTGGCGAGGTCGGCGGTGGCCGCGAGACGTGCGAACGCTTCCGGAACGGTTTCGACCACGTCGGCCGCGCGGACGATGCAGAGATGATAATCGGGCACAAGAGTCGGCGCGCGCCTTCCCTGCCCTGGCACATTTTGCAGCACGATCGTGCCGGTCTCCGCGATTGCGAGGGTTGCTGCGGTCACGACGCCGTCGAAGGCATCGAGCTCGGCGGGCGAGAAAACAGTGTCGGTCAGAAACTCAAAGCCGGCCGGGAGCGGTTCGCCCAGAGCTTCACCAAGCCCGGCAGGGACCACAAGGCTGCGTAGTTTGCGGTCACGGAGCATTCGCGTGATCTGAGCACTGACTGTTCCCAGCTGTGCGCGGACGACCGTCGCATCGTAGTCACGCAGGCGGTCTTCGAGCAGTTCGATAATGGTCGCGTGCTGTCGGGTTGCTGAGCGAATGTAGTCGCGCGGAATCGCTTCCCACTCGGCATGAATTGCCTGCTCCTCGATGCGCGGAACGTCGCCGAGTGCAATGCGGATGCGGCGAAGAACCTCGGCGCGCGCGGAGGCGCTGCCGGGACTTGTGGTTGCGCTCATAGTCCGCCCTCCTTCCCACTTGAAATCGTGGCGCTCTGCAGTTCGCGCTGAGATCTCTCACGCTCGCGGTCTTCAAACCACTCGCGGAAGCTCTGCTTCGGAATCTCTTCCAGGTCGCGCACCTGCGTCCAACCGCCCAGGATTCCGGGCAACCAATCGATCCAGCCCACGCCTTCGGCATCTTTGCGCGAAAGCGGAAACTCCGCAATGCGGCCCAGCTTCTGCGCCGCGCGAAAAACGCCTTCGCTGCGGAAGACCAGCCCAGCAGCCTTCAGCGCGATCGCCTCCGGATGAGCGAGGATGTTCAGGCCGTCGGTCTGCTGCTCGACCACCTTGTGCCGCAGATGAATCAGCACCTCGGGGATGTTGATTCGCACCGGGCAGACCTCGTAGCAGGCGCCGCAGAGGCTCGAGGCATACGGCAGGCTTTGCGCGTGGTGCATCTCCATCAGCTGCGGCGTCAGGATCGCGCCGATCGGCCCGGCGTAGACCGAACCATACGCGTGGCCCCCAGTCTGCTGGTAGACCGGGCATGCATTCTGGCAGGCGCCGCAGCGAATGGAGTGCAGCGTCTGCCGCGCCTCCTCGTCCGCGAGAACCTCCGTGCGCGCGTTGTCCATCAGCACGATGTGGAAGTTGCGCGGTCCATCCTTTGAATCAACTCCGGTCCAGATGGAGTTGTACGGATTCATGCGCTCGCCCGTCGCGCTGCGCGGCAGCAACTGCAGGAAGACT
>Ga0134126_10010761_pt1 | contig 11521 bp, 10 predicted proteins | sample KB31752_FD_96881 | JGI IMG/M metagenome (GOLD analysis project Ga0134126, IMG submission 96881) | Terrestrial soil microbial communities with excess Nitrogen fertilizer from Kellogg Biological Station, Michigan, USA - KB3-175-2 | ecosystem: Environmental > Terrestrial > Soil > Unclassified ... | reverse complement strand
TGACCGAGTGGAGAGCTGGTGTCGTGCTGACGCCGGCGCCCGGCCGGGTCACGCATTGCGGTCAGGCCGGAACCGGCCATCGGGTTGCCCGCCGGGGTGTTTGTCCATGATCACGACCGTTTGGCCCCCGGATTCCGGGGGCCAAACGGTCGTGATCATGGACGGCGGGGTTCGGGCGGGCCGGAATCCTGGTTCCGGGTGGGCGGCGCAAGCGCCGGGGAACAGTGGCTGACAGCTGCAGCCCGATCTCGCGCCTCAAGGTAATGCGACTGCCTCTATGTGCGGACGAACTTCCGTGATCACGAGGGTCCGTCGGTGGCGACTTGCCGGGCGGGTGTCGGTGGCAGCTTGTAGGGTGAAATGGTGATGGCGACCGACGGCGGCAAGCGCGCCGAGCGCCCGGCGGAGGCCGGCGCCGAGGGCAAGTCGGCCGACACCAAGTCGGCCGACGGCAGGCCGGCCGACAGCAAGCGGAGCGCCAAGGGAACCAGGAGCCCGGCCGGCGGCGAGGGCGTGCGCGTGCCCTACGAGCAGGCCCGCGACGAGCTGACCGAGCTGGTCAAGCGGCTGGAGGCGGGCGGCCTGACCCTGGAGCAGTCGCTGGAGCTGTGGGAGCGCGGCGAGCGCCTGGCGGCCATCTGCGAGGAGTGGCTGGAGGGCGCCAGGGCCAAGCTGGCCGCCGCGATGGCCCAGCGCCGGGACAGCGAGCCGGCCTCAGGCACTCCGTTCTAGCCCCGAGCCGCCTCGGCCGACCGAGGCGCGGTCATGCGGCCAGCCCAGACCAAGCACCCGCGTCCCACCAGGTACCGTCCCACCAGGTACTAGGAGCGGATCTCCAGGCGGGACAGGACGCTGATCACCCCGTCGGCAATGTGCCGGGCGCGAACGCTGTCGGGTGCGCGGGCCAGCTCCGACACCGCCAGCATCATCGCCCCGGTCATCACGATGGCCACCGCCTCGTCCAGCGGCTCCCCGCTGCGGGCGAAGAACTCCGTGTTCTTGCTGACCCAGTCCCGCAGCCGCTGCTGCCAGACCATCTCAAACCCCGGCGGCCCGTCCCCCCTGGCGAACACCCCGGCCAGCTCACGCTGCTCGATGCTGACGTCCAGATAGCCCCGCGCGCCGATCAGGAACAGCACCATGGGGTCGCCGACCCCGGCGTCCTTGGCCCGGCGCACGGCCTTGCGGGTGCGCTCGATGTAGTCGTTCTCGAGCTCGTCGAACAGGGCCAGGTACAGGTCGGCCTTGCCGGAGAAGTGGTGGTAGAGGCTGCCGACGCTGGCCCCGGCGCGCGCGACGATGTCGGTCACGCCGGCCTGGGCATACCCCTCCTTGATGAACACCGCCCTGGCCGCGGTCAGCAGGCCGCTGCGGGTGGCCGCGCCGCGCTCGGAGGCACGGGCCGCGGAATCGGAGGAGCGAGGCGCCGGATTAGAGGCCCGGGTCGCGGGCGATGCCTGGTCGGTGCTCATGACGTCGCTGCGCTCATGCGGCTCGCTCTACCCCTGTCTGGCGTTGGTATCCGCCGCCGCCCGCCGGCCTGGGGACCAGCGGATCAGATACATAGGATTCCATCACGCCGACTGACAGGGAAGGCACATCCGATATGACCGAAAATCAGGCAGCCTCGACCCCGGGCCACCCGGTTCCCTGGAGCCGCATCGACCACGAGCCGGAGACGCCGCCGGAGCCGGGGCGGCACGCTCCCGACCGAAACCTGGCCATGGAGCTGGTCCGGGTCACGGAGGCGGCGGCGATGGCCTCGGCCCGGTGGGTCGGGCGGGGCGACAAGAACGGCGCCGACGGGGCGGCAGTGAACGCGATGCGCCGCCTGATTAATACCGTCTCCATGGACGGCGTGGTGGTGATCGGCGAGGGCGAGAAGGACGCTGCGCCCATGCTGTTCAACGGCGAGCAGGTCGGTGACGGCAGCGGCCCGCGCTGCGACGTGGCCGTGGACCCGATCGACGGCACCCGGCTGACGGCCAACGGCATGCCGGACGCCATCGCCGTGATCGCGGTCAGCGCGCGCGGGTCGATGTACGACCCGTCGGCGGTTTTCTACATGAAGAAGCTGGTCACCGGGCCCCAGGCGGCCGCAGTGGTGGACCTGGACGCGAGCCCGGCGCAGAATATCGCCGCCGTGGCCAGGGCCAAGGGCTGCTCGTCGCACGACGTGACGGTGATCATCCTGGACCGGCCCCGGCATGCCGAGCTGATCAGCCAGGTGCGCGACGCCGGCGCCCGGATCAAGCTGATCACCGACGGCGACGTGGCCGGCGCGATCATGGCCGCTCGGGCGGGCACCGGGATTGACCTGCTGCTCGGCATCGGCGGCACTCCCGAGGGAGTGATCGCGGCTTGCGCGATCAAGTGCCTGGGCGGCGTCATCCTGGGCAAGCTGGCGCCGCGTGACGACGCCGAGCGGACCAGGGCGCTGGACGCGGGCCACGACCTGGACCGCATCCTGACCACCGACGACCTGGTCGCCTCGGACGACGCGTTCTTCGCCGCCACCGGGATCACCAACGGCGAACTGCTGTCGGGGGTCAAGTACCGGGGCGGCGGCGCCCACACCCACTCGCTGGTCATGCGGGCCCGCTCGGGCACGATCCGCAACATCTACAGCGAGCACGAGCTCTGGAAGCTCAGCGCCTACAGCGCCGTCAACTTCTCGGGCGACTAGTTTTTTGCCCACCCACCCCGTTGCCCGGCGCACCCCGGCCAGCGCCAGCCAAACACCGGCCCCGACCTGCCCGGATGAACCCTGGGAACGTCAAGCCATTCCGGCCCCAAGTTCCCGGGATTTCGCTGTGAGTCGCCGGCCCCCCTTGCGAAGTTCTGTTACGTCGCCGTAACCTACTCGCCAGTAGCAAGCCAATACATGAACAACACGGCGCGCCCGGCCGAACTTCGCAGACGGACACGGACCGCCCTTTCTCGGGGGTCATACTCGTACGCGGCACCAGCCGGGCGATCAGTAGCCGGCGTTGGGAAGGAGTCGCAGGACCTGAACAGGACCTGAACAGATCCCATGTGCCCGAGCACATCGGCCAAGGAGGAATGGAACAGCATGCGCACAGGCATAGCCAGGGTTCTCGTCACCGGCGCCGCGGCCGCGGCCGCGCTCGCCCTCAGCGCCACGACCGCGTTCGCCTCGTCGGCGACCACGAAGTTCACCGTCTCTCCCGGTGGCAAGTACACCGCCTCGGCAGGCAAGACGATCCTCAAGGACAACAAGTCGAAGACCGTGCTGACCTGCAAGTCGGCATCGGCCAAGGGCACCCTCAAGAAGGGCAAGGGCCTGGCCGGCGCGAAGATCGGCTCGATCACGAGCAGCGCGTTCAACAAGTGCACCGGCCCGCTGAGCCTGACCTTCAAGGTCAAGCAGGGCGGCACCTGGGAACTGAACGTGACCAAGTACAACCGCAAGACCGGCGTGGCCACCGGCAACATCAGTAACGTCAAGGCCACCCTGTCCGGCACCGGCTGCTCGGCCACCGTGACCGGCGCGACCGACGCCACCTACACCAACAAGACCGGGATCCTGGCGGTCAAGGCCGTGGCCAAGTCCGGCCACACGCTGAAGATCTCGAAGGTCAGCGGCTGCGCCGGCCTGATCTCCAACGGCGACACCTCCGACTTCACCGGCAGCTACAAGATCAGCCCCAAGCAGAAGATCACCTGATCGCCGCGGCGTTAGCCGCACTCTCATTGCGCGCCGCCCGGCCGCCGGAACGCTTCCGGGCCGGGCGGCGCCGCATGTTCCCGTGATCGCAGGCCCCCCTGACCTGGGCAGCGGTCGCATGCCCGCAGCCAACCCCAAGGAGGGCAACATGATGTGGTCAAAGGGCCGGGCGCGGCTGCTGAGCAGCCTGACGCTGGCCACCGCGGCCGGCCTGGCCGTCACGGCGGGCGGGATCGCCACGGCCGGCGCCGCCTCGGCCAGCACCGCCAGCACCGCCAGCAGCGGACTCACCGTCAAGTACAAGGTCGCGGGCTCGACCTTCCTCAAGTCCGTGAACACGACCGCCAAGCTGGGTCCCGGCACCCTGAAGTCGACGGTCAACCTGAAGAACGGCAAGCTCACCGCCAGCCTGTCGCTGCCGCCCGCCTCGGTCTCGTTCAAGGAGTTCGGCCTGGTCCCGGTCTCCGCGACCACCGAGTTCGTCCAGGACGGGCCGACCACCGGTCAGCTGAACATCAGCACCGGCGCGGTCTCCACCACCTCCAAGATCATCCTCAAGCTGACCAGCATGACCGTCGCCGGGGTCCCAGTGCCCGTGCCCAGCTCGTGCCAGAGCGCCCCGGCCACCATCCAGCTGGCCAGCCTCAAGGGCTTCAGCGTGGTCAACGGCGGCAACCTGGCCGGCACCTACACCATCCCGGACTTCTCCGGCTGCGGCCTGCTCACCCCGGTGCTGAACCTGACCATCCCCGGCTCGGGCAACACCATCGCGCTCAAGCTCGGCAAGGCCAAGCGCGTCTGATCGAAGGCGGGCGCGAGCCAGGCCAGAGGCCGACCGAACCCGGCCGGCCTGGCTCACGCCCGCACCGCTGGTCAGCATTTATCGCGCTCCGCCCGCCAAAGCCCGGCGAAACACCAACTGACCAGAGAAGATAAGTTCCTGCCGTTCGCGGCGGCGGCTGCATTGGATTCGCAACGGCCGCGGTCGCCGAACCTCAAGGAGTACAGATCGTGACCAGGCACGTGGCACGAGCAGTGACCGGCATCGCCGCGGTCGGCCTCACCGTGGCCGCCGCCGCTGTCGCCGCTGCCGCCACGGACCGGCCGCCCGCCTCCCAGCAGCAGGCCACGGCGCAGGTCACCTACTCCTGCCCGCAGCCGTCGGCGCAGTCGCCGGGATCGACGTCGCCGGGATCGACGTCGTCCGGGGCCCTGTCGGTGCCGGTCACGGTCGCGGCCACCCTCCCGGCCCGGATGACCTCCGGCCAGCCCGTCCAGCCCGGCTCGGCCCAGCTCACCATCCACCTGCCGACCGCCCTGGTCTCCAGCCTGACCAAGGAGCACGCCACCACCCTCGGCGGGACCGCTCACCTGGCCCTGACAGCGGCCCAGGGGATCGTCAGTGCCCCCGCCAACTGGACCGGCCTGACCTGGCCGTCGGCCACGCTGCCGGCCAGTGGTGGGCTGACCGTGACCGCGTCCGGGCCCGTGCCCGCGGTCCAGGCCCGGTCCACGGGGCCGCTCACGTTCACGCTGGCCGGGCTGACCCTGGTGCTGGCCCCGCACACCTCGGCTGGCGCGGGCGGCAACCTGTCAAGCCAGCCGACCACGCTGACCTGCACCCCGGCGGCCGGCCAGAAGCTCCTGCTGGCCACGGTGGCCGCCGCGCCGGCCGCGAAGCACAAGAAGGCCAAGACGGCGGCCCACCACAAGCGCTTCTGCCCCAAGGAGCCCAAGGGCGGCTACAAGCTCAACCCCCGGTTCAAGCCGCCCAAGCTGCCCAAGGGCATCATCGTGCACCGCCCGACGCCCTCCATCGGCTGTGCCCTGGCCGCCGGCTACGCCAACGTGCGCAAGCTCAACGGCGCCTCGAAGCTGGGCCCGGTGACCGTCGCCGTGACCGTGGCGATCAAGGTGGACTACAACTTCTCCAAGTCCGACTACTTCCAGGAGGACTCGGCCGGGATGCTGGACTACCGGTCCTGCGTCCGCCACAAGTGCACGATCAAGCACGGCCTGCCGCCGCAACAGGCCACCTTCCTGGCCTTCGGCTTCATGCCGGCCACGGCGACCATGCACCTGGACGAGATCGGCACGCTGGACCTGTTCGGCGTGGGCACCACGTCCACCCTCAAGGTCAACTACTCCTGGGCCCTGATGCGGCTGACGATTTCCAACGTCAAGGTCAACGGGGTCCCGCTGAACGTCGGCCCGAACTGCCAGGCCGTGCGCCCGCTGACCATCGAGCTGATCGGCCGGGCGCCGGGTTACTCCCTGCAGACCGGCGGCCCGCTGGACGGCAACGTGAACATCCCGGCGTTCAAGGACTGCGGAGTGGGCGAGAACCTCGATCCGATCTTCGGCACGATGCGCCGTGGCGTGCTGGTCGGGAGCATCTCAGGACCGGGCAACTTCAGCATCCTGACCCAGGGCAACATCTGCACGCCGGCCAGCGACTCGGGCTGCCCGCCGCGCCTGCCGAGGCCGATTCATTGAGCTAAAGTGTGCAAATCTAGGATACTGGCCGGTAACATACGGGGAATTCTCACCTGGGGCCAGGTACTGAGCGGATCGACGGAGGAAATCGTGCGGGACCTGGTCGCAACCTTGACGTCCCGGTATAACGATCGCATTCCGGGCGCAGGCCAGGTCCAACGCGCTGGCCGGGATCCGCGTGAGTATGGAGACCCGGCTCGCTGCCCGACCTCCAGGAGGCCCGATGGGCGTTGAGGTCGTGATCGAGGGGCTGACTAAGTCCTTCGGCCGGCAGACCGTCTGGCGCGACGTCAGCCTGTCCCTGCCGGCGGGCGAGGTCAGCGTGATGCTGGGCCCGTCGGGCACCGGCAAGACGGTGTTCCTCAAGTCCCTGGTCGGCCTGCTCAAGCCCGACCGCGGCCGGGTCCTGGTCGACGGAGTGGACATCGTCGCCTGCTCCGAGCGCCGCCTGTACGAGGTCCGCAAGCTGTTCGGGGTGATGTTCCAGGACGGCGCGCTGTTCGGCTCGCTGAACCTGTACGACAACATCGCCTTCCCGCTGCGCGAGCACACCCGCAAGACCGAGGGCGAGATCCGCTCCATCGTGCTGGAGAAGATGGAGATGGTCGGCCTGGGCGGCGACGAGCGCAAGGTGCCGGGCGAGATCTCCGGCGGCATGCGCAAGCGGGCCGGGCTGGCCCGCGCGCTGGTCCTGGACCCGCAGATCATCCTGTGCGACGAGCCCGACTCCGGCCTGGACCCGGTCCGTACCGCCTACCTGTCCCAGCTGCTCATCGACCTGAACGCGGAAATCGACGCGACGATGCTGATCGTCACGCACGACATCCAGATCGCCCGCACCGTGCCCGACAACATCGGCATGCTGTTCCGCGGCGGCCTGATCACCTTCGGCCCGCGCGAGGCGCTGCTGACCAGCGACCACCCGGTCATCACTCAGTTCGTGAACGGCCGCCGGGCGGGCCCGATCGGCATGTCCGAGGAGAAGGACCAGGCGCTGGCCGCGAGGGAACTGGCCCAGCACACCGCCGTGGCGCTGCCACCCCTCGCGCCCCAGCTCGAGCCCAGCCCGGGCATGCCGGACCGGCAGGCCGTCCAGCGCCGGCGGGACCGGGTCATGGGCATGCTGCACACCCTGTCCGAGCCCGCCCAGCAGGCCATCCTGGACAGCCTGACCCCGGCCGAGCGGGCCCGCTACGCGCCGCCCCTTTGCCCCCCGGGCTACGGCGACCGCCAGGCGGGCTCGTGACGAGCGGGGATCAGCCGGCCAGGCCGGGCCTGGGCGCGCTGCGCCAGACCGGGCTGCTGTTCGGGCTGGCGGCCAGCGTGCTGCGGCTGACCTTCCGCCGCCCGTTCCAGGCCCGCGAGCTGATCGAGCAGTTCTGGTTCATCGCCAGCGTGACCATCCTGCCCTCGGCGCTGGTGTCGATCCCGTTCGGCGCGGTGATCGCCCTGCAGGTCGGGTCGCTGGCCCAGCAGCTTGGCGCCGAGTCGTTCACCGGCGGGGCCAGCGTGCTGGCGGTGGTCCAGCAGGCCAGCCCCCTGATCGTGGCCCTGCTCATCGCGGGCGCGGGCGGCTCGGCCATCTGCGCCGACATCGGGGCCCGCACCATCCGCGAGGAGATGCAGGCCATGGAGGTGATGGGCGTGTCGCCCATCCAGCGCCTGATCGTCCCGCGGGTGCTGGCCGCCATGGGCGTCGCGGTGCTGCTCAACGGCCTGGTCTCGGTGGTCGGGGTGCTCGGCGGCTACTTCTTCAATGTGATCGTGCAGCACGGGACGCCGGGCGCCTACCTGTCCAGCTTCTCGGCCCTGGCTCAGCTGCCCGACCTGTACGTCAGCGAGCTCAAGGCGCTGATCTTCGGCTTCATCGCGGCCATCGTGGCCGCGCACCGGGGCCTGAACCCCCGTCCCGGCCCCAAGGGCGTCGGCGACGCGGTCAACCAGTCCGTGGTCATCGCGTTCCTGCTGCTGTTCTTCGTGAACCTGGTGATCACCGCGATCTACCTGCAGATCGTCCCGGCGAAAGGCTCCTGATGGGCATCGAGACCATGCCGGACAGCACAGGCCCGGACAGCACAGGCCCGGACAGCACGGGCGCCGAGGGCCCCGCCGAGGACGTCACGCCGTGGTCGCGCCGGGCCGGCGCCCGCCTGGACCGCTCGCTGGGCTGGCTGGACCTGCTCGGCGACCAGCTCCTCTTCTACGTCAGCGCGGTGGCCTGGACCCCGCGGGCGGTCCGCCGCTACACCCGTGAGGTGCTGCGGCTGCTGGCCGAGGTCAGCTTCGGCAGCGGTGCGCTCGGGCTCATCGGCGGCACCGTCGGCGTGATGATCGGCATGACGCTGTTCACCGGCACCGTGGTCGGCCTGCAGGGCTACGCGGCGCTGAACCAGATCGGCGCCTCGGCGTTCACCGGCTTCGTGTCCGCGTACTTCAACACCAGGGAGATCGCCCCGCTGGTGGCCGGGCTGGCCCTGTCGGCCACCGTCGGCGCCGGGTTCACCGCCCAGCTCGGCTCGATGCGGATCAACGAGGAGGTCGACGCCCTGGAGGGCATGGGCGTGCCCAGCCTGCCCTACCTGGTCACCACCCGCATCGTGGCCGGCGCCGTCGCGATCATCCCGCTGTACGCCATCGGCCTGCTCAGCTCCTACGTGGCCGCGCGGTTCGTGACCGTGTTCTTCAACGGCCAGTCGCCGGGCACCTACGACCACTACTTCGCGCTGTTCCTGCCCCCGGTCGACGTGCTGTGGTCGTTCGTCAAGGTGCTCATCTTCGCCGTGGTCGTCATCCTGGTCCACTGCTATTACGGGTACCGGGCCACCGGCGGCCCGGCCGGGGTCGGCGTGGCCGTCGGCCGGGCGGTGCGCACGGCGATCGTGCTGATCAACGTCATCGACTTCTTCATGAGCCTGGCCATCTGGGGCGCGACCACCACCGTGCGAGTGACCGGATGACCCTCTCGGCCGGCTGGCTCAAGACGCGGCGCCGACTCATCGGCGTCGTGTTCCTGGCCACGTTCGCGCTGCTGATCTGGCTGTCCCTGGCCATCTACAACAAGAACTTCACCCCGGTGTCCATGGTCACCCTGTACACCACCAGCGCCGGCAACGAGATGAACATCGGCGCCCAGGTCATGGTGCGCGGCGTGCAGGTGGGCGAGGTCAGGCAGATCACCGCCGACGGCCACGGCGCCCGGCTGGAGCTGGCCATCGACCCCGGCATGGTGCACCTGCTGCCCGCCAACGTCACCGCGCAGATGCTCCCGACCACCCTGTTCGGGGCCCGCTACGTAGACCTGATGCTGCCCGCCAGGCCGGAGACGGCCCGGCTGGTCAGCGGCAGCGTGATCAGCCAGGACCGGTCGGCCGACGCCATCGAGATCGAGCAGGTGCTGAACAACCTGCTGCCGCTGCTGACCGCCGTCCAGCCGCAGCAGCTGTCGCTCACGCTGACCGCCATCGCCCAGGGGCTCCAGGGCCGGGGCACCAAGCTGGGCCAGACGCTGGTCACCCTCAACTCCTACCTCCGCGGGCTGCGCCCGCACCTGCCCGCCCTGGACCGCGACATCGCCGAGCTGGTCCAGGTGACCAAGACCTACACCCAGGCGACGCCGGACATCCTGCGGGCGCTGACCGACTTCTCGGTGGTGAACAAGACGGTGTACCAGCAGCGGGCCAACCTGGCCGCGCTGTTCTCGACCGTCACCACGGCCTCCCGCGACCTGCGCGGCTTCTTGGACGGCAACTCCCGCAACATCATCTCGCTGTCGCAGGTGAGCACGGCCACCCTCCAGCTCCTGGCCCGGTACTCGCCCGAGTTCCCGTGCACCCTGCAGGCGCTGGTGGCGTTCGAGCCGAACGTCAACCGGGTCCTGGGCGCCGGCACGGGCCAGCCCGGGTTGCACATCCACGTCAACGTGGAGCGGTCCCTGGGTCGCTACACCACCAGCAATGCCCCGCACTACGGCGACAACCTCGGACCTCATTGTTACTCCGTACCGTTCCGAGGCATCTCGCTCAACGACGGCGCGGGCGCGGCCACCGCGACCGGGGGCGGGTCTTCCGGGCACTCTTCCGGGCATAGCTCCGGGCATAGTGCCTCCTCGGGCCACAAGGCCAAGACGACGAGCGCGTTCGTGGGCCCGGTAGGCGAATCCGGGCTCGGCCTGGCCAACTCACCCGCCGAGAACGAGCTGGTCAACGAGCTGGCCGCGCTGACACTGCACCGGTCGCCGGAGTCGCTGCCGGCCTGGAGCAGCCTGCTGGTCGGGCCGCTGTACCGCGGGGTGAAGGTGACGCTGAAATGACCAGCGATACCCAGACCGGCCAGCCCCCCAGCCCGCCGCCCAGCCGCCCCGCCCGCCCGAACGGGCCGCCGCCCCGGCGGGCCAGCATCGCCGGTCCGCTGATCAAGGCGGTCATCTTCATCGTGGTCACGGCGCTGGCCACGGCGGTGCTTGCGGTCAGCATCACCAACTCCGGGGTCAACGGCACGGCCGGCTACCGCGCGGTCTTCTCCGACGTCACCGGGCTGGTCGTGGGCGACGACGTGGACATCGCAGGCGTCCGGGTCGGTCAGGTGACCTCGATCGGCGTGTACGGCCGCGACCTGGCCGTGGTCGGGTTCTCGGTGCAGCCGGGGCGGCCGCTGCCCGCCTCGGTCACCGCCCAGCTCTTCTACCGCAACCTGGCCGGGCAGCGGTACATGGAGCTGGCCCAGGGCACGGGCCCGGTCGGCCGGGTGCTGGCGGCGGGCGGCACGATCCCGCTGGCCCGGACCACCCCGGCGCTCAACCTCACCGAGCTGTTCAACGGGTTCCAGCCGCTGTTCCAGGCCCTGTCCCCCGGCGACGTCAACAAGCTGTCCGGCGAGATCATCCAGCTGCTCCAGGGCGAGGGCACGACCGTGGACAGCCTGCTGTCCAACATCGCCTCGCTGACCAGCGCGCTGGCCCGCAAGGACCAGGTCATCGACGAGGTGATCGACAACCTCAACGCGGTGGTCACGACCATCAACTCGCGCGGCAACGCCCTGGCCCAGACGGTGACCACGCTCCAGCAGCTGGTGTCCGGGCTGGCCGCCGACCGCCAGCCCATCGGCGAGGCCATCTCGGCCCTGGGCAGCCTGACCAGCGCCACCGCCGGGCTGCTCCAGGTCGGCCGGGCCCCGCTGAAGCAGGACATCGTCTCGCTCGGCCAGCTGGCCACCAACCTGGCCAGCAACAGCCCGGCGGTGCAGACGTTCCTGCAGAACCTGCCGGTCAAGATGCAGGACATCGCCCGGCTGGCCTCCTACGGGTCGTGGCTCAACTTCTACCTGTGCGACGCCTCGGTC
>Ga0134126_10010760_pt1 | contig 11522 bp, 12 predicted proteins | sample KB31752_FD_96881 | JGI IMG/M metagenome (GOLD analysis project Ga0134126, IMG submission 96881) | Terrestrial soil microbial communities with excess Nitrogen fertilizer from Kellogg Biological Station, Michigan, USA - KB3-175-2 | ecosystem: Environmental > Terrestrial > Soil > Unclassified ... | reverse complement strand
CCGGCGCCGAGAGCCCGGATTCGTCGTTGACGAAGGTCGGGCAGCCGTTGCAGCCGAGCAGGGTCGAGGCCATCTGCTGGCATTGGTTGGTCGCACCCGCCGTGCACTGGCGCGCCTTGGCCAGCGCCAGCTTGTAGTCGGCCTGAATCTGATCGCAGCTGAGCCCGCTGGTCTGACCGCCGGTCCCCGGGTTGCCGCCGGTGCCGGTGGCGCCACCGGTCCCGGACGCGCCGCCCTTTCCGCCGCCGTCGGCGGCCGTCGAGGAGATCGAGCCACACGCGGCGGCCGCCAGCGAGAAGACGACGATGGAGATGAGCTTCCTCATGGATGATCGTTAGTGACCTGCGGTGCCCGCGAGGTTGTTCTGGCACGTGCCGGCGCCGCTTCCCGGGCCCGGACCGCTGGAGCTGTCGGCGACGCAGCTGGTCGAAGGGGTCACGCAGGCGATCGCCGAACAGAGGTGTCCGTTCGCGCAGCCCTGGTTGGCCCATTGGGTCTCGAGCGCGTTCAACATCGTCGCGTCGTTGACGTACTCCCGGCAGTTGGAGCAACCGATCGTGTCGTTGACGAGCTGCCGGCACTGGTTGAAGCCGCCCACCGTGCACTTCTTGGCCGCGGTCATCGCGTTCGAGTAATCGGTGGCGAGCATGTCGCAAGTCTCTGCGCCGCCCTGGCCGCCCGTGCCGTTGCTCCCGCCCGTGCCGTTGTTCCCGCCCGACTGACCGTTGCCGCCGGTCCCGATCGCGCCGCCCGATTGACCATCACCGCCCGTTCCGACCTGACCGCCGGTCGCCGGCGCGCCGCCGGTCGCGGTGACGCCGCCCGCGCCGGTCTGGCCGCCGCTGGCGGTGGCGCCGCCGGCGCCGACACAGCGGGGGCAGGTGCTGGCGTCGAGGTCGAGGTTGCTGTTGTTGACGCTGCACGCGAGGGCCAGCGAGAGGCCCGCGAGCCAGCCGAAGTTTCGCCAGACGTTCCGTGGCATGTGACTCCTAAGCAGCAAGGGCTGTACCCATTATCTCTCCTCGTTGGTGCGCGACAAGGTGTGGAAGCATCAAAAGCCCGACGGGGCGGCGCGATATCCCACTCGGATTTTCGAGGGTTTCTGCGACGCCCCGATCCCGCCGGATCACGGAGCCGTGACGAAGGCCGCCTTGACGCCGGCGACGTCGGCGAAGGCCAGCGCGAGCGCCAGCCCTTCTTCGAGCAGTGGCTCAGCCGCGATGAACTTCCGCCCGATCGATCCGGTGAGCTCGATCCGCGGGTAGAGCGTCAGCGCGGCGATCGTGGTGCCGCCGCCGGGGCCCGGCGCGACGCTCCAGCCGAGGCGGGCGCCGCGCGTCGCTCCCGCGGCCGCGATCCAGCGGGCCTCCGCGCCGGGCTGGGCGACCCAGGCATCGTCGCAGTCGACGAGCGGCAGGTCGTCCTCGACGGAGGCGCCGAGGCCGTACGTTCCGGGCTGCACCCGGACCGTCTTCCAGCCGGGGAAGGCGCGCCAGAGGGCGGGATCCCGGAGCCGCGCGCCGACCCTGTCCGCCGGGGCGCCGAGCGTGACGGCCGCGGCGACCCCGCCCAGGCGATCGCTCGCCGTGCGGGTGATGAGAGCGACGACGCCGCGCGCGCGCAGGGGCGCCAAGAGCTCCGCGGCCAGAAGTCGCGTGTCGGGGAGCCAGCTCGGCGGCGGCGACAACGGGGCGCCGGAGCGCCGGGCGTAGCGATCGGTCGGGTGCGCCGCGCGCAGGGCGACCGCCCGCAAGGCGACGTAGGTGGCGGCGGCCAGCGCGGCCGGCTCGCCGGCGGGGCTGCGCTTGATGATGTGCCGGAGCAGCCAGCTCGATCGCTTCACGTCCAAAACGGCGTCCACGGTCAAGATCGCGCCGCCCGGGCCGGGAGCGACGGTGAACACCAGGCGTCCGGGCGCGAAGTCCCCCTCGAAGAGATCGATGGTCACCCCGTCGGGTCGGTTGCGGAGGGCCATTCGCCCCGACAGGTTGAAGAGCGGCACCTCCAGCTCCCAGTCGACGATCGGCGGCCCGCCCGGCGCCCCCTGGGGCGGCTCGAGATCCGATCGGATCAGCGACGGGATGAGCGCCCGGTAATGGGCTGGATCGAGCAGGACGTCTTTGATGGTGGCCGGCGTGGCCCGGACGCGCGTGGCGGCGCGGACGTGGGGGGCGTCGGGGACATTCGGCTGCTCGATCGCCACGAGGTCGCTGGCGCCGTCCGCCGGCAGCGCGGCCGCCAGCACGGCGCCGAGGCGCGCGTCGTCGTCGCCCGCGCGCGCGACCGAGGCGGGCGCGGCGAGCGAGAGGGCCAGCCAGAAAGCGCGGGGCACGCGCGCCACGCGTTCAGCTCTTTTTCTTGATCAGGACGCCGGGGGGAATGCTTTTCCTGATGTCCCGGGCGCCGGGCGTGCGGCCGGCGGCCAGCTCGTCGACGTACCGCTGGATCTGCTGCTGGGTGTAGGCCGGCAGCTCGTCGAAGCGAACCCCCACGTCCCCGCCGTCCCCGCTCCCGAGGTAGGCGACCTTTCCGGGGAGGTGCAGGCGTTCACCGTCGGGGAGGGTCATGATGATGTCGACCGGCGCGCCCATGGCGACCCGCGCGCCGAGCGACAGGCGCATCCCGCCCAGCGACAGGTTCACCGTGTAAACGGCCTGCAGCGCCGTCCAGGACGGAATGCGGACCTCGACGAGCGAGCGGGTGGTGAAGCGCTGCGAGCTCCGTCGTTCCGATCCGGGGGGCGAAGGTTCTTCTTCCATGGCGGCCGGGAGGTGAATGATTATCTCACAGCCAACGACTGTCCAAAGGAGCCACGATGAAAACGATTGCGTTTGTTGCCGCCGCGTTGCTTTTGGGTGGATCCGCCGCCCAGGCCGCCAAGTCGGTGAAGGTGACGATGAACACCGTGACGGCGGAGGGGGTCGGAAAATCGATCGGAACCATCACCGTCAAGGAGAGCAAGGACGGCGTCACCATCGAGCCCAAGCTGAAGGGCCTGGCGCCGGGCGAGCACGGCTTCCACATCCACGAGAAGCCGAGCTGCGACGCGGCCGAGAAGGACGGCAAGATGACCGCCGCCCAATCGGCGGGCGGTCACTTCGACCCGGACAACACCAAGGCCCACAAGGGGCCCGGCGGCGGTGGCCACAAGGGAGACCTGCCGAAGCTGGTCGTCTCCGACAAAGGTGAAGCCAAGGCGAAGATGGAGGTCAAAGGGCTGACGCTCGCCGACTTCCAGGGCAAGTCGCTGATGATCCATGAAGGGGGAGACAACTACAGCGACGCACCCAAGCCGCTCGGCGGTGGCGGCGCCCGCATCGCCTGCGGCGTCGTGAAGTGAGCCGCGCCGGCCGGAGCCCCGCTGGATGATCGTCCAGCGGGCCGTCGCGTTCGTGAAGCTGGGGCGGCCGCAGTTCCTGGTGGGCGGGTTCGTCCTCTACGGTCTGGGCGCGTCGCTGGCGGCGGCCGGCGGCGCCCCCCTCGACGGCTGGCGCTACGGGTGGGGGCAGCTCTGCGTCACGGCGACGCAGCTCATGACCCACTACGCGAACGACTACTTCGATCTCGCGGCCGACCGCGCCAATCGGACGCCGACGCGCTGGTCGGGCGGCAGTCGGATCTTGGCCGAGGGCGCGCTCGCTCCGGCGGTGGCGCTGCGCGCGGCGCGGCTGCTGCTGGTCGTCGCGACGGCGACCGCGGTCGTGCTGGCCCGGCGCGCCGGCCCCGGGGCCCTCATCCTGGCCGGCGCGATGGTGGGGCTCGCCTGGGGATACAGCGCCCCGCCGCTGCGGCTCTGCGCGCGCGGGCTCGGCGAGCTGACCACGGCCGTGGTGGTGACCTTGCTGGTCCCGCTCTTCGGCTATCGGCTGCAGGCGGGCGAGATCGCGGCCGTCATCGTTTACGCGGCCGCGCTGCCCTGCGCGCTGCAGTTCGCGATGCTGCTGGCCATCGAGTTTCCCGACGCGGCCGGCGACGCCGCGGTCGGCAAGCGGACGCTCGTCGTGCGGCTGGGGCCGCTGCCGGCGGCGCGGCTCTACGCGGCGCTCACGCTGGCCCCCTTCGGGGCGCTGCCGCTCCTGGCGCGGGCGGGCCTGCCGGCGCGCGTGGCCATGGCGCCGCTGGTGCTGGCGCCGGTCGCAATTTGGCAGGCGGCCCGCGTCGCGCGCGGCGCCTACGGCGACCGGGCGCGCTGGGGGAGCGTCGCGTTCTGGGCGGTGGCGCTGCTGATCGCGGGTGCGGGCGCCGAGCTGGCCGCGGCGGCGAGCATCGCCGGCGGCTGAATCGCGACGCCGCCGGCGACGGCGACCAGGCGCCGCATCACGGGCGGCACGGCGCGCATCGCATGCAACGTCGCCCGCGCCAGCAGCGGACGGCGGGCGACCTGCACGAGCGCCCGCGTGAGCCAGTCGTGCGCGCGCAGGAGGCGCCGCCGCTCGGCGTCGAAGCGGGCCAGGACACCGTCCCCCTCGGCGAGGAGGTGCGGCACGACCGCCGCCAGCCGCTCGGCCGTGACCAGCGCGTGGGCGATTCCGCCGGCGGTCAGCGGGTCGCTGGCCCGCGCGGCGTCGCCGAGCAGCACGGCGCCCGGCGCGAAGCCGGCGCGGGCCCGGCGGCCGAGGCGCGCCCTTCCCGCCGGCGCGGTGAGCGGCGTGGCCCCCTCGAGCAGCTCGCGCAGGAACGGCTCGCCGGCAATCCAGCGCGCGAGCGTCGCCCGCGCGCCGCCCGCGAAGGCCCGATCTTCTCCCAGGCCGGCCACCAAGAGCTCGCCGTCGGGGAGCGGCGCCACGTAGAGCTCATGGCCGCGGCCGACGAAGATCTCCAGCAGCTCGCCGGACGCGCGCCCGGCGCCGAGGCGGAAGTGCATCCGGACGCCGAGGCGGGCCGGGCGGCGCGCGGGACCGTCGAGTCCCAGCGAGCGCCGGACCGGTGACTCGAGCCCGTCGGCGCCGACCACCAGCGCGGCGCGCCGGAGCTCGCCCCCCACGCGCAGGCCGACGGCGCGGCCGTTCTCGACCGCCGCTCCCTCGACGGGCGCCTCTTCGTAGAGCCGCACGCCCGGGGTCGCGCGCGCGACGGAGACAAGCGTGTCGTCGAGCCGCAGCCGGCGCTGCGCGAGCCCGAACGCGCGGGGGCCCACCGGCCCGAGCGGCGCCGCCGCGGTGATCCCGAAGCCGTGATAGCGGACGCCCGTGAGCGGGCAGCCCCCGACGGCGGCGCGCAGACCGAGCCGGTCGAGGACGCCCACGCCCGCCGGCATGATCCCCTCGCCGCACGGCTTGTCGCGCGGGAAGCGGCGCGCCTCGTAGAGATCGACGCGCAGACCGGCGCGCCCGAGCAGGATGGCCAGCGTGGCCCCCGCCGGTCCGCCCCCCGCGACGACGACGTCTACCGCGTCGGCCATGGAACGAAGCGGGGCTTCTGCTCGAACGCGCGGCGATAGCCCTCGTCGGCCATCAGCACCGACTCCTCGAGCGCCACACGCCGCCGCAAAATGAAGAGGTGCACGATCGCGCCGGCCGCCGCGGTCAGGTAGGCGCCGTGCACGAGAGGGAGCGCCGCCAGCTCGACGAACACGGCCACGTAGTTGGGGTGGCGGACGAAGCGGTAGGGGCCGCTCGTCACCACGCCGAGGGGCATCGAGCGCACGACGCGCACGTTCCAGTGGACGCCCAAGGTGGCGATCACCCAAAAGCGCAAAACGTTGGCGAGCACGACCAGGATCAGCGCCGGGATCCCGATCGCCGCCAGGTAGGGACGGCGGAGCCCCACCGCTTCGATCGCCGCTCCGGCGATGACGCCGGTGTGGACCAGCACCATGGCGCGGAAGATCGGCTCGGGGAGCGGCGCCGCTCCCGTCGCGGCCAGCGCCCGCTGGTGGCGGCGCGAGATGGTGAGCTCGACGATCCGGCAGGCGCCGACGGCGGCACAGAGAACGAGAAAGAACGTCAGAGAGGCCACGCTCACGTCCACCCGAGCAGCAGCATCTCGGTCGAGAGGCCCGGACCGAAGGCGGCGAGCAGGCCGTACGCGCCGGGCGCCGCCCGGCGCTTGGTCAGCCAGTCGTGCAGCACGAACAGCACCGAGGCGCTCGACTGGTTGCCGAAGTCGCGCAGGATCTCCCACGACGGCTCGGTCTCCTCGCGCCGGAGACCCAGCGCCTCCTCGATGTAGGCCAGGATCTTGCGCCCCCCCGGGTGGAGGACGAAGCAGGAGAGCTTCTCGCGCGGCAGCTCGCGCCGGTCGATCAGCGTCCGCACCAGCCGCGCGATCTCGCCCTTGATGAGCCCCGGCACGTCCTTGGAGAGCACCGAGTGAAAGCCGTCGTCCTCGAGATCGAAGCCGAGCGCGTAGGTCGACTGCGGAAAGATGTGCGCCAGCGTCTCCAGCACGCGCACGCCGCCGCTCGCCGCCGGCCGCGCCTCGCCGCGCACGCCCCCCTCGAGCAGCGCCGCCGCGGCGCCGTCGCCAAAGAGGGCGGTCGAGACCAGGTTGGCGAGCGAGACGTCGGCGCGCTGGATGGAGAGGCTCGGCAGCTCGACGGCGACCACCAGCGCGCGCGCCTCGGGGAACCCGACCAGAAAGTCGTGCGCGCGGGCCAGCGCCGCCGCGCCGCCCCCGCAGCCGAGCGCCGTGATCGGCAGCCGCCGCACGTCCGACCGGAAGCCGAGCTCGTTGCAGAGGTGGGCGTCGAGCGAGGGGATCATGATCCCCGTGCAGGAGGTGGTGACGATCAGGTCGACGTCGCGCGCCTCGACGCCCGCGCCGGCCAGCGCCTCCGCGGCCACCTTCTTGCCGAGCGCGATGGCGTTCTCCCGGTAGAGGCGCTGCACCTCGCTGAGGCCGCGCGGGCGGCCCAGCGTGGAGAGCGCCTCCACGCTGTAGCGGCGCTCGACCGCCGCGTGGTCGAACAGCTCCATCACGGCCTCGAGCTTCCGCGGCGGCAGCGGGAGCAGCGCGCGCAGCCGGTCCTTGACCTCGTCCTGCGTGGCCGTGTGGGCGGGGACCGCCGTGGCGGTCCTCACGATGATCGGCGCCGCTTTCATGGTTGCCCCAAACTAAGCGTTGCTGACCATGGCACAAGCATATGTTTTTGCCACGGACGGCAGATCGCCCGGCCCTCGGGCGGGTGCTTGCTGGCTTCTGTTGGCTCCTCCCCCTTGCTCGCGGGCGCGCGGCAGGTAGAGTCGGGCGATGTCGCAGCAAGACGAGCTCGTCGAGCGGGGGCGCCGGCTCCTCCTCCACAACAATCGCCAGGCGCCGGTGGTCATGGCGCGCGGCGAAGGGTGCGCGCTTTTCGACGTCGAGGGGCGCCGCTACCTCGACATGACGGCCGGTGTCGCGGTGGCCATGCTGGGGCACGGCCATCCTGGACTGGCCGACGCCATCGCCGCCCAGGCCCGGCGCCTCCTGCATGTCTCCAACCTCTATTACATCGAGGCGCAGCTGGAGTTCGCGGAGGCGCTTTCGCGTCGAGCCTTCAAGGGGGGCGCGTTTTTTTGCAATTCAGGGACGGAGGCCAACGAGGCGGCGCTGAAGCTGGCGCGCCGCTATCAGGTGACCACCCGCAAGCAGCCCGAGCGGGTCGAGCTGGTGGCGTTCGAGCAGAGCTTCCATGGCCGGACCTTCGGCTCGCTCAGCGTCACCGGCCAGGCCAAGTACCGGGACGGATTCGGTCCGCTGGTCGGTCCGGTCCGCTTCCTGCCGTTCGGCGACGTCACGGCCGCGCGCGCCGGCATCACCGACAAGACCTGCGCCGTGATCGTGGAACCGATCCAGGCCGAGGGGGGGATCAACCTGCCGCCGCCGGGGTACCTCCAGGAGCTGCGGCGCCTCTGCAACGAAACCGGGACGGTCCTCATCTTCGACGAGATCCAGACCGGCAGCGGGCGCACCGGGACGTTCTATGCCTTCGAAGGGGAGGGGGTGGTCCCCGACGTGGTGACGCTGGCCAAGGGCCTCGCGGGCGGCATCCCGATCGGCGCCATGCTGGCCAACGAGGAGGTGGGGCGCGGCTTCGAGCCGGGGACGCACGCCTCGACGTTCGGCGGCAACCCGTTCGCCACCGCGGCCGCGCTCTACGTGCAGAGGGCGATCGACGAGCTCGGCCTGCTCGAGCACTGCCGCGAGGTCGGCGCGCATCTGGGATCGTCCTTGTTGCGGATGGCCGAGCGGCGGCGCCCGAAGACGCGCGGCGCGCGCGGCCGCGGGCTTCTCCAGGGCCTGGTGATCGACGGCGATCCGGGCGAGATCGTGGCCCGAGCCCGCGCGCACGGCCTGCTCCTCTCGACGGCCGGCGCCAACGTCGTGCGGCTGGTCCCGCCGCTCGTCGTCAGCAAGGCGGAGATCGACGAGGCGATCGAGATCCTCGACGCGGTCCTCGAAGAAGTAAGATGACGGCGCGATGACATCAGCCGATCGACCGAAGCGCTTCCTGGCGTTCGACGACCTCGCCGCCGGGGGGATCGAGGCGCTCATCAAGCGGGCCGAGGAGCTGCGCGCGCTGCGGGCCACCCGCACGCCGCACGCCACGCGGCCGGGGCGGGTGCTGGGCATGGTGTTCGAGAAGGCCTCGACGCGCACGCGCGCCAGCTTCGAGATCGCCATGTACGATCTCGGCGGACACGCGCTCTACCTCGGCATGCAGGGCTCGCAGCTGGAACGGGGCGAGCCGCTCAAGGACACGGCGCGCGTCCTCTCCGGCTACTGCCACGGCATCATGGTCCGCACCTTCGGCCACGACCGCGCCGAGGAGATGTCCCGCTTCGCCACGGTGCCGGTCATCAACGGCCTCACGGATCTCATGCATCCCTGCCAGGTGCTGGCCGACCTGCAGACCGTCGTGCAGCGGTTCGGCGGCAGCAACGATCCGGGGCGGACGCTGCGCTCGGTCAGCTACGCCTGGATCGGCGACGGCAACAACATGGCCAATTCCTGGATCGAGGCGGCCGGGATCCTGGGGCTCGATCTGGCCCTCGCCTGTCCGGCCGGGCACGACCCGGATCCGGGCGTGCTGGCCAAGGCGCGCGCGGGCAAGCGGGGCCGCATCACGGTCCTGCGCGATCCCGCCGAGGCGGCCGCGGGCCGCCAGGTCGTCTCCACCGACGTCTTCGCCTCGATGGGCCAGGAAGCCGAGGCCGAGGCGCGGCGGGCGGCGTTCGCCGGGTACGCCATCGACGGCGCGCTGATGCGGAGCGCGCATCCGAATGCCATCGTCCTTCACTGCCTGCCCGCCCACCGGGGCGAGGAGATCACCGACGAGGTGATCGAGGGCCCGGCCAGCGCCGTCTGGCAGCAGGCCGAGAACCGCCTGCACGCCCAGAAGGCGCTCGTCGAGCTCCTCATCCCTTAGCTACTGCTTCTGGTACGAGGCCCCCGACTCGGTGAAGGTACAGGTGCCCGTCGTGCCGGTGCCGCTGTCCGTCTGCAACAGGGAGCCCGAGACACTCTCGGTTGCCGTTCTTCCATCGGCGCTCAGGACGAAGGTGTAGGCCGTGAACGAGTAGGAGTTGTTGACGATGTTTCCGTAGTAGTCGGTGCTCTGACCCGTGCACGTTTGTGCACCGGCGGCAGATGCGGTGTCGCCCTCGACATCGGCGTGAATGACGCAGTTCGTGCTCAGAGATTGAATGAGGTCCGAGGTGCTGCCGAGCGACCAGGTCACGTTCTTGTCGATCGGGTTCGTGCTCGATGCTCCGCCACAGGTGTCGACCTCGGCGCCCCCCGTCGGCTTCCACACCCCGGTGAAGCGGGCGAGATCCTTGCCCTCCGGGCCGCCGCCGCAGGCGGCGCCGGTGAGCAGGAACGAAACGAGCAAGGCTTTGAGTGACTTGTACATGACTTTCTCCTGGTTGGTGGTGGTGCTGCGAATGCGCTCGTATCGGGCCGGGGCGCACCTCGGTTGCGTGCTTTTCGGCCGGGCGCGCGCTCAAGACGGCGTCGGGGGCTGCCGAAAAAAGAGGGGAAATGAAACCCCGCGAGGGATCTGTCCTCCCCCCTCTCCCCCGGGCGACGCCGGAGGCGCGCCGCGGAGGCCGCCCCCGGACCGAGGAGCTGGACGCCGACGACGTTCCGGAGCACGCCGAGGACATCGACCTCGAGGGGTTCGAGGGCGAGGACACGGGGGGCAAGCCCGATCCGATCGGCGGCGTGCTGGACACCGCGCAGGTCGACCTCTCGCGCGATCGCCGGGTCACGGTGACCTCGCCCATCCCCGCGCAGCTCGCGGAGGACATGCTGTCGGGCAAAAACGACCCACCCGCGCGGTCGGGGATGATGGGGGCGATCCCCGTCATGCGCGATCCGGCCGCGCCCGATCGGGAGAGCGGGCCCTTCGACGACGAGGACGACGACCACGAGCACACCCGCCGGGTAGGGGACTCGGACCAGCAACGATTGCCATCCGGGTCGGGGAGGGTGGCCCCGTCGGAGGCGGGTATCGCACCCTGGCGTCAACGCGCGGCGGCGCTCATCGATCAAGCGCGCGCCGCGCTCGACGACGGGGATCTGACGGCGGCGGTGACGGCGGCCGAACGGGCGCTGCACGAGGCGGACCAGGCGCCGCCGCCGGGCATCGTCGAGGTGATCGAGCCCGCGCGTCCGCTTCTGGCGCGGGTGTTCGGTACGTACGTGGGGCCACTCGCCGGCGTTCCGGTCCTGGCGCCCCGCGCCACCGAGATCGCGCGTGCCCGCCTCGGACGGCGCGAACAGGCGCTCATCACGCGCATCGATGGCAGGCGAACGCTGGAGGAGCTGTTCGACGGCTCGGGCCTCGGCTCGACCGACGCGCTCCGCCTCGCCGCCCGCCTCATCCGTGCGGGCGCCATCAGAATAATCTGAGCGGCGAGCGGGCAACGCGAGCGAATGCCCCCCCCGATGGGAACCGTTAAAGGGTACGCCGCGCGCTGCCGATGAAGGATCCAATGCAGGCCAGAGCGACCGTGGCCCCAGCGAACGGCCACGGATCCCCCGCGGGCCGGGAGCTGAGCGCGCCTGAGATCCTGGTGGTCGACGACGAGCCGGTGACCGCGCGCGGCTACGCGCGCGCCCTGGCGGCAGGCGGCTACAAGGTGGCGGTCGCGCACGACGGGCGGGAGGCGGCGGCGCTGGCCAAGGGGCGGCAGTTCGACGCCATCGTGAGCGACATCGCCATGCCCGACATGGACGGCCTGGCGCTCCTGCGCGTCATCCGCGAGACCGACCTCGACGTGCCGATGATCTTCATGACCGGCAGCCCGGCGCTGGAGAGCGCGATGGCGGCCATCGAGTACGGCGCTTTTCGTTACCTGGTCAAACCGGTCGCCTCCGACGCCTTGATCGATGCGGTGGCGCGCGCGGTGATGGTCCACAAGCTGGCGCGCATCCGGCGCGAGGCGGTGGCGGTGCACGAGCTCGAGGGGCGGCCGATCGGCGATCGCGCCGGGCTGGAGGCGCGCTTCACCTCGGCCGTCGACAAGCTGTGGGTGGCGGCGCAGCCGATCGTCTCCTGGTCGGGGCGGAGCATCTTCGCCTACGAGACGCTGCTG
>Ga0134126_10010759_pt1 | contig 11522 bp, 13 predicted proteins | sample KB31752_FD_96881 | JGI IMG/M metagenome (GOLD analysis project Ga0134126, IMG submission 96881) | Terrestrial soil microbial communities with excess Nitrogen fertilizer from Kellogg Biological Station, Michigan, USA - KB3-175-2 | ecosystem: Environmental > Terrestrial > Soil > Unclassified ... | reverse complement strand
CTTCTCGTCGAACCCCACGACCCAGTGCGTCGAGCTGCCCTTCCTCGCGCGCCTGGTCGAGCTCGCCCGCCAGTACGGATTCCACCTCATCCACGACCTCGCCTATGCCGACATCGCGTTCGACGGATACAAGCCCCCCTCTGTCCTCCAGGTGCCCGGCGCAAAAGATGTCGCGGTCGAATTCTTCACACTCTCGAAGAGCTACAACATGCCCGGCTGGCGCGTGGGATTTATGGTCGGCAACCCGGTGCTGGTAAACGCACTCGGCCGCCTCAAGTCCTACTTCGACTACGGCACCTTCACGCCCATCCAGGTCGCGTCGATTCTTGCTTTGGAGGGGCCCCAGGAGTGCGTCGGCGAAATCTGCAACATCTATCGCAAGCGCCGCGACGTATTAGTCGAGGGACTGAATAAGCTCGGCTGGCCCGTCGCCTCGCCGAAAGCCACCATGTTCGTCTGGGCCAAGATCCCCGACGCCTACTCGGCTCTTGGCTCTTTGGAGTTTTCCAAACGGCTGCTAACCGAAGCGAAAGTAGCGGTCAGCCCCGGCATTGGCTTCGGCGACTACGGCGACACCCACGTGCGCTTCAGCCTCATAGAAAACGAAGAGCGCACGAGGCAGGCGCTACGTGGCATCAAGCAGATGTTCGCGAAGGCCACCAAAGAGGCCCCAGTCGCAGCCGTCTGACATTCTCGTGAACTTGTCATCCTGAGCCGCAGGCGAAGGACCCGCTTTTGCCTTTGCTTTCGCTCTTGCCTTTCTTTTTGTCATTCCCGCAGGGAATCTGCTATCCCCCGGCACGCATTCCGCTTATGCCCGTCATCCTGCGCGCAGGAGTTCAGCGTGACTGCGCAGCGCCAAGCTCCAAGAGGCATCCGCCACATGGTCGCCATGGCCCCCAAAAGAAACGCCGTTGTGGTGGCCCGATGAGGTCGATACTCAACGGCGTGGCGACCTCAGCTAACTTTCCGAACCATGTTGTCAAAGAGTTCCTGAAGGTGACGCTCACTGCTCTTGCCATTAAGGGCCTGCCTTATCAGAACTTCCAGATCACGTTGGCCAAGAAGCAGAGCTAAGCCGCCTTGATGGCTATCTCCTTCAGATGCGCGAAGTAAGTCTGTTTGATTTCCGGTCCACCACGGTAAACAATAACAGCGAAATGACCGATCCTATCGTTCAGGTAGTGGCTTACCTGAGCGAAATCATCAGCCGCCAATTCCCGATAGTTCTTGCATTCAAAGATGATCTGAGTTGCGCCGTACCGGTCTCTGACCAACTTCCAAAAACCGCTCTGGGAGTGATTTCCCGTGATCCAATCTCGAATGCTGCGCCCGTCCACCGTGCGCACTCTCGCCTCTGCATTGCTCAATGAGCGGAAGAAGCAGAGGCGGATGATCGATTGCGAAACTGGGATGGCGAGTGCCACTGGACTCGAAATTCCAAATCGAAGGTCTCAATTCTGAAATCTGAGATCAGGAGCGTGGTTGCCGGATGCGCCATTTCCGCCACCTCACAAACATCCGTGACCGCCATCACAACCGGTATTCGACGATCCGGGGTAGAGTAAACCTGCTCCCGGAGAAATCCGGGAGTTAGGCGTTGAAAGGCACGGAAAAATTTTTTTGGGGCTTATTCTATGGTTTTTTGGATACCACAGAGTAACGCCCAAGGAATCTGCAGGTTACAGGAAAATCGACCGTTTGCGTTTTATGCATTTTCTGCATAATTATGCATAAAAGACGCGGGATCGCCTCCCGCCGCCCCCTCGGGAGAGTTGTGTCTCCACCAGTTACGCCGCGGTGCCTTCGTCCGCTTTCCGCTCGAAACCCGGGAAAGCTGGGGACAGACGGAACGTTCCCGCACTTTCCCCTTGACTCCCCTCACCCCGCCGCGTCACGCTCCACACATCCCCCGGGCCCAATCCCCAGTCATCCAAACGGAGGTCCTCATGGCCACGACCCGGGCAATCGCTGCCCCGCGCACCATCCTGCACACCCGCGGCTCCTGGAGCGCCCGCGACGACCGCACCCCCTCCGCCGTGTGGCTCGGCATCTGGTGGGTCGGCTTAATCGCCGGTTTCGGCGTCGATATCCCCCGCTACTTCCACGAAAACCCCGCCGCCCCTTTGATCGTGCACGTCCACGGCGCCATCTTCACCGTCTGGACGCTGCTCATCACCGCCCAGGTCCTGCTCGTCGTCCGCGACCGCGTTGCTCTCCATCGCAAACTCGGCTGGCTGCTCGCCGCTTGGGCCTGCGTCATGGCCGTCATGGGCCCCGTCGCCATCATGGCCTCAGAGGCAGCCAATATCCAGGGCGGCCCGGTATACGACCCGCCTTTCATCGCCATCGCCTTCGAAAACATCCTCTGCTTCGTCGCCCTGGTGGCCTGGGGAATGGCGTTGCGGAAGAACCCCGCCGCCCACCGCCGCATCATGATCCTTACCTGCGTCGCCATCGCCGACCCCGGGTTCGCGCGCTTCACGGGCTGGATTTGGCCCCAGCCGCCCACTTCGATGCTCGTCTATTTTGTCTACACGTTCTACGGCAACATGCTGCTCATCGCATTCATGACAGCGTGGGACTGGTATCGCGGCCGGCTCATGCGCCAATTCGTCTTCGGCGCCGCCGGCCTGCTCGCCGCCGAGTTTTCCGCCACGCTTCTCTACTTCTGGGCGCCGTGGCGAGCAGTGAGCACCAGTTGGGTAATGGCCTGGGCCAGGCATTTCGGCTGAGAGAGCGACTCTGGCGCCGGTGGGCGGAGCGGGCCTAGGCGCGCCTCCGCCTTATTGCACGCCGGCAGGACCCGCCGCGCCGCGGCACGCAGCAGCGAATTCCTCATAGCTTCCCCACTGCAGGGTAACCGCAGCGTGATCGATGAACAGCCCTGACTGGAACGGGATTCCCTGCTCGTTCGGGCGGTTCATCACAAGGTCGGGACCCTGAAACTGTCCCTCCAGGTCGAAAAAGCCCCGATGCGGCGGATTGATCGAGAACGGTTTTCTCCACTCCAGCAGCCGGAAGTAGAACAGGCTGTGATTGGCGCTCGCATAGCCGCCGTACATTGTGCCGCTGAGCTTCATCTTTTCCGTCTTGCCCGGCGCGAGGCAGAGCCAGCCTGTACCACTCAGGCTTGCGCTCACGTTCTTGCCTTCGTGCCGGTGGCTCCCACGCATGCCTCGGGGCCGGCCTGGAAAAAACATGACGTACAGCGGGTACGTCTTCCCGTCCTTCGACAACACGCTTCCCGCGCCGTGCCAGTAGAGGAGCGGCGTTGAGCGCCCCCCGATATGCAGTGCCCAGGGATTGAGCGCCACCGTCACGGCCCACACGAATAGAACCGCGGCCGCGGCATACAGCACGAGCTTCGTCAAACAGCCACCGGGACCCCGCATGCGACTGAGTATATTCCGAACCCGAAAACAACCCTCGGCATTCGCCTGCGCTCCTACCAGCAGACAAACAGGCCTCCGCGCCCGTCCGGCCCAGGCTTCGTCAGGAGCACCCCATGCAATATAAATTACGTTCACTGTTGTGCCTGAGCGCGGCACTCAGCACGGCGATCGCATGCGCTCAGACGCCTTCGGCTGGCACCAGCGCCACTCCTAACACCACAAGCACCACGACGCCTGTTTCCTACGTGTATGTGTCGTACGTGCCGGCCCCCAACAGCAGCAATGCCCACAAGGTTGCCGCATTTAAGGCCTGGCCCAACGGCAGCCTCACCGCCATTTCCGGCTCTCCGTTCAACGACAATGTCGGAGCCATGGCGGTCAACGGCAAATACCTTATGGCCGCCAGCAACACCGGCGCAAACGTTGAAGCCTACCTGATCGAAAGCGGCGGCGCGCTCGCTTACAAGACATCCACCGACTACGGGAAATTCAACAACAGCAGCTCCGATTGCGGCGACGCAGTGCATGTCTTGTTTGACCACACCGGCTCCGCCCTCTACCTCGTCGAGGGCAACGGCACCAGTTCCTGCAGCAACAACGTCATCGGTTCCTTCGCAGTCAATAAATACACCGGAGCCCTCAATTACCTCGGCACCGCCAGCACCGGCACGTTCCCGGGCGTCACCGATTCGCCCACCATCACCAGCAATAACCTCTACGCCTATGTGGGAGACGGCACTTGCATGTACTGGGGACTCACGGATTCAAGCGCGCCAGCAATGGCTTCCTAAATACTTACTCCAACAACACGAGTTACAAGTCACCCACACCGCCCCCTGGCGCACGCATGTATCTTCCTCATCTGGGTGCCGCCGACCCCACCAATCACGTCGCCTTCGCCATGCAGCCCGCTAACCCGCCAGACTGCGCCTCCGGCGCCATAAAGCTGGCCACCTACACCATTGCATCCAACGGCTACTTGAGCACCACCAGCACCTACCAGAACATGCCCAACCTGGCCATTACCACCCCCCTGGCCATGAAGATGGCTCCCTCCGGAAAGCTGCTGGCGGTGGGCGGCATGCAAGGCCTGCAAGTGTTTCACTTCAACGGAGCCAATCCCATCACTCACTACACAAATCTCATGATTACCGAGCCCATCACCGAGGTCTTCTGGGACAACAACAACCATCTCTACGCCATCACCCTGAGTTATGGGTCCTACGCAGTGTCCGGCAAGCTCTACGTCTTCACCGTTACCCCAACCGGCTGGAGTCAGGCCCCAGGTTCGCCGCACACCATCTCCAGTCCATCTGACCTGATCGTGCAGCCGCTGCCGCGTTAATGATCGTTCCGGACGGTCGCGGCGAGTCTGAATCCATCCGTCCTCCAGGGCCTCGTGCTCCCGGGTCTCAGTTCTGACACCCGGGAGGACGGCGAGCACGGCCATCCCTCAGCATCCGCCCCCCCACTTTTCTTCTTCCGCCACCACAAGGCTTGTGCTCCGCCCAAGTCGCCACCGCCGTGCTCGCACCCTGGCGCACGTCCCCTGTTCCCCGTCGTGTTTGCTGTTCCCTGTTCTCAGGGACGGTCATAGAAACGGAAGAACAGCGACGGCTTGGCTACTGGCTCGGCCTTTGCCACCAGTTCCTTCTCCTGGTTCGCGCTCAATGGGGTGAAGTCCCGCGCGAGCTGCACATTCTCTTCGAGCTGCGCGATGTTGTCGCATCCGATAATCACCGTGCTCACCGGCCGTGATAACGTGTAATACACCGCTTCGCGCATGGTCAGCGTGCCCGGCGTTGGGGCAATCACCATGCCTTCCCACATGTGCTTCTGCACCTCAATCGGCTGCGGCTTCCACGACGAAAGAATCCGCCCGCGGCCCGGAACCTTCATCCCGATGATCCCCATCTGCTTCTCTACAGCGAGCGGAAGCAGCGCTTCGTTGAAGCTGTAGTGATGCGGGTCCGCCGCGCTCATCGCCATCAGGATGCAGTCGAAGTCATGCCGGTGAATACACTCCATCAGCGCGTCTGGGCGATAGTGGCCAGTGATGCCCAGGTAGCGCACTACGCCCTGCTGCTGCATCTCGAGCAGCGCCTCCATGGCGCCCCCCTTGGCAAACACTTCGTTCACATCGGTCATGGTGCCGATGTCGTGCAACTGCCAAAGGTCCACATGATCGGTCTGCAGCAGTTCAAGCGACTTGTCGATCATGCGCATCGACCCTTCGCGCGTCCGCTCCTTGGTCTTGGTGGCGAGAAAGGCCTCTTTGCGGCGTTTCGCCATCACCTTGCCCACGTACTGCTCGCTCCAGCGCTGCGGCCCGCCGTAGATCGAGGACGTGTCGATGTAATTCACGCCAAGATCGAGCGCCCGCTCGATGATCGGCACCGCATTGTCGAAGTTCTCCGGCTTCTCCAGCGCGGCCTGCCCGCCCAGCGAGAAGATGCCCACCTTGTACCCGGTCTTTCCCAGGTTGCGCGTCGGCATGGCCTGCTGCGTGCGCGGATTATCTGGCAACGGCCCGATCTTCTTTCCCGCGTCGCCGAGCGCCATGCCAGGCGCCACGAGGGCCGCGGCGACCGCGCCGCTTGCCTTCAAAAACTCGCGCCGCCCTTGTCTGCGCCCGCTCATCGATTGCTCCATCGCATTCCTCCGGATGAAGCCATGATACCGCCGCCTGACGAACTGCAACACAGTCCTGCTACTCTGCTGTCGAAACCTCAACTCCTCGGAAGGCGACCACTCCCATGCCATGCGATCCCCAGGAACTTAAGCACGTCCCCTTGTTCGAACTGCTTGACGATGATGAGCTAGCCGTTCTTGCCGCCCAGGTGGACATGCGCAAATTCGCGCCGCGTCAGCGCATCTTCAAGATCGGCGATCCTTCGCGGGCGGCGTACGTCGTCATGTCCGGCGGCGTGCGCGTCACCATGATCGATGAAGATCACCAGGAGGTGGTGATCGATGAGCCCGTGCACGGCGGATTCTTCGGGCTGGCCTCCATGCTCGACCAGACAGCCCACCAATCCAACGCCATGGCAATGGAGGAATCGGTCTGCGTGGAATTGGACCGCGAAGATTTATCCGTTCTCCTGCAGCGCAAGCCAATGGCCGGCCTCGACATGCTCACCGTCCTTGGCCGGCAGATCCACGCATCCCAGCGGCTGGTGAAATTGCGTGCGTCACGCAATCCGAATCAGATGATTGAGGATGAAGCGACATTTGGCGAGCGGATCGCCGATTCGGTGGCCCGATTCGGCGGCTCGTGGAATTTCATCATCACCTTCGGCATCATCCTCATTGCCTACACCACAACCAACCTGTCGCTGAAAAATCACGCCTGGGACCCCTACCCCTTCATCCTGCTGAATCTCTTCTTATCGATGCTCGCCGCCATTCAGGCGCCGGTCATCATGATGAGCCAGAACCGCCAGGACACAAAAGACCGCCTTCGCAGCGAACTGGATTTTGACGTGAACCGCCGCGCCGAGTCGGAGATTCAGGCCCTCGCCCACAAGATCCACCTCCTTACTGACAAGGTCGGCGATGTCGAAGACTTCCTGCGAGGAAAGAACGGATGATGCCTCAACCAACACCTCAGCAGGCATCCTGACGCTATCGAACCTCTCCCATACGCTGCCCCTGCAGATACTTCTTCCCAGTCTCCGCGTTGATCACGACCTTCTTGTTCTGGAACAGCATCACGATGTCGGAGCCACCGAACATGAAGTAGCCAAACTCGTCCCCCTTTTGCAACCTGGCCCCTACCTCGGGCGTCAGGTTGACCGACGAAATGGGACCCATGCCAATCGGCAGCACGGCAACCAGGCCCACCTCGGGCGAATCGATGACAATCAGGCCGCGTTCCTGGTTGTACTGGTATGTATCGCCGTCGACAGCCTCGAGTCTGCCGTCAGCTGTCCTGATCATGTCAAGGTAGACCCGGCCCTCGATCTTGCGGACTTCCTTGATGTCACCAGCGACAGGCACGTGGTAGCGGTGGTAGTCGTTTGCGTTCAGGAAGCTGTGCATGTAGATGCCGTTTTTGAACGCGTCCTGGTATGGGCTGCCCTCCAGGAGCTTCGCTATCGGCCATGTGACGCCCTTGATTGTGACCTTCGAGTTCGCGTCAATGTCCCATGCGCCCTCGAACACCGAATCGGCCGGCGACACGATCACCTTGGCGTTGCAGAGGTCAGCGATGGGCCGCTTGCCGGGCTTGATCTCACGGGCGAAGAACTGATTGAAGGTCATCCAGCCGCTCGGGCCGGCGGTGTAGTCGTCGACGTGAAAATTGGGAAGCGCCGTGTACGAGGAGATTTTCGCCGCGGAGGCGGGCGTGTCCATGAACTGGCCCCGCGCTTCCATATATCGTTTCATCCAGGCGATAAAGCTCTTGTCGCGATTAAGCCGATCTTCCGGTGCATGGTCGACGATATACAAGAGATTGAATTCCCGCGGCGGACGGTGCTCGGCCACGTTCGGGACCACCGCGACTGCGTCGTCCAGCAGGGCGAGAAGCGCTTCCGTGTTCTGGATAGGTTTGAGGTCAGCGGCATGAATTGCGCTCTCGAGCGCCGCTCCCAAATCTGGGCGCGCCTGCAATAAGTCGACCAGGTCCTCCACCACAGGAACGTGCCCAGTCCATGGCTTCCGCGCCTGACCACCAGCGCTGGCGGCCAAGACGGCAAAGGAAAGAACAATCACCCTCCCGGCTATCCACCTCCTGTTGCGCAGAAGCACGCCCATCCCGCACCTCCATCGATCGATTTTTTTGCGCCACGGCACCACCGGCCTGCCGCAATCATGTGGTTCAGTCTATTCCCCGCCGCTCACATCCCTAGGAACCGCGTTGCCTTTAGCAGTCGACCATGCCGACAACAAACAACCCAAAAAACACTTGACGGCATACACTGTTTGTCATACAGTATGTTTCATACAGTGTACGAGGCACAGCATGTTCCCACAATTGCCCCCCGATTTGCTCTTCGAGAACCTCCGTTTGGAACTGCGCCGGGGCTGCCTCACACTTGCCGTGCTTGCTCAGCTACGCCAGGAGCACTACGGCTACACGCTGCGCAAGGCGCTGACCGAGCGCGGCCTCGCCATTGACGAGAGCACCCTCTACCCGCTTCTTCGCCGGCTCGAATTGCAGGGGCTGCTGGTCAGTGAGTGGCGCGACGAAGACAAGCGAAACAAACGCTTTTACCGGCTGTCGCCGCAAGGCGAAGCCACTTTCAAGCTGCTGCTCGCAGAGTGGCAGTCCATCAACACCGCCGTGAACAACATTCTGTAGGCGCAAGGAGAACGCCATGGATTCCAGAGAATGGTCTGAACGTTATCTGCAGGAAGTGCGCAAGTACCTGCCATGGCACCGGCAGGACGATATCGTCGCCGAACTCCGGGCTAACCTGGACGCCCAGCGCGAGGAGCGCGAAGCGGAGCTGGGCCGGCCGCTCACAGAAGGCGAGATGATCGATTGGCTCAAGGAATTGGGGCCGCCCCTCGAGATGGCCGCACGCTATCAGCCGCCGAGGCACCTGATCGGGCCCACGATCTTCCCCCTGTATTGGCACATCCTGCGGCTGGTGGCGATCTGGGCGACATTCGGATACGCGATCTCGATCGTGGCGCGGATCGTCGTCGAATCGCATTCCGCGGAGTGGATCGGCGCGCAGGTTTTGGAGTATCCGGGCATATTGATCACCATAGCCGCCTGGATCACTGGCGCCTTTGCGGTATTGGAATTCATCTCCGAGCGCTATCCCGAGAAGTGCCCGGATTTCATGGCGCCGGCATCGCGTTGGTCGCCGGCGAACCTGCCGCCGCTCGACAAGCAGATTCCCGCGGGCACGAAGCCGCGCAACCTGATGGCGCTGTCCGCGGAGTTGGTGGTGCGCTTCGCCGTGCTCGTTTGGCTGCTGCTGATTCCGCAAAACCCGTTCCTGCTGCTGGGGCCTGGCGCGGCTTACCTGAAATCCGGCCCCGTGGTGTTGCTGCCCGTCATTGTGTGGTTTTACTGGAGTGTTGTTGTGTTGAACGCGGTGGAGTTCGTTTGGCAGGGCTACAACATTCTGGCCGATCGATGGCGGCAGAAGAACATGCTGCAACACATGGTGACGGAGGTGTTCGGGCTGGCGCCCATTGCCATCCTCATTGCGGCGCCCGCACAACGGTATCTGGGGGCGAATCCTTCGGCAACGCACTCGCTGCCGCCCGGACTATCGATCGCAGAGCTGAATCATTACATCTTCACCGGGTTTGTGATCGTGGGCGTGATTAAGATCGTGCAGTTTGCGTGGGATATCTGGAAGGCAAGGATGGGGGAACGGAATCCGCTGCGGGCGGTGCTCTTACCCTGAACCGGAAAAAAGGAACGCTGGAGCATCGGGGCGCCTCCGCATTGCGCTACACTCGCCCCATGATCCACCAGATTGTGCCCGTATTCTTCACCGCGGACATTCCGGCGACGGTCGCCTGGTACGCTGACAAGCTTGGGTTTGCATGCGTTGGAACCTGGCAGGATCCGCCGGTCTACGCCATCACGGCGCGCGACCGCCACGCCATCCACTTCCGCTGCGCCGAGCCTCCGACGCCGAATCCCGAAAAGGATTCGGAGGAGCTGCTGGACGCCTACATCTATGTCGAAGACGCCGATGCGCTCTATGCGGAGTTTGCGGCTAAGGGCGTCGCGTTCGCGCGGTCGCTGGGCAACATGCCCTGGAATTCGCGGGAGTTCGTAGTCAAGGATTGCGACGGCCGTCTGCTTGCCTTCGGCTCCGACATCCAAACACGCAAATCTTGACCAGTTCGGGCAATCTGACCCACCCGATCCGCAGGGCGCGCCGGATGCGGGCGGAACAGAAAAGTCCTGATTCCGCGACGCGGCTCGGGAATCAGATGAAGGTGGGCCCGCACGCGGGAGGCCGTTCCCGCAATCACTGAAGGTACTACAATGTTGACCGCCGAAATGGACTTCCTGCAGGGCCAGCTCGAGGAACGGAAACGCCGCCTCGAAACAGCCATCACGCTCGCGCCGAGCAACGCCAACGCCGAGGCGCTGCTTCGCGAAGTGGATTCCGCACTGGACCGGTTTGCCACCGGCACCTACGGCCTGTGCGAGACCTGCCATGAAACGGTAGAACCCGACCGCCTGCTGGCCGATCCGCTCCTTTGCTATTGCCTCGACCACCTGACGAACTCAGAACGTGCCGCCCTGCAGCGCGATCTGGACCTTGCGTCGGAACTGCAGCGCGGCCTGTTGCCGCCCGCCGATCTGACGGTCGACGGGTGGGAGACGAGTTACCATTATGCTCCTCTCGGTCCGGTCAGCGGCGACTATTGCGACCTGTATCCCTACGGTGGATCGCTCTTCTTCATGCTCGGCGATGTGTCGGGCAAAGGGGTAGCGGCGTCCATGCGGATGACGCAACTCCATGCCCTGTTCCGCAGCCTGATCGGCATGGGGCTGCCGCTCGCCGACATCGTGGTGCACATCAACCGCTTCCTCTGCGAAAGCGCGCTGGCGGGGCAATATGCCACCCTGGTTTGCGGACGCGCCGACCCGGGCGGCGGCGTCGAACTCTTCAACGCCGGTCATCTGCCGGTGATTGCCGTCCAGCAGGGCGCGGTTCGGTTGCTTGAGTCGAACGGATTTCCTCTTGGAATGTTTTGCGATTCGGCTTACGCGCCGGATACCGTGCGGATGGGCGCAGACGACATGCTCTTCCTCTTCACAGACGGGCTGTCTGAAACGGTCGGGGCAGACGGCGAATACGGCGTGGAACGCGTGGCCAGGCTGGTCGCGCAGCAGGTAGCGGCTTGTGCATCGGAAGTGATCTCCAAGTGCCTCGAAGACTTGCGCCGTTTCGCCGGTTCCAACCCCGGCATGGACGATGTAACGCTACTCGCCATGCGGCGGGCCGGGTAAGCGAGGACACAAAAGCGAAGTGCCTGAGGCGTTCAGGCGCTCCTATACTGTCGTGGTGAAGCTGCCCTTTCCGGGACAGGCGCTGGTTGGGTTCATTGTGGCGGTGTCGTTTGCCGCCGGGCTGAACGTGTATGCCACGGTGGCCACGCTGGGGCTGCTGGCCCGCGCCGGGGTGCTGGAACTGCCTG
>Ga0134126_10010758_pt1 | contig 11523 bp, 9 predicted proteins | sample KB31752_FD_96881 | JGI IMG/M metagenome (GOLD analysis project Ga0134126, IMG submission 96881) | Terrestrial soil microbial communities with excess Nitrogen fertilizer from Kellogg Biological Station, Michigan, USA - KB3-175-2 | ecosystem: Environmental > Terrestrial > Soil > Unclassified ... | reverse complement strand
TGAATATCTACACCGCGAGCAGATTCCGGAATTTGATCTTTATCTCTCTTTCACCGGCGGAGGCACGCTCGACGAACTCACGTCGCGTTGGAGTGCGCAGTTGGCGCTGCCGCTGTACGGATGCGTTGATCCAGATGTCCATGTCCGCAGAAGTGTCCCGCCGGAATATCGCTGCGATCTGAGTTATATGGGAACATATGCCGCCGACCGTCAAGACAAGCTGGAGCAGTTATTCCTCGAGCCGGCACGCTACGCTTCGCAGAAGACCTTCGTTCTTGCTGGATCAATGTATCCCTGGGAGTGGCAGTGGCCGGCAAACGTGAAGCGCTTCGAGCATGTCTCGCCCGCCGATCATTCGGCGCTGTATTCGTCCTCGCGCCTAACGCTGAACATCACGCGCAAGGAAATGGAGCGTTGGGGATATTGCCCATCTGGACGCTTCTTTGAGGCTGCCGCATGCGGCACGCCCATCGTGACCGACTGGTTCGACGGATTGGACTCGTTCTTCGATCCCGAACGCGAGTTGCTGGTCGCAAATTCAACGGAAGATGTCTTGAGCGCGCTCGAGCTTCCCGATTCGGAACTCACGCAGATCGCGCAGAGAGCCCGCGAACGCACACTTGCCGAACACACCGGCGAACATCGCGCGCGAGAGCTCGTCGCTGCCATCGAGCAAGCCGCAAGCGCAAGTCACTCTCGAGCAAGGAGCGAAGTCGCATGATCGGAATCATTCCCGCAGCCGGAGCCGGACAGCGCATTCAACCGCTCGGATGTTCCAAAGAACTGCTGCCGGTCGGATGCCGCGTCGTTGACGGCGTCGAACGTCCAAAGGCTGTTGCCGAGTATCTGGTCGAGCGCATGATTGCCGCTGGAGCCGAGCAGATCTGCATGGTGATCTCGGCCGAAAAAACCGACGTCATTCGCTATTTCGCCGAGCGCAGTTACGCCGCAGAAATCTTTTACGTCGTGCAGCAGAAGCCGCAGGGGCTCTGCGATGCGCTCTTTCGCGCCGAAGCCTTTGCGCGCCATCATGACTCGGTTCTGATTGGACTGCCCGACACAATCTGGTTTCCCGAAAAGGGATTTCGGCCGGCTCTGTCGCTGATCGAAGGCGGGCAAGCGGATGTCGGGTTATTGCTGTTCCCGGTGAATAATCCCGCGGCTTTCGATGCCGTCATCTCCGACGAATTCGGCTATGTACAGGAAGTAGAAGTGAAGCGCGCTGACGCGCACTCGCACTGGATCTGGGGAGCGGTGACGACGACCGGTAGCGCCTTCCACAATCTCAAGCTGCTGTGGGAAGCGCGCCATCGCGAAGACGAATACCTCGGTTATCTCCTCAACGCCTACATTGCCGCAGGAAACATTGTGCGTGCCACCTGCTCCGGGGAGATTTATATGGACGTGGGAACGCTCGATGGCTATCACCAGGCGCTAAATTTCCTGCGCACGCGCCGACCATTGCGAGACGAAACAGCTAAGGCCGCCTAGAGAACCGGGAAGAGCGAACACGAAGGTCACGAAGTTCACACATGAGGTCACTAAGAGCTCCTTGTGACCTCATGTGTTGCCTCTGTGACCTTCGTGTTCGCCATTTCAGGCAACCATGCTGGGTTCAGGTAAAACTCACCTTTCCGCGCAGAAATTTCACATAATCGATTGAGCCTGAAGCCGTCGATCTCTCGACGTTTCAGGGACTTACATACGAGCCTCACTGGAAACAAAGTTGCTCGTCCTCAGCTTGGGTTAAGTCATCTCGGAGTTTTTCATGCAAGAAGAAACGCCTCACATTGAAACATCCTCCCCCAGTTTCCGTCTCGGAGTACTAGTAGTCGTGCTGCTGGCCTTCATCAGCCTGCTTGGATATGCCATCCACGAGCGCGATAGCGCCCAGCAGGTCGCTGCCGAGAACGCTCAAACCGCTGCGGCATTGAAGGACACCCGCAGCCAGATCGAAGCCCTTACGGCCAAGCTCGACGCCTTGACGGCTCCGCCGGCGCAGGCGGCGACGCCCCAAGTCAGGCATTCGCGGCATGCGGGGGTAATCCCGGCGGTCCACCATGGCAAACCGGATCCACGATGGCAGAAGCTCCAGACGCAGGTCGATGCTCAAGGCAGGGCCATCGACCAGACTCGTCAGGATCTCGCCTCCACTCGCACCGAACTGCAAGGCTCGATTGCCACTAATCACCAACAGATCGTCGCCCTGCAGCGCAAAGGCGAGCGCAACATCTATGAGTTCGACATCAACAAATCCAAGCAGTTCTCGCATGCCGGACCGATCGGCGTGAGCCTGCGCAAGGCCAACACCAAGCAGCAGTATGCCGATTTGAAACTGATGGTCGATGATCGCCAGGTTTCGAAGAAGCACCTGAACCTCTACGAGCCCGCGGTGTTCTATGCGGACAGTGTCGAGCAGCCGATGCAGGTAGTCATCAACAGCATCACCAAGAACCACATTCACGGCTACATCAGCACGCCGAAGTACAAGGCGTCTGAGCTGGCAGTAATGTCAGGCGATGCCGGAACGGCGGCAGTAGCGGCTGGAAATAATACTGACAGCCCGCAACTGCATCGCCGCTGATCTTAGACCGTTATGAGAAGGAGTGCCGAAGACGTTCGGTTCTCCTTCTCTCTTTAGCTCTTTGTCCTTCGGCTTCTTTCTCTCAGAATAATGTGAGGCGCGCGGCGTTCCTCGTCGCGCCGTACTACCCTCCAACCACTCAGATACTGTCATCCCTCGCACAGCCACGAACCATTTTGGAACTTTGAGGCTTTGTCTTTGCTGCGCGGGGAATCCGCTGTTTTCCACCGGCGGTAACAGCAGATCCCCGCTCCGCAAAAGCAAAACCTTCATCGAAGAAAGAATTGTCATCGAAGAAAGAATTGTCGTGGCGGAGCGAGGGATGACAGTATCTAGGGGGTTGGCCTCTGTGACCGCCATAACAGGCACATGCTTCTGGAGCACGTCCTAAACGTCGAACAATCGATACGGCGCAGCCGGGGTCCTTCCCATCAGCAGCGGTAAAGCGACGTTGTAGACGGGAATACCGCCGGTTGTTTTTCCTTCCAAACTGCCGTGATGAGCGTGTCCGTGAACCGCCAGAATCGCTTGGTGCCGGTCAATGACTTCGGAAAGACGCCCACTTCCCAAATAGGGATAGATCTGTTCCGGCTCGCCTTGTACGGTGGCGACGATGGGGGCGTAGTGCGTAACAACGATCCGCTTCTCGGTGCGCAGCATGGATAAAGCACGCTCCAACTTCAGTGTCTCGTCTACCGCGCTCTGCACGAAAGCTTTTACTTCAGGTTCTCCGAATGCGGTAAGAACTCCGCGGCCAAAACCGCCCAAGAAGCCTTTAGTTCCGGCAAATCCGATTCCATCGCGCTCGTATCCGCTGCCATCGAGGAGCTTCACCCCCTCGGCGATCATCATCTTTGCGAGTTCCTCGTGCTTGCCGGCTTCATAATCGTGATTACCAAGCACGGCCACGATCGGCACACGCAACCGCATGAATGTCGCCAGCAGCGATTCCATCTCTTCCAGCTTTCCCAAATTGGTCAGGTCGCCAGCGAGGATAAGAAGATCGGCTTCGTCACGCAGTCGCGTCATCTGCTCGCGAATGCGATCGTAGCTTTGAGGGGAAAAATGGAGATCAGCAATGGCAGCGATTCTCATACGTTCTAAAAATCACCGGAACGGCGAACCCGAAGGTCACGAAGGCAACACAAGAGGTCACAGGGAATTTCTCCGTGACCTCTTCTTCTGTAGCCTTCGTGACCTTCGTGTTCGCCGTTCCTCATGCCGCAGGCTCCTTCACGTCGATCACGTCGATCTTCGGCTGCGCCCTCTCTCGGTATTCTTCCAGCAGGTTCTGCAGCTTCCACTCGAGCACGTCGATCGAGAACATCTTGTCGTCGATCAGGCTGCCGCGGAATTTGGCTTCGGAATCTGGGCTCTCGAGATCGGTGCGGAATTTCGTGAGCAGCTCGTCCCAAACCAGCATTGGCACCGCGGTCGAGGCCGGGTAGATGTAATGAAAGAGCACGAGCGACCAGAGCAGCATCTGCCAATGGTCACCGATTAACGAGAGTAGCCGGCTCCAATCCATGGTGGTTCCAGCTGCATACACAATGTGCGCGATGTCCGATCCGTCGAAGCGCTCGCGAAAGGCGACAAAGACTTTGGAAGCAATCAACTCTTCAGGAGCGAGTACCTTCGTGGGAATGCCCAGGACCTCGGACTCGAAGCTCCGGTCGATCCAGGATTGATCGACTCGGATTACGGCATTGCTCATTCCCGAAATGAGATCGACAAAGTAATCCCCACGGCGTATTTTGCAAAGCCAGACGGGGTCGCAGATCTCGGTTTTGAAGCCGCTCTCTTCGAGTAACTCCAACGCGGGAGTGACCTGATCGGGAGTAAGAAAGATGTCGAGATCCTTGGTATCGCGCCAAATGCCCGTATGCTCATGAAGCGCGAAAGCACCGGAAACAACATGCGGAACACCCTGCTCGTTCAGGAGCAGCATCACTTCCCGAAACAGGTTTTCCTGCTCGGGCGCGAATTTCGGCGGCTCCGACGAACTGACCGGTAATGGCCTGTCCTGAGGCATGGCTTAACCTTAGATGTGCAGATTCGGGCTGCATGTTGCGGTGGAATACGAGAAAATCAACCCGGGGGAACTGCGAGCAGGAAGTCACGAAGGCAACAGACGAGGTCACAACGCTCTGTGTCCTCTGATTTCGGGTCCTTCGTGACCTTCGTGTTCGCCGTTACCGGGCATCCCATGTGATGGAGCGTTTGTGGCGAAGAAAGACACGGTAATCGAGATCGAAGGTAAGCAGCTCAAACTGTCCAACCTCGATAAAGTTCTGTATCCAGCGGTGGGATTCACTAAAGGGCAGGTGATCGACTACTTCGTCCGCATTGCGCCGGTGCTGCTGCCGCATCTCAACGGCCGCCCGCTTACGCTCAAACGCTACCCCGAGGGTGTCGACGGCATGTTCTTTTACGAGAAGAGCTGCCCTAAGCATCGTCCGGACTGGGTGCAGACGGCGCCGATCTGGAGCCATGGGCGCAACGACTACATTCAGTTCTGTCTCGCCCAAGACATTCCCACTTTAGTATGGGCCGCGAACCTCGCCGATCTGGAGTTGCATACCTCGTTATCCCTCGCGAAGAAGATCGAGGCGCCAACGATGATGGTCTTCGACCTCGATCCTGGTCCGCCCGCGGATATTGTTCTGTGCTGCCAGGTGGCTTTCTGGCTGCGCGATATCTTCGACCGTTTCAACCTCAAAGCTTTCCCCAAGACTTCCGGCTCGAAAGGCTTGCAGATCTACGTTCCGCTGAATACACCGGTGACATACGACGAAACCAAAGGTTTCTCCCATGCTCTGGCGCGCCTGCTCGAACAGGAGCACCCGGATCTAATCGTCTCTGATATGAAGAAGAATTTGCGCACCGGCAAGATCTTCGTTGACTGGAGTCAGAACGACGAGCACAAGACGACTGTGAATGTCTATTCACTGCGCGCCAAAGAGAGGCCCACGGTTTCGACGCCGGTGACGTGGGAAGAAGTTGAAAAGTGTCTTAAGAAAAAAGATCCCAATCTTCTGGTCTTTGACTCCGCCCGAGTGCTGGCTCGTGTCGGCAAGATAGGCGATATCTTCGAGCCGGTGCTCACACTCAAGCAGCGGTTACCAAACGTGACCGAGTTAGGCGGCGGTAGAACCGAGCCTACGAGCAGTCGTCGCGTAAAGTCTGCAGCAGAGCCGAAATCCAAAATGGGCCAGAAGAAGAAAAGTACAAGGTCGACCGTCAAAGCTGAGAAGAAGGCTGTCTAAGGACGAGGTTTGCTTTCCGGCCCCGTGTAACATTCCAAAGACGAGCCACGTCTTCTCATGCACAAAGTCCACATTGGAACCTCGGGCTGGGCTTACTCCTCGTGGAAGCCGGATTTCTATCCGGCTAAGACGCCATCCAGCAAATTTCTCGAGTACTATGCGTCGCAGCTCAACTGCGTGGAAGTGAACTACACGTATCGCGCGCGTCCGGCAGTGCAGACGCTGCAGAATTGGGCCGCCTCTACGCCGGAAGGATTTACCTTCGTTGCCAAAGCCCATCAGCGAATTACACATATCAAGCGACTGGTCGATGTCGATCAGGATGTGGATTCGTTCTTCGCTTCCCTGCAACCTTTATTGCATGCGCGCAAGCTAGGTCCGGTACTCTTTCAGTTGCCGCCGAACCTTAAAGCTGATGCCGAGCGTCTGGCGAAGTTTCTTAGGAGTCTTCCGAAAGATGCGCCGAGCGCGATCGAGTACCGCAACCCAAGTTGGTTCGATGAAAAGATCTATGCGCTCATGCGCGAGCACAATGTGGCTCTCTGCATCGCTGAGAGCGAAGAACTTGCAGTACCAGAAGTGTTCACCGCGAGCTTCGCTTACTATCGCCTCCGCAAATCCGACTACACCGATTCTGAAATAGGCGAAATCGAAAAACGCTTGCGCGCTGCAGCGCAGGAGAGGGACATCTACGCCTTTTTGAAGCACGAAGAAACACCGGAAGGTGCGATAAATGCGCGAAAGTTGTTGAGCAAATTGGGGCAGTAGGCAATAGGCGATAGGCAGTACGCAGAAGCAAGAGTCGATTCAGGCTACAAACGCGTCAGCCTATTGCTTATTGCCTACCGCCTATTGCCTGCTGCACTGCGCGTTTACTGCAAAGGCACTCCCCTGCTCGTGCATAAACGCGAACAAGGACAATAAGATTGATGTCGAACCAGCAGGCGCTCTCCGCATTTCTGTGTTATCTGAAGGTGGAGAAGGGGCTCTCCCGGCTCACGGCACTTGCATATGGAGGCGACCTGCTGCAGCTCGCCGAATTTCTCGAGCTCAAGAAGCGAACCCTGCTCAGCGCGACGCGTTCCGATCTGCTGGCGTTCTTAGAGCAGCTCACTGCGAATCGTGTAGAGAGCCGGAGCCGCGCACGCAAGCTGTCGGCGATACGGCACTTCTACAAATTCCTCTTGTTGGATAAGCGCACCGAGTGCGATCCGACACTGAACATCGAGAGCCCCCGCCAGTGGAAGGTCCTGCCTAAATCGCTGGCCGTGTCCGACATTGACGAGATGCTGGCGCGCGAGCAGGCGAAACCGCAGCATCCGGCACTGGCGCTCCGCAATGGTGCGCTCCTGGAGCTGCTCTACGCGACGGGGATGCGTGTCTCTGAGATTGCGAATCTGCGGCTCGAGGATGTTGATCTCGCCGGTTCAAAAGCAATCGTACGCGGCAAGGGAGACAAAGAACGGCTGGTTCCCTTCGGAGTTTCAGCGCAGAAGACACTCGAAACTTACTTGCGGGAGGCTCGTCCGCAGCTTTGTCATACAAGGAGATCACCATTGGTGTTCGTTGACCGGAATGGAACCGGTCTCACACGTGAGCGAGTGTGGCGCATCGTGCGCGAATCAAAGTCGGACGGCAAGGCCAGTCCACATATGCTGCGCCACAGTTGCGCCACGCACATGGTCGGCAACGGCGCCGATCTGCGCACCGTGCAGACCATTTTGGGACACGCCGATATCTCGACCACCCAGGTCTATACGCATGTTGCGCTCGATCGATTGAAAGAGGTCTACAAACAACATCATCCGCGTAGCAGGAAGCGGGCCGGGGCAGCGGCAAAGGAGTCGGCTTGACGCAAGCAACCAGCGAAGACGCTCGCATCGAACAATTCCTCCGATGTTTGACGACGCAACGGAATGCTTCTAAGCACACTGTTCTGGCATATGAAAACGATCTAATCAAGTTCCGAGAGCACCTAGGAAAATCGGCGGATTGGTGCAAAGTCACTCATCAGCACATCCGCGGATTTTTGGCCGCGTTGATGGCCAATGGGCTGAGCAAACCTTCGGCTGCCCGGGCGCTCGCCTCGCTACGATCGTTCTATAAATGGATGGCTCGCGAAGGCTACGTTGAACAAAATCCGGCAGCATTGGTTTCGACTCCAAAGCTGGCGAAGAAATTGCCGCGTGTTCCCACGATGGAGCAGGTGAACGGGCTGCTCGACTCCTCATTGCCCGAGAATGCCGCCTTCCCAACGCGCGACCGCGTCATTTTCGAATTGCTCTACGGATGCGGACTGCGGAACTCCGAATTGATCGGAATTGAGCTCGATGACATTAGCTGGTCCAACGAACTCATCCGCGTGCGCGGCAAAGGAAAAAAGGAACGCCTTGTGCCCTTGGGCGACTCTGCCTCAGTCGCAATTCGGGAATACATGTCCGAACGCCAGCACATTCTCGATACTCGTGGCCGCAATTGCTCGGCATTGCTGATCAATCTTCGCGGCGGAGCACTCACGACGCGCAGTGTTGCACGGATCGTCAAAGCAATTGCTGTTGCCCACGGCCTCTCGCCCGATGTCCACCCGCATACGCTTCGCCATGCGTTTGGCGCACACATGCTGGAGGAAGGCGCCGACCTGCGTGCTATCCAGGAGCTGCTTGGGCACGCACGACTCTCAACCACTCAGCGATACACGCAGCTCACTTCGGCTCACATCACTCGCGTGTACGACCAAACGCATCCCAAAGCCCGCTAAACATCTGACGGCTGCGGAATGGCTGGGAACTCCGTTCGGGGCTAAGCCGAAGCTAAAGTGTGTTCAGGTTTCCGCTCGCCCCTCAATTCCAACCACATTTCCGTCACTCGCTCCCTCAGGTTCCGCGTCAGCCTCTCGTACGTGTTCTCTGAAGCATTCGCCGCGAGTGGCGGTTCAATTGGTTTCCCAATCTGAATTTTGAGGTTCTGAAAAAGTCTGATTCCTCGACCTCGGCCCCAAGCTTTTTCGAATCCGTCGATAGCTACCGGAACGATCGGCACTTGGACATGCGTAGCGAGGATCGCTGCGCCTTTCTTGAAAGCCTTCGGTTCCCCGGAGATGCTGCGTTCGCCTTCGGGATAGAGTACGAGTGCCTCTCCCTGATGCAATCCGTACGCGCCGGCGCGCATCGCTGGGATGAGATTCGCATCTGGATCGATAGGGACGAGCTTCATCGTGCGCGCGATGCGGCGGCGCATGCCGTGGCCGAAGATTTCGCTCGTGCCCACGTAAAACATCTTGCTGAAGATCCGAAATGGGAAATAGCTCATGATCAGCGGAGCATCCATGAAGCTCTGGTGATTCGGAGAGAAGATGAAAGGGCGATCTTCAGGAATGTTTTCCAGTCCACTGATCTGGATACGATAAAGGATTTGGCAAACGTACCGCGCCAATCGTGCAGCAACGAACCAGAAAACGGTTGAGAGCGGAGAAGGTTTCAGCGCTTCTTTTACCTCCTCATCGGAGGTCTCCGAAGCGAAGACCGCATCCCATCCCGTGCGCTGTGAAGCTGCGCCCCCGCGATGTTGAAGCAGAGTGTTTACCAATTCGCGAACGGAATACACATTTGCCAGCTCAGACTCCTCCGCGTGAGCTCCGAGCGCCCCCTCGAGGGCCACGACGAGTTCCACGCGCTCCATGGAGTCGAGCCCGAGATCGAGTTCAAGGTTATCGTCCGGATGAACCTCACCTTCCTTCTTACTGGCATGGCGGAGGACGTTCATCGCCAGCTGAACGCCATCGCTAGTCAGCCAGAGGCGGTCATCGTCATTGAATTTGCGCTCTGCGGAGATTGCCTGCGCTGAGCCTCCTAGTGCTGCGGGGTTCTGCAGAACACGCTTACGGATCTCGAAGCGCTTGAGTTTGCGCGTAGTCGTGCGGGGCAAATCGTCCTGCCAGATGTCGTAACTGAGGATTCTTTTGGTGCTGGGAAGCTGGGCTGATAGTCCTTCGATGTCGAAGCGCAGTACTTCGCGGGCGTTCACGACCTTGCGCTCGCGGAGGACGTCGAAATTGGGAACGATCACGGCATGCAATCGCTCGGCGAGTGGCTCGCCGGGAGTGCTTTCGATGCCCATTACGCAGATGTCTTTGATTAGCGGTGATTGCAAGTAATGCGCCTCGATCTCCTCGGGATAAACGTTCTTGCCGTTGCTGAGAACGATCACATCTTTGCTGCGCCCGGTTACGAACAGATTGCCGCGCGTGTCGAGGTAGCCGAGATCGCCAGTGTGAAGCCAGCCATCTTTGAGAACTTCGGCTGTTGCGTCACTGCGGTTGTAGTAACCCTTCATCACGATCGGACCGCGAATTAGGATTTCGCCCGCGCCCTTCTCAGCGTGTTCGGATTTGGCAATGCGGATTTCAGTACCAGGCAGCGGCTTGCCGACCGAACCGAGCAGGTTCTCTCCGGGAGGCGTCAGGGACGCGGCGCCGGAGGTTTCGGTGAGGCCGAAGGCTTGCAGGACGTTGAAGCCCATGTCTTCTAGGTCGCGTCCTATTTTGGGATCGAAGCGCGAGCCACCGGTGATCAGGTACCGCATCTTCGTGCCGAGTCGGCGATGCGCTTCGGCGAAAAATAACTTTCCCAAATTGAGCCCGATGATTCTTCCTGCTCTTGCCAGGCGCAGCAGCAAGCGAAAGGCGATCCGTGACCCTCGCCCTCGGCTCTGGACCTGCTTCATCACGCGCTCATGAATCAGGTAAAAGAATTGTGGAACACAGGCGAACAGTGTGATACCGCGCTCTTCGAGTGCGCGGAGCAGCTCCGTTGTATTCAGCGTTTCGAGGTAGACGACGCGCGCGCCAATCGAGAGCGGCAGCAGCAGATTTCCCATTTGTGCTAGTGCGTGGAAGAGCGGCAGAACTCCCAAAATGGCATCATCCGGGCCGACGTCAAGAACTTGGAAGACGCTATCGGCTTCGCCATTCAGGTTCTTGTGCGTGAGCATTACGCCTTTGGGATCGCTGGTTGTGCCGGAGGTGTAGAGGAGCACGGCTAGATCATCGGCAGAGCTGCCGGGCTGAGAGAGCTCAGGAATGCTTGTCCTGAGGATTTGGTCAAAATTTTCGTGCGTAGCGTCGTTTATGGAGTCTATGACAAAAACCCGGCCGAGGGCGGCCGGCTCCACGCTTGCGTGGGCACTCCAAGCTGCATTGCCGACTTCAACATGAGCAGCATCAACAAACAAAAGATTCGCGCCGCTATCTTTCAGCAGTTTTGCTACCTGGTCGGGCTTGAAGGCAGTGTCTAAAGGAACCGCCACGCAACCGGCGCCCATGATGCCGAGGTAGGCCGCAACCCATCTCGGTCCATTGCTTGCCAAAATCGCACAGCGTGATCCCGGTGCAATTCCCCTGTGTTGCAACCATGCGCCGAGATGTTCCGCAACGCGTCGCAGTTCGGCGTAGGTGTAGCTCTCTTCCGGCGCAGACGATTCGCGCGAACGCTGTAGTTCCACGGCGATGCGCTCGGGATATTGCGCAGCAGTTTCGACGAATCTGCGATAGAAGCTTTCCATCACGTGGCGCGTGTCCGGCCTTGGTCGGCGCGGGTGAAGCGAACCTCGGAATTTCTGACTCGCATCTTACTTAGCTCTGGTACCGGAGGACAACCATGCAAAGCGCCAAGGAGC
>Ga0134126_10010757_pt1 | contig 11524 bp, 7 predicted proteins | sample KB31752_FD_96881 | JGI IMG/M metagenome (GOLD analysis project Ga0134126, IMG submission 96881) | Terrestrial soil microbial communities with excess Nitrogen fertilizer from Kellogg Biological Station, Michigan, USA - KB3-175-2 | ecosystem: Environmental > Terrestrial > Soil > Unclassified ... | reverse complement strand
TTTGTTGTCCAGGACGACTTTCTTGTTCCGCGTTTCACTATGGGCGAGAATGTTCGCCACCTCTCCTCACTACGAATCCGCAACGGACAGGGGTTGGCCGGCTGGGTGGCTGAAACCGGAAATTACATCATCAATGGCAATCCCAAGGTTGAACCGGGTCTTGAAGGATCGCGAAGCTTTGCTTTGTGCTCAGCCCTGGCGGTTCCTTTGTTAAACGCAGGCCGCATCGTTGGAGTCCTGTCCGTGTACGGCTTGCAATCTGACGCATTCACCTCTGAACATCTCAACGTTTTCCAGACCAGTGCTCATCAGCTTGGCAATCTAATTGGTGAAAAGCTTCACGCCGAGCAGCCTCAGCGCGGCTCCCGTACGAGCGACTGGCGCCACCGCAGCAGCTATGCGCGCCGTAATACCGGGGAAGAAACTAGATCAAGCTCGCCGTCTGCTCTAACCTCAGCAAAGTAAACAAAACGGATTAGGGCACACTATCCCGGCTCAATAAGCTTGCAGGTGAATTAAGGCGCGACCCCGTGGCAGCGCCTGCTTGGTTTGAAATTGCGATCTGAGCTAATCCTGATCGTCGTATTCTTCCTCCTGGTTGCCGGTGCTGGCGCTTGACGCCGCGCCCGCGCCCGACTTGATCTGGATCGGTCCGCCGGCGAACAGCGTGCTCGAGCCATGCTCCGCCGCTTTCTTATTGAAAGCTGCGACTTCAGTGGTCAGGAACGTGTTCACCTGCGCCAGCTGCGTTTCCAGTTCTTTGTGGACTTCAGCCGCTTCTTCTACCAACAACGGGCTCGGCGCTTCCCCTGGGCCACCCATCACGCCGCGCATTACGCCTTGCAGGCGGTTCTGAAAGCGTTGCAGATAGTGAATGTCGTCCTGGCTGCCGGGTTGAATGTCATTGTTGTAAAGCGGCTCCTGAATCGCCGTTATTTTCTTGTCCAGCGCCTTTGCTTCATCCAGTACCGGTTTATAGGCGACGTTGGTTGCGCTGCCGGGCTGGCCTTCATCGGAAGCCAGCAGTTCCTCCAGGCTGGTGATCTGCTTGTGCAGACCATTCAGCCGGTTCACGGCTTCATGCAACGCTGAGACTTCATCGCACAACTCAAGTCCCAGCTTTAGCTGCGCGCGCATGCCTTCAGCATCAAACTTAAAGCGCGGATCAGTCTGGACTTCCACCGTCTGCGTTTCAGTTTTGCCGTTCACCGTTACCGCAACTTTGTATGTGCCCGGCAACGCGTTGGGCCCGATGCTGGGATCAAAGAAGAAATCCTGCTCATCCTGCCCTTCAGGAGGAGGTAGGAAGTTCAGCTTCTTTGGCCCGTCATAGCGCAGGTTCCACGCCACTCGATTGAGGCCATACTTCGTGGGCCCATACATGGTGCGGACTACCTGCCCGCTGCTATCCGTCACGGTGATCTTTACCGCAGTCTCGCCGTTCGGTCTGCGCAGTGGCGGCCCGCCCGTATTTTCTTTTATCTCATTGGGCAGCCAGTAGGTGATCACCGCTCCGTTCAACGGATTGGGAGCAACATATCCGCCACTGGCAAAACCATGTTTATTCCAGTTGTGCCAGTTCACGGCCGGAGACATGGGGAACACATGGAAGTCGCTTCGCGCTAGTTCCGCGCCGCTTTCTTCCAGCGGGGTGATGTCATCCATCACGAACAGTCCGCGTCCGTGCGTTGCCACTACCAGATCGTGTGACTTCTTGATGAACTTGATGTCATAGATCGGCACGGTGGGGAAGTTGCTCTTGATCTGTGTCCAGCGCGTGCCATCGTCACTCGAATAGAACAGGCTTGTGTCAGTGCCCAGGACCAGGAAGCCCTTCTTGTTAGGATCTTCGCGGATCACGCGCGCAGGATCATCCTGCGGCAGCCCGGCTGCGATAGAAGTCCACGTTTTGCCGCCATCATGTGTCTTGTAAACATAAGGCTTGTTATTTTCCACCTCATGGAAATCCACTGCGATATAAGCCGTGTTGGCGTCGATGGGCGAAGCCTCAACCTGTTGCAGTCGTCCCCACTGCGGCAGGTTTGCGATATTGGCCGTGGCGTTGGTCCAGTTTTGGCCACCATCACGCGTTACTTGCGCTAGGCCGTCGTCAGTGCCTACCCAGATCGTTTTCGGGTCTACTGTCGAGATTGACATTGATAGAATCGCGCCGACTGTCTCCGCGCCGCTCAGGTCCAGCCAAATCGGGCCGCCGCTGCTTTGCTGCTTGGTCTTGTCGTTGCGTGTGAGGTCCGGGCTGATGGGATTCCAATTTCTCCCGCCATCCATGGAGCGGAACAACACGTTCCCACCAAGATAAACTTCATTCGGATTGGTCATGGAGACTGCAATCGGCGAAGTCCAATTAAAACGGTATTTCAAGTCGGACGGCTTCATCGATTGCACGCCTTGTAAATACGGACGGATAAAGTTCGACATCCCCGTATCATTGCTTACGCGCTGGATCGACCCGTTCTGTGAATCTGTATAAACCACGTGTGTGCCTTTGCCGCGCGCCGGGACAACGTATTCTCCATCGCCGCCGGTCACGGTATACCACTCAAAGCTGCTGATGCCGCCGCGGCTCAGGCTGTTCGATGGTCCGCACCAGCCGTTGTTGTCCTGTAAGCCGCCGCACAGGTTATAAGGCGTTTCGTCGTCGTCCGCAACGGAATAAAATTGTTCGATCGGCAAGTTGTCCAGATAGCGCCACGTCTTTCCTGCGTCGCCGCTCACATAAACGCCGCCGTCATTGCCGTTGATGATCCGGTTCGGGTTCTCCGGATCGATCCATAACGCGTGATGGTCAACATGGACGCGGGGACTAGTGTTATGCGCAGTTTTGCCCCCATCTTCAGAAAGCATTACGTTGAATGACATGAAGTAAACTTTGTTCTCGTCATTCGGAGCAACTTCGAGTTCGCTGAAGTAAAATCCGCGCGCTGCAAGATTGTGGTTGTTGCTTACCATTTTCCAGTGATCGCCCAGATCGTTAGTGTCGTAGAGCGTGCCTTTCCTGTTTTCCACCAAGGCATAAATGTGCCGGGGATTGCTCGGCGCGGCTCCCAGACCAATACGGCCTGTAGGCTCTGTCGGCAGTCCTTCTGTCAGCTTCTTCCACGTATTGCCGCCGTCGCTCGACCGAAAAATGCCTCCGCTGGTTCCACCAGATTCAAGCGCCCACGGATAACGCCGGACGCGCCACATTCCGGCAAACAGCACCATGGGATTGCCCGGATCCATGATCAGCGAACTTGCGCCTGTGTCTTCATCGACAAATAAAACCTTCTGCCAGGTCTTGCCGCCATCCGTTGTACGGAAAACGCCACGATCGGCGTTCGGTCCCCAGGCATGGCCCAGCACGCCGACAAATATGATGTTTGGATCATGTGGATCAATTGCGATGTTTGAAATCTGCCCGGCATCGCGCAGTCCCATGTGCTTCCAAGTGGCGCCCGCATCAGGAGAGAAGAACACTCCTTTTCCGGTAATCACGTCATTGCGGATATTTTTCTCGCCCGTTCCCACCCAGATCAGGTTTGGGTTGGAAGGAGCGATGGCAATGGCCCCGATGGAAGCAGTGGATTCCTTCTCAAAGATCGGCTTCCAGGAAAGCCCCCCGTCCTGCGTCATGAAAACGCCGCCGCCCGCCGCGCCCACGTAATAGACGTTGGGCTTGCCGGGAATTCCGACGACGGACGTTACGCGCCCGCCGCCAACTGCCGGACCTAGGTTACGGAACTTCACGTTCTCCAACGGGTCTTTGGACTTGTTGTCCTCAAGCTTGGTTGGCGTCGTGGACTTTGCGGCATCTTTGTCGCCAGTATCAGACGTTTTCTTGTCCGAATTTGCTACCGACTTTTGCGGGTTGCCGCTGCCGCTCTTCTTGGTGCGGTCGCCCGTCTTGCTCTGGGAGACGAGTAGCGCGGGAATACACAGCGCCAGGACCAAAACAAAAATCATCTTAAACAATGTTTTCATCGGGAATACTCCTGCGGGTGATAGGAAGGCTGACCGCGAATCATATCGCAAACAGAGGGTTGTTGTACAAATCGTGGGATCGATTGGGTCTCAGTCTCTCAGGAACTCGCGTCCCAGGCAGCCATAGATGCTCCGCCAGCGCGGCTCCATATCGTCGCGGTAAATGTGAGGACGCCATCCAAGGTTAAGGTAAATTGAAATTGCGGCAATCCTAAAGTCCTTCGTTCCAAGAAATGGGCATTCGTAGCCTTCAGCAACTAACCGGTTTGTCACCGATGCGGAGACGATCGTCCCTAAGCCCTTTCGCGTATGTGACGGATCAGTGACAAGCCAACCCAGTTGCCCATGAACGTGACGAGGTGAGCTACTGCCGCGCATAGCCACACATGAAGCTACAAGCTCATGCGAGGCAAGGTGCTCAACCACAAAGAAGCCGCCAGGTAATGTCCTTGCGATCGTTTCCTGGAATCGGCCTTCATCGGCGAAGGCCAGGTGGAAGAGATCGTCGTACGGGACCTCATCTCCGCTGCGAAGCTGGCGCAGGGCGTAACCATCCGGAAGCGAAGGCGACTCGACTAATCCAAAGGAGGAAGGCCGCACCATCTCCAGTTGGTGGGAATAAGTTTGCTCGATAAACGGATATGCTGGCCGGCCGGGCAGCGCACGTATTCCGTACATACACTACTCTCCCACGATCGTCTTCCACTCCAGCTTGCCTCGCTCCAGAACCGCCGGCAGGTCTTCCCGCAGAAGGAAACGCTGCTCCACAAGCTTCTTTGCAGCCTGCTCAAACTTGCTCATGTACTCTTCTTGCGAGGCGTAGCGTTCGGCAATCGATAGCCTTGGATCGCCGGACCTCTTGCGCTCTTCGACCGTCTTTGCCAGCGGTATCCACGAACCCAAAAAGCTTACCCGCTGCTCCGGCGCCCCGATGCTCGGATCGCGCAGGTTCCATCCTGTGTAAGTGGCCAGCGGCACTTGTAGTTCAGGCAGGCGGACGCCGCCAAGGTCGTTGCCGTCGGCATCACTTTGCGGCACCAGCACGCCAAAAGGATTGCCGACGTGCGGTGGCTCAAGGGTAATAATGCCTCGCTTCGACTGCGGCCCAAAGTCCAGCCGATACGCAAGGCTCTCTTCATGCGGCATGTTTACGCCGGGAATTTTCGGGAACTTCCATTGCGACAGCGGGACCAGCGTTTTGTTAGCGATCTTTGAATACGTGCTGAGAGGCGGCTCCTTGCCGTTCCTCACCCAATCATTCATATCAGTGATCAGTGCGCGCCAGTACCATTGAATCGGATTCGGATTGGCCTTCTGTTGCGCGGTGTAATCAGGATTTCCTCCCACACGCTTATCGGGCGGAAATGGCACGGTGAAGTGTTCCAGTCCAGCCAGAAAATAAATGCGCGTATTGGGCGCCAGCGGCGCATCCTGCTTCCCGTCTGCAGTAGTGTGAATCAAAGACGCTGCGCGTCCCCAGTATTCATACGATGTGTTGGTATAAAAAATCCTGGGTAGTGTCTTTGATGATGTTGCTGCGTCCAGCAAACCTGCTTTCTCGCCTGTATCGGGATCTTTTTCGGGCAAGTTCGTGAAAGGGAAGAGATCGGTGGGAAAGAACAGGCTGGACATAGGCTGCGCGTCGCGCGATGGTTGAGCAAAACGATGGTTGAAGCTTCCGCGACCCGCGCCAGCTACGTGCGCGATCACGCCATCCATCACCTGACGGTCCTGCTCGTCGGCATTGAAGTCCTGATAAAGAAAATGCCGCAAAAAGCGCCCACTCTGCGAAATTCCTACGGCATAAACGCGTTTCACTGGCGCGGTCGCCTGCGGATCGTACTTCAAATAGGAAAGAAAATCGCGCACCGCGGCCAGACCAACGCCAACCACAGCAGGATTCTTGGCTGTATAAACCAGTTCATAAATTCTGCCCGGAACAAATCCGCTGTTGAGATGAACATAATGCGGATCAGCTTTAAGCTGGCCATCAACAACGTGAGCAAAAGTCCACTCAGAGCGCGGAATCGTCGTTCTGTTTCCGGTAGGCGTATCTCTCACGGTCAATTTATTCTTTTCACTCGCAGGATCCTCCACGGGATAACTATTGCCACCGTCTGGACCAAGCAAAATGTGTCCTAATGGCATGTCATCGCGCTTTGTTGCTGGTGTAAAGTCTGTCCGCACTAATCCATGAATTTCTTTTCCGCCGGGGTCATGAGCAATCGGCACGGAGAGCCGCAAGTGCTCACCCTGGCTGGAGAGATCAAACTCCCAGCCTACCCATGCAATCGTGTATCCCTGGCGCATGAGAAAGCCGTCGCCGAATTCGCCATCGCGGCCATTCACAAGCGAAAGAATCCCACGCCCGCCACGGTTGGAGACTTCAAACAGCACAGCCTGGTTGCCCTTGGCCATATCTTTCGGCTTGAGCAGATAAAGATCGGCAGAGAATTCCACTTCACCATGCGCGTTGCGCGGAGCTTTATTCAGGTCCACAATCTTCCGGTTGTGCAGGTTCGCCGGGTCGACGGCGAAATAGACGCGCCCGACGAGCTTTTCATAGGCGCCGGCGTTTCCAAATGGCTTGCCGTCCTGTAGGTCCGTGCGGGAGGTAATCTCTACCCGCACCACTCGAGCCTGTGCAAATGGCACAAGAATCGCCGACATTAACAGAAACCATATGACACGTGCTCGAAGCCGCATCTGCTACCTCCAGAGGTGATAAAGTTTATATGATCGCAAACGATGCAACCTGAAATTGCGAATGCCTTGTCCTCAAATTGTGGGAGTGCAGGGTTCAGAAACGCTATCAAAAAGGAAAACCATGAAGAAGATTTTCAGTTTCACAGTCGCAGCACTCCTGGTTTGTTCCGGTGCGCAGGCACAGCAGCATGAGGCGGACCGGCTCCGCCATGCCGGTGAAGTTCTGATGGAAATCCTCAATATTCCGGATAATATTCCCAAGACGGTGCTGGACAAATCCGAGTGCGTGATCGTGATTCCTTCAGTCAAAAAACTCGCCATCGGTGTTGGCGGAAACTATGGCCGCGGAGCGGTGAGCTGCCGCAGCGGAGCTTCGTTTACCGGCGCATGGGGGCCGCCCGCAATGGTTGCTCTGGAAGGTGGCAACATCGGTTTCCAGCTTGGCGGCCAAGCCACGGATTTTGTTCTTTTAGTGGTTAATCCGAAGGGCATCGACTCCATCCTGAAGAGCAAGGTCAAGCTCGGCGCTGATGCCGCTGCTGCAGCCGGCCCCAAGGGTCGCGATGCGCAGGCTGCCACCGATGTGCTGATGCACGCTGAAATTCTTACCTATTCACGTTCACGCGGACTCTTTGCCGGCATCTCTCTCGACGGGTCAACGCTTCGTCCGGATAACAGCGCCACGGAAAAAATTTATGGCAGAAAAGTTTCTGCCCGCGATGTTGTAATCGGACATAAAGTTGGTACGTCTGCCGCTGGTCGCCTCATGGTGAGCACGCTGCAGAAGGCGTCGCCGCGGAACCTATCCGATCCCAAATCGCTTCGCGAAGCAGGAGCCGAGGAGAAAAAGTAGCTCGCCTGCGTCTGCTGTCGCGTATCTCACGTTGCGTCTCTGTTGCTCGCTGGTTATGTGTGCCTTTGCGCGATGGAAGATTCCTGGTGGACATTCCCAGCGGGAGAGAAAAGATATCATCCGTAACGTTTGTTACACTTTCACGCATGGCCCAGATCGCTTACCTGGAATGCTCCAAGTGCGGAAACCATATCAGCGGCGCGCAGCCGCAAACTATTTGCCCCATAGACGGCGGCTCGCTTTATGTGCGCTTTGATCTTGCCTCACTGAAAGGCAAGTTCACGCCGGACTCACTCAGCGGGCGGCCCGCAACCATGTGGCGCTACCATGAAGTGCTTCCCGGCGACGTGCCTGTGACTCTGGGCGAAGGCTTTACGCCGATGCTGCCCAGCCGCGAGAACCCAAACGTCTATATAAAGGATGAAGGACTGAATCCTACAGGATCATTCAAAGCGCGTGGCCTTTGCGCCGCCGTGACCATGGCCAAGCAATACGGACTCAAGAAGTTGGCGGTTCCTTCCGCCGGTAACGCTGCCAGCGCTCTGGCCGCGTATTGCGCCGCCGCGGGGATTGAAGCCCATATCTTTATGCCCAAAGATGTGCCGCTGGCGAACTTCGTCGAATGCAAATCTTATGGTGCGCATGTCACGCTGGTGGATGGCCTGATTTCTGACTGCGCCCGCATGGTGAACGAACGCAAACAGGCTGAAGGCTGGTTTGATATTTCAACCCTCAAAGAACCGTTCCGCGTTGAAGGCAAGAAGACCATGGGATATGAAGTTGCCGAACAACTCAACTGGGAACTGCCCGACGCCATCTTTTATCCGACTGGCGGCGGCGTAGGAATGATCGGCATGTGGAAGGCTTTTGACGAGATGGAGCAGCTTGGCTGGCTGAAGTCCGGCAGTAAGCGGCCAAAGATGATAGCTGTCCAGGCTTCAGGCTGCGCGCCTGTGGTGAAAGCCTGGAATGAGCATAAGCCAGTCGCGGAAGTGTGGCAGGGCGCGCAGACATCCGCCGCCGGACTCCGCGTACCTAAGCCCTACGCCGACTACATTATTCTTGAAATCCTAAAGCAGAGTGGCGGCACGGCCGTATCGGTTTCCGACGAAGAGATTTTTGGCGGAGTGAAAGAATGGGCGAGCAGGGAAGGGCTTTTTGCTTCTCCTGAAGGCGCGGCGTGTCTTCCGGCCTATCAACGACTGATGCGGGAAGGGTTTCTCATGCCGACCGACAAAGTTGTGATCTTCAACACCGGCTCAGGGCTGAAATATATTGATGTGATCGGGCAGGCGCTGAAAATTAGCGTTTAAGCGCCTGAATAGTGTTTTCTTGCATGATGAGGGACCGAGGACGATGAAAGTACCGCCATGCAAAGCCAATTGCTAGTGGCTAATTGCTAAGTGCTGATTATGACTGACCGCCTCTACTATCACGATTCTTTCCTTTATGACTTCGATGCCCGCGTGGTTGAAGCGCTCGACCGCAATGGCAGGACAGCCATCGTACTCGACCGTACCGCTTTTTATCCGACGAGCGGCGGCCAGGTGCATGATCTTGGCTTGCTCACAGCCGATGGACTACAGATCGCCATTACCGAAGTTGCCGACGAGGAAGACGGGCGCATTTTGCACTTTGCCGCTGCACCACTGGCCATTGGAACTCAGGTCCATGGCAGCGTCAATTCCGTACGTCGGCGGGACCATGTGCAGCAGCACTCTGGTCAGCATGTGCTTTCGGCGGCATTTATCCGGCTGTTCAACATGCCAACGGTCAGTTTTCACATGGGCGAAGAAAGCTGCACGATTGACCTGGAGACCTCTGGTCTCTCTACTGCTCAAGCCCAGAAAGTGGAATATCTATCCAATGAAGTGATTGCGGAAGACCGTCCGGTGGGCATTCGCTTTGTGCCGCTGGAAGAAGCGCGCCAACTCGGCCTGCGTAAGCTTCCTCCAAAGCAGACTGGCGAGTTGCGCCTGATCGACATTGTCGATTTTGATCTCACTGCCTGCGGTGGCACACATGTCCGTGCCACAGGACAAATTGGCAGCATCCTGCTGCGCAAGATTGAAAAAGTGAAACAGGGAATGCGCGTTGAGTTTGTCTGCGGTCTTCGCGCGGTGAACGCGTCGCGTCGCGATTACATCACCCTTACAGAAGCCGCATCTCTTTACTCCAGCCACATCTATGACGTGCCGGAACAGGTGCGAAAATCGCTCGAAGGAACCAAAGCAGCCGGCAAGGCGCAGCACCAGCTGCTGGAAGAGCTGGCAGAACTTTATGCCGAACGACTGTTGGCCCGGGCTACCGGCTCTCCGCAGGTGATCGCAGAATTCTTTGCTGACCGAGACGTCGTGTTCATTAAGCTGCTGGCGCAAAAGCTAACGGCAGGGAAGTCGAGCGTGATCGCGCTGCTCGCCTCAGGCAGCGGACAGCCGACTCTGGTCTTCGCACAGAGTCCCGGCCAGAAATCCAACATGGGCCAGCTGATGAAAGATGCCGTGGCGCAGCTTGGTGGCCGCGGAGGCGGTTCAGCCGATATGGCACAAGGCGGATTGCCTACAGGCGTCGGAAATATGGAAGAGGTTGAGAAAGTCCTGCACCTGACTGCAGCAAGGTTCCAGGCAGGCCAGCCGCTTCCATGATCTGCGCTGTTTTCACGGCTTGGATTCGATTGGGGCTGAGCGCCTGTTTGTCAAAAGGCGCTCTTTGCCGAAATCGATTACCGGGATTACACAACCCTGAAAAAACTTCTCTTGGGATGAGTCTTTACGCTTGAGAATGGGCAACATTCTGCGGGGCAAACCAGCGCTGAAGCAGAAATACCGATCCGAGAACGACAAACGTGACAACAATGATCGCCACATTTCCGAGCACGGAGATATCCAGAGCATTTGTCAGGTCTGGCGCCTCCGCCATAGGCGTATAGCTGACCGCTGCCATTCCGGTATAGTGCATGGCTGAGATCGCAAAGCCCATGATTACTGAGCAAATGATCTTGGCTGATTTTTCCGGCTTGTCTTCGCGAAACAGGAATGTCAATCCTAGTGCCGCTAAAGAGACCACCACTGCGATCACCACGGAGAGGACAACAAAGGTTGTGTCCCAATGGTGCATGGCAGGCAGCCGCATGGCAGCCATCCCGGTGTAGTGCATGCCGGCAATGCCGGTAGCCATCAGCGAGCTTCCAGTAATGACATGAAGAAAGCCGACGCGCGGGCGGCTTACAACAAAGAGTGCGACAAACGACGCGCAGATCGCCGCTACCAGAGACAGAATTACAGTTGGAATATGGTAATAAACCGATACCGGCAATTGGTAGGCGAGCATTCCTGTATAGTGCATAGACCAGATGCCTGTACCCATTGCGATGGCTCCGCCAAATAACCATGCCATGCGCGCACTGTTTCGCGCCGCTGTGACCCGTCCAGCAAGGTCAAGCGCAGCATACGAAGCGCAAATGGCAATCAGCACTGATAGGGCAACCAATCGATAGTCATAGGTCGACGCGATAGATGTATTCACGTAGCTTCTCCTTTTTTCGTGGGCCGGACGAACTTCTATACTGGGCAAAATTTGTTAAAGATTAAGCTTTTCCCATAATGGCTCACAAGTTACAGAAGTAATTTGGTTTTTTCTAATGGTTTGTTAGGACAATACCCTCTCAACGCGCGGTTAATAAAGCTAAACTGCTTGGGAGTTTGATATCTGTTACCTGATGGGGCGAAACTGCGTGCGCGATTGTAAGCAGTTTAGACTTTTGTTGTGCTGCAATCGCAACATCTCTTGCTTATTACGTCAGAAGGAGTTTTTTAAAATGTTTCGGCTCATATTTCGCACCGTGTCTGTTGTTTTGATATTGGCTGGGTTGACGCACGCCCAGGCAGCGCCTGACTTCACTGCTGCCCAGACCGAAGCCGTCAAGTTTTTAGGCGACATGGTGAAGATTGATACCAGCAATCCTCCCGGCAATGAGACGCGCGC
>Ga0134126_10010756_pt1 | contig 11525 bp, 5 predicted proteins | sample KB31752_FD_96881 | JGI IMG/M metagenome (GOLD analysis project Ga0134126, IMG submission 96881) | Terrestrial soil microbial communities with excess Nitrogen fertilizer from Kellogg Biological Station, Michigan, USA - KB3-175-2 | ecosystem: Environmental > Terrestrial > Soil > Unclassified ... | reverse complement strand
ACCTGACGGCGTGAAGTATTGCTCGGCATGTGAGGCCATGGGCAGCAGCGTTTCGTTGATGCAGGCACAATCGGTATTGCCATAGACGGAGGCCCAGTCGTGATTTTCCATGACAATGAGGAAAACAGTTTCAACATTGGTAAGCTGGCCACCCAACGCCCGCAGGTCGGACAGAAGAATAATTGCACACGAAAGAAGTATGACACCGCCCGCGTGTCGGGTGGTCCGCACGTTTTGAAACGTCGAACAACGCATAAACGACAGAAATGATTTCATACGTCGGGCGAGCCTTCTCGCGATCCCGGACACCGGCAGACTCCGCAGTTTGATGGTCGGACCCGCGTCGGGCCGGGCAGTTGGTGAAACCGGTCCTACAAATGTCCGCCGGCTTTGACAATGTCCGACAGATTCGCGTTTGATGTTTGCTCCCTGTGTTTTATTGCCGTAAGTCCGGCGGATGCCTAGAGTGTGCGCCCATGAAGAGGGCAAAGGGCATGGTTTATCTGGTGGGCGCGGGACCGGGTGACGCCGGACTGCTCACATTGCGCGGCGCCGAACTGCTTGGGCGCGCTGACGTGGTGGTTTATGACGCTCTGGTCAATCCCGACTTGCTGCGCCTCGCCCCGAGGACGGCGGAGATAATTTTCGGAGGTAAACGCGCCAAGAACCACGCCATACCGCAGGCCGAATTGAACCAACTGCTGGTCGCCCGGGCGAAGGCCGGCAAGACGGTGGTCCGGCTCAAGGGCGGCGATCCCTACATTTTCGGTCGTGGCGGTGAGGAAGCCGAGGAACTTGTCGCGGCAAGAATACCGTTTGAGGTCGTGCCCGGTATTTCGTCGGCGGTGGCGGCGCCGAACTACGCCGGTGTGCCACTGACCCACCGCGAGCATTGTTCCAGTTTCACAGTGATCACGGGGCATGAAGATCCGACAAAGGAGGCGGGCGCCGTGGATTGGGAGAGAATCGCCAGGATTCCCGGGACCAAGGTCATCATGATGGGCACCGGTCGCATTGGTGAGATTGCGGAACTGTTCGTCGCTCACGGGATGTCGAAAGAAACGCCGGTGGCGATGGTGCGCTGGGGGACCACCGGCCGGCAGCGGTCCGTCGAAGGCACGCTTGCCACCATCGCGGGCGTGGCGGCCCGTGAAAAAATATCGGCGCCGGCCGTGGCGGTGATTGGCGACGTGGTCAAATTGCGCGCGAAACTCAACTGGTTCGAGCATCGCCCGCTGTTCGGGCAGCGTGTCGTGGTGACCCGCACGCGCGAGCAGGCGGGCCGGCTTTCGCGGGAGCTGCTTGAGCGCGGGGCGGAGGTCCTGGAAATCCCGACAATCAGGATTGTGCCGCCGCGCGACGGAGGGCCATTGAATGAAGCGCTCGCCGGTTTGAACGCCTATGACTGGCTGGTGTTCACCAGTCCCAGCGGCGTTGCTTCGTTCTTCGATTTCTTTTTCAAAAGATTTCAGGACGTGCGCGACATTGGAGGTGTGCGGATCGCCGCGGTCGGACCGGCCACGGCCGCCAAAGTGCGCGAATTCCACCTTCAGGTTGATCTGATGCCGGAGGAATATATCGCTGCAAAAATAGCCGGGGCGCTGGCGGAATTCGAGAGTGTCGAAAATCTTCGCGTCCTCCTGCTCCGTGCCGAAGTGGCCAGCGCCGATCTGCCAGAGCTGCTCGAAGAAAGGGGCGCCATCGTGGACGACATCGCCTGCTATCGAACCGTCCTGGAAACTGATGATCTAACCGGCGCGGCAGCCCGTCTGTTGGAGGAAGGCGCGGACTGGATCACTTTTACCAGCAGTTCGACCGTCGAGAACTTTCACGCCCGTTTCAACCTGCCCGCGCTGTTGAAGAAATTTCCGGAGACGCGGACGGCTTCGATCGGACCGGAAACCAGCAAGGCGCTTGCGGCGTTGGGATTCAAGCCAACGATCGAGGCAACAGAGCACACCATTGGCGGTCTGGTAAACGCGCTGGAAGACGCACAGAAGTAGGTCGGCGCGGTGTTATGTTGCCAGCAAATGCCGCATCAGGCAGTCGAACTCAATTTCCTGTACCGCCACCAAAGTTGGAATCACTGGGCGCAGCGAAGGCAGGTTTGTCGCTTGCGCGCACGCGTCCACGAAAGCAAATGGGTCCCACTCGCCCCGCGGCGCGAGCTTCGCCGCCAATTCCATTTCACCGTCCGCCTCAAGGCGGCGGGTGGCCTGCCTGGCGAGATCAGCGAAACAGTCATGTTCGCCGACCCGCCGAAACCAGTATTTGGCGTTGCTATAGTCCGGTTCGCGCCTGTGCATTATGCCGTGGAGAAAACTGCCATCGGCGGTGTGGATGTCCTGGGAAATCGCGTGGGACTCATCCAGATAATCATGCCAGAGCAGGGCCGCGGAGCGAATGGAAGCGTGAAGCGCCGCGGGCAGTTTCGCGTCCGCGAGGAAGCGTTCGATTTTCCCGTTCAATTCCAACAGGGGCAGGCGTCCGGTCCGCGGTGTCGGGCCGAGACCGGGCAAGTCCGATGTCTGGATCAAACTTTTGAACGTTGTCAAACGGTCGTTCATTCGGGCGTTTTCCAACGATAGGGGACGCTCGATTGATTTCAAAGCGATTTGAAACCGGACAGGCCGTGGTAAAAGAAAAGAGACCGGAGCATAAGATCCGGTCTCTCATTGAATCGCCTTGAACTATTGCTTGAGTCGGAAGAACTCGTTACCGGGACCCACCGGCAAAGTAAGAGTGTTGACCGACGTATTGGTCACGATGTCTGACCAATCATTCGGATTGCCGGTCAGCGCCGTCGCGTGTTGCAGCGTTACCGCGCCGGTGCTGCTCCAGTTCAGGGTGAGGTTCCCTCCGCTCGCAGTCACGCTCGTGAACTGGAGTTGTCCCACGGAAGTGAGGCTGTAGTACGCTTTGATCGCGTTCGGATTGGTTGAATCGTTAATGGCGATTTTGTTCCCGGTGTCGTCGTAGGAGAAGAACTCGAGGGCCGCTCCGCCGCCCCCGTTGTAATACACCAGGCGCATCGGGTACAGACCGGCTTGTGGTACGGTAAAGGAGAACGGAATGTCAGACGCGCCCTTGCCCACGTCGGTGGTAAAGATAACGGTGCCGTTGGTTTGACCGGGTGTCCCGACCTGCAACTTGAATCCGTCGTCGCTATTCACGCCGAACCTGTAATAACCCGCAGTCGGGAAGTTCAAATAGGCGAAGATTTCCGCCGCAAGGTCGTCCGTAAAGGCGTTTGCAGAGTTTGTGGTGGTGTTTGGGACTCCGGGAATCGGCTCATCCGGGTGGTCGCCATAGGGCCAGCCGGCTCCATAGACGTTGCGCTGAAAGTTCCCAAGTTGAACCCCGGTATGGTTTGGGTTCACGTTGTTATTCCAGTTGAGGATGTTCGTGTAGATATACGTGCCGTTCGGGCCCGGACCTGGCAATGATATGTCCGGAAGACCTAATGTGCCTGCCAGTTGAGCTTCGGCGCGGGCGGCGGAGTTTTGCGTAAAGCCCGCCGGTATGCTCGCAACCTCGGTCATTTTTACCCGGAAGCCGACGGAACCGGGGTCCGCCTGACTGGCCGGTATCGCGTCGCTGGCGTTCAGGTTGGTGTAGGTCTGCACGATAAACTTCCACGAGTTTGTGGTTCCTCCATAGATCAAGCCTGCCGTGTTGGTTGAACCGGCCGGCAGCGGTGGATTCGGTCGATAGCTGACTGTAACGTCTGAACCATTCGTCGTGAAAGTTGGCGTTACCGGTGCGCCGTTCACCAGGAGGCCGAGTGATGCGTCACCAACGCCGTTTGCCACCACGCCTCCAATTCCTACGTCAGCCCAAGGGCGTCGGGTATCGGCGTCATTAACCAGATCGTTTCCACCCGTGTTGGCAACTGTCCGGCCATACGCCTTGATCAAACCCGGACCGGCCTGCTGGACTCGGTTGTCCCACGGCGTCGGCGATACCGAAAACTTCACCCACGGTCTGGCAGGGCCCGTATAGGTGCGATAAGCCGGGATCGACAAGGAATCGTTGGCGGTATTGTTGACCAGCGACTGTATTCCGGAATTCCTGTCAATCGATAGAAATTCCAGATTCACGCCACCGCCACCCTGCCAATAAAGGAGCCGCATGGGATAGATGCCGTCCTCCGGCACCACAACGCCGAATGCAAAGTTATTCTGGCTCGTGCCGGGGGTGGGAATGTAGCTGTTCGGCGCTCCCGGGCTGGGAAGTGGGTTGGCATTGCCTCGGCCGACATTGGCGTAGCCAAGCAGGGTGCCGAGGGTATCGTGCGGGTCTGGAGCCGAAATCGCAACGAAACCGTCGTCACTGTTTACGGCCCAGAGATAGACTCCAGCCTTGAGATCCAAATACGTCGTGAACTCGCCCACATAGTTCTCAATTCCCTTAATGCCCCCGGTGACAGATGATCCACCGCCGGGCAGGCCGGGCATGGGCAGGTCAGTGGCTCCCTGGAAAATGCCCGTGTTGCCACCCGCGGGATTGGAGTTGAAGTTGAGCGGGTCCGTTATGTCAAAAATCCCGTTCACGTCAGCCGCAGTCAGGTCGGCCAGGTTGGGATAGGCCGTGCCGTTCGTGGGGTTGATGTCGCCTCCAAACAATTGCATTTCGGGACGAGGCATGCGGTTTTGATCGCCTACATTAGGCAGCCGCGCACCGTTGCCCTGACTTGCGTCTCCGGAGCGGTCGATTTGATTGACCCGGGCTTTGAAGCCGATGTCGGTTGTCGTTATTTGCGCAAGCGGAACCTTGTTCCCGGCGGGAATGACACCGTAGGGAACCACCGAGAAACTCCAGTTGTTGGTGATGGATACGGTGTTCGCCTGTTCCGTATAACTGTAGATCAATGTCAGATTATTCTGGCCGGGAGGCAGAAGGTTGGCGACCGATCCGGCCCTCAGGATGGTGTTCGTGGTGCCGGTTTTGGTGATGTTGTTTACCGCCTGCCCGTTCACGGTCAGGCTGATTGAACCACTGTTGACGGGAATCGTGCCGTCAACCAGCTCCACAAGAATATTGTCATCCGCAAAAGCCCAAGGATGGCCGGCGACCGGAAGGACGCGGGCGACGTAAGGCCGGGTCACGGTGCTTTCGTGGTACGCAAGAATTGGCGTGGCCGGATTCACGGCATCATTCACCAGATATTTCTTCCCGGCGGCAAGATCGGTGGTAAAGAGTTCAACATTTGCACCACCGGTTCCCTGCCAGTAAGCCAACCGGAAAGGGAAAACGCCGTCCTGCGGCACCACGACATCGAATGTGGTGTCCGAACTGCCTCGTCCTCCACTGAACTGCCCCAAAGTTATGCCGAGGACGTCTCCGGCGGCCGGGGCTGTCGAAAACCTGAAGCCATCGTCACTATTGACGCCAAATCTGTAAAAGCCAGCCTTTAGCTGGAGATACATCTCAGTTTCGGTGACGTACCACGCATCGTTCACGCCAATTGTGATTCCAGGGACTGGTTGGTCCGGGAACGATGGAGTGCTGATGTCTTGGAAATTGCCAATATCTAGGCCACCACCTGCGGCGGTGTTCAAGTTGATGAAGTCGGGGATGACGAAGTAACCGTTATTGGTGGCGGCGGTGAGGTCCGCGCCATTCGCGTAAGGTTGTCCCGGATTGTTCGGATCAAGGAAACCCAAAGCGAGTGAGCGTTCGGCATTGTAGGTAAAGTTGCCGTCTCCAGGCACCCGGGTAGCGCCACCCGCTGGAGTCAGGCCCGTTTGATAAACGCGCATTTTGAAACCTGGCTGCGCGGTATCGACGCCGGTGACCGCGTAACTCGCCGGGATGGTGGTGTAAGGTCCGACAACGAAACTGTAAGTATTGGTTGAAATGGTCTGCGGGGTGCCATCGTCGCCATAAATCACACTGAACGTGTTGGTCGAACCAACGGCCAATAAAGGCGGCGGCGTGTAGGTGATGACCGTCGTACCATCCCCGGGCTGGGCAACGTTCGGCGTGACGCCCGCTCCATTATAGACCAGCTGCAAACTGCTGCTGTTGGTGTTGACGTGTGTGACGCCGTCGGCAATCACAACCCGGACGGTGCCGGACGCCGGCCCGTTCGTGCCCGTTGGTGTTGAGGACAACACGTAAGGCGTCGTGGCAACGGTGGTGGTGATGCTCAGATTGTCGATGAAGCAATTCTCGAACGATCCGCCGGTTCGTGCTCCGAATCCGAATTGAGCCCCGAGCATGGGGGTGTAGATCGTAACGTTCGTGTAAATGACCTGGCCGTTGTAATCCACATTGACATTGCCACTCGCGCTCACACTGACATGCACCGTCAGATAGTTTGTGTTGGTCGTGTTGACGGTGGGAATAAGGGTGGTAATTGGTACGACAGTGGTCCTGACCGTGTTCCCATCCCATTTCAGGTCGATCGCGGGGGCTTCATTGTTCCCGTTGTTGAACGTGTCAAATGAAATGGTCAAACCGTGCATCGCGCCGACGGCCGGACCCTCCTCTGCGAATGCCGCGGGTGGGTTGGGGGTGAAAACGCCATACACAAAGCTGACGCCATCTGCCGGCGTGGCCGTACCATTGCCGCCGATATACATTTTCCAGGTGGCATCCAGGGATCGGATTGGTTGTCCACCATCAAAATCGTCAAGAACCAGCCAGCTAGTCTGGCTGCCGACGTTCTGAGTCAGCTGGAGGCAGGGGGTGTTGCTTACACCGCCGCTGCTCATGTCGTAACCGAGCGCGGCCCCGTTTAATGTCGCGCCGACCGGGACACCAGCATCGAAATCAGTCGAAAAAGTCCCTGCGCGTGTGTGTGAGGCAAAACCAACCAGGGCGGCTCCCGCAAAAAGCGTTGCCAGCAAACGAGTCGGACGAGTATTTGTTTTCATAACGAATAGTTTTGGAAACCTGCCGGACAAGAAGAACAGTCACGCCATCCGATTCCGGCGTTCGTGGGTTCCTTGATCACCAGGTACAAAAAACATCACAGTTAAAGCAAAACGACGATTCCAATGTTATTCCCGAATTGTCCAGATGTATAGGCGTGCTGTCCGAAGCTTGAAAAGCGCGTTGGAATGTTAATCGTAACAGGACGGTCTTGAATGACGGAGACCTGCGGAAACTCACTTGAGCAACGGAGTTGCACCGGGCCGTGCGGCGCATACTCTTCGCACAGGCATGTGACAATCGATCTCGGCGACTGAGCTGACGGTCACAGATGAGCAAGAGGCACCATGCACGGCAGGAGACCGGTCCTTTGTTTTCAATGGAAACCTGTCTGTCCGGCGCTCAGTCCAACGTTCAGTGTCGATGGAACAGTCCGACCACTCAGGATCTGCAATTAATTCATAACGCACAATGGCAGCGGAAGCATCAGCCACTTTAAAGGATATCGCACGTCAGGCCGGGGTCAGCGTGATGACGGTTTCCCGCGTCCTGCGCAATCAGCACAACGTCGCCGCGACGACGCGCGAAAAAATCGAGGAAATCGCGCGGCGGCTCGGTTACCGGCCACATCCCTTGATCGCGACACTGATGAAATTGCGGCGCTCCGCCAAACCCCTGCGATTGAATTTGTCGCTGGCCTATATTACCAACTTCTCCAAGCGTAACGGGTGGCGGAGTTCGAAAATCTACGTGGATTTCTTCGAGGGCGCTTCCGCCCAGGCCCGCCGCCATGGATACAACCTGGAGGAGTTTTGGTTGCGTGAACCCGGGATGACCTCGCACCGGATGAGCCAGGTCCTTTACCACCGTAACGTACCCGGCATGATCATCGCCCCGCTGCCCGTGGCGCAGGGTCATCTGCGACTGGACTGGAACAGGTTCGCCGCGGTCGCCATCGGCTACTCGCTGGCGCGGCCATCACTTCATCGCGCGGCAAACCATCAGTTCCGGTCAATGCGCATGACCATGCGACGGCTGCGAAGGCTTGGCTATCACCGGATTGGTCTGGCCCTGCGCGCGAGTTACGACGAGCGGGTCGAGCATCATTGGGTGGGTTCATTCCTCGCAGAGCAGCGCGGATTCAAACCGGACGACCAGGTGCCGCTCCTGTTGTTGAAGGATCGTGACTGGCAAATCACGAAGTTTGCGGAATGGTACGAACAGAATCGTCCGGAGGTTGTCGTCAGCCAGCACGAGGAAATCGTGAAATGGCTGAGGCAAATCGGCGCGCGCGTTCCGAACGATGTCGGGTTCCTCCACCTGAACTGCCCCGAGTCCATCGGCCGCTTCGCCGGCATCAACCAAAACAACAAGGCAGTCGGCGCCACGGCGGTGGATTTCCTGGTCAGCATGATCCAGCGAAACGAACGCGGCGTGCCGGACGTCAGCCGCTCAATCCTTGTGGAAAGTTCATGGCAGGATGGAGCCACGCTGCTCCCGCGCGCCGCCACTGACAAATCCCGCTCGCGTCAGGCGTCCGTTGGAGGTTAGGCTGTTGTCATGCGCCTCCCCGCGTTACTTGCCTCGTCGGCCGCGGCGTTTTTTTCCTTCGTCGCTGCCTGGCCCGCCGAACCCATCGTCCACATGCTGGCGCCGGGTTTTACCGTGCGCGAATTGCCGGTCAGGCTTTCCAACATCAACAATCTTCGCTTTGCGCCCGACGGCCGGCTGACCGCGCTCGGCTACGATGGGCGCATTTTTTTACTGCGCGACACGGACGGCGATGGTCTTGAAGACACGGCGGAAGTCTTCTGGGACAAGGCGACCCTTAGCGTTCCCGTCGGCATGACGTGGTCCACCAGGGGACTTTACGTGTCGTCTCACGGGAAGGTTTCGCTCTTGCGCGACACGGACGGCGATGGCAAGGCGGACAGGGAAGAGATCATTGCCAGCGGCTGGCCGCCCACGGACGTCGGCTCCGGCGGTGTGGACGCCACGGCGGTGACGCTCGACAAAGAGGGGAACGTGTATTTCGGCCTGCTGGTGGCGGATTATTCGAATGCTTACCGGCTGCGGAAGCGAAAGGATTTGAAACCCGAAGAACGCGCCTGGCTGGAAGCGCGCGGCGACAAGGGCGGTGATCCGGAGGAAACGGTGTCGCTTTACGACATTCAATCCCAACGCGGCACGATTCAGAAGTGGTCGCCCGCAACGAAGAAACTCGAAACAATCGCGACGGGCATTCGTGTGCCATACACGCTCGCGTTTAACAAGGCCGGCGATCTGTTCAACACCGATCAGGAAGGCGAAACGTGGATGCCGAACGGCAATCCTCTCGATGAATTGAACCACATCATTCCGGGCCGCAACTACGGCTTCCCACCGCGCCACGAGAAATGGCTGCCGAATCTAGTGAGCGAACCGCCGGTCGTCGCGTTCGGCCCGCAGCACGAGTCCACCTGCGGTCTTGTGTTCAATGAACCGCACGCGCCGATGAATCTGAAATCCGGACTCCGAAATCTGAAACCAGCTTTGCCGGTTTCGCCTCCCAGGGATTGTTCGGTCCGAAATGGTGGGAGGGCGACGCGTTCGTCGCCGGCGAATCGCGCGGGAAAATCTGGCGAGTGCGGCTTGTGAAGACGCCGCACGGATATGTGGGCAGGGAATTTCTGATTGCACGTCTGAGCATGTTGACGATGGACCTCGCGATTTCTCCCAGGGGCGACCTTTACGTTTGCTGTCACAGTGGATTGCCCGATTGGGGCACCGGGCCGAAGGGCGAGGGCAAGATTTTCAAAATTTCCTACACCGACCCGAAGGCGCCACAACCGGTCATGGCCTGGGCGGCTGGCCCGACGGAAGCCCGTGTGGCGTTTGATAAACCACTCGACCCATCCGTCACCAACGCGATCGTTGGACGACAAATCGAATTTGGCGAATACGTTCGCGCCGCCGAACGCTATGAAGTTCTCAAGCCGCCGTATCAGGTGGTCAAGCAGCAGGAAGCCGCACCGCGCGGAACGTTGAAAATTCTGGCGGCGAAACTGGAGGACGACAACCAGACGCTCGCGCTCACCACCGAACCGCACCCGCAGGCGGTGACCTATGCGCTGACAATCCCAGGCGTGAAGGTGAAGAGAGCGAGCGGAGACGGCCATACCTTAGACGTGGATTATGATTTGAGTGGTACGAGTTTAGGTTTGGTTAAAGACTCTTTGCTTAACAAACTGCCCGATTCCGTCTCTCAGAGGATCAGGACTTTAGTCGGAAATGAATGGCTTGATCCAAACGAGGTCTTTAACCTTTGGTCCCCAAGTCCGAATCTCTCAATCGCATCCGATCTCTTTGGCTCTTCCATTGACCAGTTGCTTGGCGCGTCTCAAATAAAAGGAAAGAGTACGGACTGGTTTTTCGCGTCATTCAAATTGTTGATCCCGCCGAATGCGGAAAGGCTCCAATTTTCCGCTCGGCAACCATTTGATTTTGCAAGTAATCCAACTCGCGACATCAAAGCGCACGTGGCAACCAATGGGGCATACTCTTTGGAATTTGACGCAGATATGTTTCGGCGGATGGCCGATAGCTTCACTGTTCTTGTTGCGAAGGGCAAACTTTCTATCTCAATTGTTTACAAAGTAATAAATGACTCCAGATGGCGTGTCTTGCCGCTTTCCAGTTTTCGTCCGCACTGGTCTCCTCCGCTGACCGCTATCGTGACTGCACCCACTGAAAAGCCCGAACTTACGGGCGGCGACTTCGAAAGCGGACGGGGCTTATTCTTTGGTGACCAATTGAAATGCTCGACCTGCCATCGGATTCGCGGTGAAGGCGCGACAATCGGGCCGGACCTGAGCAATCTGGTTTCACGCGACGCGGCGAGTGTGCTGCGCGACATCAAAGAGCCGAGCGCTTCGATCAATCCCGATTACGTCGCTTACAACGTCACATTGAATGACGGCGGCGAATTGACCGGTTTCATCCGCGCGCAGGACGACGCCTTGATCAAACTGATCGGCGCGGACGGCAAGGAGACCCGGTTTCATCCAACCGACGTGAAGGAGATGCGTCCCGGCTCCGTTTCGCTGATGCCGACAGGTTTGATTGACACGCTGAAGGAGGAACAGGTTCGCGATTTGCTGACGTTCCTGCTCAGTGAGCCGCCGAAGCGCGGGAGCGCCGAGATTGAAGCGGCGCTGGCCGCCGGTGAAGCTCATCAATCGCAGACCGATAATCGGAAATTGGAAATCGTGCTGGTCGCTTCCAAGCAGGACCACGGCCCCGGTCAACACGATTACCCCGCCTGGCAAACGAACTGGCTTCACCTCTTCTCATCGGGAGCCACGAACGTCACCGCCACGGCCGCCTGGGAATGGCCGAGCGAGGAGCAGTTCCAGTCCGCGAATGCCATCGTGTTTTATTGCTGGAACCATGATTGGAGCGCGGAGCGTTATCGGCAGTTGGACGAGTATCTCGGGCGCGGCGGGGGCGTGGTGGTGCTTCACGCGGCGACCATCGCCGACCAGGAGCCGGAACAATTGGCCGGGCGCATCGGCCTCGCGTCGCAACCGCAACGCACGAAATACCGGCACACGCCGCTCGATCTGAAATTAGTCACATCCGTGGACAACTCGATAACGCTCGGCCTT
>Ga0134126_10010755_pt1 | contig 11525 bp, 11 predicted proteins | sample KB31752_FD_96881 | JGI IMG/M metagenome (GOLD analysis project Ga0134126, IMG submission 96881) | Terrestrial soil microbial communities with excess Nitrogen fertilizer from Kellogg Biological Station, Michigan, USA - KB3-175-2 | ecosystem: Environmental > Terrestrial > Soil > Unclassified ... | reverse complement strand
GGACCGGCCCGGAGAAACCGAACGCGCCGTGCGTACCATGGCCAGCAATCTCGGCATGAATGCTCGTGCCATCCGAAAGGCATTGGAACGAAGCGATCGGCTGGATTTTGACGACACGCCGCTCTATGCCCGCATCTATGCACTGGCGGACGCACGCGCAGGCAAGCCGCTGCCTCGCGCGATGATCCCGGCCATCGAACTGGACAGCCCCAAGATCACCCGCAAACTGACCACGGCGTGGTTCGCCACCCGCGTGGATGACCGCTATCAGCGCTGCATGCGGCAGTGACGGGCGGCGGTCGCCGAGATACGAGTTCCATGACGGGTTTCCCGATGGTCGAAACCGACCCGCATTCCATTCCATGACCGATTCCCTCGTCACGCTGGCTGCTCCGTGCTCGCACGCGGTCGAAATCAGGAAGAGCCGCTTCCTCGCGCAAGCGGCGCCGGCAAGCTCACCGGAAGCTGCCCTGGCCTTCGTCGGCAGCTTGCGCGGCAACGGCGGCGGCCATCACTGCTGGGCCTACCGCATCGGCCAGGCCTACCGATTCAATGACGACGGTGAGCCCTCCAGCAGTGCAGGCAAACCCATCCTCGCCGCCATCGACGGGCAAGGTTTCGACCATGTGGTCGTCGTGGTCACACGTTGGTTCGGCGGCATCAAACTGGGCGTCGGCGGCCTCATCCGCGCCTACGGCGGGACGGCCGCGCAGTGCCTGCAACAGGCCCCCAGACAGCCCATCGTCCGCGTCACGCGCATGGTGCTTCACTGCGATTTTGCCCAATGGGCGCTGCTGGAGGGGCGTATCCGCGAGCGGGGCATCGACGTCGAAAACGTAACCTATGGGGCGCTCGCGGTGGAGGCCATCCTCAACGTGCCTTCAGGCCAGGAGCCTGCCGTTGCCCAGTTGGTAGCCGATGCCACCCAAGGCCGAGGAAACCTTGCGGCGTTGCCCGAAAATTGCCCCTGAAACCTTTCCCGGGCGCATAGATTGGGGTGAGCGCTTTGTGCGAGCCCAACATGGCACGCAACGTTGGGATCGTCGAACAAAGCCCGGCTCACCCCAACCCAGGCACCGGCACCCTATGGCAAGCAGGGAACGCGTCTGCCGTGATCGTCGGCCACTTGATGACTGGTGCGCACACGAACATCGACGTGTTCAAGATAACCGCCAAAGCAGACGGTGCTCGGAGGATATGGCTGGTGTACCGGAATCTGCATCGAGCGGTATTCCGTGAGCAATCCCACGGTGCGCCAGGGAACCATCCTCACTTCGGGCAACGCGATGGCCCAACCCACAACCAGCAATAAACCGGCAACCAAGGCCGCGACGACTACCCAGCCCGCGTACGATCGTTGCGCGTGATTGCGTCCCTGACCAGCGCGCTGGTTGGAAGGTTCGCCGAATCGCACGCGTTCTGGCCCGCGATCCGTCGCGCGCACCACCACGGTCTGCGCGATCTTGTCGTGCCAGCCCTGTTTCTTTCGGTCGAACGCCACCCAGATAAAGCCGAGGCACAGCGGCAACGCGGAGATGATGTAGCAGAGGTAGCGCACCACGGACTGCCCGACCGAAAGCGTCTTGCCGGACTCGGCATCGACAACGCGCAGCGACAACATCGCCTTGCCGGGCGTCGCCTGCCAAAGCCTCCAGAACAGCACGGTGGCGACGGCGGGCGCGACCCACGAAATCCAGATCTCGGCGGGACCATGGATCAGGCGGCCATCGCCCACGTAGCTCCAATCATAAATCCAGATCAACAGTGGCATCGTGACAAGCATCAGCAGGATCGTATCGATCACTGTCGCGCCGAGGCGAATCCAGAAGCCAGCGTATTCCAGGCCATCGACATAACCGTTGTTCCGCGCGATCGTGTCGAGATCGCCATCGAGGGCGGCAATGTCGCCGATGGCTGGATCGGAATCAATTCTGGATGCAGGCATGGCGCGAACCCCCTTGTCGGATCCTAATTTTCGTTGTAACTACGCTCCAGCAATGGCAATGCACGTTCCAGATCGGCACGGCTGCGCAGGGTGAGTTCGAGGTCGCCCGTTCCCCACGTGCCGATGTTGCGGCAGTCGCGGCTGAAACCGGGTTCCAGCGCAACCGTATCGGGATCGAGCTTCAGCATGACCAGCAGCTTGTCGCGATAGGGAATCACGCAGGCGAAGTTCTTCAGACGGCGGAAGGCGACATACAACTTCAGGCGTTTCTCCTGCACGTCGTCGCCGAGCGCAAGCAACTGGCTGGAGATGCCCTCGTACAGCGCGCGAATCTCCGGCTGCGCCCCTGCCAATTGCTCCTCGACCGTCTTGTCCTTGCCCTGCCCGCGCGGCTTCGCCGTCGCGTGGTTCTCTGTCGTCGCGGCCTTGGCCGAGGTGGCGTCGATCACGCTCACCGCGTTCACCAAGTCGAGCAACAGCAAGTCGTCGCCGAACAATTTGTAGCGGATCAATTCCACGTTACGTGGAATCTGCTGCACGGCGTGTTCGTCGTAACGGGTGAAATCGGCGGCGATGCACAACAGCCGCGTGCCGGCCCAGTCGATACCGTGAGCAATCTCGTTGCCGAGTTTTTCCATCACCAGCAATTGGAACTCCGCGCGATGGTCCAGCAGCCAATCCAGATAGAACAGCCCCTGGTTGATCACGTTTTCGTTGCTGTGGCGCTTGTATTCGATGATGACGGGGCAATCGTTCTCGTCAAGGCCCAGCGAATCGATGCGCCCGCGATGCGTCTTGCCGGTGGCGTACTCGCTGGCGAGGAAGCGCACGCCGAGAAACGTCTGCATCTGCGATTCGATCAGCGTTTGCAGATGCTTCTCCACCACGGCCGTACGGCTTGGAAGTTCAGCCGCGGCACCGCTCGAAAGTCGGAACAACTGGATATCGCTCATTGCCTTCCCCTATTTTTTCTATCGGTACACCACGCAGATCAGACCTCAGTTCGTGGAGCGAACGGCTGTGACGCATCTCGCCCGCTCTGGTACTGGCCTCAAGGCGCGTTCGCGTCGGTGAATAACGCAGACTCGAAATCGGCCCAAGCGACCTGACGCAAGATGGCGGCTTCCGCACGTTTGGCTCGCGCTGCTTGTTGCTGATGGTTCAACGCCTCCAACAACTCCTCTTGTTGAGCAAGCGGTAGATCGGGAACGGGCAGATTGGCAACCTCTTTGCTATTGATCGAGGCCAGGTTCGTGGTGCGCTTCGCCTTGCTCCGAAAGTACGCTTGTCCATGCGCGCTGTTGATCACGGCCAAAACGAACTCGGGCAGCAATCGTTTGCGATCAACACGTACACGAAGGACATGATTCTGGTGTACGCAATCTTCGATTTCGCCGCTCCAGATGGCACCACGGCCAACAAGATCGGGGCTGTTGCCTTCACATAACAGCACGTCACCTGTTTCCAGGCGCAACTTCGGCATGTCCTCGTCAGGCACATCGATGTATTTGATCTCACGAAGATCGAGCACCCCGCGTTGCACGTTGGCCACCCGGAGATACGGACGGGCATGCACGCCGGGCCGGTTGGCAGGGCACTTCTGAAGTCCGTAACTCACTTTGGCCATCTGGCCGAGCGGGATGACAACGACGCCGTTCTTGGATTCACTCGGATTCGCAAGTCCACGCAAGATGCCCTCGTGACTCCACCGCTCTACATCTTTGAAACGTGCCACGAATACGGATCGGTCCGGCAGAGGCGGCGGCGGAGTCAAGCCCATTGCGTCCTCGAAAGCTTCCCAGCCTGAGCGTTCGATAGCCTCGGCCTTTGCTTCCATCTCCGCGGCGCTATGAAGCGCGGAGTTATAGGCGTCGATCAATGCATCCTGTTCGTCAAGTGAAGGCAGTGGAATGCGTAGTGCTTCAAACTGAACCGGACGAATTCGCGCCTTGGTCGTGTTGCCGGAACGCAAGCGCCCTACCCGCTTTTGGAACGCTGCGGTACGAATGACCAAATGGAGAAATTTCGCGCGGACCTGATTCCGATCCACCATGTAGACGGGGTATTCGGGACTGACGGCTAAATGGTCGAGTGTGTCCGGTACGACGCACAGGGAACCTTGTGCGACCCTAATTTTGGAAATGACGAGATCACCCGGAAACGCCTCGAACAATGGCCCTTTGTAGCCTCGCTTTTGCTTTTCGCTGCGGACGTGCAAGTCACCACCGAAGCTGATCTTGGCGACGACGTTCAACACATCGAGCGGTCGCTCGGCGCGGTTGATGGGTTGGATTCTTCGGGCAATGAAATCACTCAGCGCGCGCTCCGGAAAAGACCCGGAGTACGCCGATTCCTGATCCTCGATCCAGCGCTCAACCTCCCTCCACCGCCGGATCACGCAGCGGAGGGCTCCGGAAAATTTGGTGTGGTCTCCGGCGCTGCGCCGCTCTGTACCCAAGCCTCGAATGCGCGATAGGCCCTCAGCACATCCGGCAACTCATTCGCCACGCCCTCGCCTGTTTCACCTGTCGAGGTAATGCCCACCGCTTTGGGCGCCGCGGCGAAGAATGGATAATCGAACAGTTCGCGCACGCGTTCCCACAACGCGGCGGTATGTGCCTCGTCGATAATCTTATAACGGGCCTTGAGTTCCGACAGCAATGCGTTGCCGTGCGCTTGCACTTTCATCAACGCGGCACTCGCCTGCTTCCTGATGTCGGCGGCTGTCTTGCTGTTGGCTTTGTCCGCTTCGCCTAGCCAGACCGGTTTGCCCTGCATGGTGGGCGCGGCCTGCCGCGGATAAACCGCGGGTTCGCCTTGCCGCCACAGTGGAAGTTCGCGTTTGATGCCCAAGGCAGCCAGTTGCGCGAGCAGTCGTGCCGCTTCGACATCTTCACCGCTCACGATCCGCGACGCGTATTCGGCATGCGCCATATCGCGTTGTGCATCGAAATCGGCATCCAGCTCTGCGTGCCCCTGTGCCCACGCAGCTTCCCATTGCGCGCTTTCCGCATCGGTGAATTTGCGCAGAAACACCAGGGACGCCTTGACGGTGGCATTGCTGGACCTGAACGTTTCTTCCGGCAAGCCGACCACCGCCAACAACTTGGCCTTGCCCTCGGCCCAACGACGCAGCCACGCCAACGACGGATTGTTGAGGTTGCCGTCCGGAAGCACGATGCCCATGCGACCACCGGCTTTGAGAAGGTTCAAACACCGTTCGACGAAAATGAGCTCGGTGGGGCGATTGTGTTTGCCCCTGCCGATTTCGAACAAGTCGAGGATGGGTGTGTGGGCTGAGGCCGCCTGTGTCAAGCGCGCATGGCCTTGCTCCCATTCTTCGCCGTAACGGGCGCGGCAGCGGTACAGGTAGTCAGCGTCGGCAGGCACGCGGGTTTCGTTGCTGCCGCCGACTTTTTGATCTTCGCCGACGTTGGAACCGAACGGTGGATTCGTGAGTACGAGATCGAAGCGCCCATTGAAAATGCCGTTGATGTCGAGCAGGCCATCGTGATAATGGATGCCGCCATGCCCGTCGCCGTGCATGATCATGTTCATCTTGGCGGTACGCGCGGCACGCGGTTCGGCGTCAGTCCCGTAGATGCACTGCCAAGCCAGTTTGCCTACACGGGTGTTGATGGGCTGGTTGTCTTCGCCACTGGGCAGAATCTGTTGATTGAGCAGCAAGAACGCCTGCTCGATTTCGCTCTCTTCCTGATCTTCAGGCAGCTCGAGTGCTTCGATTCGCTCGCGTTCTTCGTCTTTCTGCCGTTGAATGTCGGCGACGATCTGTGCACGCACGTGCTCGAAGGCACGGATCAGAAATCCACCCGAGCCGGAGGCCGGATCGCAGACAAGCTCGCCTTCTTGCGGGTCAAGCAAGTCGACCATGAAATCCACGACCGGACGTGGGGTAAAGAACTGGCCCAGCTCACCGCGGAAGGTTGTGCCAAGGAATTTTTCAAACGCCAAACCCTTGATGTCGTCACCCGTCTTGGCTAGATCGAAGCGCTCCAATTGCTGGACGATGCGACGGAAAGTCTCCTTCGAGATGTCAAGCCGGTCGGTGGCACTGAAAATATCGTCGGCCCTGTAATAGTCCTTGGTCAGGTCGAAAAGGCCATCGTGAACAAGTGGATCGTTGGGCATGCGCGAAGCCGCCCGCTGATCCAGGTATTCCGTGGTGAAAGTGCCGTGCAAGCCCGAGCGTTCGACGTACATCTTGATGAAAAGAATCTTGGAGATGGTGTCGAAAGCGCGGCCGGGGTCCATCTTGTGCACATCGCGCAGAATGCTGTGGCAGACGAACAAGAGGTCTTGAAACTCCTTGCGATTGAAGGCACGCAGCGCCTCGCGGATTTCCTTCAGACGCTTCGCGTCGCCCCAATCTGTGGCCTTGGGAATCTCGTTGATGGCCACGAACTCGCCCGGCAAGCCCGGAACCAACTTGAACACGGCGGCATGACGGGTGTTGGTTGCGACAAAGAACTCGCAGCCCGTGGCGCGCGAATAGGATTCGCCTTGGTAGTAATCGCGTTCCTGGATTTCGATACCGTCGCTCTTGCACTCGATGACCAAGCCCGGCGTGCGATTGGCGTCCTTGTCTTTTCCCGATTGCCAGACCACGACGTCGGCTCGCGGGCTTTTGTGCCCGTGTTGCGTGCGACGTTCCTGATCCATCTGGTCGAGCGAGTAGCCGTAGCGTTCGACTAGATTGCGGATGAACTTCTGTCTGACGATTTCTTCCGGCTTGCCTTTGACGTTGCGCCATTCCTTGCGCAACGGAATCCAAAGCCAATCGCCTTCGCGGTGCAATGTCTCGGCAGCATGCGGGAATGGCGCGTCGGGTTTGGAGGTTGGCTTCTTCGCCTTCGGCACTTTCATCGTTCAATCCCCGTGAAATACGTTCAATATGCTTGCTGCTAATAGCGGACGATCGTCGCCATCACCGTCTCACCGCCGCAACCAGATCGGCCACGACGCGCTCTCCGACGTCCAGTGTCCCTTCGCGTTCCGCAACATTGCGGATGTGGTGGCATTTGTCCAGCACCCGCCATACTTCGGGCCCGAGGCCGAGCGTATGCGGCAACACCTGGAACACGATGTAGCGATGCTTCGCGCGGTAACCAAAGCGATGCAACGCCGCGAGGCACAATGCATGTGCGGCGTTGTAGGCGAGATCGAAGCGGCTTTCCAGCGCCAGCGCATCGTTCTTGGCGTCGCGCAAGCGTGCGTTGCGGGACTTCAGCAATCCCGCAATCTCTTTTTCATCCGGCGGTTCGACGGCCAACGGACCATTCGAGCCTGCCAGATTTTCAAGCGCGGAAGTCATCCTCACCCCCGATCAGCCAGATTTTGGGTTGCTCCAGCACGCGCTTGACGAATGCGTTGTCGGACTTGCGCTTGGCGAATTCCGCCGGAGCGTAGATCACCGGGTTGATCTTGCGGCCGAGCCTTTCTTCCACGTCGGCCAAGGCAGTGAGCAGGTCCGGGTAACCGAGCTTGGCGGAGACGACCATCAAGTCGATGTCACTTCGGGCGGTATCGCTGCGCTTGGCTATGGAACCGAACACGAATGCGGCGGTGATTTTGTTCGCCAGCGGCTGCAGTGCTGCGCGCAGCGGTTCCGCCAAGCCCACGGTCTTCTGCACGATGCCGACCAATTCGTCATGGATCGGCGCGGCGGGGTTGGCCTGATAGCGCTTCTGGTTGCCGACCGGCTGCATGGTGAGCAGGCCGCTTGCGACCAGCTTGGCCAGCTCGCGTTGCACCGCGCCGGAGCCCGCGCCAATGAACGCGATCAATTCGCTGACGGTGAAGCTGCGTTGCGGTTGGCCATACAGCGCGCCCAGCACGCGTTGCTGGGTGGTGGTGAACAACGCGTCCGCGAGCCCGCGTGCCGGCTGCTTGGCCACCGAATACTTCGCGGGCGCCTCGCGGACGCTGTCCGGTTTTGGCTTCCGTGGACGCGTAGCCTTTCTACCCATATTGGGTACTTTATTACCCAATGTGGGTATTTGCAAGTGCTCTACTGCAACGGGAAGACGGCTTATTCCAGGATGGATCGCACCGCATCGAGCGCTTCTTCGACCAGTGACGGCGACACTTTGTCGACGCGCTTGAAGCTGCGGGCCCGCGCATCGATGGTGCGCGTCTGGTCGCACAACACCACGCCTTGCGCTTTCGTGCCACCGCCCATCAGCGTGACGCTGAAACCGGTTTCGCGCGAGGCGGTGCCGCCCTGCGTGATGGGCGCGACCAGCAGCAGGCCCGACGCGCGATTGAAGGCATCCGCCGACAGCACGAGCACCGGACGGGTGCCGCGAATTTCATGCCCCCTGGTCGGATCGAGGCTGAGCTCGAGGATGTCGCCGCGCGCGGGGATGCGGCTCACAGCAGTTCGCGCCCGACCGGACGATCGCGCAACAAAGCATCATCACGATGCCAGCGGGCCGGGGATTTGGGACTCTGTGCAAGACGGTCGGCAAGTGATCGGCGCGCAGGCGTTACCGAAAGCTTGCGATCATTCACCGTCAATTCCACAATCGAGCCGGCTTCCACCGCCATGGTCTTGGCGATGGCCTTGGGAATGGAAAGGATGATGGACCCGCCCGACTGGCGCAGCGTCGCGGTAGCACTCATGGCAATTGCTCCCGATACTGATGTTTTACGTGAGTAAAATATTAGCATCCGCGTCGCTGCACCGCAAGTCCGCCCGCGAACGATGGCGGTGCGGGCGAACCGCGCGCCGCACGTCGACCGCACGCGTTGCGCGCGCGGCCTGCTTCGGCTCGTCCTGCGCGAGATAGCGCACCAGTACGTAGGTATCCAGGCCGATCACCGCCGCCCCGCCTTGGCGGCACGTGCGCGGGTCGCGATGTTCATTGCCTCGATGCCGACCGGTTTGCGCGGCTTCGGGATCAGGCCCTTCAGCGCGGTGACGGGCAGCGTCGCGGCCACCATTTCGTAGCGGCCGGGCCCGATTTCGACGAACTCCACGCGATCGCCGGCATCGACACCCATGCCGCTCCGGACCGCGGCCGGGATCGTGATCTGCCCCTTGGACGTGATGGTTGCGGTGGTCATGACAAAAGCCTCTTCGAATGTCTTACCTCATTGCAAGGAATCCTCCCAACGCCCGCCGTGTGGGAACGGCGGGCAAGGATCAGACCATCGGCAGCTTGAGGCCCTTTTCTTTCGCGCAGGCGATCGCATCGGCATAGCCGGCGTCGGCGTGGCGCATGACGCCGGTGCCGGGATCGTTCCAGAGCACCCGGGCGATGCGGGCATCGGCCTCTTTCGTGCCATCGCAGACAATCACCAATCCGGCGTGCTGCGAGTAGCCCATGCCGACGCCGCCGCCGTGGTGGAATGAAACCCAGGTCGCTCCGCTCGCGGTGTTGAGCAGTGCGTTGAGCAGCGGCCAGTCGCTGACCGCATCGGACCCGTCGCGCATGGATTCGGTTTCGCGGTTGGGTGAGGCGACCGAACCGGAATCCAGATGATCGCGGCCGATGCACACGGGCGCCTTCAGTTCGCCGTTGCGCACCATTTCGTTGAACGCGAGCCCCAGCTTGTCGCGCTGTCCCAGGCCTACCCAGCAGATGCGCGACGGCAGACCCTGCCAGTGGATGCGCTGCTCGGCCATGTCCAGCCAATTGTGCAGGTGCTTGTCGTCCGGGATCAGTTCCTTGACCTTGGCGTCGGTCTTCAAAATGTCCTCGGGATCGCCGGACAGCGCGACCCAGCGGAACGGGCCGATGCCGCGGCAGAACAGCGGGCGCACGTAGGCCGGCACGAAGCCGGGGAAGTCGAACGCGTTCCTGCAGCCGACGTCGAACGCCATCTGGCGGATGTTGTTGCCGTAGTCGAAGGTCGGGATGCCCTGCGCGTGGAACGCCAGCATCGCCTCGACATGGGTCTTCATCGACTGCTTGGCAGCATCGCGCGTTCCGTCCGGATCGCTCTTGCGGCGCTCGAACCACTGCTCGACGGTCCAACCCTGCGGCAGGTAGCCGTTGACCGGATCGTGCGCGGAAGTCTGGTCGGTGACGGCATCCGGTTTCACGCCGCGCTTCACCAGTTCCGGCAGCACGTCGGCGGCGTTGCCGAGCAGCGCGATGGATTTCGCCTCGCCCGCTTGCGCGTACTTTTTGATGCGCGCGAGTGCGTCGTCCAGATCCTTCGCTTGTTCGTCCACGTAGCCGGTCTTCAGGCGGAAATCGATGCGCGACTGCTGGCATTCGATCGCCAGCATGCAGGCGCCGGCCATCACCGCCGCCAGCGGCTGCGCGCCACCCATGCCGCCGAGGCCCGCGGTGAGGATCCATTTGCCATGCAGATTCCCGCCGTAACTCTGCCGGCCCATCTCGACGAAGGTTTCGTAGGTGCCCTGCACGATGCCCTGCGAACCGATGTAGATCCACGAGCCGGCCGTCATCTGGCCGAACATCATCAGGCCCTTGCGGTCGAGCTCGTGGAAGTGTTCCCACGTCGCCCAGTGCGGCACCAGGTTGGAGTTGGCGATCAATACGCGCGGTGCATCGGCGTGGGTCTTGAACACGCCGACCGGCTTGCCCGATTGCACCAGCAGCGTTTCGTCGGGATTCAATTCGCGCAGCGCTTTCAGGATCGCGTCGAAACACTCCCAGTTGCGTGCGGCGCGGCCGATGCCGCCGTACACCACCAGTTCCGCCGGGTTTTCCGCGACCTCGGGATCGAGGTTGTGCTGGATCATCCGGTACGGCGCCTCGATCAACCAGTTCTTGCACGTGAGTTCGGTGCCGCGCGGAGGATGGATCACGCGCGTGGTGTCGATGCGGGTGGGAGCGTTCATGGGTGTTCCGGCGAAGAGAGAAACCCCGATTATGCGGCCGATCGGCGTCTCCCGCACGCTCACCCGATCCCTGCTCGTGTGCGGGCGTAGAATCGCCGAGCTGGTCCGACCACAGCGGCTTCACCCACTCCACTCGATAGGGGTACGTGCAATGCATGCAACCGACCGCAATTCCCGCCGCCGTTTCCTGCAACATGCCGGACTCGGCATCGTTGCGCTTTCGATGGCGGCACCGCTGCGTCGAGCGCTGGCCGATGGACCGCAGAATGCCATCACGCCCCAAGCTGCACTCGACCGGTTGATGGCCGGCAACGCGCGCTATGTGTCGAACAAGCTCGATGCCAAGGATTTCTCGGCAGGTCGCGCGGCACGCGCGAAAGCGCAATATCCCATCGCGTCGATCCTGAGCTGCGCCGATTCGCGGGTCGCGCCGGAGCTGATGTTCGACCAGTCGCCCGGTGATCTTTTCGTGGTGCGCATCGCAGGCAATTATCTCAACCCCGATGCACTGTCGAGCCTGGAATACGGCATCGGCGTACTCGGCACGCCGCTGGTGCTGGTGCTGGGCCACAGCAACTGCGGCGCCATCAAGGCGGCGATCCAGGAAATCCAGGATCCGAAACCCCTGCCCGGCCACATCTGGGACATCACCGACGCAGTGCGGCCGGGCATCGCGAACATCGTGAAAGGCGGCGGCGACGGCTTGCTGGAGCGCGCGATCGACGCGAACGTCGCGTACAACGC
>Ga0134126_10010754_pt1 | contig 11525 bp, 10 predicted proteins | sample KB31752_FD_96881 | JGI IMG/M metagenome (GOLD analysis project Ga0134126, IMG submission 96881) | Terrestrial soil microbial communities with excess Nitrogen fertilizer from Kellogg Biological Station, Michigan, USA - KB3-175-2 | ecosystem: Environmental > Terrestrial > Soil > Unclassified ... | reverse complement strand
CGCGAAGTGATCGCGATGGTCGGCGACGGCTCGTACCTGATGCTCAACAGCGAGATCGCCACGTCGATCCAGCTGGGCGCGAAGCTCACCATCGTGTTGCTCGACAACGGCGGTTTTGGCTGCATCGAGCGGCTGCAGCACTCGGTGGGCAGTGCCAGCTTCAACAATCTGCAGGGCAGCGGGCGCGGCCTGAACTTCGTCGCGCACGCCCGCGGCCTCGGCGCACTCGCCAGCCAGGTGAGCCTCGGCGAGCTCGGTGGCGCGCTGGCGGCGGCCCGCGAGGCCGAGCGCACCACGGTGATCGTCATCGAGACCGATCCGGCGGCCAGCACCCCCGCCGGCGGCTACTGGTGGGACGTGGCGGTGCCCGAGGTGTCGCGGCGGCCCGAGGTGCAGGCGGCGCGCGAGCGCTACCTCGCCGCGCGCGCCGAGCGGGAGCGCCAGTGAGCATCCGCCTCGGTGCCAATCCCATCATCTGGTCGAACGACGACCTGCGCGAGCTCGGCGCCGACACCTCGCTCGAGACCTGTCTGGCGCAGGCGCGGCAGATTGGTTTCACCGGCATGGAGCTCGGGCACAAGTTCCCGCGCGAGCCGGCCGCGCTCGCCGCCGCGCTGCGGCCATTCGGGCTGGCGTGCGTGTCCGGCTGGTACTCAGCGCACCTGCTGCAGCAGGATGCGCGCGCCGAGTTCGCAGCTCTCGGGCCGCACCTCGAGCTGCTCAAGGCGTTCGGCAGCGAGGTGCTGGTGTTCGCCGAGGTGAGCGGGGCCGTGCACGGTGACCGCGCGCGTCCGCTGTCGCAGCGGCCGACGCTCACGGCGCCGCAGTGGCGCGAGCTCGGGGCACGCATGACTGAGCTCGCCACGCTGACTGCGGCCCAGGGCGTGCGCCTCGCATACCACCACCACATGGGCACGGTGGTGCAGAGCGAGGCCGATATCGAGGCGCTGCTGGCGGCGGCCGGCCCCGCGGTGAGCCTGCTCCTCGACACCGGGCACGCGCACTTTGCCGGGGCTGATCCGGTCACGCTCGCGCAGCGCCACGCGGCGCGCATCGTGCACGTGCATGCCAAGGATGTGCGCAGGGCGGTGTGTGAGCAGGCGCTGCACGAGGACTGGAGCTTTCTGCAGGCGGTGCTCGCCGGTGTGTTCACCGTGCCCGGGGACGGTTGCGTCGACTTCGCCCGGGTATTCGCCGCGCTGCCGCGCTACTCGGGCTGGGTGGTGCTCGAGGCCGAGCAGGACCCGAAGCGCGCCGACCCGATGATCTACGCCTCGCGTGGCTACGCCACGCTGCGGCAGCTGTTGGCGGGGCGGCTGTCGTGAGCGGCTCGCTGCTCCTCAAGCCCGCCGCCGGCGAGCGTTGGCACGACATCAGCCCCGAGCGCGCCGGCTGGCGCTACGTCGGGTTCGAGGCGCTCGCCCTGGCAGCCGGGGCAACCCTCGAGCGCGAGCGGGCCGATCGCGAGCAGTGCCTGGTATTGCTGTCGGGTCGTGCGCGCATCAGCGCCGGCGGTCAGCACCTCGGCACCGTGGGGGCGCGGCGCACCCCGTTCGAGGGCAAGCCCCATGCCGTGTACGTGCCGCCGCGCACAGCGCTGGTAATGACGGCGGAGACGGCCTGCGATGTGGCGATCGGCTCGGCCCCGGCCGCAGGTAGCCTGCCGCCACGGCTGATTCGCCCCGACGAGGTCGGCACGGAGACGCGCGGCACGGGCACCAACACGCGCTACATCTACAACGTGCTGCCGGCGAGCGCCGCGGCCGAGAGCCTGCTGCTCGTCGAGGTGCTCACCCCCGGCGGCCACTGGTCGAGCTATCCACCGCACAAGCACGACTGCGATCGGCACGGCGAGACGCAGCTCGAGGAGATCTACTATCACCGCCTGGCGCGCCCCGGCGGGTTCGCGCTGCAGCGCGTCTACACCGACGACCGCAGCCTCGATGAGACCATGGCGGTGGAGGACCGCGACGTGGTGCTGGTGCCGCGCGGCTACCACCCGGTGAGCGCGGCGCACGGCTTTGACCTGTACTATCTCAATGTCATGGCGGGCCCGGTGCGCAACTGGCAGTTCACCACCGCGCCCGGCTACGAATTCCTGACGCGGAGGCCCTGATGGTTGGCGTAGCAGTGCTCGGCTGCGGCCGCATTGGACAGATCCACGCACGCAACCTCGCGCGCCACCGGCGTGCGCGCCTGGTGTCGGTGTTCGACGTGCGCGCCGAGGCGGCGGCGCCCACGGCCGCTGAGCTCGGCGTACCCGCGGCCAGGAGCGTCGAGGAGGTCCTCGCCGACGCCGAGGTCGCGGCCGTCCTGATCGCCACCCCGACCGATACCCACGTGCCGCTCATCACCGCGGCGGTCAAGGCCGGCAAGGCGGTGCTGTGCGAGAAGCCGGTGGACCTCGACATCAAGCGCGCCCGCGCCTGCTGGGCCGAGATCGCGCACCGCAAGCCGAGCGTGATGATCGGCTTCAACCGCCGCTTCGACCCCTCGTTCCGCGCCCTGCGCGAGCGGCTGCAGCGCGGCGAGATCGGCACGCTCGAGCTGGCGGTGATTACCAGCCGCGATCCGGCACCGCCGCCGCCTGCCTACCTCAAGGGTTCCGGCGGCCTGCTGCGCGACATGACCATCCACGACTTCGACATGGCGCGCTACCTGGCCGGCGACATCGCCGAGGTGCAGGCCTTCGGCGCCAACCTCGTGGACCCGGACATCGGCAAGCTCGGCGACATCGACACCTGCACGGTGGCGCTGCGCTCCGCCGCCGGCGCGCTGGTGCAGATCAGCAACAGCCGCCGCTGCGCGTACGGTTATGACCAGCGCATCGAGGTGTTCGGCGCGCAGGGCATGCTGCAGGCGGGCAACCTGCGCGCCACTTCAGTGGAGCACTGGGGCAGCGAGCGCACGGCGGCGCGCGACCCGGTGCTCGACTTCTTCCTGGAACGCTACCGGCAGGCGTACGAGTCCGAGCTCAACGCGTTCGTGGCGGCCTTCGAGGAGGGGCGACCCATGACCCCCGACTTCGGCGACGGGCTCGCGGCACTGCGTCTGGCGGAGGCCGCAGAAGAGAGCCTGCTCACGCGCCGCGCCGTGGACGTCGGCGGCTAGCCGCGCCTTCAGGCGCCCCGGCGCCGGGCACGCTGCCGGTACTGATCGGCCACCACCGCGACGACGATGATCGCGCCCTTGACGATCTCCTGGTAGTAGGCATCGATGCGCAGGAAGGTGAACCCCGAGGTCACCACGCCGAGGATGAGGGTGCCGATCACGGTACCGGTGATGCGTCCGACCCCGCCCGAGAGTGACGCACCGCCGATCACCGCCGCCGCGATGGCATCGAGCTCGTACATCATCCCCATGCCTGACTGCCCCGACTCGGCGCGCGCGGAGGTCACGATGCCGGCCAGCCCGGAGAGCGTCCCGGCAATGGTGTAGACCACGACCAGATGCCGGCCGACGTTGATCCCCGAGACGCGCGCGGCCTGCGGGTTGGCCCCGATGGCATAGGTGAACTTGCCGTAGCGGGTGTAGCGCAGCGCGAGGTGAAACAGCGCCGCGGTGGCAAGGAAGATCACCACCGGCACCGCGCCGCTGCCGATGCCGGCATAGGCATCCGTCAGCAGGCTCACCGGTTCGCCGTGCGTGTACCACTTGGCGATGCCGCGCGCCGTCACCATGACGCCGAGGGTGGCGATGAAGGGCGGGATGCCGGTCCAGGCGATGAGCGAGCCATTGACCAGCCCGGCGAGTGCGCCGACTGCGAGCCCGGTCGCGAGCGGCACGATGAGCGGCAGGTCGGTGAGTGTCGGGTAGACGGCGCGCACCGCCTCGGACGATTGCGCGAGGCTCGCTGCCACCATGGCGGTGAGCGCCACCACCGAACCCGAGGACAGGTCGATGCCGCCGGTGATGATGACCTGCGTGACCCCGACGGCGATGATGCCGATCACGGCGACCTGCAGGATCATCACCACCAGGCGCTGCTCGTTGAACAGGAAGCTCTGCCGCACGAAGATCCAGCCGAGCACCTCGAAGGCGAGCGCCAGTCCTACGAGCACCATCAGGATCCCCGCCTCGGGCGGCCAGCGGCGCGTGCGCCGCCCGGCAGCACCCGGTGCGGTCTCAAGTGTGCGCGCCTGTGACACTGCGCCCTCCTGCAGGCTAGCGCGCGGCCAGCTGCATGATCTGCACCGGGTCCGCCTGGTCGCGGTCGAGTGTGCCGGTCACCCGGCCCTCGTGCATCACCATGATGCGGTGGCTCATGCCAAGAATCTCCGGCAGCTCCGAGGAGATCATGAGCACCGCCGTACCCTGCGCGGCCAGCCGGGCGATGAGCTCGTGGATCTCGGACTTGGCGCCGACGTCCACGCCGCGGGTCGGCTCATCGAGGATGAGGATCCTCGGGCGCAGCAGCAGGCAGCGCCCGAGCAGCACCTTCTGCTGGTTGCCGCCGGAGAGGTTGCCGATGCACTCATCGAGCCCGGGTGTCTTGACGCGCAGCTGCCGGCTCATGGCGCCGCAGGCCTCCCGCACCGCACGGCCGCGTACCACGCCGGCGCGCACGAACTCGCGCCCCAGCGCCGCGATCTCCAGGTTCTCGAGGATGCTGAGCATGAGGAAGCAGCCCGATTCCTTGCGATCCTCGGTAAGGAGCGCGATGCCGTGGGCGAGGGCGGTGCGCGGCGAGTCGATGCGCACCCGGACCCCGTCCAGGCTGAGGTGCCCGGTGCGCGCCGGGCTCAGTCCGAACAGCGCCGCCGCCAGCTCGCTGCGGCCGGCGCCCATGAGTCCCGCGAGGCCGAGAATCTCGCCCGCGCGCAGCTCGAAGCTGACGTCGCGGAAGCGCGCGCCGGTCAGGGCGTGCGCGGCCAGCACCACCGCACCGGGTACGCCGGGGGCGCCGGGGTAGATGCGTGCCAGCTCGCGCCCCACCATCATGCGGATCAGGTCATCGCGGCTCAGGTTCGCCGGGCGGTCGCTGCCGACGTGCCGCCCGTCGCGCAGTACCGAGACCTGGTCGGCAATGGCGAACACCTCGTCCAGGCGGTGGGTGATGTAGAGCACGGCCCGGCCGGCGGCGCGCAGCTCGCCGATGACGGTGAACAGCTGCTCGGCGTCGCGCTCGGTGAGCGCCGAGGTCGGCTCGTCCATGATGATGAGCCGCGACTCGTGCGACAGCGCCTTGGCGATCTCGACGAGCTGGCGGGCGGCGATCGGCAGCTCGCCGACCGCGGTGTCCGGGTCAACCCCGATGCGCAGGCGCTCGAGCAGCGTGCGGGTGCGGTGCCGCAGCTCGCGGTGCCGGACGATGCCGAGCCGGCTCACCGGCTCGCGCCCGATCCAGATGTTCTCCGCCACGGTCATGGACGGCATCAGGTTGAGTTCCTGATGGATCATGGCGATGCCGGCCTGCAGCGCGCGGCGCGGCGTGTCGAGCTGTACCGCCCGGCCGTGCAGGCGCAGCTCGCCGCTGTCCGGTGTGCAGAGGCCGGCGATGATCTTCATGAGCGTGGACTTGCCCGCACCGTTCTCGCCCACCAGCGCGTGCACGCTGCCGGTCGCGACGCCGAGTGACACGTCATCGAGAGCCACGACGCCGGGGAATGACTTGCTGACGCCGCGTGCCTCGAGCAGCCACTCCTGCCGGGCGTCGTGCGCAGGCACTGCCATGGGCGCCTAGCGCCGCCCCTGGTAACTCGCCAGGTTGGCCGGGGTCACGAGCTCGAACGGCACCCAGTTGAAGCCGGGCACGGTCTCGCCGCGGGCGAGCTTGAGTGCGGTATCGACCGCGCCCCGGCCCTGACCGGGCGCATTCTGGAAGACGGTGACCTTGAGCTCGCCGGCCTTCATGGCGGCCAGGCCGTCGGGTGTGGCGTCGATGCCCGCCACCACGGTCTGCGCCAGGAGCTTCGCCTGCCTGAGGGACTGGATGGCCCCGATCGCCATCTCGTCGTCGTTGGCCACCACCGCCTGCGGCCGCAGACCCGCGCTCAGCCAGTTGGTCATGAGATCGGCCGCCTCGGTGCGCCGCCAGTTGGCCGCCTGCTTGTCCAGCACGCGGATGCCGTGGCATTCGGGGCGCGCGATGACGTCGTAGACATCCTGGGTGCGCTGGCGGGAGGACTGGTTCGACAGCTCGCCGATCATGACCACAATGTCGCCCTTGCCGTGCAGGAGGCGGCAGACCTCGGTCATCTGCAGCGTGCCCGACTGCCGTTCGTCGGAGCCGACGAACGCGACCTTGGCCGGCAGCTGCTTGTCGCCCGGCATGCGGTTGACGTACACGAGCGGGATGCCGGCGCGGGTCACCAGACGCGTCATGCGTGGCGTGGCATCGGCGTCGACCGGGTTGATGATGATGGCATCCACCCGCTGCGCGATGAAGTTCTGGATCTGGTTCAGCTGCCGGCCGACATCGCTCTGGGCATCCTCGAACTGGATCTGGGCCTTCAGCTCCTGGGCACGCGCCTGCATGCTGCCACGCACCGCGGTCAGGAAGTTGTCATCGAACTGCGCCATCGAGACGCCGAGGGTGGCGGCCTGCGCTGCGACCGAGAGTGCCGTGGCTGCGATGAGCAGCGGTACGATGCGCTTCATCCGGGTCCTTTGCAGATTGTAACGTAGGCCGGGCTGCGGAAGTCTAAGTCGCGCCCGCGGGATGCGATAGACTCGACCGCCGGACGGCCGCATGAAATATCTGCCGCTCATCTGGACCGGTATCTGGCGCAAGCCCGGGCGCACCATCCTCATCTTCCTGCAGGTGGGCGTGGCGATCGCGCTGTTCGGCGTCTTGCAGGGCATGAAGACCGGGGTGGAACATGCCGTCGCCGCGGCACGCGCCGACCTGCTCATCGTCCACAGTCGCGAGAGTGGCTTTTCGCCCCTGCCGCTCGGCCAGCTCGAGCAGATCCGGTCGGTGCCCGGCGTCAAGGTGGCAATCGCCGTCGACCTGACCGGCGCCATGTACCAGAAGCCGGACCAGAAAATGGTGGTCGTGGCGGTCCGCCCGGATGCCGGATGGCTCGATGCGTTTACATTCACGGTGTCGCCCGACCACGACGCCGCCTTCCGCAAGCAGCGGACCGGGATGCTGGCGCTGCGCGCGGTGGTCCAGAAGTTCGGCTGGAAGGTCGGCGACAAGGTGCCGCTCATGAGCCTGGTGCCGCAGCGGGACGGTACCAGCAACTGGGCCTTCGACGACGTAGGTGACTTCACCGACAGCGACATCGGCGGACAGGGCGACAAGGTCATCGTCAACTACGACTATTACAACGAGGCGCGGGTCAGCAACAAGGACACCGTGAATCACTTCAACGTCGCGGTTACCGATCCCGAGCGCGCCACCTCGGTGGCCGACGAGATTGACCGGCGCTTCGCCAACTCCTCCAACCAGACGCGCACCGAGTCGCTGCTGGAGCTGGCGCAGCAGGAGGAGCAGTCGATCGGTGACCTCAACTTCCTGATCCGCGCCGTCGTGGCGGCGGTGCTGGTGGCGCTGCTGTTCGCCACGACGACCATGATGATGCAGTCGATCCGCGAGCGCACCCCGGAACTGGCGGTGCTCAAGACGGTCGGCTTCACCAACCGCAGGGTGTTCTGCCTGGTGCTCGCGGAGGCCGTTGCAGTGTGTGTGGCCGCGGCGGCGTTCGGGCTGGCGCTGGCGGACGTGACGTTTCCGTTCGCCGCGCGCTTCGTGGTCGGACTCTCCATGCCGGTGATCGTCGTCGTCGCCGGTCTCACGCTCGGCGCGATCATTGCACTGGTCAGCGCGGCGGTGCCGGCGATGCTCGCCGCGCGGGTGCAGGTCGCCGCCGCACTGGCCGGGCGCTAGGGGCCGCCGCTTGCGACAGTTCCTGGGCATTCTGGCGGTAAATCTCGCGGGCGTGGGGCAGCGGCTCGGCGCGGTCCTGACCATCGTGGTCGGCGTGACCTGCGCGGTCGGCGTACTGGTTTCCATGCTCGCCATCGGCACCGGCGCGCGTCGCCAGGAGCTGGCCGACGCGCGCGACGATCGCGTGATCGTCACCCACAGCGGTGCGCGTTTTCAGGGCAGCATCCCCAAGGACGAGGCCACCACGCTGCGCGACATGCCCGGCATACGCAAGAACGCCAAGGGTGAGCCGATCGTGGTCTTCAACACCCTGGTGCCGTTCGAAGCCCGTCGGCGTGTGACCGACAAGCGGATCTTCTTTCCGCTGATCGGGGTCAGCGGGGACCTGCCGGCGCTGGTGCCTGAGTTCCGCCTGACCGAGGGGCGCATGTTTCGACGCGGGCTGCATGAGCTCATCGCCAGCAACACCTGTGTCCGCCAGTTCAGCGGCTTCGAGCTCGGCGCCGGACGGCCGGTGCACGGCGTCGACTGGCCGATCGTCGGCCTGTTCGATCAGGGGCAGGGGCAGCAGTGCGTGGTGTACACCGACGCCGACGTCCTCATGTCGACGTTCGGCAGCAACGCTTACACGCGCCTCGGCGCCATGCTGGAGTCGCCCGGCTCCTTCGAGCCGCTGCGCGCGGCGGTCCAGTCCAACCCCTCGCTGCACCTGGACGTGCAGCGCGAGCGCGACGCGGTCGAGCAGGACTTCAAGCCGCTGAATGCACTGCTGAACTTCATCAGCTACTTCGTCGGCAGCATCATGGCCATCGGGGCGACACTCGGGGCGGTGAACTCGCTCTACGCCATCGTCGATGCCCGGCGCCGCGAGCTGGCGACGCTGCGCGCCATCGGCTTTCGCGCCGCCCCGATCATCGCCTCCGTGCTGTGCGAGTCGATTCTGCTCGCGCTGCCCGGCGCGCTCCTGGGTGGCGCGCTGGCCTGGATACTATTCAATGGCCTGGCGGCGAGTCCCTTCGGCTTCAGCTTCAATCTTGCCGTGACGCCGGACCTCGCCGTGATCGGGGTGGTCTGGGCGCTCGCGATGGGCTTCGTCGGCGGACTTCTGCCCGCGCTGCGCGCCGGACGGGTCCCGGTCACGACGGCCCTGCGAGCAACCTGAACGATCGCCAGGCGCGCTCAGCGCGCTGCCGGCCCCACGATCATGCTTGGGTAGCGCGGCGCGGTGCTCACCGGTTCATTGATGGCGGCAATGTCCGGCACCGAGCTGCGCTCGCGGTCCGGATCCTGCAGGTCGTCGAACAGGTGACCGTTGGCGGCGGGTGCGGCGCCGAGCGCACAGCCCACGAGCCCCAGGATCAGGACGCAGCGCTTGCCGAGCCGCACGTACGGCAGGCCGTTCTCGAACCCGGCGCGCTGCGGTTCGGCGTTCCACTCGAAGCCCGACCGGTGCTTGCGGCACTTGGGGAGCCACGAGCCGGGTTTGTCCGAGTCGTCGCACTTGCGCGTCTCGTGGCGCGCCAGCTCGCCCACCCACTCGTCCGCGGCCACTTCCGCCTCGAGGTCCCAGTCGATGTGCGCCTGCTCGCGCGGAGCAAGCATCGCCGGCGCGGCGGACAGCGCGGCCGGCGCCGGCGGGCCGCTCGCAGCTGCAGCCGCGGGCGGCGCGTGCAGCGTACCCTGCGCCGGGTGCGGCGGCGTGCCCGGGAATGGGATGACGTACAGCAGCGACTCGTCGGCCGACTGTCCGGTCACGAGCCACAGCTGCCGGCCGTAGCACAGCAGCAGCACCGCCATCGCGTGCGCTGCGACGATCGCCGCGGCAACGGCACAACGCTGCTGACGGGGCGACATGCGACGGGATGCGGCTCGTTCTTGTTTCCCGACTCCCTACGACCGCTGCCGCCGCGCTCGGTTCCTCACCAGTTGAGGTCCGCGAGCAGTCCGGCGTAGACCTCGATGCCGTCCCAGAGGTTGCCGAGCCGCAGGTTCTCGTTCTGCGCGTGCTGGTTGTCGTCGTAATTGGCGATGCTCACACCCACCATCGGGGTGTGCAGCTGGTTGACGATGTCCGCCATTCCGGAGCTCGCTCCCACGATCGGCAGCTTGATAACCGGGTAGCCGACGGTGCGGCCGATGGTGGCGACCACCGCCTTGGACACCGGCAGGTCGAGCGCGGTCTGCGTGGCGATCGCGCCGCCTTCGTCCCAGACCACGCGCACGACTCTGGGATGCGCCAGGCGCGTGGCCCGGTCCGGGGTGTCGCGCACGATGAACCAGCCCTGCTGCGTGAGATACCCCTCGAGGAGCTCGCGCACGTGGGCGGGCGTCTCGCCCGGGGCGAGGCGCACGTCGAGGGACGCATGGCCCTCGGTGGCGATGGCATTGGCCGCGTTGGCGCCCTCGTCGCCGGCGTGGATGGCGCGCACGTTGAGCGTCGGCTGCAGATAGCCCTCCGCCAGGCGCGGCGGACCCACGTTGCGGCCCAGGCCGAGTGCCTGCTTGAGGTCCGCCTCGACCGGCGGCATGGCGGCAATGGCCGCCTGGTCGGCCGCGCTCGGCGGCGTCACGTCGTCGTAGAAGTGCGGGATGCGGATGTGGCCGTCGTCGTCGCGCAGGCTCATGACGAGGTCGGCGATCATGACCGACGGACTCGGCGCCCAGCTGCCGTAGTGCCCGTCATGCAGCGGCTTCATGGGGCCGTAGACGGTGAGGGTGAGGCTCGTGATGCCGCGGTTGCCGAAGTTGACCATCTGCTTGCCGCTCTGGTGCATGGGGCCGTCGCCCATGATCAGGACGTCGCACTTCAGCAGTGCCTGGTTGTCGGCCACGATCTTCGCGAAGTGCGGCGAGCCCTGTTCCTCCTCGCCCTCGTAGAGCAGCTTGATGTTGACCGAGGGCTTGCGCCCGAACGCCTTCAGCGCGTCGAAGGCGGACAGCAGCGCCTGGATGGAGCCCTTGTCGTCACCGGCGGAGCGGGCGTAGAGGCGCCAGTCTGGATCCAGCGGGCCCGGGGCCGCGCGCCAGTCGACCGGCACCGCCTCCGGCAGCGCGCTGCGCATCGAGGGCGTGAACGGGGAGATGATCCAGCCCTTCTGGCCTACGGGCTGGCCGTCGTAGTGAGCGTAGAACTCGACGGTGCGGCGGGCACCGGGGGTGCGCAGCTCGGCGAACACCGCCGGGGGCGTATCGGGCGCCGCCGCGAGGATCCGGGTGGTGAAGCCGCGTGCCTTGAGCTGCGCCTCAATGTAGGCGGCGTTCTTTTCCACGTCCGTGACCGTGGTCGCGACATTGGGCATCGACAACAGCGTCACGAAGTCACCGACGATCTGCTTCTCGTGCTGGACGCGGTAGGCACGCACCTGCTGGTTGAGCGGCGGCGCCGCCAGGACGGCGGCCGGCACCAGCGCCAGCAGGCTCACGAGGCAGTTCATCCGTCTCATTTCATTCTCCGCAGGCTTGCACCGGCACCGCGCGGTGGCCGGCGGCGCGCGGCGATGATCACAGCGTCGCGGCGCGCTGTCCACGTGGGGACGGCCGAGGCCGAGGGCGCTCGCGGGCTCAGCGCCCTGGCCTAGAATGGCAGCTCACTCGGCATTGGCGGGGAATGGCATATGGACGTCGGTTTCATCGGTCTCGGACAGATGGGCGCGGCCATGGCCGCCTGCCTGCTGCGCGGCGGGCACCGGGT
>Ga0134126_10010753_pt1 | contig 11526 bp, 7 predicted proteins | sample KB31752_FD_96881 | JGI IMG/M metagenome (GOLD analysis project Ga0134126, IMG submission 96881) | Terrestrial soil microbial communities with excess Nitrogen fertilizer from Kellogg Biological Station, Michigan, USA - KB3-175-2 | ecosystem: Environmental > Terrestrial > Soil > Unclassified ... | reverse complement strand
CTGATGCGGACTGTCCAGGCTGCAAACATCCGAGCACAACGTGTCCTTTGTCGAGCCCACGGCTTACCGCTGTTCCAGCCACGGACGAAGGCGCTGTGCCAAGGAACAGCGTACGGGCGACGCGACGAGCAGCGTTCAATTGACCGAAGCGCGGCTCGCGACTTTCAAGCGCCGTCGTTTCTGCCCGCTCTCCATCAATATCGCGCTCAATGACTGCATCCCAGCCGGCTGGCAGGTAATAGGTCAACTCATTTCGTGTGCTTCCGTCGTTCAATGGCAATGCACCCGGAAGGATCACTAAATCCTTGTTATCATCCTTCCACAAACGATAGATTACCTTCGCCATCAATTTTAGTACGCCGCGTGTACGCTGAAACCCGTCAATTGTGGTCCAATCCTCGTAGAGGCGAGTAAATACTTCCGGATGAATAGGATAGGCGTCTCTCAGTCGGTCGTAATACCCAGCTTCCTGCGTCTCAGATGGCATTCGTGCGCCTTCAGCAAGATAACACTCCGCGAAAGCACGGCACACAGCATCGCGCGCCTGAATATCGCGGACCGGTTCGAACAACCGGCGTCGCACGATCTCGAACGCTTCTTCCGTAGCCACCGGTTTCCATAGTGCTTGCACGCGCCCGAACGTTTTCTCAAGTGCCCTAAGCGACGCGACTCCCCGTTGGCTCCCGGCCTCAATCTCCGATTCCGGCAGCGACGCAATGATAACGGCAGACGGAACAAGCTTAGCCGCCTCGGTAAGAGCTTGAATGAACGAAAGATTGCTGTCGTACGTGCCACCGCTCAGCGTCTGCCCTTCTGGAAATTGGCGGATGTAGGATACTAATTCGTCAATCAGCACAACACATGGAGAATATGCTTCCAGTAATCGACGCAAAACATCTTTACCGGGTGAAGTCCCAGTGGCGTCCGCCTCGGCCACAAGCGCAAAGCCTTCTTCGCGCCCAAATTGCCAGGCAAGTTCTCCCCAAAGCGTGTTAATCATCTGATGGCCCTGCTTGCGTGGCTGCCCTGGCGCAAGGTTAGAACCGTCTATGACAGCAACGCCGCGAGCGTGTGGAACATCGTTCAAACCGGCCTGGTCCACAAGCCCCGAGACGCCGGCGAGATCCGCTAGCGGGACTTTGCGTTTCGCAAGGTGATAGACGGCAAGCATCGTATGCGTCTTGCCGCCGCCAAACGCCGTTTGGACCTGGATTACCGGGTCACCTCCACGGCCTGCCAGGCGCAGCGCCACCTGGATAATCAGCAGCTTCATGCCTTCGGTGATTACCGTTCGGTCATAAAACGCGACCGCGTCCTGATACTCGGGCGTCGCCTTTCCCGTGTGAACCGCAGTGATATCGGCCGCGAATTCCGACTGCTGGAAGGTTCCTTCCAGCACGTCGCGGTGTGGGACCGCAATCTCTCTCCAGGGCTTCATTACCATATCTCCAACTTAGTTCACTGTCCAGGCCAAATTGCCCATATTGTTCATTTCGACCACGAGAGGATGCGGGTCGATTGCCTTAACGAGTTGCTGTAGTCGTTGCTTAATCTTCGCAGGATCGATCGCACGAGGAAAGAGCTTGGAGTGCTTCGTTGGTTGTTCGAGGTGAAGTACAATACGCAATCGGCAACAACGCATGGCACTCACTGCCAGCCGTTTTTCATCGGCATCGTTTGCATTTACCCTTGCGGCCGCAAGCGCGGCCAGTGTATCCCGAGCCTTCAATGCAATTTCATCTGCCAATTCAATCGATTTCTGACGCGTATTCTGCCTATAATCCTTGATTTCAATGAGCCAACAGCACCCTTCTGGATCAATGGCTAAGATATCGATCGCTTTTGTTCCGGCAACTTTTCGATTATTACATTTGATACACCGTATGTCACCTTCACAAGGATCTTTGCATACTAATAATGCTCCGCTAATTTTATCGAATTGATTTCGATAAAAACTCCAGTCGTCGAATTTTGACACTTTCCAGTCATCTAAAAAACCAAAAGTTAACTTTTCCTCTGTGAGAGTGAGCATTATACTGCCCCTACTTCAAGATAGCGATCGGATTGGCTGAGTTCCTCCTGCAAGGCGTCAATATCCCCAATGTCATCAACCGTATCCCCTTGCATGACGGAAACACCACTTTCACCGAGATGCAATCCGAAGAATTGCGAGCTCAGCCCTCGGAATTCTGCTTCTTGTAGGAGAATATCTATCTCTCGGATCAGGAACAAGCTATGGCTTGCAATGAACACTTGGATGCCGCTCCGAGCAAGATATAAGATTGTGCGAGCAATTACTTTGATGATCTTTGGATTGAGGTTAGACTCCGGTTCGTCCCAGAAAAGATACCCTTTATCGACTAGCGATCCCGTAGCGATTAGACGCGCGATCATAGCGAGCTTCCGGAGTCCTTCGGCGACGAGATGCATTTCCATATTCACGCCAGCGACGCTGAGATAAAATCGACCAGCTTCATTGAGAATGACTTTTCCATCCATTGCTTCCTCAAGTGGCTCAAGGAAATCCCGGATTTGTTTTTCGCGCGGTCCTCGTGCTAAAGGCGCTCCAAGTAGTACGCAAGTGTCGCGCCATGTTTCCTCGAACTGTAGATGCGTTGTCTCATAAAGCGATACAAATCCAGGATATATCGTAAGTAACTCGCGAGTTGGTAAATATACCGGTACTTTATCAACCCAGCTGGAAGGAAGCAATTCGACCATTACTTCGGATTTGCTGGAAGTATTGAACGAAAATGCAATATCGTATTTGCTTTGCCAAAACTGGCATCGGACCTCACAACGCGTCCTTCCAGGACGATCTCGGCGCGCCAATCGTCCAAGCTCATCGGGCTTAAAAACGGAAGTCAACTTCCTAGCCATATCGCTCTGTAGATACGTTTTGGTCGGACTCGCTTGCCCCGCCTCTCTGTTTCCTCGGCTACTCACATTAATAGTAGAGTAGGCCAGCTTCAGGATATGAGTCTTCCCAGTGCCATTTGCTCCCACGATGACATTGAGGTTTTCCCCAAAAGTAAAGTCAGCATCGGCGAAGACTGTAAAGTTTTCGAGGTGAAGTAATTTCAACATAATTAATCTCCGGCTAAATGCAGTAGGACAGAAGCGTCGTGGCGTAAAACCGCAACCTGTCTCCAAAGCATCACCGTCTCTTCTAAATCTGAAACACGCCCGTCATACTTGCTATTTCTTTGGCTTGTTCTTTTCTTCTACAACGTCACCAAACAAGTCCTTTTGTCGCGGTATTCCGAACAGGTCAGTTTCGCCCGCTACGGCATATGCCGGCGGATCAATTTGATTGCGTGCCGAGGTCGCGAGTCTTTCAGCATCGAACCCGATTGTCTGCTGTGGATCAGGGCGAGCGCCTTCTATTCTGGCTGCAGCCGCCTCAATACCGCTCCAGCTCGTCACGATTTCGTTGTAGGCACGGGCGTCTTCTGCCCATCCGGCGCGTTCGCATAGCGTATACAATCGGTAGGCAAGTTGCCGAATCGCCTCTATCCTAGATTTCACAGCCGCCAGGAGCGCGCCAGTAGCCGATTCACCTTGGGTCTTGAAGACGCGGATCAATTGGTGAAGCCCTTCCCACACTGGCTGGCGAGCATCGGTCGCGGGGTTCCAATCGGCCGGGTAGTCAGACCATCGCAGCAGCCGCACTGCACCGCCCCCAGATTCGATTACACCAGCCTGTCTTACGCCTTCGACGCTCGTTCCCTTGGCTCGTGCGAGTACGTCGGCCTCGCCAAATCGACCATCCTTCCAGCCGTTTTGCTCAAACCAATGCAAACAGAACTGCGTGTCCGCATCGAAATCATCTTCAGCCAGAAATCGATTGATTAGCTGCAAGGCCGTACGTACGCTCATCGGTGTGCCATCAGCCTCCAGCACGGCTGCATATTTCGAAAACACGGCCATACCGGGGCCAATGATCGCTTGCGATAAGTCAACCGGCGCAACCGGCGAACGGTCATCTCCGGCTCCTTTAGTCATTTCGTCGAGGGCTTCGGGAAGGACACGATTCAGTTCACGGAGAAATATGCGACGCGACGTTGTCGGCGCGTCAGCCGCGCGGGGACGACATACGAGAACGATACTCGACGCGAGGGAATTTGTGCCAATTCCTATTGAGCGAGAATCGCGCTCCGTATTCATGGGCCAAGTACCGGTCACAGCTAATCCAGAAAGACTGATTGCTTCCAGAAAGGTTACCCATCCCGTTGAAGAAGTGTCCCCGCCAGTCGAAGTCTCAGATTGCTTAAAGGCATAATAAATCGACAATGGCATTGAAGGATAGGTGCATTTGACCAGTTGCGTCATTACCTGGGTCATGCCGTCGAGGAAGAACTTTTCAGCATTCTCCTTGCCCCCATGACGATACGGCGTAACAATCAACTCCTGATCTTTGGGAACGGCTATTGTGGACAGTAAGCCCGGAAATATAGGGCGCAAAGGACTACGAAGCCAAACATAGAAGAAGTCAGAAAGGTCCGCATATCCGATATTGTCATAGTAAGGTGGGTCGGTTGAAATAATCCGAGGGGCATCTAGAAGTAAGCTCTGCGCACTTTGTTGTAACGCACGTCCTGGTACGCCATTAATTTGACGTTCCAGGCTACGACAGATGCCAGCTATCGTTACGGAGATGTCACCAGCGGCTTCAGCAAAAGTGTTGACCTCGGCATAGTCCCATACCATCGGCAGCGCCTGCCGCGCAAATGTCGTCTTCGCTTGATCCCGTGTGGGGCTCCAAACAACCAGAGAGCTATTGTAATCACTCGTCTTGCTAACCGCAAGTGCAAGATAGACGCTCACGGCTTCTGCATAGGCGTTAGCTTCCTTGCCTCCAGATTCAAGCCCCGCTCTATCATCTGTCATACCAGCCAATGTGGCGTCCGTTTTGGCGCGGTCCCTCACCTCCGCGACAAGTTCGCTAAGTGTCGTCAATGTTACGAGTTGTCGAGAAGTAAAATAATCGCCGAATGTCTTGAATCCATAGATCCTACCTTGAGCATTCGATGCAAAAGTTCCCCGGCACGGCGTCTCGGGCTTCCACGCTGGTCGGGCTAACGTTGCGGCAATTTCATCCGCTTCAGTAGGCGGAAGGTATATCCTGCCACGCTCCCCTGCAGCAACCACGGCCATTAACTTCTGGCTAATACGGCCTGCGTTTGCTTCGTCGTCGATGTAAGTATATGAGATCGTCGTATTCGACAATACGCATAGGAACGATCCGCGTGATGCCTTCGTTCCCCCCACGATTTCGTGGGGGGGTATGCCTACTTTCACTACAAATCGATAGCTATCGCCGTTGATAATTGGCTCGACATAGGCTTCCCTACCAGCCCTGCTAGAGAGAACGAACGTAGACGCCAGCGGAACTTCGACGTGACGGAACGCCGGATTCGGGCTCTTCACCGTGCGCGCCCAGAGCCAGGCAATGACGGTAAGTTTCTTGCCGACGAGCGACTTGAGATCTGGCCGATCAACCGCCATCTCCTCGGTTACCTCGACGGGAGGATAGAGATGGCCGATCCGCTTTTGTGCTTCGTCGCGCATCCACTTGCCGTAGTACCGAACGTCGTCCGCAAGGCCCTGTGCTCCTTTCCATGTGCTGATGTCCTTGCGCGCCTGAGCTTCCGGATTAACAGGCGGTATGCCGGCAAATTTCGGCGGGATCTCGATCATTGCTTTATTGATGAGAACAGCCACCGGGTTGAGATCGGATGCAAAGGCTTCAAGTCCAAGACGTTGCGCTTCAAGGGGAATAGCACCACCACCGGCGAATGGATCGTGAAGACCAGGCAGTTTGTCGGGATCGAACAGCTCGGCCGCTTGCGGATGGTCTCGGTTCAACTCGCATGTTTCTCGCCACGACTTTTGAATCTCGGCCCTCGCTTTTTCGAGAACCTTTTCGTTCGTGGTATTCTCCCACAAAACAAGCTCTTCCAGAATGCCGAAGAGACGCTTCCGGCTCGCAGCCCAACTCGCCTTCAAATGACTCGGCGGAATCTCGCCAGGACTTTCCATCTCCCATTTCCAAGACGGATCGTTGACAAGCTGACCAAAAATCACAGCCCGCGCAGCCGCAAGCGGTCGGCGTGCCCACCACAAATGAAGCGTGCTGGGATGCCCATGGCGAATGGATTTTTCTCGCGCTGCGGCAGCGTTAATAGCGTCGAGCGGTAGGGCGACTTCGATGAGCTTTTTCGGTGATTTGACTGGGAAAGTGTTGGTCATTGAGTCTCGGCATTCTGCAGCAGGTCGCGCAGGAAATAATTAACGGAAGAGACGCCCCAACCGGGTTCACGATCGAACGGATTGCGGACGTAGTATGGGCCATCCACGGAATCGTCTCCATTCACGAGAACGATCGCCAGTACGAACTTTTCGCCCTGATTGAACGCGTACAGGATTTCATTGCGCGTGATACTGACCGTATCGGCTCCACGAATGCGCCCCTTTACCTCGATGTGACGTGGTTCCGGTATTTTGCCGCCAGTCATAGGCGGATACGATGTAATGTCCCAACCGCACTTCTCCGCCGACACGTCCACAACGCGACACCCGCGAGCTTCTTCGGCTACGCGAACGGCTGCCATCGCGATCAGTTCGATACGCTGTCGCGCAACGGCGTCCGGGTCCGGTTGAACGGATGCACCGATGGCCGAGCCACGGAGATGGCTGAGCAAACCCGCAGGAACGACAAGAGCGCCACCTAGAACCACCGGCGTACCGTTGACAACGTGACGCATCGTCTGCAATTCCTTACGGCGGTTTTCCAGTCGGCCTTCGAGATCGGTGACGGTACGACGGGCATTGTCCAGGTTCAACCGGACGTCTTTACCGGCATCCTGGTCTTCCTTTAGCCGCAGCCAGCGGTCGGTCCAGAACTTGATCTCGCTACTCAATCGTTCGTGAACAGCTGCAAGAGTCTTGTCCACGTGCGCAATCCTGCGTTCGGCGACTTCCCGATAATGTTCGGGAACCAACGTCTGCGCGGCCAGACTCACCGCACGCTGTTCTAATCCCGATGTAACCCAGGGCTCGGAAAGAAGCGATTCGAGCAGGGGCCTATCCACTGCCGCAAGCGGCTCCAAATCTAGATGCGGTGCCCACCCGGCGAAGGATGCATCACCATCGGCTCCCACGCGAACGAATTGAAGCCGTTTCGAGATTGCGATTCCGTTTCCATCCTTCACCTCATGCATTAGAAGGAACATGAGCCACGGCCCAAATTGCGCTTCAGAAGGGTCGACTAAAACCGTCCCTTGTCGGAGCAGATTGGCGTTCTGCTCAAGTAAAACGTCCGTCATGCTTAACATCAACGGATGCCCCGGATGCATCAGCACAGCACGCGTGATGCCTGGTTTATCGAGTGGCTGCACGGCATCGCGGGTAAAGCAAATACGCTCATAGCGTCGTAAGACCGGTTCGGGCTCGCGGCGATTACGTCCGGTCAAACGCCTGTCCCGCTCTCGAACGACCACGGGAACATGGCTGACTTCCATTCGACCGGCTTCACGCGGGTGAACCGTGCCACCCAACGCTTCGAGCGCTTTCAAGAAGAACGAGCGAACGAAATAAGGTTGAAGCCGCCTTGCCTCAGCGCGTTCCATCTCCTCCTTCACGGTAAACAGGCGATCAGCCGTCATAGTCTCCTCGGCAAGCGCATTGCGTTCCAAAAGGGACTTGACGTGCGCAAAATCGAGGGCTGCTTCCACCTGGGTCGTCAGTTGTGCGCGTACCTCTGGCAGATCGCCATATCGAATAGCCTTTACAAGGAGCTCTTTGAGACTTGTCTCTTCAAACACTTCGCCAAGGATATCAAAAACCCGGCCTTTAAGCGCCTCGCTCTCGATCTCCAGTTTTTTCAGCAGCTGATGATAGACGTAACCTTCACGCGTTTCCTTGGCGACGAGGTTCCAAAGATGACACACTTCTTGCTGGCCAATGCGGTGTATGCGCCCGAATCGCTGCTCCAAGCGGTTTGGGTTCCAAGGCAGATCGTAGTTGACCATCAGGTTGGCGTTTTGCAAATTGACGCCTTCGCCGGCCGCATCAGTTGCTACGAGCACCCGCACATCTGGGTCGGACCGGAAAAGCGCCTGCAAGCGACGGCGTTCGTCACGATGTGTACCGCCGTGAATCGTTATGATCGCCTCGCGACTTCCGAGAACGCCAGCGATTTTCTCATGAAGATAGTTCAGCGTGTCGCGGTGCTCCGAAAAAATGATCAACTTACGCTGACGCCCGGTGGCGTCACGCATCTCGGGATCATTTTGTAATATCTTGGAGAGTTCATCCCACTTCCGATCCAATTCAGACACGACCACTGCTTTGGCCTGGACCTCAAGCGCTTGCAGAATGCGGATCTCAGCATCCAATTCAGTCATCGTTCGCGCTGCCGAAGCATCGTCAACAAGACTCTCTTCCAGATTTTCCTGTTCTTCCGCATTCAGATCGTCATCATCTTCAGGCAAGTTGGCAAGCGTTTCCACAAAGGCCACGCGCGTACCAACACTTGAACGTTCATCACGCAAGCGCTTTTCGAGACGCTCCTTACGGCGTTTGAGCGACTGATAGATGGCTTCAGGACTGGATGCGAGGCGGCGCTGCAGCGCGGTCAGCGCAAAACCGATCGATCCACGACGCGAGCCTTCAAGCTCATCCACTTTGCCCATTTCCGTTTTTACATATTCTGTTACGTTGTCATACAGATTGCGTTCTAGCACAGACAGGTTATAGTTGACTGTGTACGCACGACGCTCAGGAAACAGGGGAGTACCATCAAACTTGACCAACTCTTCCTTGACCATGCGACGCATCAAGTCGGACGCGTCCACCTTATGGACGCCGTCGCGAAACTTTCCATAGAAGCGATCGGAGTCAAGCAGGGAAAGAAAAAGCTGATAGTCGGCTTCCTTGCCGTTATGCGGCGTGGCAGTCATAAGCAACAGATGGCGCGTGTGTTTGCCAAGCCGCTCCGCGAACCGAAATCTGGCCGTGGTTTCCAGTTTCGAACCGAAGTAATGAGCTGCCAGCTTATGGGCTTCGTCGAACACGGCGAGGTCCCACCCCGGCGCGCACAGCTTCTCCTGGAGTTCCTCATTCCGCGACAACTGATCAAGACGAATAATCAATTGCGGATGATCGTCAAACGAATTACCGCTCGGAGAAGCCTGATCGAGGGGCGGTGAGTAGATGCGGAAATCGAGCCCGAATTTCTCGTGCAGTTCATCCCGCCACTGTTCGACAAGGCTGCCAGGTGCGACAATGACGATACGTCGAGCATCCGCCCGCATAATCAGTTCGCGGATGTATAACCCCGCCATAATCGTTTTGCCGGCTCCGGGGTCGTCTGCGAGCACGTAACGTAATGGTTGCCGGGGAAGCATCGACTCGTAGACGGCTGTGATTTGATGCGGAAGAGGATCAACGTTCGACGAATGGACAGCCATCATAGGATCGAACAGAAATGCCAGGTCGATGCGCTTGGCTTCGCAAGTCAATTGGAACTTGGCTCCGTCGCCATCAAACGAGAATGGACTTTGCGTTAAGGCAATGCTGATGGTCGCCTCATCAACAGCGCCCAACAGTCTCTCCTTGATATTGCCGTCGGGTGTCCGGTAGATCAGTTGAACGACGTCTTCGCCGAGGGGAACGGCGGCAACGACAGTCACAATCTGAGTATGCTCAACGCCGACGAGCGTTTGTCCGGCCACTAATTCACTAAGCTTCATAACGGTCTCATGAGGTAGGTTGACGACTACTTAATCGAGCGGCGACACAGCGCCATCCTGCTTGTCAGTATAGCCGAACATGCTGCAAACAACTTCAATTCCAGACAAACAGAGGAGTTCTCTGTTGCGCGAATCTCGTGACACGATAATTCCGTCGTCCTACAATCAGGCATACGGTACGACACATACCCACCGGATCGACAGTCACATCCCCGCCGGCGCGGCGAGCGGGAACGGAGTGCCATTCTCTTTGGACGACATGGCTCCCGTAGCTATACGTTTGGTGAACCCCTTCAAAAAGTGCTTGCTGGATCAGGCCAGAGTTCAGAAAAATAATATTCTTAAAGAGCATTTTAAATGCTCATCCGCTACAGAAATCGGCTATGATGTCTCCCACATCTCACGACTGAGGGAAAACCATGGCCTACAGACTGCCCCTGCTCCGTGTCCAGCTTGTGCGAGAGGGATCACTCACCGCAGAAACCAAGAACATCACCGATCCCAAGGACGCCGTCGAAATCTTCAACACGCTCTATCCCGACCTCGACCGCGAGTGCCTCGTCGTCCTCCTGCTGGACATGAAGAACAACGTCCGGGGCGTCAACACCGTCAGCATCGGAGACCTCAGTTCAGCAATCACACACCCACGTGAAATCTTCAAGCCTGCCATCCTGGCGAACGCCGCCTCCATCTTCATGCTCCACAACCATCCCTCAGGCGATCCGACGCCCAGTGCCGACGACATGGATGTGAGCTGCCGCATCAATGACGCGGGAGAGCTGCTGGGGATCGAGCTGCTGGATCATGTGGTGGTCGGTGCTGAGGGCGGCTATGTCAGCCTGAAGGAACGTGGCCTCTTCTAACGATCCCCTGCCCTATCGCGCTTGTCCTGCAGTTGCTTCATCGCCAGTAGCACCGTCCGCATCTCTTCCAGTGTGAACGTGTTGCGTGTTCCCTCATGCGCCGCCGTCACGATCTCCTCGAACATGGAAGGGCTTGAGCCTGCCGTCGTCGTGTAACGCTCCCGCTTTTCCATAACCATACCTCCTCGTCAGAATAGCCGCAGTTTACCACAACACATACACATTGGTAATAGCAATATTATTACCCATAACTATATGTCATAATATAAGTATCAACCGGCCATGACACAGACCATACAGACAATCGGCATAGCGGACATCCAGCCTGACGCCAGGAACGCAAACAGGGGCACAGAGCGCGGAGCGGCCATGCTGGAGCAGTCGCTGCGCAGCTACGGCGCAGGACGCTCCATCCTGCTCGACAAGCACAACCGTGTCATCGCAGGCAACAAGACGCTCGAACAGGCGGCGGGCATTGGTCTGGATGCCGTTGAAGTCGTGGACAGCGACGGCACGAAGCTCGTCGCCGTCAGGCGCACGGACATCGACCTCGACACGCTCCAGGGACGAGAACTCGCCATCGCCGACAACAGAACCGCAGAAGTCGGCCTCGAATGGGACGCTGATGCGCTCCGGGAGCTTGAACAGGAAGGCGTCAGCCTGGAAGCCTTCTGGAACGAGAAGGAGCTGGATGCTCTGCTGGCGGACGTGCCATCCTCCGACGAATGGGGAGACGCCATCGGCGCTCTGCCCGAAGGAGACAAGCCGCCCTTCCAGCAGATGACCTTCACGCTCTCTGACCAACAAGCCGAGGACATCAAGCGCGCTCTGGAACTGGCGAAGGCGCAGGGACCGTTCGGGAACACCGGTAACGAAAACGGCAATGGAAACGCATTGCACCGGATCTG
>Ga0134126_10010752_pt1 | contig 11526 bp, 10 predicted proteins | sample KB31752_FD_96881 | JGI IMG/M metagenome (GOLD analysis project Ga0134126, IMG submission 96881) | Terrestrial soil microbial communities with excess Nitrogen fertilizer from Kellogg Biological Station, Michigan, USA - KB3-175-2 | ecosystem: Environmental > Terrestrial > Soil > Unclassified ... | reverse complement strand
CCATGTCATCATTTGCAAACTGGGCCTGCGACAGCAAATCGAGAATGTCCGGGTCGCGCGGGTACGTAGCTTGAAGCTTTTTTGCGAGTATCAGCGATTTCTGCTTTTCTCCCGAGCGGAGATAGTGAGCTGCGAGGCGGGCGTTGGACTGAAGCGCATCCGGATTCTCCGCCTGGGATCGTTCCAGCCATGAAGTCGCTTCCTTATTCTGCCCTTGGCTGGAAGCAAGCGCGGACAGCGCAGTCATTGCTTCAATATTCTTTTTGTCCTTTTCCAGAATCACTTCAAAGCGTTTCTTGGCGGCATCGGGTTTCTTTTCCTGCAAATCGAGCTGTGCAAGATTTACCACAGCCGGAAAATAGGTAGGCTGGAGAGAGAGCGCCTTCTCAAAGCTTGTGCGTGCATTAGACGCATCATTTTTGTTGAGGTAAATACCCCCTATCAGATTTTGAATAACGGGATTATCCGGATGCTCTTTCTCGAGAGACTTCGCTGTGGTGAGTGCCTTGCCGAATTCCTTGAGGCGAAGATGAGTCATGACCAGCAGGATACCCGCCTGAGTTGATTTGGGGTCCAGCTTTGTTGCTCTTTCCAGTTCAGCTACGGCACGGGCGCTCTCGCCTTGCCCGAGCTTACTCATACTTAGGGCGGTGTGCAGCATCGCACTTTCCGGGGCAATACTGCTGGCCTTTTCAAAATATTCCGTTGCTTTGGCAAAATCCTTGGCTTGCATATAGGACTCGCCTGCGAGGGCGAATAGTTGAGGATCCTGCCGCACCTCTTTAAGGGCAGGATTGAGAACGGCGATTGCACGCTGTGGTTCACGGTTTTTCAAAAGAATTGAAGCAAACAGTTTACGCGCATAGAGATTTCCAGGATCTTTATCTATAAAAAGTTTCAGATGTTGCTCTGCTTGTGGTAATGATCCCAAGGCAAACTGCACAGCTCCCGCAAGTAATACGCTAGGCATGTGGTCGGGTGCTTTACTAAGTATCTTCTGTAAGGATTCCAGGGCGGCAGCGTGTTTTCCCTGAGTAAAATCAAGCAACGCCTGGGTATAAAAAACGAGCAGATTACCGGGCGCCACTTTGCGTGCCGCTTCGATATCCGCTTGGGCGGCTTCGAATTTTCCCGTGATAATTTCTATAGAGGCTTTATTGATATAAGCGGAGGAGCTATTCGGCTTCAACTTCACAACTTGGTCATACGCAGCAAGGGCCAAGTCAGTTTTTCCCTGTGCGCGTAATAAGTCACCTTTGAAAAGCCAGACATCGGCATGATCTGGATTTCGGGCCGCTGCTTGTTCTGCGAAGCGCATTGCAGCCTCAAGATCTCTTTCATAAAGCGAGTATTTTGCCAATCCAATTAACGCATCAGGAAAATCCGGTTTTTCCTTGAGGGCTTGCTCGAACAGGTCCTTGGCTTCCTTGGCCTTGCCTAATGCCAGGAAAGCACTTCCCCGTAACGTTGAAATTTCGGCAGAATTCTTATCTGCAGAAAGTTGTTTCGTTTCATCCAGAACCCGCTGAAACTGACCCAGCTGCAACAGGGTTTGCCCTAAATCTGGTAATACCCTGGCGGAACTCATTCCAAGGCTCATGGCTTTGCGAAGTTCTTTCTCTGCTGATTGCAGATCACCGGTTTTGTTATAAATCCTGCCGAGGAGATAACGGGCTTCAGGGTCCTCAGGATTTTTCTGTACAGCGTTTTTAAGCTGGATAATGGCAGCTTTGTCATCTCCCTTTTGTTGATATTGCGAAGCCTCCAAAATCAGGGTTTGAGTATCTTTGGCTTTGTCACAGCCGGTCACGCTTCCCCCAATCAATGCAATGGATATTACAAGCGTCGACAAGTTTCTGGTTGTAATAGCGCTGCTTAGGTTACACATATGACTTTCCTTATTTCCATTAACGGTTGTATTTGCATTGGGGGCTAATCTTTGCGGCAAACTCGATTCCTGCCGCCGGAGAGAAACTAACAGAATCTCTGTGTCGAAAAGATCCCACACCAGTCAGGCGTCAGTTTGGAGTCGTCTATATTAACCACTCACAGATGCCATCAAAAAACCATTTCCAGCATAGAGATGTAATGCGGCTCGAATTTTGACGTTTATGCATATTGAAACAGTGGAGGTTGAATAATTCTGACTATATTTGTAATTCATAAATTTATCAATATGTTGTATCGAAAATAGAGTGTTTATGGATCTTTGTGTTCGCCTCACTCTCATATTTCTTCCTAATAAACTATGGCCTCCCTGCTTCGCGCCATCCGGAAATATTTCGTGAGTTTGCCGGCCACTCCTATCATCATTCCCTTGTATGATATGCTGGCGCAAGCCGTATGGGAATCGGTCTTTAGTACAGGTTTTTTATGAGAATCAGGGCCTATAATTCTGAATGAGATAGCGATTATTTTTTGCTGGCGTGAATTATAGACAGAGTGGAGATAACTTTATGAGTGCAGTGGCAGTGGTTGGGTTGGGTTATGTAGGATTACCTTTGGCAGTTGAATTCGGCAGGCAACGGCGGACTATAGGTTACGATCTTTCCGGCAGCAAAGTCGAGAGCTATAAACGATATGTAGATCCGACCGGCGAGGTTTCGGTCGATGATCTCCGTGCGTCAAGTCACCTCATCGTTACTACCGACGCGGCTGAATTGTCGCAAGCTGACTATATAGTGGTAGCAGTTCCAACGCCAGTGGATCTTGCCCACCAGCCCGATTTCGCATCGCTCGTCGGCGCCAGTGAAACTGTTGGAAAGCATATGAAACGAGGAACTGTTGTCATATACGAATCCACCGTTTATCCGGGCGCAACAGAGGAAATCTGTATTCCGGTTCTGGAAAAATATTCGGGTATGAAATGGAAGGAAGATTTTAGCGTCGGCTTTTCTCCTGAGCGAATCAATCCCGGGGATAAGCAACACACGCTCACCACTATTCTGAAGGTAGTGGCAGGAGACAACGAGGACACATTGGAGAAAATTGCTAAGCTTTATGAAAGCATCATCTCTGCCGGCGTATACCGTGCATCTAGTATAAAGGTCGCAGAAGCGGCGAAGGTGATCGAGAATACGCAGCGTGACCTGAATATCGCATTGATGAATGAGTTAGCCATCATTTTCGATAGACTGGGAATTGATACACTGGAAGTTCTGCAGGCCGCTGGTACCAAGTGGAATTTTCTTCCCTTTCGCCCTGGCTTGGTGGGCGGCCACTGTATTGGCGTAGATCCATATTATCTTACCCACAAGGCGGAGATGATCGGTTACATACCCCAGGTCATTCTGGCCGGCCGCCGTATCAATGACAGCATGGCAAAATTCATCGCAGAGCAAACGATAAAGCAAATCATCAAGGCTGACATTAATGTCAGGGGTGCCCGAATAAATGTGCTGGGATTGTCTTTCAAGGAAAATTGCCCTGATCTGAGAAACTCCAAAGTTGCCGATCTGATAAGTGAACTTCAATCCTATGGAATTGAGATTCACGTCCATGATCCTGTAGCGGATGCTGAAGAAGCTCGTCATGAATATGGGTTGAACTTAGAATCCTGGGAAAAGCTTCCATGTGCTGATGCGATAATCGTGGCGGTTTCACATCGGGAATTTTTAGACCGACCTTTGTCCGATTTCCAAAAAAAAATCAGCGACAAAGGATGTTTTATTGACGTTAAATCCCAGTTTGACCAAGCGGCACTCCAAAAGGCCGGTATCAATGTCTGGCGCCTTTAAGGAAGAAGGTTAACCGGCTATGACAAGATATCAGAATGCTCTCGAGCATCTGAAGAATCATCAATACCGCTGGCTGGTGACGGGTGTTGCCGGCTTTATCGGTTCCAATCTGTTGGAAGTCTTGCTTACGTTGAACCAGAAGGTGATTGGATTAGATAATTTTTCTACGGGTTACCAGCATAATCTTGACGAGGTAAAGGAGCGAGTTGGGGGCGACGCCTGGGGTAATTTCAGTTTCATTGAAGGCGATATCCGACAGCTGGAAGTTTGCCAGAATGCGTGCAGAAACTCGGATTATGTATTACATGAAGCAGCCCTTGGATCGGTGCCGCGGTCTATTCAGGATCCCATTCGCACAAATGAAAGCAATATTTCAGGTTTTCTGAATTTGCTGGTAGCATCCCGGGACGCTTGTGTGAAGCGGTTTGTTTATGCAGCGTCCAGTTCTACTTATGGTGACCATCCGGATTTACCCAAGGTGGAATCGGTGATTGGCCGCCCACTCTCCCCCTATGCTGTCACCAAGTATGTTAACGAGCTTTATGCGGATGTGTTTGCCCGTTGCTATGGCACCGAATCTATAGGACTACGCTATTTTAATGTGTTTGGTCCCAGGCAGGATCCAAATGGTGCCTATGCGGCAGTGATTCCCCAGTGGATCGCCGCACTTATCAGGAATCAGACTCTGCATATTAATGGAGATGGCGAAACCAGCCGGGATTTCTGCTTCATTGAGAACGTTGTTCAAGCCAATCTTCTTGCAGCACTGGCTGAAAATCCTGAAGCGCTGAATCAGATCTACAACGTGGCTATAAATGAACGCACAAGTCTGAATCAACTTTACAAAATGATGCGCATGCTGCTTGTTGAAAAGTTTCCTCATCTGGAAAACCATAGTCCTGAGTACATGGATTTCAGGAAAGGGGATGTACGTCATTCCCAAGCAGACATCACTAAAGCTCGAAAAATGCTAGGGTTTGAGCCGACGCATCGAATTGACGAAGGGCTTAAGCAAGTGCTGGACTGGTATATAACCCATCTTGCGTCCGACCATGAGAAGAACAGGAATCAACCTTAATACGCATTACAAACGATAAGCAGAAGTTTTCCCAAAGTTAATCCCTCAGTATATTAATCTTCCCATTTTCCTGCTTCCATCAACTTATTCTTGAGGCCGGGCAGAGGAAAGCCAAGTTCATAAGCTTTTTTCGCATAAATTTTCGCTTGCTCATAATCTTTCTTTTGTACATAGAGTAAGCCGAGATTGTAGTTGATATTGGGGTTTTCTGGCTCCAGATTAACTGCCACTTCAAGTTGTTCGGTAGCTTTATCAGTTTGCCCTGCCTTTAGCAAATAATTTCCGTATAACATGCGGGCGATACCATCGCTTGGCTTGAACCGGATAGCGCGATCGAAATAGCATTCGATAGAATATCGCGCGCCTGCTGGTTTCAAGGTTTTATCTCTCATAGAAAGTTTAGCCATTGCTGCAAGTGCTCTATGATGGTTCGGAAAAGCTCTGAGCGTATAGTCCAGATCCCCTCCAAGAGTTCCAGAACTCCCGTGAACTAAATTTTCAACATTTGGTGTAAAATGATGAGTTTCGACCACAGGTAGCGTATGCTGCTTGTTTGCAGAAGTAGTGTAATCGAAGGGACCATATCCACCCGCTTGACTCAGTTCTCCGCAATGGGGGGCCGAGTACAAATTCGTTGATACCGTTAGTACTGCAAATACGGCAATATTAGCGATAATTTTCATAAGCCTCCTATAGCGCGAAAACGATCCATCCGGGAATTGGCCTCGATCATCCCGATTCCTGGGCAACTTGGTCAAGTAAATTGGCCAACTCTTTGGTCCTTGATTTCCGGGAAGTCGCCGATACCTCCTCCATTAATGCAATCGGTGCTTCACCGTTTTTGACTAATTCCAGGAAATTAAGCAAACCGTTAACAATGTCTGGGATGGAGTCTAAAGGAGCTATTGTGTTAATTCCTACTTTTAATAACGTAGCAGCGGTATCACCGGTGAGATCTGTCAACGCCAGTATAGGTCGATACGTACGCAAATATTCGTAGAGTTTTGCTGGAATCTGGTAATTGCAATTGGATGCTTGAAGAAGTAATAGCCCGTCCGCTGTGAGCATCTCTGACAAAGCCTCCTGATAAGGTATGGGTGGGGCGAGCGAAACAATTTCACCAAGTCCATACTGATCTATCAAACGTTGGAGGTATTCGTCGTGAGCCGTCGCTCGCAGAATTATGTTAAGGCTTTTTTTGGAAATTTTTCTCTGTTGGATCAAGACTGACAAAGCGGCAAAGAATTGTGTGGGATCACGTTCCGAAGGATAAATAATTCCGCTATGTACCAGAACAAACGGCTTATTCAATGTCCATTTTCTGGAAATGCCAAGCTCCGCTGTCACGAAATTTTCTTCATCGTATCCATTTTCGATGAGGCAAAGCCGTGCAGATTGTACTTTAGGAAATTTGGCTCTATAGGCGCTTACTGCTCCTGGAGTGGTAGAGACCGCCCGAGTACAACAGGTGATGGTTTTTTTTTCAATCCATTGATATATTCTGCGGGTAAGGGGATTGGGCGGATAATTCACATCGGTCATGGGATCACGAAGATCGGCTACCCATGGAATTCCGGTCAGGCGGCACAAGCTGAGTCCGATTAGATGAGCTGTTGCGATTGGATAGGTTGACCAGATAACATCAGGTCGATATTTCTTGATGAGGGATAACCCCATGGGAATAGCGCCGAGCCACCAAGAAACCCAACGGTCGGGAAGCGCTAATATATTTGGATAGTGTCCCAGAACTGACAGATGCCGGGAAGTATCCAGTGCAAAAGCCCGATGCACGGACGCTAGATCTGCGATTTCCCCAACGAGATCATTGCTGGTGCTTGAGTAGGCTCGAGGATGAGCAGTTAGCAGTATGGGTTCCCAGCCATATTCTGGCAAATATTTGGAGAATTTCAGCGTTCTCTGGATCCCGCTACTTCCGCGCAAAGGTGGAAAGTGGAACGCGATCATCAAAACGCGCTTTACCATGACCGAACCCATTTACTTGTCCAAACGGCTACTTGTTCACGCCATCTGCGCTGTGAAAAGGTATGGTTGGCTTCAGGTAAATTCTGGTGTGATACCCGTGGGGATTCTAAAAGCCGCTGCCATCTTGGAGATACGTTAACCAGATCAGAGAACTCTTTGGCTGTGAAGTCGTTGCCGCTCAAAATCAAAAGTATCTTTCCTTTGAAGTGACTGAGTCCTTCCAGCATTCGCTCCGGTAAATTAGCAGGCTGGAACAATTTATCGCAGGCTATATTTTTATCCTTCGCCCTGGCGGGAATCGATTTTTTTCTTGATAAAACTTGAGTGAGAGTCCTTGCGAGAGATTGGGTTGCATTGGCGTAATTAAATTCACCACGTCGCACCTTACTCCAGAATTCCGGCTCTAAAATGCGCTTAATGTAATAATGTTTCAGATAAACTTTGGCGACGCTCTGATCCGTTCTTACCCAGGGATTCAATAGTACCAGACCCGTTACGCGTTCATCTTGGTGGGCGTAGAAAAGTGCGGCCGATGCGGCATCGCATAGTCCCCAGATCACCAGTTCATTAAGCGTGGGCACCTCCTTAAAAAACTTGTCTACGGCACTGCGCAGATCGTCTCTTAAGTTTTCAAAAGTTCTCGGATCACCTTCGCTATCACCCATTCCCCGGTAATCGAAACGCAAAACGGCTACGCCGTCAGCCGCGAGATGCCGACCGAGCAAAGTGAACTGGCGGTGGCTTCCTATTCGATACTGGGGTCCCCCTACAACAATTAATACTCCTCTAAAGCCGGTTTGCTCTGGTAGTGTCAAAATTCCGTATAGCCAGGAATCATTACAGGAAAAAATAACCGCATGTTCTTCAAAGTTCATGATGAAGCAACAGTTAAAGCATTCTTGGTGGCGGAGATCAGGTCAGGACACTCCGAAATTTCCTGGGTTGCCCAGAACGATAGGCAGGATACAAGGTGCAAATGTAAGTCAACAGCATTTTCCTTCCACATTGTTACAACTTTTGCGCCAGATGGAGCTATGGGGCGGCCTTGCTCGGCCACGATTTCGAACCAGTGGATCTGACTGGATGTAACGGCTAGTTCAGCTAGTTTCAAACCGTCAATAACAGTTGCCATGGCAGGAGCAAGTTCATAGCCTGCCACTTCAATTAGTTTTCCAGCTTTTAGCAAGTTGCGCAAGGCAATTGTACCCCCCGTCTTTTCATGGCCTTTGGCCAGCATTTCATTAGCCAACTGTAATCGTAAAAACTGAGTCAGGAACGATTCTCCACTGATTACAGGCTGCCATAAAATGATTTGATCAAACACTCCTTCCGAACTTCTCGCGAAGTCCAATGCCAGTAGAGCACCCAGACGTAACCCCCAAAGGCTGACCGGCGCTGCAACATGAATCTCAACCCATGTTCTTGCGACGGCCAGATCGCACTTCCACGTATGCCAGCGCGCGTCCGCAAAGTCTCCGCTACTATCGCCGCAGCCGAAGAGATCTATTTGCAGCACGCCAAATCCGATAGCAGCAAAAGCTCTTGCTTGTAACGCAGCCATCCGCCTGGATTTATTCATCTCCTCCCCAAAGGGGTGGACATAAATGATCACTCCGCGACATTTTGTATCGGTGCTTGGAGCATGGTAAAGGCAAAATCGTTTTCCCGAGTCCGTTTGCAAAAAAAAAGACTCAGCGGGAATACTTCGCGAAAATTCTTTCATTCCACCAGTTTCTGCTCAACGAAGCGAGTCAGACTACCAAGCGTTTCGAAAGTGTTGGCGCTGATCTCGTCATCATCTACGCTGATACCAAAGTGCTCTTCCATAGCAGTGATTACGTTAATAACTGCCATAGAATCCAATTCTGGAATGCTTCCTAATAAGATCGAGTCCTCCTTTAAGGAATTCTTGCGCTCACCGAGGCTTAATACATCAGACAAAATATTTCTTATTTCTTCAAGATGCTGCATAAATTACTCCATGGAGGATTTGTCGTGCGAGACTAACGGCATTTTCCCGAGCCCTTCAGTATTGAGATGAAACTCTGGGAAAGAGGCAGAGTTACGAGAGAAATGAAAATAAGGCGGTAGGGAAGCGAGCGTGATTTGACATTGACCCGCATAAAAAAAAATGGCGCTGCCTAGCGATACTGTTGCCAAGCGCGCATGGGCACCAAGTGAACCAGTGTTGAATGCTGAAATCCTGCTGCATGACCATAAAATGTCATTTTCAGCTAGGAGCCGGTTTGCCTCATCCCATAAGCGCGGGAAAGTTAATCCAAAACGAAAGTCGGGTGCTACATATACATCAAAATCCCACGCTGTCTGCTTTGAGGGCAATGGAGTGTAGCGTGCACGTACTTCGTCCTCCTGATAGCTTCCTAGTAGCAGCCATAGAAAGCCGATAAACCGGCCATCTTTGAAAGCCACCAGGCATTTTGCACCCCGCTTGAATCGTTCCTGTATTGCTATTGTCGGTCTGGGAAATTCGTGGACGATTTCATCCCGCTCGTGGATCAATTTGACTTCTATTTTCTTGCCCCTGCCAAGCGGAAGTAAAGCTTTCTTTGCTACTGGCTGAGCGATTAGGTAATACTTATATAACCTCAGGTTTCCCTTTGAAACAATAAAAAGAAATTTGTTGAGCACGAAAAGACCGAGATTGCCCCAACCCCATTGCTGCAGCATTTGATAAAACGTGTTTTTTGGTCTCGCTATTGCTACCATTGCATCCTAAAGCGAATTAATTAGCCGATTTATTCGGCCCGATCATTAATATTTGCTATCAGCCAAGCCGGCGTTGACATTTTAACAGACTACGCCAAGAGAACAGACCCGAGGATACTGTAATTTCTTACAGCTGTTCGGGAGAATGTTTCTGCTATTTAATGGATCGTAAGCACAACTATCAGATCGCTGTAAGGATTGGCCTGTCTGGAAATAAACTTTTCTTTAAGCTAGGGAAGAGTTGCTTTGCATCTAAACTTTGTTGTCGTCCCGAGCTCTTTTTAGACCCCGGACGGTTCGGATATACGATGGTCACGCCTTATTTTTGGATCTGAACACGCTGGGACGCCGCCGATATGGCTGGAATATTACATAATTCAGCCGACCGATGCTGATTAGCAGCGAGAAAATAACCTTCGGGAGAATGCCCATCGCTTAACAACGGAGAATGTGCCGGGTTCAGCTGTTGTGATGAATGGCTTAACTATTGTTTACGCGCGGTACTAGGATAAAAAATTCATTTAAAGTATTCTGGGAAATGACGCAATTACAACAACTTCAAATATTTTGGCTGCTTGTGCAGTTCAAATCCCAAAAATCTACAAACTGATCCTTAAGATACGGACACCTATGGCGTTTTTGAAGGTTGTATTGATTTTGCCGACATATAACGAGCGGCATAACATCGGCAATATGATCGAGGCATTACAGGTACAGTTTGGGAAGATTTTGATTCCGCATGACATGCACATTCTCGTGGTGGACGATAGTTCGCCCGATGGCACTGCGGACATCGTGCGGGAGAAACAAAGCATCTATGCTAACGTACATTTGCTGATGGGACAAAAAAAGGGGCTGGGAGTTGCATATGTCCGCGGGATGATTTATGCAATGGATAAGCTTCAGGCAGATGCCGTATTCGAGATGGATGCTGATTTCTCACATAAGCCGGAAGATGTGCCCCGACTTATGGCTGCTCTTGATCACGGGGCGGATTTTGTCATTGGCAGCCGATATGTCAAAGGTGGTTCGATCCCCCAGGAATGGGGGCTGCTGCGCCGTATGAATTCTTTGGGCGGTAATATCGTTGCCCGTTACATCGCGGGAATCTACCAGGTTCGCGACTGTACCGCGGGATTCAGGGCTATCAGAACAACGCTGTTAAAAAAAATTACGTTCGATGACCTCCGTGTTCAGGGCTATGCTTTTCAGGTGGCGTTGCTTCATAAAGCCGCATCCCTAGGCGCAATTATTAAGGAAGTTCCGGTGGATTTTATCGATCGGACCATAGGGGAATCAAAACTCGGAATTTCCGACATTATCGAGTTTGTCCTGAACGCATGGTGGATTCGATTACATAATTCAAAGACTTTTATCAAATTTGCCATAGTGGGGTCATCCGGCGTAATTGTGAATCTTGGTATATTTACGTTGTTGCTTCAGATGAACATGAACAAATATCTGGCTTCTCCCATCTCAATCGAGGCGTCGATTATCACGAATTTCCTACTCAACAATTACTGGACTTTTCGCTGGCGGAAATCTCATGATCATGTGGGCGTCAAGGGATTGAAGTTCAATATGGTATCCGTAATTTCCCTCGTGGTAAGTTATTCCACTTTTGTGGTGCTCTCGGTGTTATTCCCCGACACGCAGCCGGAAATTCACCAGCTTGTCGGAATTTTTCCGGCGATGCTGATAAATTATTTCTTGAATTCATACTGGACTTTTAAGAATGCCCCCGAATTCAAGGATTAGCTCCTTGCATTGGCCTCGCATATGGATGGGTTATTTTTACTCGCTACTTGATTCGCGTCTTTTCATACCCGGTTGTTTTATATTCTTCGTTGGATTACGGGCAGCATTGATTTTTTTTGTGCCCGTTGAAATGGGCTCCGATGCACGGTGGTATTTCAGCCGGGGATTGGGTATTGCAAATGGGGACGGTTATTCAGAAGGCGGTTATCCAACCGCATATTGGCCAGTAGGTTACCCTGGATT
>Ga0134126_10010751_pt1 | contig 11526 bp, 9 predicted proteins | sample KB31752_FD_96881 | JGI IMG/M metagenome (GOLD analysis project Ga0134126, IMG submission 96881) | Terrestrial soil microbial communities with excess Nitrogen fertilizer from Kellogg Biological Station, Michigan, USA - KB3-175-2 | ecosystem: Environmental > Terrestrial > Soil > Unclassified ... | reverse complement strand
GCCTTCCAGGTCTTTATAGGTTGCGAAAAAGTGCGAGATTTCATTCATAACGTGCGGATATATCTGCGTGTAGTTGTGCACCTCGCGATAGCGTGGATTGTGTTGTGAGACCGCAAGGACTTTTTCGTCTTTCACCCCTTGATCGAGCATTTCCAGCAATCCGATGGGGCGCACTTCCATCAAACAACCTGGAAAACTTGGGTTGTCTACTAACACCAGCATGTCCAGAGGATCACCGTCGGCAGCGAGAGTCTGCGGAAAGAAGCCGTAGTCGCCAGGATAATGCACAGAAGAAAATAATGCGCGATCAAGGCGAAACACGTGCAGCTTTTTATCGTATTCGTATTTATTTACTTCACCCAGCGGAATTTCGACAACCGCATTTAAAATTTCCGGTACGCGATCACCCAAAGGTAATTCTAGTAAATTCATTCTTCCCCGTTTATCACGCTCGAATTAAGAAAATGTTCAGATTTTCTATTTACTTCATTGGCATTGAAGCGCGCAACTCACGTACGAGTTACAGTGAATGCGCGCGCCCCATGCTCAAACGAAACAGGCCGTTTTACAAGAGTTCTAGAACTACTGTGCTCTGAAATCCGAGACGATTTCATGATGGAGAAATACGAATATCATTTTCTTTGTACAATAATTTCTCGGAGAGATTAAAGCGGTTCGCATTGACACCTGCGATATCCACTCGAACCGAAAATAAACCTCCCGCAGAATTTTCCGCGTTCGTTCCTAATGAACTCGTTGTTATATACATCGTCCGCATATCTGGACCGCCAAAACAACAATTCGTAATATTGGCGACCGGCATGTTGATGATTTGCACAAGAGTTCCCTGCGGGGAAATGCGTAAAATGTTTCCGCCACCATAACGGCAATTCCAGAGATGGCCCTCGACATCCATGGCTGATCCATCTGGCATTCCATAGGGCAAGTCACAAACAAATGTTCGGCGCCTTTTGATGGAACTATCTTTGGCATCGAAGTCGTACGCATAAATCACATTACCGATGGAACAGCCAAAGTAAAAAACTTTGTTGTCGGGACTCCAAGCTAGCGTATTACTAATTCCGAAACCGGTGTCCCAGATAGTGACCTTCCCAGAAGGGCCAATGCGATAAAGAGAACCGGAATTTCCGACAACTTTCACGTCTGAGCCGTCAGGTGCAACGTTGTTGCGCATACTGCCGATCCAGAAATAACCGTTTGGGTCCGTTGCACCATCGTTCAAACGATTCGTGGGCCAGTTGGGTTCCGGCTTGCAAAAATCAATTCGGCGGTCTTCCTCAGGATTCCACAGAATCAACCGGGAGCCCAAGCCAACTAAAAACCATTTTGGGTTAGTTGTGAGTGAAAGTGCGCACACCACCTCGCCAAAGCTCCACGTCCGAAGCTCCTTGGTCGTCAGGTGGTATTTCTGAACTGTGAATCCATTAATGTCCGTCCAATAAATACTGTTTTGCTCTTCATGCCAGAGTGGACACTCACCAACCATATTATGGGCATTAACCAGACATTGCGGTTCCATGGGAAGACTCAAAACATCCAATTCTCCGAGGCACGCACTCTCTGTACCTTGGCAATTTGTTTAGGAAACGACATTGACAGGTCTCCCAGCGAGAAATGCATCAAGGTTCTGCACCGCAATTTCCATAAGCCGAGAGCGCGCTTCTTTTGTGGCCCAAGCCATATGAGGAGTGATGATGCAGTTTTTCGCGGAAAGCAATGGATTGTCTGGCCGCGGAGGCTCACTTGAGAAGACGTCCACTGCCGCGCCAGCCAACCTTCCTAAATTCAAGGCCTCGACGAGATCCTGTTCCACGATAAGCTGGCCTCGCGAAGTGTTCACCAAAAATGCGGTCGGCTTCATCAAAGCCAATCGTTCCCACGAAATTAAATTTTGCGTTAAAGGCGTTAGCGGACAATGCAGGCTGACTACATCCGCCTGACGAAGAACATCTTCCAAGGGCGCAACTATGGCACCATGGAGATCCGACACATCGGGATTTCCATGATTCGCCACCACAAGTCCCATCCCAAATGCCTGAGCGATTTTGGCAACTTCACGGCCGATCCTGCCAAACCCCACTATGCCCAGGATTTTACCGTGTAGTTCGAGTTGAGCCTTTAGCCAAAAACACCAGTCTGGATTTTGCGACCATTTCCCTTCTCTTACCGCGTTATTATGCAGGCCGACATGGTGACACAGTTCAAGAATCAATGCGAAAGCAAGCTGAGCGACTGAATGCGATCCGTAGTTAGGAACGTTAGTCACCGTGATTCCATGCTCGCGCGCGGTTTTCACATCCACCACGTTGTAACCAGTAGCAAGCACTCCGATGTACTTGAGGCGCGGTAAATTTGCTATCGTCTCGGCGCTTAACGGTGTCTTGTTGGTAAGAACAAGGTCGGCATCGGCGGTGCGTTCTGCAATCAAGTCAATGTGCGTACGCTCATAGACAATTAGTTCTGCAAGCTGACGAAATCCATGCCAAGAAAGATCCCCTGGATTTAGTGCGTACCCATCTAGGACGACAAGCTTCAACACTCGTTGTTCCCTTCACGTTGTACAAAATGTGATGGCAATGGTAAATAACCGCGCGTAGAGGCCGGGTTGACGTACCAAAGACCTTGTTTAGCGAATCAGGCTGGCACTGCTTATTGATTGCGGATTACAAAGGTTTTTTTCACATACTTCGGTATATGCCATTCCATCTTCAGCCCCGCAGGAAAGTAACAAAAATCGCCCACGCGCAATGTGACTGCCATGCCGCCGGTCGGAGTAACAATAGCTTCTCCCTCCAGGATCATGACGAACTCGTCCCACGTATACTCCCAATTAAACTTTCCGGCAGTGCAGTCCCAAACTCCTTGTGTGACTTTCATGTCTCCCGATTGAGCTGCTGTCCACGCTTTCGCGATCGGCGCGCCCTGCGTAATCACATCCTTGGGAATGGGTGCGTCCGTGAGCTTCACTGAATCTGACGTGTTTGCTTTTAGGGCTACGTTCATCATATTTATCTCTTTCGGTTTAAAGAATTCTGTCTTACGAAAATAAATTGGGACGATTGCCACGCAACAACTCAAAACTTAAAATTTCAGCTCAATGGTCGTACGACGGATTGCTGCCGCAAATAATCAAGTAAGGTATCCGGACCCAACACCCCTCCTCCAAAGCCGCTCAGATTACAGCCGCCATAAGGAATGCCGTGCGCAAACAAGTTGTGTCCATTGATCCAGCTATTGCCGGCCACCATCGCTTCCGCAACTCGATTGGCCCGACCGAGGTCCCCACTCCAGACACTATTTGCCAAGCCATAATTCGAGCGGTTAACGAGATCCACCGCTTCTTGTTCTTCCTTGAACCGCATGACATAGGCGACAGGGCCAAAAATCTCTTCGCGAGCACAAACGTTGTCGGGAGAACCGGTAAGCAGTGTTGGCCTCACATAAAATCCTTTCTCGTGACCTTTAACATCTGCCTTGCCGCCTTGTAATAGGAATGTAGCTCCTTCCTTCGTTCCCTTTTCCAAGTAGTTCAACACCCTGCTTTGCTGCTTCGCGCTTACAACCGGTCCAATGTTTGTATCAGGATCCCCGCCGTAGCCAATGCGTAATGACTGCATGGCCGACGATGCCCTTCCCACAAACTTGTCCCATATCTTTTCCTGCACCAACCAACGCGTTGCCGTGCAGCAAACTTGTCCGGCATTGAGTGTGACAGCACCCACCAAGGAATCTGCAGCCTGCTCAACATCTATATCATCGAACAGGACTGCCGCCCCTTTGCCCCCCAATTCAAGTTTCACCGGAACTAAGTTGCGGCCACAGGACTCGGCCACCAAACGTCCTACCTCTGGCGAACCGGTGAATGTCATGCGATTAATTCCCGCATGCTTTGCTAGAGCAGCACCAGCACCTGCGCCAAATCCCGTCACGATATTGATTACGCCAGCCGGAATCCCGGCCTCTTCGGCAAGCTTGCAAAAATACAGCGTAGAAAGAGGAGTGTCCTCGGCAGGCTTCACTACAACTGTGTTTCCTGCGGCGAGTGCGGGCGCAATCCCCCAGCACAGCAAAAGAAATGGAAAGTTCCACGGGACGATGAATCCACACACTCCGTAAGGAAAGCGGACCGTGCGAGCTTCAAATCCCGAGACCGCTATTGGTTCGCGGCGGCGCATGTACACCGACAGATCCGCATAGTAGCGGAACGTCTGGGCAGCGTTAGGCACGTCAAATCCGAGAGGCTGAGCGACCGGCTTTCCTACATCGAGAGATTCTATTTGCGCGATAATTTCGCAATTGCGGTCAATCAGGTCTGCTAAACGATGCAGGATGACCGCCCGATCATTCGCCGGCATTGTGGCCCAACCACTCTTCGTAAATGCTTGCCTGGCAGCATTCACCGCTAAGTTGACTTCTTTGGCGTCCCCTTCTGAGACCTTCGCTACAACGCCACCATCTCCGGGGTCACGCACTTCGAAGGTCTTGCCGCCATCGGCATCGATCCACCTCCCTCCGATGAACATCTTTAAGGGTATTTGTGACACAAAGGCTTTTGCTTCAGCTTGCGCAGTGCTCATATATGTAACCTCACCATGAAAAGGCCGTCGAACTAATCCCTTGTCGTCGGTCTCGCGTCATCATAGCGAAATGAGGCCATCGCGTCCATAAAAATATGCTACTAAAATATAATTATGAAGTTATACAGCAAATTAATCGTCAATTACCGCCTTATTTATTTCGTTTTTGAATTTTCTTCTTGACTTACCCCTTGCCCTCCATTTATATAAATTGCGGAATTCTTGCTATCGTTTCCCGCATTCTTTGAATGTGTGCAGGGTTTGGCTAAAGCTGCTGTGGGATATCCCGAATATCGCGTAATGTTTTATGCGTCCACCAGCCAGCGGTGGCCAAAACCTTGATCTCTTCATAGGAACGCAATGAACTCAACATCCAATCGCGAGGGTTTGATCCAAACGGTCCGAGGTGCCATCCAGCCCGATCAACTCGGGGTGACTCTGCCGCACGAACATTTGTATGACCAGCTTTGGGAAATTCCGGGAAGAAATGACTATGCGGGCCAGTTGGATGACGACGAGGTCGTCTGCGAGGAAGTTCTCTCCTTTCGAAAAGCTGGTGGACAGAGCATCGTGGAGTGCACCGTGCGCGGCATCGGTCGCGACCCGGAGAAGTTAGCGCGTGTTTCAGAGCGAACAGGAGTCCACATTGTCATGGGTTGCGGTTGGTACCGTGAACCTTATTATCCAGCTGGCGATCTGATCGACCGCCGATCTGTGGACGATCTGGCGCGAGAGATTATCGCCGAGATTGAAGACGGAGTAGGCGGCAGCCGAATTCGTCCTGGAATTATTGGCGAAGTGGGGACCGATAAATCATGGGTGTCTGCACAGGAAGAACGCGTTCATCGCGCTTTAGCCCGGGCCCACTTGACCACCGGCCTGGCCCTCACCACTCACTCAATAGGCAAGCCCGTGGGTTTGTCGGAATTAGATATTTTTGAAGACGAAGGCGTGGATCTCCGTCGGGTCATTATTGGTCACTGCGATCATCCTTTTTGTCTTTCTCTCGAATATCAGCGGGAGATTCTCAAGCGTGGCGCATATGCGCAATTCGACACGGTGGGCAACAAGCCGCCCGAGTTGGAAGAGCGTGCATTTCAGCTTCTACTGAAGCACTTGGAAGCCGGTTACGCCGATCAATTGCTGCTCTCGCAGGATGTTTGCAAAATGCAGCATTTCCGCTGCCTGGGGGGAAATGGTTTCACGTATGTCCTGGACATTTTCCTGCCCAAACTATGCAAAGCAGGCGTGTCGGAAGATTTGATCCACAAAATGACTGTTGAGAACCCAAAACGAATTCTCACGATTAAGCATTATTAGGATTTGACATGGTAGTAGCAATTACAACTCTCTATTCAGGAGCACGCCCTAGATGAAGTCCTTGAAGACATTACTGAAGCAGTCACAAATGTTGGTCGGAATGACGACACAACACGTAACCCGCCCATGGCTCTCGAAAGTTTGGAAACATAGCGGATGTGATTTCATCTTCGTGGAATACGAGCACGGCTTCTTCAATGATGCAAACCTTGCTGACTTCGTTCTCTCCTGCCGAACCGAGGGGCTACCTGTAGTCGCTAAAGTTCCGGAATGCTCACGCACACACGTAGCTAAGTTGCTGGACAGCGGCGTTACCGGAATTCAGCTACCGTGGACAGAAACAAAGGAGCAGATCGATCGTTTGGTGTCCTACGTAAAGTTTCCTCCGCAGGGTATTCGCGCCGCTGCACCGGGGTGTGGCAACAGCGATTACGATCTGTCGGTTGAAGGTCCAAAGTTTGTTGAAAATGCCAACCAGGAGACTGTGATTCTGGCGCATATTGAAACCCGACGCGGCGTTGAAAACATTGATGCGATTCTCTCGAATCCGCTGATAGATATTGCCTTTGTGGGAATGTATGACTTGTCCTTGAGTTACGGCGATGCAGGAAATTTCACCAATCCCACTTTGGCAAAGGGAGTTGAGACCGTCATAGAGTGCGCGCGCCGTAACAATAAAGTTGTAGGCATGTATGTTCCCGATGCCACCGCCGCAGAACGCTGGTTCAAAAAGGGCGTCACCTTTTTCGAGACGGCCAGCGAAATAGACCTTATTAACCAGGGCGCGCAAAAAATAGTGCAGGACTTCCGGACTTTGGCGGGTGGTTTAAAGCGCGGAGCTTAACAATGCCCTGTCAGTTCGGCTACGCATAACTTTGCCGAACTGACAGGCCCAGGATTAAGGAATGTCGAATTCCCTCGAAGAGCGCGGTGCAGCAAGCGGCAGGAGATGGTGGGTGGTTGGGCTGCTGTTTGCCGCAGTCGCGATCAATCTGATGGATCGTGGGAATTTGAGCATTGCTGCCGTACCGCTCATGAGTTCCATGAATTTGTCGCCGAAGGCGATGGGGCTTCTGCTCTCGGTTTTCTTCTGGACTTATGCCGCCCTGCAAATACCGGCGGGCTATATCGTCGATCGCTTTGGTTTTCGCTCCATCTATGCGATTGCCTTTTTACTTTGGTCTCTGGCCTCCGCCTCCGTCGGCCTGGCAAATTCCTTCGGGCAGATCATTGCTTTTCGCCTATTGCTGGGTGTAGCGGAATCGGTTGCTCACCCACTGAGCCTGAGTTATATCAAACGTTCGTTCCACGAGAAAGAACAAGGTCTGCCCACAGGTATTTATGTCTCGGGAATGATGGTAGGCGCTGGCGCTGGATCCTTGCTGGGAGGACTATTCCTTAGATATTGGGGTTGGAGGAATCTATTTCTGGCCACTGGGCTTGGCGCCTGTGTCTGGTTGATTCCATGGTTGCTGCTCGCGCCCGCGACACCAGCCCGCTCCACGCCAAAGCGCACCCGCACTGATTTCCGCATTCCCTTGGCAAAAGCCATCAGCAACCCGCTTTTTTGGGGAATCACCATCGGAGTCTTCGCCTACTCCTACTATTGGTTTTTCTTTCTCACCTGGATGCCGACTTATCTGGTTTCGGCACGCCAGATGTCTTTCCTCCGGATGGGAGCGTATTCGGCAGCTTCTCTTTGGGTGATGGCGGCAATGTCTCCACTCGGAGGTTATCTGGCAGACCGAGCCATCGCACACTTCGGAAAACCTCTCGCCGTCCGCAAGGCATTCGTCTGTATCGGCTGCGTGCTCAGCAGTTCGGTGATCTTGTTACTTAAGGTGAACTCTCCTTCACTGATTCTTGGCCTGCTCATATTCTCTTTGGCGGGACTCGGACTAGCCAGCTCAAACTTCTGGTCTCTGACGCAGGCAATTTCACCCGCACCGATTGTGGGAAGAATCGTTGGGTATCAAAACGGCGTTGGCAATCTTGCGGGCGCATGTGCTCCATTACTTACCGGCTTGTTGCTAGGAACTTCTAAACATTTCTCATCATCCATTGTGCTTGCTGGGCTTTCTGGCTGGGTAGCGGCCGCTGCCATTCTGCTTCTGTTTCGCGCTGTAGATGTGGAGGTCCTTCATAGCTATTTTCCCGAAGCCAAAGCAGTCTGTCAGGAAATACCAGCAGCCTGATCTTGCGGAATTAATTGGAATTGGATTTACGGTTGTGACTTTTAAAAAAACTGTTAATAAATTGGGGGCTTAATGAAACGCAGAGACTTCATGAAACTAAGCGCACTAGCAGCCATGCCCAACGCATTTGCGTTTGCAAGTGGCGAGGCTTCCATCGATGACGCAGCATTTGCCGACGATGCAACACTGCTAAACGTCGGACTTAAAAAGCAGCTTTTTTTCGACAACCTAGTGGTGGAGTCCGTCCAAGACGTCACACGCGAATTTCACCAGCCGCGCAAAAGCGCCGAAAATCCGTTACTGGTCAAAGACAAGCCCTGGGAACACATTGTCTATGCGCGTACCAGCTCTGATCGAGTCCTTCGCGACCCCAAGGACAATCTTTTCAAGGCCTGGTACACCGATTGGTGGCTCACCAATGAACAGGTTTTAAACGGCTTGTCGTGGCCACTGTGCCGCAACGAATATGCCTATTCCGAAGATGGCATCCATTGGATCAAACCAAAGCTGGGAATTTTCAAAGAAAACGGAGAAGACACCAACATTTATTGGGGTGATCCGAAAACCGGAACCGTCAACGTGCGCGACGTGATGCTTGATCCTTTTGAAAAGGATGATTCCAAGCGCTTCAAAAGCATCTACCTGCAGGCCCCGATTGACAGCACAGGTGAAGGGCACTTTGATCAATCGCATTTCCACATAGCGTATTCGTCCGACGGCATTCACTGGAAAGATTACGACCAGAGACCGTCCTTCGGGAAACTCGGGTCACAGCTTAACGATGTGGTTGTCTTGAACTACGATCTCGACAGCAAACTATACATACTCAACACGCGGCACCGCGACATGGGCCACGTGGCCCTTAACCCTCGCCTTCCCCGCACTAATAGCTTCTTCGGCCCGTTCAATCCTGGAAACTTTGCCAGGAATAACAAGCGCCGGATATTCCAGACGGAGAGCAGTGACCTGATTCATTGGGGCGAACCCCGTTTGATTCTCGGCCCGGATGAGCAGGACAACCTCGACGATTACATGTACGGGATGTCCCAGTATCGGATCGGCGACACATGGATCGGATTTGTCAATATCCTGCATGGCGTAACTGACACCATGGACGTTCAGCTCACGTACAGCCTGGATGGAAGGAACTGGCGTCGAATCCGTACTCCGTGGCTCACTGCGGGACCAGCGGGAAGCTGGGACCAATGGATGGCAGAGTTCTGCATTGAACCGATCGTGATGGGAGATGAATTGTGGTTCTACTACAACGGCAACGGCTATGGCCGTCACGATTGGTTCTCTGAGTGGTATCGCGAAGGGGTGAATGTCCCTGAAAAAGATGTCAATAAGGTTGGATACTTCCTTGGCCTCGCCAAGTTGCGTTTGGACGGATTCTGCTCTCTGAACGCGGGTCCTGTTCGTGAAGGAGTCTTAGCTCTTCGTCCCTTGTCAAGCGTCGGGTCAGGAGTTGTGATCAACGCCGAATGCGGAAAGAACGGCTATATCGAAGCCGAAGTCATGAACGAAAAAGATGAAGTCATCCCCGGATACGGCCGCAAGGATTTTGATCGCTTCACGGGAAGTTCGACCAAGCTTCAACTTTCATGGCGCTCGCAGACAAAAATCCCCCAGGCGCCATTCCGCCGGCTGGTGTTTTATATGCACGACGCCAAACTGTACTCGTTTAACTTTTCAGCATGAAGAATGGCATAACTACAGCTTGATCCAAAAATAACGGGCGCGGTGTCAGCTTACCCACGGTCTTCTGGCTCCTAACCATGCGATCAGCCACGAAGACCGCGCCCCCTTCTTGTTTCCAAAGGAGATTGCACGTGTCCGCGACACACACTCAAACATTCGCTACGTCAAAAAACATTTTCGAGCACAATCGGAAATACATTCCAGGCGGAGTACTGTCTTTGCCCCGTCGTGTAGAGCCAGAGCTGGCCTTCGAAAAGGCAGAGGGCGCTTTTCTGTGGGACGCTGACGGCAACCGTTATCTCGATTATCACGCGGCATTCGGCCCAAGCATCCTCGGCCACAATGATCCATACGTAAATGCAGCAGTGGAACGCGCATTAAAGAGCGGTCTCGATCTTTGCGGCAGCGGAACAAACAGTCTCGAAGGGCGCCTCGCCGAATTAATGTGCACGAATATTGAAATATGCGAGATGGTCCAGATCATGAACACGGGAACAGAGGCCACCATGTCGGCGTTACGCCTGGCACGCGGTGCAACTGGCCGCGAACACGTCGTTGTGATGCAGGGAGGATTCAACGGTTCACATAACGACGTAGCCTGCAATGTGATGACTCCTCTTAGTCTGACTGGACCCCGCGTGTCTCCGGGAGAATACAAATATTTCCCTTTAGGATGCGGCGTGCCTCTCGCTCATCAGCAACTTGTACACATCGTCAATTTCAATGATCTCGATTCGGTGAAATATGTTTGCGAACGCTATCCGATCGCCGCGTTGATCACGGAACCGATTCTGCAAAATATCGGGATCGTAAAACCGCAACCTGGCTACCTTCAGGGCCTCAGAGACCTTGCCGACAAATATGGATTCATTCTTATCTTCGATGAAGTAAAGACCGGCTTCCGCTATTCGCTCGGAGGCTATAGCAAAATCAGCGGGGTCCGCCCAGACTTAGCCGTGTTTGCAAAAGCTATGGCCAACGGCTATGTCATCTCTTCGCTCGTGGGAAAACGCGGACTGATGCAGCAGATCGCCGACGCCGATCCCGCAAAGCGCCCCTTTGTCGCCGGCACGTACAACGGCCATCCTCTATCTGTGGCTGCGGCAATCGCTACAATCGAACGCCTTCTGGAAAACAATGGAGAAATTTACCAACGTATCGACCGCATGGGCGAGCAGATACAAACTGGAATTGAAGAGATCCTCCGTGCCCGCGGAATTACTGGCGTGGTCGCGCGACAAGGATCCGCCTTCTGCATTTATTTCATGGACCACGAACCTCGTGATTGGCACGACCTGGCGTCGAACCATCACTTCACCCGTGACCGAAATATGCGCTTAAAGATGATTGAGAATGGTATCTACTTCTTTCCAGTTGAGACTAAGCAGTGCTCCATCTCAGCTGCTCACACGGAACGCGACATTGAATCGACCTTGCGCATCTTGGATCAATGCTTGTGTTCGTAGCACAAGCGTTGATCTGTTCATCTAATTAGCGTAAGTAAATCATTTCGAGTTTCTATAGTTAAGTTAAGCTGTCCTTCATTCAGCTTCCACGCTAAACGACGAGAGACTGTCGCAGGTTATGAAACCTAAGAGTTTGTCCTCTCCCTAGAAAATCCTTTCGAAGTCTTATTCACAAATCATTATTCACAGCCTGGAGACTTATCTTTTCTGAAGAACAAACAAGGGCATGGTTTTAGCCATGCCCTT
>Ga0134126_10010750_pt1 | contig 11526 bp, 4 predicted proteins | sample KB31752_FD_96881 | JGI IMG/M metagenome (GOLD analysis project Ga0134126, IMG submission 96881) | Terrestrial soil microbial communities with excess Nitrogen fertilizer from Kellogg Biological Station, Michigan, USA - KB3-175-2 | ecosystem: Environmental > Terrestrial > Soil > Unclassified ... | reverse complement strand
TTTCTGTATTCCACCAATAGCATTATTTAAATTAACTGCTATATAACAAACATCAGTTGTTGGGTTTATTGAAAAATCTTCGACAACTACGGTGCCTGTATTTATAACCTGTATAGGTGTTGGAGTTCCACTAGTTGGCAATCCGCTACCCATTGAAAATATACCTAATTGAGCTGTTGTATTTGAAGGGCCGGCTTTTTGTGTTGAATAATATATTTGACCATTAAATATTCTTAAGCCATAAGCTTTTGGAGGAGTGGCACTTGTACCAAGACCTGCTTGTGCTCCAGGGCCATAATAATCTATTCCATCTACATTTGCACCCGATGCGCCTGATGCCCAGAAATTAGTTCCGTCTGACACGGCACCACGAATATCATTTGCATCAAAATTTGTTGTGCTAGAATATACTTGTTGAAAAAAACCTGAAGGGTAGACTACACCTACTGCACGTGGTGTAGATAGTGCTGATGTTGCAGTAATGTCTCCTGAAAACATAGTAGTTGAATAACCTGCAAGTACTAAAAATTGTTGATCGGTAGATGTTGTTAAAAATCCTTCTGATCCACCAAAAATACCGGCTGTTTCAAAGGGAGTAGGACCTCCGTTTGGAATAGAAACACTAATACCTGCTGCACCACTTGTTGTAATTTCTTTAAGTGTAATGGCCGATGCTGCTTTATTTACAGTTCCTGAAGTTTGTAACAATACTAAATTACCCGAAGTAAAACTTGGCTGTAACGAAGCAGTAATTGACATACTGGTTGCTGTACTTGTTCCGCAATTATTAGTTGCCGTAACACTTAAAGTGCCACTGGTTGCTGCTGATGAAAAATCGATGCTTACGCTATTTCCTGTTCCATTAATGGTAGCACCTGTTCCACTATAAGTCCAATTATAAGTAACTGTTGGATCGTTTGGTACCGTATAAACTACACCTGTTTGCCCAAGTAAAACCGATGCAGAACTTGTAGTAAAAGCACTAGGTTGTGCTGCATTGTTAAGTGCCGTTACAGTAACAGTAGCTGAAGAACCATTGCATGTTCCATCAGAAACTAATACAGAATAAGTTCCTGCTGATGTAACAGATATGGTTTGTGTGGTTGCGCTGTTGCTCCATAAATAAGATGCGTAACCCGTTCCCGCATCAAGTGTTGTTGAGTTTGATGGACAAAATGAAAGTGCACCTGTTATAGTAGGCGTTGGGTTTGTATTTACAGTTGCAGTAACAACAGCTGAAGCTGTGTTTACAGTTGTGCAACTTGCGTTAGATGTCAAAATGCAAGCAACAACATCGTTGTTAACTAAGTTAGCATCTGTATAAGTTGCGCTATTGTTTCCAACGGTGCTTCCGTTTTTTGTCCATTCATAAACTGCAACTCCGCCATTAGTAGCAGTTGCCGAAAAAGTTACACTTGTTCCTGCACAAATAGCACCGATTGGGTTTGTTGAAACGCTTACAGACGGAGTTACATTTGGTACTACTGCCATAGTTAAACTATTTGCAGTTGCAGTGTTTGGTACTGCGCATCCGTTGGATGAAGTCATCATACAACTTACAATGTCTTGGTCTGCTAAAGTGTTGTTTGTATAAGTATCACTGTTGCTGCCAACATTGCTTCCGTTAAGCATCCATTGATATGTTGGAGTAGCACCGCCATTGGTTGGTGTTGCCGAAAAAGTAACATTTGTTCCGTTACAATTGCTAGTACCGCTTGTTGATATTATACTTAGCGCAGGCACTACCGATGTGGTTACATTTATAGTAATTGTATTAGAAGCAACTGTTGTTTGAGTTGCACAAACTGCATTAGATGTTAATGCACAAACTATAACATCACCATTATTTAATGTGTTGTTTGAGTAGTTATCAATATTGCTTCCAACATTTACACCGTTAAGCATCCATTGGTAAACTGGTGTACTTCCGCCATTAGTGGTTGTAGCTGAAAAAGTTACATTAGTACCTGAGCAAATGATATTGCTTGGGCTGGCATTTATAGTTGCCGAAGGTGTTACAGTTGGAGTTATAGTTACAATTGCACTGCCATTCATATTGCTTGCGCAAGAACTTGTTGCATCGCTTGCAATAACTGTATAGGTGCCTGCAGTAGTTTGATTTGGAAATGCAACATTAGTTCCTGTGCCGGCAACTGGTAAACCAATTGTGCTCGCGCCATTCATTAATTGGTAATTTATGCCCGCAACTGAATTATCTAAACCAACGCTAACACCACTGCCTCCTTGGCAATCACTTCCTCCGCCTGTTACATTATAAATAGCAGGTAAAGCGTTAACAGTTACCGAAGTTGTGGATGTTGTAATACCGCAACCATTTGTAGTAGTTAATGTGTAAACTCCGCTTGCAGCAATTGTAGCACTATTAATAGAAGGATTTTGTGAAGTAGAAGTAAAACTATTTGGTCCGCTCCATGAAAAAGAAATAGAACCTGTTGCTGAAGCTGTAAGATTTAAATTAGCGTTTGCACAAACAGGGTTGTTGCTTAATGCCGTAACTGATGTTGGAGCAGAACTGCAGGGTGCAAATGATATGCCTTTATTAGTAGTGCCAATAACAGAAGCAATTAAAGTTGTTGCTGTTGAACCTGAACCGCTATCGGTAATTTTTATAACTCGGTTACCTACCGTTTGTGCTTCGGTTGTAGTTGCATATATAATTGGGTTTGTACCAGAATAATCTGCAACAATTCCGTAAGCACCAATATTTGTTACGCCTGTTCCTAAAGTATAAGCTAATGTCCAACCGGTAGTTGCCCATGCAGTTGTATTAGTCCATTTTTGAATTCCGCCGGCAGCTGTATTTAAGTTAATGGCTACGTAACAAGTTTTACCATCGTTACTGAACGAAAAATCTTGCGGTGTTAATGTACCTGTGTTAATAATAGGTGCGCTTACAGTTACTGTTCCTACAGTTGGCATTCCGCCACCTAAAGCACAAATGCCTAAGTTAGTAGCTGTATTATTAGGGCCTGCTTTTTGGGTTGAGTAATAAATTTGATTATTAAAAATACGTATTCCATATGCTTTTGGTGGAGTTGCACTAACAGCAAGTGCTACCGCAGTGCCGGAACCAAAATAATCTATCCCATCCGCCGATGCAACCGATGCTCCTGCTGCCCAAAAATTGGTTCCGTCAGAAACTGCACCGCGTATATCATTAGCACTGTAAAAAGTGTTGCTCGAATACATTTGCGTGTAGGTACCACTTGCATCAACTTTTCCAACTACACGTTTTATATTGGCTGCGGTTGTGGCGGTTATATCAGCAGTTACGGTATATGTTCCGTAGCCACCTAACACTAAATTTTTTCCATCTGTAGATGTTGTTAAAAAACCTTCTGAACCACCAAACTGACCGGCAGTTAAAAAAGGCGTAGCCGCACCTGTTGTAGAATCTATAGCGACACTTATTCCTGTAGTTCCGCTGGGTGTAAATTCGTATAGTTTTGCTTGCGATGGTCCTTTACTAGCAGTACCTTTTGTTTGTAAAACAACCAGGTTGCCTGGCGTAAAAGATTGCGCGTTTGCAAGCTGTGTAAAGCCAACACTTATTAGTGTAGCTGTAGCAATTTTTGCAAATACATTTTTTTTAAGAATAGTTTTTATATTCATTTTTGCCATGAGTTGGTTTAAATTTTGCGGCAAAAATGCAACTTGAGATGTTCTTTAACGCTAAGAGAATATTATCTAATGTTTAACAAGTAATTCATTTGTAAATAAATTGTATTAGTTTTTTATTAATAAAATTTAAACTATTATGCTGCCCTTTTTTTAATTGATAATATTCTTTAAATAAAGTTATTAGAACCCCTCTCTTTAAAAATTAGATGCGGAGAATAAGGATTAATGCGACGCTTTATTTAAGGTAGGAGTGCTCTTGGTAAAACGTTTTTAAATCAAAGATTCTGCAAAATATTTCAAAAATTTTGATCAGGAATTGTATTAAAAGTGTTATATATGTTGGTGTTTCAAGGCGCCCATCTTTTTTATGCCCATTTTTCAATGGTTTTGGAAGGGATAAACGAAAAAGTGTTAAGTAATGATAAAGACAATAAATAAACTTTTATTTGGTTATTTTTACCAATTAAATAAATGGCAAATTTAAAAGAAAAAAATACCAATTTTGGTTTAATATTAATTACCATTATTACAGTATTATTTTGTTTTACTACAAAAGCTCAAATAATAACTACTGTAGCTGGTAACGGAAGTCAAAATTATTCTGGTAATGGTGGTTTAGCCATTGGTGCTTCGGTTGATTTACCAAACGGCGTAGCAGTAAATAAAAATGGCATTATTTATATAGGAGAGGCTGGCGATTACAGACTGCGAAAAGTACTCACTTCAGGAACAATTCACACTATAGCTGGTAATGGTTTTAGTGGTTATTCAGGCGATAATGGACCTGCAACTGCTGCCCAATTTAATTATATTTATGATGTTAAAGTAGATGAAATAGGCAATATATATCTTGCGGATATATTTAATTATCGGATAAGAAAAATTAATACTGCAGGAATAATTACTACTATTGCTGGCAACGGAATTTCAGGCCCCTTAGGAGATGGAGGGCCTGCTACAGCAGCTTATTTAAAAGGCCCTGAAGGAATTGCTTTTGATCCATACGGAAATTTATATATTGCAGATGGCACGCGAATTAGAAAAATAGATACTGTCGGAATTATAACAACCGCAGCAGGAACAGGGGTTAATGGATTTAGTGGTGACGGAGGGCCTGCAACAGCAGCCCAGTTATCTGGAGCAAGTAGTGTTGCTTTTGATGGCTTCGGAAACATGTATATTGCGGATGAAATAAGAGTTCGTAAAGTAAATACAGCTGGAATAATAACCACTATAGCAGGAACTTCTACTGGAGGTTATAGTGGAGATGGAGGAGCGGCCACATCGGCTGAATTTTTACCTATTATTTCGATAGTAATTGATGGATATGGAAATCTATATTTATCCGACAATGGAAACCAAAGAGTTCGTAAAATAGATACTGCGGGAATAGTGACAACATTTGCAGGAAACGGAACAGCAGGTTACAGTGGAGATGGAGGTAGTGCAACAAATGCTGAGATTTTTGCACCGGAGGGATTAGGTCTTGACTTGAACGGAAATCTATATATCTGTGACCAAAATAACAACTTGGTTCGAAAGGTTAGCATAGCCTGTAGTACACCTAATGTTCAGGTAGTCAGCTCTAAGGATAGTATTTGTACAGGAGAAAGTATAACATTATTAGGCGTTGGAGCAAGCACTTATACATGGCTTCCGGGAGGTAGTACTAATCCGGTAATTTCCGTTTCGCCATCGTCAACTACCATTTATACATTAACTGCTGCAACTGGTACCTGTTCTGCAACTAATACATATACATTATTTGTTAACCCTTTACCTGTAGAAGCCCATTTAACAACAACACTTACGCCTATTTGTAGCGGTGACACTATTGTATTATTACAATCTGGAGCTAACACCTACACTTGGACGAGTACTTCGTATACATTTACTTCAGCGGATAGTATTGCAAATGGAGTTAAGTTTACACCTATGGCAGGTATAGATACATTTATTGTTAAAGGAAAAGATACTATTACGGGTTGTGTAAATACAGATACTGTACGTGTTAATGTACTAAAATCTCCGAATGTAATTGTAAGTCCTAGCGCTCCCGTAACTATATGTCCCGGAGGTACGGTCACTTTTACTGTATCAGGAGCGGTAAGTTATACTTGGTCTCCAACTACAAATTTAAGTCCTTCTGATACCAGTAGAAGTATTGTAGTTTCACCCACAGTTTCAACTTCTTATCAAGTTCTCGGAAAGGATACCAATGGCTGTATAAGTGGTAATTATGCAACTGTTATTATACCACAAGATTCTATTCATGTAAATAGTGCAGTTATTTGCCTAACTAATTCAGTTACACTTAATGCAAGCAGCATTGCAATTAGTTATACCTGGTCTCCGGCAATTGGGTTGAGTAGTACTTCAGGAAGCTCTGTTATTGCAAACCCACGCAATACCACTATTTATACAATATCAGGCACAGATGCTTTTGGTTGTGGTGGTGTAACTACAGCTACTGTAACGGTAGATTCGTTACCAATTATAAGTATTACTAAAACACCCACTATAACCTGCAGCGGTAAACCTGCTGTACTTACTGCAAGTGGGGCAAGCACCTATACTTGGAGTACAGGAACGGTTGCAGCAAATAATACGGTTTTTCCTACAATAAATACCGAATACACAGTTGTTGGTACCGATACCAATGGTTGTTCAAACACAGCTACTCAAATTTTATTGGTAAATCCATTGCCATCTGTTGCTATCAATTCAGGACTTACTTCCGCTATCTTAAATTTAGGGCAGTCAATTACGTTAAATGCTAGCGGGGCACTAACCTATAGCTGGACATCAGGAAATGTAATGTGCGATAGTTGCGCTTCAAATACAGAATCGCCTATTGCCAATACACAATATTGTGTTGCAGGAGCCGATATTAACGGATGCAGAGATACAGTCTGTCTGAATGTAGTTGTTGAAAATGTTTGTGATGTATTTATTCCCGATGCTTTTAGCCCAAACGGTGATGGACAGAACGATGAGTTTAAAATTTACAGCCATTGCATTACAGAATTAACACTGCAAATATTTGACCGTTGGGGTAACCAAGTTTTTAATGGAGGCAACTCATCTGCTGCATGGGATGGCACTTATGGAGGAAGCTTAATGAATACGGGCACTTATATTTACCAGGTACAATACACATTAAGCAATGGTAAAACAACAAAAACAAAAGGTAATTTTAGTTTAATGAGATAACATGGTAAGAAAAATTGTACTACATACTTTTTTGTTTTGCTTTTCTTATAGCTTTTACGCACAAGATTTTCATTTTTCACAATATAACCTTGTTCCGTTTTGGTTAAATCCTGCTATGGTAGCAGGGACTAATGATGTGGATGTAGGTGTAATTTATCGTACACAATATACTGGCGTCAATAATCCATATAACACGTACGGAGCTTTTGCAGATGCGGCTATTAATAAAAAGAGAGGTAAAAACTCTTACTTTGGTTTAGGCTTAGGTTTTGTACAAGATAATAATCAGAACTTGCAATACAAATCATCTTTAGCAGCGCTATCACTTTCGTATCATTTACGCGTTACTCGTAATAATACTATAAGTGCAGGATTTCAACCTTTCTTTTTTCAGAAGAGCATGAATTATGCAGGGTTAAAATGGGGAAATCAATTTGATGGTTCATCTTATAACTCGTCTTTACCAACTGGAGAATCGGGCACTTATTCGCAACAATCTAAAATTGATGGGTCTATCGGATTTAATTACCAGTATTCAAAAGGCGTACACAGCTCTATAGTCGAACGCGCACAAAAATTTCAAATAGGGGTTTCTATGTTTCATTTACCTTTTGTTCATTATTCATTTTATGGAAGCCAGGAAACAATATATTCAAGATACGGTGTAAATGTATCTTACACGTATAAACCTGCAAATTCTAAAGTATCTATAAACCCTGTGTTATTTTTTCAAAAGCAAGGGCCTGCCAATGAAATTATTTTTGGATGTAATGCATTATTTATTCTACAGGAAGCTTCAGGGCAACAAAGCTTTGTAAAAAGCTCTTCACTTACAGCCGGAATATTATACAGAGTGCAAGATGCTATTATAATTACTGCGGGATTAAATTTTGAACACTTTTGTTTTAGTTTTGCGTATGATATAAACTCATCACCTTTAATTACTTCAACCCATTCATTTGGCGCTGTTGAGTTATGTATAAGATACCGATTGAACAAGGGGCGTTGGAGTGCTATTGCATCCAGTAACTAGATTAAATGGTATAATCGCTAAATATAATGAGGTTCTCTTTGCAAGATTAGCAATTGTAATTAATCGGATTACCACCAAAATTTTTCATCGAATACCTCTCCAATTACCAAAATAATAGTTCAATAATTCTTAATACAACAAATGCTTGTAAAATTTTGGGACAGGTGAAATGAATAGTGCCACGAGTACAACTCCAACAACTTGTTTTTATAGCAATAGAGGCAATGATGCTGTAACAGTTAGCTCATGCAACCAAACACAGATAATTAATTTAATTAATATTCCGAAAAACTTCCATTATCTCCTCAGTATATTGGTGGCCAAATGTTGCTAAACACCACACCTTTAATAGCGTTTTTTCATTTGGTTTAACCCATTTAGCGGCTTTGGTCAATTCTTTACAGAAAAGCGTTTTATCGAAACTTACTTTTTCCAATATTCGTTTACTTAACTCAAACATATAATAAAATATTAATGGTAATGCTCTATTGTAACTAAATTACAATAATTAAATTGCTTTTTTTATAATGTTAGCAACTTAAAGATAGTGTTCAAATTAATTGTTAAATCAATCGACCGCAATAATCTATAGAATTGGCTACCTAGTAATGATTAGTCGTTTATTTAAAACACCTTCATTGTTTATAATACTTATGTTATAAACGCCATTACTTAAACTACTTGCATCAATTATGGTTTTACTATTAATAATTTGATGTAAAACAAGTTTGCCACTTATATCATATACTTGCATATTTTGGTTTATCATAGTGTTTGACTCTATAACAAATGTTCCGTTGTTTGGATTTGGGTAAATATTTATTTGACTATTAATATTTTTTACTTGGTCTATACCTGCAGGAAGAGATGTACTAATATCATCAATCAAAAAAACACTACCCGGTTGTGGTTTTTTATCAAGCGATGACGAACTAAATAAAACATACATAGTATCCGGAGTTAGTGTATCAACATAAAACATAGTTATATTGGCCTGATGCCAAACCGAACCTGTAGCCGCATTTGTTTTAAAAACGCCACCTGCAATAAGAGTACCTGATTTTACTAAAGAAACCCTACACTCTGCAGTATCAATTCCATTTGGCGAATATTGATAGTAAAAACTAAATTGATTTATTTTTTGTGTGAATGGAAAACCCGGATGAGATGTTGATGCGGTTTCATTTACGTTTCCGTTATATAAAATACCCAGCGTATCGTAATAGTTATGTCCAATATAAGGAACTCCCCATGCTTTATAAATATTCCATGAAGTACTCGTATAAACTACAGTTTTAATGCGAGCCGAATAAGATCCTGAATGAGCTGTATCACATCTAAAAACTGATATCGGGCTACTTCCTACAAACGAACTATTAAAAATATTGTAATCCCACCATCCTGTAGTGCCGTTACCGCTATTAGGGTTCATGGCTGAAGGCACATAAGTGTCCGTAGTCCAAGTTTCAAAACCCGGATTAATAATTTGAGCCTTTGTACATAAGGTAAAAATAATGCATAAAGTAAATAGAGTTTTTTTCATATAGAGTTATTTAGTTAACCAAAAGTAGGTAAAAACGCTACATGATAGAAATACTTAAATATCTTTACTTAAAATAAAAATACGTGTCTAATAAAATAAAAATACTTATCTGTTTTTTTGTAGCAATTTCCTGTTGCTTAATTGGTCAGCAGCAAGCTAAGGTTGATAGCTTAAGCACTATAATCAATTCAGTAGAAATACACGATACTGTAAAAGTAAGCACTTATGTTTCTCTTTCGCATGAATTGCGCTGGGTAGATATAAAGGAAGCTGAGGCTACTGCCTACAAAGGGTTAAACTTGGCAAAAAAAATAAACTTTTACTCGGGACAATCTAGCCTATTGGCAGAATTGGCCCGTATTTATAATCAAGTAGGGAAAATCGATAGTTCTGAAATACTATTTAAACAAGCTATAAAATTGGCGCAAAACCACAAGCTTATATTTGATGAATTAACTGCCATGGTAGGATTAAGTGAATTGTATAGAGTTACCAGTAGATATGACGAAGATTTAGTATTGTTTGAAGAGATAGAAACAAAAGCGAAAGCATCGAAAATATATTCGGCTTATGCTTCATCTTTAAATGGCAAGGGAATAATTTATCGTAGAAAAGCAGAACTATCAAAGGCCTTGCAATGTTTCCAAAAAGCAATTTCTATTTACGATACTATAAAGGATAATAAAGATTATACAAACCCATTGCTTAATATGGCCCTTGTTTATGAAGAAATGAAACAACAAGATAAAGCAAAAGAAATTTATAAAAAGCTAATTTTTATTCAAAAAAGAGATCATAATATAAAAGGGTTATGTAACGCCTTAATCAACATGGGGTCTCTTTTTCTTGATCAGGAAAAAATGGATTCGGCATTAGTTTACTTATATGAGGCTGAAACTTTGGCAAAAAAAAATAGTATGAAAAAAACACTTGGGTCTATTTATCTTAATATAGGTTTGGCCTTATTTGTAAAAAATGATGTTGTTGTATCTGAGCAGTATATGCTTAATTCATTAGCCATTCGAAAGGAAATTAATGATAAATCGGGCGAAGCCCTTGTGTTGAGTAACCTTTTTGACATGTATTTTAAAACGAAAAAGTACACGCAACTTGAAAAATATTTGAAAGAAGCAATAGTTATCAATAGCGAAATTGGCGATTCGTTACAGCTAAAAGATTGTTATTTAAAGTTTTCGGAGTTATATGCAATACAAAAAGATTACGGAAATGCATACAAATACAGAATTTTGTTTGAAGATTTAAATAATCGCCTTCATAATTCAGAAACTACAAGGGTAATAAGTGAAATGCAAACAAAATATGAAACAGAAAAGAAGGAAAAAGAAATTGAACACTTAGATAAAGAGAATAATAAAAAAGAGCTGGAGTTAACTAAAAAACAAAATCAAGTAATTACTATTAGTGCAATTTCGTTGTGCGTCTTGATTGCCTTTATTGCTTTGTATTTTTATACCAATGCACAAAAACACAAACAAATTATTTTAAAAGAAAAAGAATTGGGTTTATTAAAGGAGCAAAAGCAAAAAGAAATTATTGAGACTATTATTACCACAGAAGAGAAGGAGCGAAAGAAAATAGCATCTGATTTGCATGATGGCCTTGGACAAATTTTAACCGCTGCTAAAATTAATTTAGCTAATATAAGTGAAGAAGATGGTGGTGAAAAATTAAAAAATATTAAAGAGCTTGTAAATACTGCTTTACACGAATCTAAAGCCATGGCACTTAATTTAATGCCACTTACGCTTAAAGAAAACGGCTTAACCGAAAGGATTAAAAATATATGTGCAAAATATAGCAAACCCGGTGTGCAAGAAATATCGTTTACCACATACAATATTCCAAATTTGCTTGCGCCAATTGTAGAAGTAAACGTTTATCGTGTTTGTCAGGAATTAATAAATAATGCCGTTAAATATTCGCAGATAAATAAAAAAGTGATTGTGAAAACCAGTTTACTTCATAACTGTGTACGGATGTCAGTAACTGATTTTGGCATTGGGCTATCCGAAAACCAAAAAGAACGCATATTTGAACGCTTTTACAGGGTGGAAGATAAAAAGTATATGACCAG
>Ga0134126_10010749_pt1 | contig 11527 bp, 9 predicted proteins | sample KB31752_FD_96881 | JGI IMG/M metagenome (GOLD analysis project Ga0134126, IMG submission 96881) | Terrestrial soil microbial communities with excess Nitrogen fertilizer from Kellogg Biological Station, Michigan, USA - KB3-175-2 | ecosystem: Environmental > Terrestrial > Soil > Unclassified ... | reverse complement strand
TCTGGCGGTGGCGATGTCCTCGGCTCTCATCACCATGACTCTGGCCATCCACGGAAGCGAGGTGGCCGTGCCGGATTTTGTGGGGAAAACCGTTGCCGAATCCCACAAACTCGCGGAATCCACCGGTCTGGAACTCAATATTGAACGCGAGTACTACAGCCCGAAAATTCCCCAGGGACGAATTCTCTCCCAACTGCCGCCAGCAGGAATGAAAGTGAGGCGCGGATGGCAGGTTCGTATCGCGCGAAGCCTGGGCCCCCAGCGTGTCAATATTCCGAATGTCCTACAACAGAGCGAACGCGCAGCCGAAATGAACATTCAACGACGCGGGCTGGATTTAGGCTCAATTGCCCAGGCCCAGATGCCGGGAGCGACCGCCGATCAGGTGCTCTCGCAGAGTCCGCCCCCAAACGCCAGCGATATTGCCGCCCCCAAAATCAGTTTGCTGGTAGCTGCCGCCACACAGCCGCAGAATTTCGTGATGCCCAGCTTCATTGGACAGGGCGTTGGCACCGCTACCCAAACGCTCGAAGATGCTGGCTTTCACGTGGGCACCGTCACCTTGGAAGGGCAACCAGCGACCATCGGCGTCGCGGCTACACCGGCGGCGCCACGTCCAAATGCGGCGAGCACAATTGTGTTCCAGACTCCAAACGCCGGTGACAAGATCGCTCTAGGTTCCACCATTAATTTTCAGGTGCGTTGAAACCTTCATCTAATATCCGCAAGCTTCTATGCAACAATTCGCCAACACTTGCGAGCAGATTTCCGGCACCACCAAAAAGCTGGAGAAAAAGTCCCTGCTCGCCGCTTATTTTCTCTCCATCCCTCTGGAACAGGCTGCAACCGCCGCAGTCTTTTTCTCAGGCCGGCCCTTTCCCATGTGGGAAGAAACCACGCTGCAAATGGGCGGATCATCGTTGTGGCGGATCGTTCAGGAGCTGTCAGAAAAAAGCGAATCTGAGTTGAGCGCAGCTTACCGCCGCCACGGCGATCTGGGAGCAGTCGCCGGGGAAGTGCTCCCGACGCGCGAAGTAACTGATCTTCCATTGACGGAAATACAAAAAAAGTTTCGCAAGATTGCAGCCGTACGCGGATCCGCAGCCAAGAGCGCTGAAGTGCGAGAACTTCTTTCCCTGGTCACGCCACTTGAGGCCAAGTACATTGTAAAAATCATGACCGGCGATTTGCGTATCGGCCTGAAGGAGAGCCTGGTCGAAGAAGCCATCACCGCCGCTTATGACGTTCCCCTGGCGCAAGTGCAACGTGCCAACATGCTGCTTGGCGACATCGGCGAAACTTTACGCGATGCGTCGGAAGGAAAACTGGTGCAAGCAAGAATGCGGCTCTTTCACCCCCTCGGATTCATGCTGGCCAGCCCGGCGGAATCTGCCGAAGACGTGCTCGCCTATTTTCACAATGCCTGGGTGGAAGATAAATACGACGGCATTCGCGCACAGGTCCACTGCTCGGGTGGGGAAGTAAAAATCTTCTCACGCACGCGCGACGAGATTACAGAATCCTTCCCCGAACTTCCCGCCGCATTGGCCGGCCTACAGCAAGACGCGGTCCTCGACGGCGAAATCGTTGCCTGGAATTATCATGCCCAGGCCTCCGGGGAAGCTGGCCGCGCGCTTCCGTTCAGCGCATTGCAGCAGCGTCTGGGCCGCAAGAAGGTCAGCCACGAATTGATGCGGAAAGTCCCGGTGGCATTTCTTGTCTTTGATGTCCTATATGCGGGCGACGAAATCTTAATTGACCGCCCTTTAAGCGAGCGATCAAAAATTATTGAAACGCTTCTTGCCGAACGCATCTCCGCGCCTAGGCGTGCTCAGGCCGGACAGGCGACGCTCAATTTCGACGGCGCGGAAAATGAAGCCGAGCACGAGATCCGTGTGATTCGCGCTCCGGTTGCCGCAGCCTCCACCGCGAAGCAACTGGACGAACTCTTCGACGCCGCCCAGACCCGCGGCAATGAAGGACTCATGATCAAAGATCCCAACTCAGCCTACACGCCCGGCCGGCGCGGAAAATCATGGCTCAAACTCAAACGTGAGCTCGCCACATTGGACGTGGTCGTCACCGCTGTCGAATACGGCCACGGCAAGCGGATCGGAGTCTTAAGCGACTACACCTTCGCGGTCTGGAATGGCGATGAGCTTGTAAACATCGGCAAAGCGTACTCCGGTCTCACCGACGCGGAAATCGCCGAGATGACCAAGTGGTTCCTCGATCACACGACTGAAGATCAAGGGTTTCGCCGTGAAGTAGAACCGAAAATCGTCCTCGAAGTTGCTTTTAATAACATGATGCGCTCCGACCGCCACAATAGCGGATTCGCGCTCCGCTTTCCAAGGATTGTGCGATTGAGGCCGGACAAATTGCCAGAAGAGGCGGACACGATTCAATCTGTCCGGGAAATTTTTGAGCGGCAAAAATAGCCTGGCTATCTAAACAATACTAGAGCCCCCGCTCACGCTCTTCCCCCACCGGCACCACGCACCCATGCGCCACTTCGCAAATCGCATGCTCAAGCTGAATCGTCGTGTGCTCAATATGGAAACCGCTATGCAGGCGCTCCTTCACATCGCGCAGAATCCGCTCGCTCCGCGAAAGCGGAATATCGGCAATAGAAATATGGCATGAAAGCGCGTGCATCTCTGATCCAATGCTCCACACATGCAGATCGTGCACATCGTTGACACCGCCAATTTCGCGGATCGCGGCTTCCACCTGCTCTAGCTTCATGCCACGCGGCGTTCCTTCCAGAAGGATGTTCAGCGTCTCGCGCACAATGCCGAAAGCCGACCACAAAATCAGAGCCCCAATTCCGAATGACAGCGCTGAATCAATCCACACTTGCCCAGTCGCGAGAATGGCCCATCCGCCCACGATCACAACAGCGGTGGAAATCGCGTCTCCAAATTGATGCAGAAATGCGCTGCGGATATTTACGTCGCGGCTGGACTGGTATAGCAGCAGCGCGATCACTCCGTTCATAATGACGCCCGCCCCGGCCACCCAGATCATCGTTCCTGCGTGGATCGCCTCGGGTTTTTGCAACCGCTGGAATGCTTCGTAGAAAATGAAGAACGCCACTACGATCAGCAGCGCGGCGTTGATCAACGCCGCAAGAACCCCCGCGCGCCGCCAGCCATAAGTCTTGGTCGCAGAAGCAGGCCGCGCTTCCAGATACACCGCAAGAAGCGACAGCCCGAGAGCCAGAACGTCTGAGAGGTTGTGTCCCGCCTCCGAGATCAAAGCCAAAGAGTGCGAGCGGAGCCCGCTTACCAGCAACAGCACTGTATAAGCCAGTGTTACCAGCGTGGAAATCTTCAGCACGCGTACAGTACCGCCATGGCTATGTCCGTGACGATGCCCGTGGCTAGAATGGCTATGCACAATCCAAGTTTACGAGCTTACGGAAGCTCACTTCAACTAAACAAACACAGGCAAAGCAAAAGCCCCTCACCTTCGTAAGGGGCTTTGCCATGCAATCCCGGAAAAGTTCCGGAGTAAGTTACTGTTGCGGCGCAGCTGGAGAAGTAGCGGCCAACTGCTCCAGATCATTCTTCAACAGGCTGACTTCCACGCGGCCACCGCTGGTGTGCTTGGCCTTAGCGGTTGTCTGGTCCTGTGAAGGCGCCGGCGCATTGCCCATGCCAACCACATAAATCCGGTAAACCGGAATGTCATGGTTGAGCACCAGGTAACGGACTACCGCGTCCGCCATCTTCTGAGACGAAGCAATCGCGGCCTGACCGTGACCTGACGAGAATCCCTGCACTTCCACGATGTAGCCGTGCTGGCTCTTCAATGGAGTTGCGAGATCGTCAAGAGCGGTCTTCGCGTTAGTATTCAAAACGCTCTGTCCGGGGCGGAAACGGATTTCGGTCTGCGTGGAGGCCTTGTACTGGTCAATATTTCCCACCACTTGCTCCACGGTCGTCAGGCGCGTTGTGGCCTGGTTCGCGGTGTTCTGCGCGGCCTGGGCACGGTTGCCTGCGTCCACGGCATGCTGGTCGGCTTCGTTTACTTTGGTCAAGCCATCTGAATGCCTTGCTGGGCGCGGGTATCCACGTCTTTGATCTCTTTGGTGTTCGAGGCCGTCAGCTCATCCAGTTCATTCACGCGATCGCGGATGGGCGTCGTCTGCCGTTGCACATACTTTTTCCGGGCAAACGGATTCAGATGTCCCCAGAACCCTTCATGGGTATCCGGCTGTAAGGCCGGTTTCCCGCTGGCGCCAGTCGCCTGCATGGATTGATCGGTGGATGTGGCCTGGGTTGCAGCCGGTTGTTGGTCCTGGCTGGTGGTACTCTGCTGCGCAAAAGCCGGAAGCGCAAGCGCGAGGGCCAGAAGCAGCGCTACGGAGATGCGATTTTTCATTTCGACTTCCTCCAAATTGGGGGAGCTTTTGGGCTCCGCTCCAGCACGCCTAAACGCGCGTGTTGCGTGATTTGCGTCCCATAAAACTCAACTGGTTTTGGTATGTCCGGCCATCGTTGACGCGACGCTGGCCCAAACTCACGGTGCCTTTGATGCTGGCACCCACTCTCTCGTATAACAAGTCTCGTGCCAAACCTTAAAAAAGCTAAGTTCTTGCTTTTCAGTCACATTCTAGTCCAACTGGGACCCGCGAAGATGCGAAAGTGCTAGGCAAATGGTAATTTTGGCGAATTACATATAAAAACTGCCCGGAATTGAGGAAAAAGCCTGTTAAGCGCAATATTTTTCATATTGCTCGTGAATATAGTGGTCCGTCATTCCCGCAATATAGTCACAAATAATGCGCGGCAGCGGCTCCTCATCCACTTTTTCCTGGTAACAGGCGGGTAACTTCGTTGGATGTTCCATCCAGAACTCAAACAATTCCCCGATGATCCGCTCCGCATTGTTTTTCTCCGGTTCCAATGCGGGATTTAGATAAAGATTCTTGAACAGGAACTCTTTGGTTGCGCGCCGGTCTTTTTCTGTTTCAACCCCAAAGCCTGTCAGCCGCCGCGGGAAATTGCGGACCTCTTCTACGCTGTGAATGCCTGCATTTTGAATCTGCCGCTTTGTGTTTTCGATCAGGTCGCCTACGAAGGCGTTCAGCAAATGCTTCAGGGCCTCGTTGAACTTAAGTTTTTCCATCGCGTCCGGCCACGCCGCTTCCGCCGCTTTGTAAAAACCTGCGAATCTCGGCACATCTTTGCGGACGGATTCGAGCGTCAGCAAATGCGCCTCATATCCGTCATCCAGGTCGGCAATGCTGTATGCAATCTCATCGGTCCAGTCAATCAGTTGAGCTTCCAGCGGAGGCCGTTTGTCCAGCAGATATTCGGCAAGCTCCGGATATTCGCGCGCAGAATAATCGTGCGAGTGTTTAATGATTCCTTCGCGCACTTCAAAGGTCAGGTTCAGCCCCCGGAATGCGGCATAGCGCAGTTCAAAATCTTCCACAATGCGGAGCGCGTGCAGGTTGTGATCAAAGAAGAATCCGTGCCGCTGCATGACCGCGTTCAGCACGGTTTCGCCGGCATGGCCAAACGGCGGATGCCCAATGTCATGGACGAGCGCCAGCGCCTCCACTAAGTCCACGTTCAGGTCGAGCTGCGCGGCTATCGTGCGGGAGATTTGTGCGACTTCCAGAGTGTGCGTCAGGCGGTTGCGAAAGTGGTCAGAATAGCGGCGGCTGAAAACCTGCGTCTTTGCTTCCAGGCGACGAAAGGCCCGCGCGTGGATTACGCGGTCCCGGTCACGCTCAAAATCATTGCGGTAAGGATGTTGCGGTTCAGGATGCCGCCTTCCGCGGGATTGTTCCACCTTCACCGCATAGTCGGCCAGCATCTGTTGAGTCTAGCAGTCTCGCCTAAGCTTTGTGTAGCTCACCGGCTCGTGTGTGTTTGCGAGCCATTTGTGGCGCCTCACGGCGATCCCGATTACGGTTTGCTTCCTGACTCTTCCTTCGCCAGCTTCACCCGCGCCGTCTCCAGCTTCTTCTGGATCTTCGCTACATCGTCGCTGTCCACTTCGGCGGAGATGGTCTTGTTCCACTCCACCAGTGCCCGCTCCCAGTGCGTAGCAGCCAGCCGCAGATGGCCGGTCTTCTGGTAAAGATCGCCCAGATGCTCCTGCACCGTGGGATCATCTCCCATGTGCTGGGTCGCTTTGGTCAGGTTCGCTTCCGCAAGGTCATACTTTCCGAGCTTGAAATAAGCCCAGCCGAGCGAATCAAGGTAAGCGCTATTCGCCGGGTCCAGATCAACTGCCTTCTTGATGTAACTCAAAGCCGTGTCGAGCTGCTCGCCATGGTCGGCCATCATATAACCCAGGTAATTCAATGTGGCCGCATCATCTGGATGATCAACCAGGATTTTACGGAAAGTCTCTTCGGCTTGTGCGTACTTCTTCTGCCGTTCGTAAGTGGAACCACGCAGAAATTCGACATACTGCTTGTCATCGTCTTTGGTGGAGACCTTTTCCGCCTGGTCCAGCGCCTGCTCAGCCTCGGGCCAGCGTTTCAGACGGCTATACATCTGCGCCAGGGAAATATAGATCTCCCGGTCACCGGCATCGCCCTTCAACAACGATTTCACTTCGTCCAACCCTTTGTCCGGCTGGCCCATGTCGGCCAACTGCGCGGCATACACCATTTTCAAGCCGCGATCATTGGGAAGCTTTTCCGTTGCCTCGCGGGCTGCGTCGGTGGCCTGCTGCCACTGTTTCGCCCCGCGGTACGTGTCAATGATCTCCTGGTAACCGCGCTGCTCATTCTCGTCACCGAGCGTTAGCATTTTCCGGAACGTAGCCAACGCCATCTGGTCATTGTTCTGGTCACGGTACACGGTGCCCAGCCGCTCCAAAAAAATCGCCCGATTATTTTTGTCGCTCTGGCTTAAATTGCCATTGGCAGCATCGCTCTTTTGCAGCAAGCCGGTAAGGATTTTCGCGGCGTCGTCATAGCGCCCCTGGATTTCATACACTGTCGCAATGTCGTAGGATACTTCTTCCAGGTCCGGCACCATGGACTGCGCTTTTTCCAGATTAGTCAGCGCTAAATCATATTTCCCTTGCTTGCGGTAGATTTCGCCCATCCGCGCGTAAGTCTGCGCGTCCTCGGGATTCGAAGCGGCAATGATCTTGTATTGTTGGAGCGCGGCCTCTTCCTGACCGTCATTTTGCAGGTTCTCCGCCAGCCCGCGCATCGCATCCAGATTGTCTCGGTCCAGCTCAATCGCGCGCCGGAATGCCTTGATGGCATCTTTGTACTGCTTCTGCTGTTCGTAGGTGCTGCCCAGCATGGAGTAAAGTTTTGCGGAGCGCGAGACGTCAGGAATGGACATCAACACCTGCGCCGCGCGCGTGGAATCGCCCTCCACGTTGTACAAATATGCCAGCGTGGTGACAGCCTCTTCGGAATTGGGATCCAATTTGACGGCCGTCTTGAATTCAGTCTCAGCTTTTGGCAGATCGTTATTCAGCCGGTATAGCCGCCCCAACAGCAAGTGGTCGTCCACGCTGTCAGGTTCCAGCTTGGTAATTTCCTGGTATTGCTCAATGGCGTCGTGCAGCGTGTTCTGCGATCCCTCACTGGACTGTTCTTCTCCAAGAGAGCGCAGATAAATGCTGCCGAGCAGTTTATGCGCCTGCAAATTATTCGGATCGCGCTTCAGGATGTCTTGTACTTCGAGCACTGCATCATGCTTGCGCCCGGTCTTGTCATACAGTTCAGCGAGTCCCGAGGTCAGATATTCAGAGGTGGGGTCCGCTTCCACTGCCGCGCGAAATTCCTGAATGGCCTTCGTCGCCAGGTCGCTCCGGCCGTACACCATCATTTGCTCTTCGTACATGTGCGCCATGGCGAAGTGATAGTAGGCGGCCGCTTTGTCGGCTTTTGCGGATGGGGCCTGCTGCGGATTGGCTGGAGCAGGCTGGGTAGCGGGTTTTTGCGCGAACGCCGCGCCTGCCAGCAACAAGACCGATGTAAGGTAAATGCGATTCATTGAAAACCTTCGAGACCCTGTAACCACAGCGGTTAGATGCTCTTCCACTGCGGGCGGGTGCTTCTGCTTATTGTACCGTTACAGGGAGTGGAATTGGAGAAAAGCGTCGCTCGGCAGGCCGCGTTTGGCCATCAGAAGTTCAGGAACCTATGATGGAGCCGTTACGCACCACATTTGGTGGGATTTAGGCCTTTTGGTTTTGCAATCGGACAAGTTTAGGTATTTTTGCGCAAATCAATGACGGAAATGCCGGACACCGGTAAAGATCATCGCCAGGCCGAGACGGTCTGCGGCATCAATGACCTCCTGATCGCGCAGCGAACCGCCGGGCTGGATAACGGCGGTTGCGCCCACCCTGGCGATTTCTTCCACGCCATCAGGAAAGGGAAAGAATGCATCGGAAGCCGCGACGGTGCCCTTCAATGGCAGGACGGCCTTCATGGCACCGATCTTAGCCGCATCCACGCGGCTCATCTGTCCCGCTCCAACGCCTACCGTCTGCCCATCCCGCGCGTACAGAATCGCGTTCGATTTGACGTGCTTGCAAACCTTCCAGGCAAACAGCAGAGCATGCTTTTCTTCCGGCGTGGGTTGACGCTTGGTGACGACTTTTAAATCGGCGTTGGTAAGCAGACGAACGTCGTTGTCCTGTACCAGAATTCCACCTGACACGTTTTTCAGCACCCATTTTTGGGGAACATTCTTGATCTCGACCAAGCGCAAGTTCTTTTTGGCGGCGAATTTCGCACGAGCAGCTTCATCAAAGCCTTGGGCAGCAATTACTTCCAGAAACGGCTTTGCCATTTCCTCGGCGGCTGCGCCGTCTATTGTGCGGTTTACTCCGATTACCCCACCGAAAGCTGAAACCGGGTCCACCTGCAACGCTTTCTGGTACGCCTCAACCAACGTTTTTCCAGTGGCCGTGCCACATGGATTTGTGTGCTTGATAATGGCGCATACCGGCTCTTCAAATTCCTGGGCGAGGTCCCATGCGGCCTGCAAGTCCACGATATTGTTGTAGGAAAGCTCTTTGCCTTGGATTTGGCGGCCATTGGCCACTCCCGTTCCGGAACCATCCGAATACATGGCGGCCTTCTGGTGCGGGTTCTCTCCGTAGCGCAGATCCATGATCTTGTTGAATGAGAGCCGAAGATTTGACGGGAACCCGCCGGAATTCTGCAACTGTAAAGGCTCGTCAGCGGTAACTTGCTCAAGCGTGGAAGCAATCGCAGAATCATAGGCGGCCGTCGTGGCAAAAGCCTTTTGGGCTAAACGCCATTTTGTCCGATGCGAAAGCTGCCCGCCATTTTCTTTGAGTTCCTTCGCAATGGTTTCGTAATCATCGGGCGAGGTGACGACAGCAACATCATGGAAGTTCTTTGCTGCCGAGCGGATCATGGAAGGCCCACCGATATCAATATTTTCGATCAGTTCCTCAAAATGCACGTTCGGCTTGGCGGCGGTTTTTTCGAAGGCGTATAGATTCACCACGACCATGTCAATCGGCTGAATGCCGTGCGCTGCAACGGCTTCACGATGAGCGGGCATATCGCGCCGATGCAGGATTCCTCCATGCACCTTGGGATGGAGCGTCTTAACGCGCCCATCAAGCATTTCGGGAAAGCCGGTAAGGTCAGAGATGTCTTTCACCCGAATGCCGGAATCGCGCAGCAGTTTGGCCGTGCCTCCTGTGGAAACGAGTTCCACGCCCAGCGCCGCCAATTTTTTGGCGAACTCCACTAGCCCGGTTTTATCGGTGACACTAAGAATGGCGCGCTGGACTTTCGATTGGGACATGCAAGGCCTCAGAGCTTGGGATTCGCTGCGGAAGATGCAGCTAGAAATTCTATCAGGAGAGTCGGAGTGAGGAGACTGTTGATTGTCTTGATTTCTTATTGCTTATGAGACGAAGGACCAGGGCGATACCAATCCCCAGCACTACTGAAAGCGCAATGACGTACCAGAATGCGGGGAAGCCTGCAACAAATATAGCGATGCTTCCAATGGTAAAAACCAGTCCGATATAGCCTCCATCGACCGGTATCTTGTGCATCGTGATTCCGGGATGATGATCGCTACTTCTCATTTGGTCGTTCCTGAAAAACGACTGGCGCTGCTACTTTGATGGCGTCTCTGATGAAAGGATTCTTTCAAAGGTGCTCTCCTGGTGAGAGCTAAATCTTTGCTTTGGCCTTCAACTTGACTTGCCCATCCTGCACTTCAACGGTGTATTCCACGCTGTGGCAGCCGTACTGTTTGCGGATTTGTGAGGTTTTTTTCTGGACGAAGGAGCTGAAGCTCTCCAGATTGCCGGAAACTGGCTCCCCGGCCTTCTGTTTGGCTTCCGCTAATGCCTTGTAAAGTTTTTCCACGCGGTCTTTTTCTGTGGTTACGTCGGAACACTCAATTCTTAGGGGCTCTTCTGCTGGGGCAACACCCGCCGCGGCACCGGCAGCCGTGCCGATTCCGTAAGCCGGATGATGTTGCGTTACGTGTTCTTCGGTGCGCACGCCTTGCACAGAGAGCAGCGCATCTTGCGGGCGCCGATAGCCTTCTTCCCGGATGCGACTTTTTTTGCGCCACAAATCGCTGTACATGGCGTAGCGCTGCGCCATCTCGTTGTAGCGATACCGCTGGGAAAAACTCAGCCGTCCGCCATCCCCAAATTTTTTTATGAGGCTCGTTACCTTCCACTCAACGTCCGAGGGAGGCTTTTTGGTCGGATTATTAAAATAAATCTCGTACTCGATTTTTAATCGGCGCAGTTGCGAGTCGAGAAGTGTCAGCTCTTCGTCAACGGTCACGCAGTTTTCCCTGCTAATAGTTTAGGGAGTATTCCCGGCAAGGGCGAGGTACCCGTCGGGCACAAAAGGGCGTGGTACGAAAGTACCTAAAGGCAGCGCTTGGCACTAAGCATCTGGTCCTTAGCACTTGCAGGTTTGTGGCGGGAGGCTGAGGCAGTCCGAAAAAGAGGCTACTTGCTGCCGTTGGCTGCCATTTTCTTTACCATGGCTAGCACCAGCTTGCGGTCGCTTTCGTTCAGCGTGGTTGCGTAGCGGCGAATCTGGCTCAGGAAGCGGACTTCATCGTCGGAGAGCTGCGGCAGGCCTTTGTTGCCGTTGCTGTGACCTGACTCGGAGAAGAACTGGGAAAGCGGAAGCTCCATGGCACCGGCGATCTTGGCGAGCGTATCGAGCGAGGGAACCGTGTGTCCATTCTCCACACGGGAAAGATAGCAGCGAAGCAGGCCGGTGCGTTTTTCAATGTCGCCTTGCGACATGCCCTTCTGCAACCTGTAATTCTTAATGGTTAGGCCAATGTTCATAGGCAGGAAGCTTGCCTCCGGAGGCTTCCGGAGGATGGCTGCATAGTAACCAGAGCGGTACCGTCTGGCAAGTGGAAAGTTATGCCGCGAAATATTGGCGTAAGTGCAATCGGAAAAGAGCGAATCGAGTTTGGGCGGCGCCGGGCTTAGCCCCGGCGCTACCCAGCCTCGCAAATTTCTCCGGCTACTTCTGCAAATTCGCGTGCAGAAATTT
>Ga0134126_10010747_pt1 | contig 11528 bp, 10 predicted proteins | sample KB31752_FD_96881 | JGI IMG/M metagenome (GOLD analysis project Ga0134126, IMG submission 96881) | Terrestrial soil microbial communities with excess Nitrogen fertilizer from Kellogg Biological Station, Michigan, USA - KB3-175-2 | ecosystem: Environmental > Terrestrial > Soil > Unclassified ... | reverse complement strand
TCGGCGGAAAGTGGACGACGTCGCGGTTGCTGGGGGAGAGGGTGGCGGATGCGGTGCGAACTGTGCGCGGGGAGTGACTAGGTATTACTGCTAGAGTCCCTTCCTCCGTACGGTTTCAATCCACACTCCCGCACGGGGAGTGACCTCGACGTCAACGCGGCCGAGGCGGAGCTGATCCAGTTTCAATCCACACTCCCGCACGGGGAGTGACCTTCGCGGACGCGAAAAAAGCGACCCAAACCGATGTTTCAATCCACACTCCCGCACGGGGAGTGACGCCGTCTGTTGCTGCACCGCTGCCAAGGACGCGTTTCAATCCACACTCCCGCACGGGGAGTGACGGCGTACCTCACAGCGATGTACTGGCGTGCTCGAGTTTCAATCCACACTCCCGCACGGGGAGTGACGTGTGTTCTGCCTTGTCATTGGATCCGATGAGCAGGTTTCAATCCACACTCCCGCACGGGGAGTGACCAGTGCTGTACCGCGGAGGCGAAGTCCGATTCAAGTTTCAATCCACACTCCCGCACGGGGAGTGACGCCGCGGCTGGCTCTCTCTCATACGGCCGACCTTGTTTCAATCCACACTCCCGCACGGGGAGTGACTGGTGAAGCGCGGAATCTTGACCGAGCGGTCGAGGTTTCAATCCACACTCCCGCACGGGGAGTGACAAGGCGCACGAAGACCTGTTGACGCGCGCTGTCTCGTTTCAATCCACACTCCCGCACGGGGAGTGACGCGGACGACTTCGACACCGATGTCCAGATACAGGTGTTTCAATCCACACTCCCGCACGGGGAGTGACCTGCCGACCGACACCGTGACGCCCATGTCGCCGAAGTTTCAATCCACACTCCCGCACGGGGAGTGACCATTGAACGGCGTTGATGACCGCCGGCTTCTTCCTGTTTCAATCCACACTCCCGCACGGGGAGTGACACGACTCCGAGTACAAGATCACTCGAAAGGATGTGTTTCAATCCACACTCCCGCACGGGGAGTGACTCGTTGTAGAGCAGGACGCAGAAATCAGCATCCTGTTTCAATCCACACTCCCGCACGGGGAGTGACAGGAAGGTCGCCATGACCCCGGACGCAGATACCGAGTTTCAATCCACACTCCCGCACGGGGAGTGACGGGCGCCCGTGGTTGCGTTAAAAGTGTTGGCCCCGTTTCAATCCACACTCCCGCACGGGGAGTGACACGCCAGCGCCAGGTGCTGCATGTAGCGCAACAGTTTCAATCCACACTCCCGCACGGGGAGTGACCTACCGTGATTCGTTTATCCGGCTCCACGGAATTGTTTCAATCCACACTCCCGCACGGGGAGTGACGGTTACGAATGGCCGTGAGCGGTGCCGTTGTGATGTTTCAATCCACACTCCCGCACGGGGAGTGACTACCCGCCGGACTGGCATCTGCACAGATCAGAAGTTTCAATCCACACTCCCGCACGGGGAGTGACCGCATCGTAGCGAGCCTTAGCGTCAACTGTCGTAGTTTCAATCCACACTCCCGCACGGGGAGTGACACACAACGGGTTATGCGTCTGCTCGAATAGAGTGGTTTCAATCCACACTCCCGCACGGGGAGTGACGAGTGCGCGCGACGTTTAGAGAGCTGGCGAAGATGGTTTCAATCCACACTCCCGCACGGGGAGTGACTCCCTGGCTTTCGATGTGGGGAGGTTCATGCAATGGTTTCAATCCACACTCCCGCACGGGGAGTGACATTTATCGCACGCTTCAACGAACGACGATTGGAAGTTTCAATCCACACTCCCGCACGGGGAGTGACGCGGTCAAGACTACCTTTGTCGAACCCCCTACAAGTTTCAATCCACACTCCCGCACGGGGAGTGACGTGCTGTACGTGCGGCGGTTACGACCTTGGAAGTGTTTCAATCCACACTCCCGCACGGGGAGTGACCGTGCTGTACGTGCGGCGGTTACGACCTTGGAAGTGTTTCAATCCACACTCCCGCACGGGGAGTGACACAAAAACCATCGCGTCGTTACGTTCAGACGTGTTTCAATCCACACTCCCGCACGGGGAGTGACCGTGTAGGCAGAAGCGGTGCGCGCACGCAGTAGGTTTCAATCCACACTCCCGCACGGGGAGTGACACAACGGTGACAAGAGCCCCCGCGATGACGCCCGCTGTTTCAATCCACACTCCCGCACGGGGAGTGACGATGAATTGCGTCACGCTACTTGATCAGAAAGAGTTTCAATCCACACTCCCGCACGGGGAGTGACACTGTATCGGGCCGCGAATCACAGTCATGTCCCATTGTTTCAATCCACACTCCCGCACGGGGAGTGACATGTACGTATCCGATCCGACCGTGACGACGAGCTTGTTTCAATCCACACTCCCGCACGGGGAGTGACGCGGCCCCGCATTAAGCACGCTCCGTAATTATACGGGTTTCAATCCACACTCCCGCACGGGGAGTGACATGTTGAGGTGGTTGCAGCATGATCACCACATCGTTTCAATCCACACTCCCGCACGGGGAGTGACGATGGCATGGCTTCATCCGCAAGGGGGAGATCGTGTTTCAATCCACACTCCCGCACGGGGAGTGACCTACCCGTCGCCGGACGGTAACCCATGTTGACGAAGTTTCAATCCACACTCCCGCACGGGGAGTGACGTGGGGTTCGTGTATCACTCGGAAGTCGCAATCTGGTTTCAATCCACACTCCCGCACGGGGAGTGACAAACTCGAAGCGGGAATTGCGAAGGTGATGAAGTGTTTCAATCCACACTCCCGCACGGGGAGTGACATTGGCGACGCTCGCCAATGATTTGCGTATTGCCGTTTCAATCCACACTCCCGCACGGGGAGTGACCTGGCGCGCGGTCTCTGCCGGATCACTGGAAGCGGGTTTCAATCCACACTCCCGCACGGGGAGTGACACAACCACCTTGTCCTGGTGCTCGACGGGAAGAGGTTTCAATCCACACTCCCGCACGGGGAGTGACAGGCTGTGGCTTGCAGTGGCCGCTTCGCATGACCGGTTTCAATCCACACTCCCGCACGGGGAGTGACCGCTACATCGTCAATGCAATGCGTTGATGCGATTGTTTCAATCCACACTCCCGCACGGGGAGTGACACGAACGCCAGGACGCATGAAACTACCGACAGCGGTTTCAATCCACACTCCCGCACGGGGAGTGACGCATAAAGATTTTTGTTTGCCACTTGACTTTAAAGTTTCAATCCACACTCCCGCACGGGGAGTGACCTGGGTAAGGTTGCTCAAGTCAGCGCGGAGAAGTGTTTCAATCCACACTCCCGCACGGGGAGTGACATTGCGGATAGTGCGTGTCCATCTCATGTATCCCGTTTCAATCCACACTCCCGCACGGGGAGTGACTAGTCGAAATCGCGTGACCGCACGCTCGCGTCATTGTTTCAATCCACACTCCCGCACGGGGAGTGACACGGCGGCAATAAACCGGGTCGAGAGCTTGAAACCGTTTCAATCCACACTCCCGCACGGGGAGTGACACGATGGACGTCACAATGAACCGGCCGACACTTGTTTCAATCCACACTCCCGCACGGGGAGTGACTCGCCGACGTCGCGCAATTGTCAAACAGCACGTTTTGTTTCAATCCACACTCCCGCACGGGGAGTGACGATTGATTTAAGGCTCGGCGACGTGCCGAAATAGTTTCAATCCACACTCCCGCACGGGGAGTGACTCCGCAGCCTGCGCGGTTGAGCGGGGGCGCGACGTGTTTCAATCCACACTCCCGCACGGGGAGTGACCGTAGCCGAGTTCCCTCACCTGCGCGAGAAAACGTTTCAATCCACACTCCCGCACGGGGAGTGACCGCGCTGTACGTGCGGCGGTCACGATCTTAGAAGTGTTTCAATCCACACTCCCGCACGGGGAGTGACACTGTGATACACCGTGCAACGCGGTGGACATTGGTTTCAATCCACACTCCCGCACGGGGAGTGACGATGCCGCGAACGATGAATCTCGCTTGTGTAAGCGTTTCAATCCACACTCCCGCACGGGGAGTGACCGTAGCCGAGTTCCCTCACCTGCGCGAGAAAACGTTTCAATCCACACTCCCGCACGGGGAGTGACGACGCGGATCCAGACATCGCCGCATACCGTGCCGAGTTTCAATCCACACTCCCGCACGGGGAGTGACTCCGCAGCCTGCGCGGTTGAGCGGGGGCGCGACGTGTTTCAATCCACACTCCCGCACGGGGAGTGACCGACGCCCGCCGTACCCACTACGCCCGGTAGCAGTTTCAATCCACACTCCCGCACGGGGAGTGACCCCTCACAGTCGTCGAACGCGCGCTTGGGGAGATTGTTTCAATCCACACTCCCGCACGGGGAGTGACCCCGTTTATCACCGCTTTGTCAATTGTCAATAATTGTTTCAATCCACACTCCCGCACGGGGAGTGACGCGTGCGATTTCGCGCTGCCCGGACTTAAATCGGTTTCAATCCACACTCCCGCACGGGGAGTGACTGCCGATCCGTCGAGCCATATGCCGCGATCGATACGTTTCAATCCACACTCCCGCACGGGGAGTGACAGCGAAAACGCAAACGACTATCGCGGGGATACAGGGTTTCAATCCACACTCCCGCACGGGGAGTGACCGAGCGTGCCGATACCGGCGTCACTTGAGTTCGGGTTTCAATCCACACTCCCGCACGGGGAGTGACCGCGACGCGGCCATCGCGGTACAACCGCGCGCCATGTTTCAATCCACACTCCCGCACGGGGAGTGACTACCGCAATTGTGCAGACGGTTCTACCGCTCTTGTTTCAATCCACACTCCCGCACGGGGAGTGACGTGATGCCGTCCCGACATTTCAGCACATCAATGTGTTTCAATCCACACTCCCGCACGGGGAGTGACCCAGCGCATTGCAAACGCCCTGGCGGACAAAGTGTTTCAATCCACACTCCCGCACGGGGAGTGACCAGATCACCACGCAGGCGGCCCAGATTCAGACCTTGTTTCAATCCACACTCCCGCACGGGGAGTGACCACAACCCACGGCGGCAATGATTCCAAAGATTCTAGTTTCAATCCACACTCCCGCACGGGGAGTGACCGCGAAGAAGCCCAAGCTCCGCCAGATGGACCTGTTTCAATCCACACTCCCGCACGGGGAGTGACCGTGGTTCGATCGGCGTCGTTGGTGCAACGGTTGTGTTTCAATCCACACTCCCGCACGGGGAGTGACACAGCGTGCTCTCGTTCAGGGTATCACGCCTTGGTTTCAATCCACACTCCCGCACGGGGAGTGACAAAAGATTTATCGCACCAACTTCTCTCGCATCTTGTTTCAATCCACACTCCCGCACGGGGAGTGACGACTGCCGACCTGTTGCGATCGCGGCGAGCTTCCGTTTCAATCCACACTCCCGCACGGGGAGTGACGATCGCAGTTTGAGCGGGTCGCGCTTGTCGCGCAGGTTTCAATCCACACTCCCGCACGGGGAGTGACACGCGGTCGACGGATGCTTCGGGTCCCACTCCTTGTTTCAATCCACACTCCCGCACGGGGAGTGACCGTGTTCGAAGTCGACGAGGCAGCGCTCGACATCGCGTTTCAATCCACACTCCCGCACGGGGAGTGACCTTGCGCATGGCCTAAGTGTCGGCAAGCAGAAAACGTTTCAATCCACACTCCCGCACGGGGAGTGACGCAAACGGATGCCTCGCCGCTGACGGCACGTGGTGGTTTCAATCCACACTCCCGCACGGGGAGTGACACCCGCAACCCAACCCGCGGCTGAACCCGCGGCTGTTTCAATCCACACTCCCGCACGGGGAGTGACGCGCCTAGCTGACGAACTGAGAGTCAGCCACATGGTTTCAATCCACACTCCCGCACGGGGAGTGACATTCGAGATTCGCCTGCGTCTGTTGCTGGATCTGGTTTCAATCCACACTCCCGCACGGGGAGTGACCAAAGGAGAGCTAAGAACATGTCACGCAAACCAACGTTTCAATCCACACTCCCGCACGGGGAGTGACGTTGATCTCGCGGGCAAGATCAAGGGGCGTTACAGTTTCAATCCACACTCCCGCACGGGGAGTGACAGCATTGGCAGCACTCAAGGGCCCACCATTTCCCGTTTCAATCCACACTCCCGCACGGGGAGTGACACCAATCCGAATTGGGAAAGACTGAACGCGAAGTTTCAATCCACACTCCCGCACGGGGAGTGACACCCGCAACCCAACCCGCGGCTGAACCCGCGGCTGTTTCAATCCACACTCCCGCACGGGGAGTGACTACGGCGCGTCGTCGGTCGAGTACTGGCCGACGCGGTTTCAATCCACACTCCCGCACGGGGAGTGACGCCGACTATACACGCGATGCCCATTTAGTTTCGGTTTCAATCCACACTCCCGCACGGGGAGTGACCATGTACCAGGCAGCCCGGCGAGACTCGAGCATAGTTTCAATCCACACTCCCGCACGGGGAGTGACGCGCGCCAAAAGAACGGGTATAAACTAGCGTTATTGTTTCAATCCACACTCCCGCACGGGGAGTGACTGCACGCGGATTGTCGAGTCTTTGTTGAGAAAGAAGTTTCAATCCACACTCCCGCACGGGGAGTGACCCAAGAAAGCTGCATCAACAACTCACGGTGATCTGTTTCAATCCACACTCCCGCACGGGGAGTGACACGAGATGATCCGGTCAGCTGGGACAGTCACCCAGTTTCAATCCACACTCCCGCACGGGGAGTGACCTGACGATGGAGCGGTTACAGTTGCCGTGAACGAGGTTTCAATCCACACTCCCGCACGGGGAGTGACCTTGGCGCGGGCGGCGAAGTGTATGCGCCGGAGGGTTTCAATCCACACTCCCGCACGGGGAGTGACCGGCGAAGGTGAGGCTGCAACTGGATCCGCAACAGTTTCAATCCACACTCCCGCACGGGGAGTGACGCTACGATTGCAAGGATGACTACAGCGAGCCAGGGTTTCAATCCACACTCCCGCACGGGGAGTGACTCAACCCTCTGCGTAACGGACGAGAGGATGATGTTGTTTCAATCCACACTCCCGCACGGGGAGTGACTTCCGAGCTTCTTCGCGATGAACCCAAGGTCGTACGGTTTCAATCCACACTCCCGCACGGGGAGTGACATAAGGCGGAAGGCAACCCGTACGAGCCGCTATCGTTTCAATCCACACTCCCGCACGGGGAGTGACCGGCCAGCCATTCGCCAACGTTTTTGGTTTGTGTGGTTTCAATCCACACTCCCGCACGGGGAGTGACGGCGTCCCGATGCTCGCGCCCGTGATCGAGCTCCTGTTTCAATCCACACTCCCGCACGGGGAGTGACCCAAGATCGTCCTCAAGCACATCGCGCGGAATCCGTTTCAATCCACACTCCCGCACGGGGAGTGACCGGACGGCGAAGTCGTCGAAGCGAAGAAGGAAGAGTTTCAATCCACACTCCCGCACGGGGAGTGACAGAGGCCGGGCCGATTCTGCGCCGTTGCGATCTCGTTTCAATCCACACTCCCGCACGGGGAGTGACTTACCGCAATTGTGCAGACGGTTCTACCGCTCTTGTTTCAATCCACACTCCCGCACGGGGAGTGACCGGGCACACTCGCTACGGTGTGCATTAGAGCGCGCGTTTCAATCCACACTCCCGCACGGGGAGTGACCGGCCGTTCTAGCTAACACCGCTTCCGCCGATGAGTTTCAATCCACACTCCCGCACGGGGAGTGACGCGCTCCCGCTGGTCAGGACGATGGTGTGAGCTGTGTTTCAATCCACACTCCCGCACGGGGAGTGACGCGAGCGTGGCGCCGTCGATGTTGATTGGAATTGAGTTTCAATCCACACTCCCGCACGGGGAGTGACCAGATCTCGGTGACCTGAAAATTCCGCGTTTCCAGGTTTCAATCCACACTCCCGCACGGGGAGTGACGATCGGCAGGACTTGCGAGAACCCATGTTCGACGTAGTTTCAATCCACACTCCCGCACGGGGAGTGACTGACCGAAGTACGATCCCTTCAACTCGATACCGAGGTTTCAATCCACACTCCCGCACGGGGAGTGACCGGAGCGCATTGCGGCATGCCAGTTGTTGACCCCGTTTCAATCCACACTCCCGCACGGGGAGTGACGATTGGCGCCAGTAACTACAGAGGGGGGTGTGTTGTTTCAATCCACACTCCCGCACGGGGAGTGACACGTTCGGGAGACGGAAACAATCACCGTCTCCCGTTTCAATCCACACTCCCGCACGGGGAGTGACCTTACAACGCGACCGGCGGTGCATACCAGATAGTCGTTTCAATCCACACTCCCGCACGGGGAGTGACGTGAAGTCGCCGCGAGAATTGCCGCCGTCTTCGATGTTTCAATCCACACTCCCGCACGGGGAGTGACTACGATCACAGGCCAAGGATGGTTTGATGACGTGAGTTTCAATCCACACTCCCGCACGGGGAGTGACATCGCGTGACGACGGTGCTGTGATGTGAGATGGTGTTTCAATCCACACTCCCGCACGGGGAGTGACGATTCGATCAGGAAGTGGACGAAAGTGGATGGAAGTTTCAATCCACACTCCCGCACGGGGAGTGACCCGGCTTCAAGACTCGATAGAGCTCCTTTATCGCGTTTCAATCCACACTCCCGCACGGGGAGTGACCCACGGTGGGCAGGATGAAGATGTTCCACAGCTTGTTTCAATCCACACTCCCGCACGGGGAGTGACCACAGACTCGATCACCAAACGCGTGGTGTATTTCTCGTTTCAATCCACACTCCCGCACGGGGAGTGACAGGCACTCCAGACTCCAATCCAGGGGATAGAATTGTTTCAATCCACACTCCCGCACGGGGAGTGACACGGAACCGTGATGCGCGTGCGCGAGATGCAGCAGGGTTTCAATCCACACTCCCGCACGGGGAGTGACACGGCGGATATGATCGCGCCTTCGGGCCCGAACGCGTTTCAATCCACACTCCCGCACGGGGAGTGACCCGTCATTCCTTTCGGCGTGAGCGGTGGTGACGCCTGTTTCAATCCACACTCCCGCACGGGGAGTGACGCCGGACGAACACGAATCCGCGCGGTACGTGGGTTGTTTCAATCCACACTCCCGCACGGGGAGTGACCTCCATCGTTGCCCTGATGCGTGAGATTCACAATGTTTCAATCCACACTCCCGCACGGGGAGTGACTCGTGAGAAACGACCACCGTCGCCGCCTTGCTGTCGTTTCAATCCACACTCCCGCACGGGGAGTGACGTCCCGTTCGACGTTTCGGATATGGCGCCGATCCAGTTTCAATCCACACTCCCGCACGGGGAGTGACCGCAGCACCGACGACGAGCTTGTCGCGCGGGTGCTTGTTTCAATCCACACTCCCGCACGGGGAGTGACTCAGACGGCCGCTGTTTCTGGCACCGTCCCGCTCGGGTTTCAATCCACACTCCCGCACGGGGAGTGACACGCTATGTCGTCAATGCAATGCGTTGACGCAATTGTTTCAATCCACACTCCCGCACGGGGAGTGACCCGTTCGCGAAATTGCGAACTGGCGCGACGAAAGTTTCAATCCACACTCCCGCACGGGGAGTGACATCATCGGCTTACTTGTGCTTGCTGAAAATCAGGTTTCAATCCACACTCCCGCACGGGGAGTGACTGCAACATACGGTTGATCTGCGAGCGGGTTCGTGTTTCAATCCACACTCCCGCACGGGGAGTGACCGGATGGCGATGGGCAACGCGCTCGCCGTGAGTAAGTTTCAATCCACACTCCCGCACGGGGAGTGACGTCGCCGCAAGCGCCACCAAATTTGGGTCGGCGGGTTTCAATCCACACTCCCGCACGGGGAGTGACCACGCGCTGCATAGTCGTCGTCTTTGAGGATCAGGCGTTTCAATCCACACTCCCGCACGGGGAGTGACGGCGGGCGAACCTGCGGCTCTGCACGCAATCACAGTTTCAATCCACACTCCCGCACGGGGAGTGACATCGTTACACGACGATCCGCGTAACGACGATAACGTTTCAATCCACACTCCCGCACGGGGAGTGACTACAGCTGGGCGTCGTGATCACTTCGGCAATGGTGTTTCAATCCACACTCCCGCACGGGGAGTGACTTGAGCTCGGGGTGCTTCTGGGCCATGACGCGAATGTTTCAATCCACACTCCCGCACGGGGAGTGACGCTGACCGCGTGTCGCACGTTCGGGATCAGCGGAGTTTCAATCCACACTCCCGCACGGGGAGTGACTTCGTGGGTAGCGTGTTCACTCTTGAGGACAGAGTTTCAATCCACACTCCCGCACGGGGAGTGACCACGGGTTTTGGCTTCCTCCACGGCTCTACGTGAGTTTCAATCCACACTCCCGCACGGGGAGTGACGCACGAGATGTGTGAGATGTTTGCCGGCAGAAATGTTTCAATCCACACTCCCGCACGGGGAGTGACCGACAAGATAGGTGGTGCCGAGACAGCGAGTCAGTTTCAATCCACACTCCCGCACGGGGAGTGACAACGGGGGAGAACGTGTTGCCATCGGGCGTGAAGTTTCAATCCACACTCCCGCACGGGGAGTGACCGTGGCATCGGCGGTGCTTACGCCTCGTCCAAGGTGTTTCAATCCACACTCCCGCACGGGGAGTGACTCGTTTTACCTCAAATCGTTCCGCGCCGTGTTCGGGTTTCAATCCACACTCCCGCACGGGGAGTGACGCGGCGAGTTGCCGCGTCAGCACGTCCGGAATCGGTTTCAATCCACACTCCCGCACGGGGAGTGACAATGGCTCGGCCGGCTTGTTGCGCCTTGCGTCCCCGTTTCAATCCACACTCCCGCACGGGGAGTGACCGCTTTTCGATGACACACCGGTTCCCGTGTTGTCGAAGTTTCAATCCACACTCCCGCACGGGGAGTGACCGTCGTCTTGTTCGCGAGCTTGTCCTGGAGTGCCAGGGTTTCAATCCACACTCCCGCACGGGGAGTGACGCACGTGTACGTCGTGGCGTCTTTACCCTAGCAGTTTCAATCCACACTCCCGCACGGGGAGTGACACGAATCTTTGACAGCATACCAACCTGTGGTATCTGTTTCAATCCACACTCCCGCACGGGGAGTGACAGCCACTCGTCGCCGCCCTTGGCAACGCGGAAGCCGTTTCAATCCACACTCCCGCACGGGGAGTGACGTAAGTCGTGCTCTGAGACATCACAGCATCCGAATGTTTCAATCCACACTCCCGCACGGGGAGTGACCTTACCCTCTCTTGATCGTTCAGAAGCGCTAAACGGTGTTTCAATCCACACTCCCGCACGGGGAGTGACAGCTTAGCCGTAAGTCGTTGCGCCGCAAGCGCAAAAAGCGACTGTTGCGCGAACCAAGCTGGTAATGCACTAATCATTGCAGCATTAATGTGAGCATCAGTCTTAACACGTTGTTCTTACTGCACTTAACCCTCGCGCGAACTTCATACGCGCGACATGACAGCT
>Ga0134126_10010746_pt1 | contig 11528 bp, 7 predicted proteins | sample KB31752_FD_96881 | JGI IMG/M metagenome (GOLD analysis project Ga0134126, IMG submission 96881) | Terrestrial soil microbial communities with excess Nitrogen fertilizer from Kellogg Biological Station, Michigan, USA - KB3-175-2 | ecosystem: Environmental > Terrestrial > Soil > Unclassified ... | reverse complement strand
GCCATTGTGGAGCGAATCGCATTCGCGACGTTGCCGGAACGCGGCCCCGATCGAGGGCTGACCATGATTCGGCAGAATATTCAAAAGCTGATTCAGACGCACAAAATTCGACCGGAACAAATCGAAGCGATTGGGATCAGTTGCGGCGGCCCGCTCGACCGGAGACGTGGTGTGATTCAATCTCCGCCCAATCTGCCTACCTGGAATAATGTTCCGATCGTTGACGTCCTGAGGGAGGAGTTCAAGATCGCGTGCCGTTTGGAAAACGATGCCAATGCCGGCGCTCTGGCTGAGCATCGATTCGGAGCCGGACTAGGCGTGCAAAATATGATTTTTCTCACCATGGGAACCGGATTAGGTGCGGGCATCATCCTCAATGGCCGCTTGTTTCACGGCTCATCGGATATGGCGGGTGAAATCGGTCACGTGCGGCTAACGTCATCAGGACCAGTTGGCTATAACAAGGCCGGATCGGTCGAGGGGTGGGCAAGTGGCGGCGGGATGGCGCAGGCTGCCAGCAAGCGAGTTGTGGTGGCTATGGAGAAAGGTGAAGTTACGTCCCTTGTGGGTCAAATGGCGACGAACAGAATTCTGACGGCAAAAGATGTAGCCGATGCTGCGCGCCAAGGGGATCAACTTGCCTGCGAGATTGTCCACGAGACAGGAACTCGTTTGGGAGAAGCTCTCGCCATTCTGATCGATCTCCTGAATCCGGAGTTGATTGTGATTGGTGGAATAGCCATGCGCATTGGCGAGAGCCTTCTGGAGCCCGCGCGTGCCGCCATGAAGAGGGAAGCGCTGCCTGCGGCCGCGAATGCGTGCAGAATTGTGCCTGCGGCGTTAGGAGAGCATATTGGCGACATCGCTGCAGTTTGCGTCGCCATGGGCTAAACCGGCATCCGCTGTAACTTGCTTTAGCGCGGCCCGCCGAGTTCTAACGCTGAACCCTGCGGGTTCGGATCTTGAATTTAAGGACGCCGCCGAACTGGCGAGCGTTTGATAGACTGAGCAGGCGGGCGGGAGTAGCTCAATGGTAGAGTAGCGGCTTCCCAAGCCGTTGGTTGCGGGTTCGATCCCCGTCTCCCGCTCCAGCAGAACGCCTGCATTTTCCGCAATTGCATCTTCATTTTCGCGAAGAATTCTTCGAAGCTCTGACGCTCTGGACGCTCAGTGGAGATCTTCTTGTTCCGCAGAGGCCGAAATTTCTTCAAGCTATCTTGTGGCGCTAAACCGCTGTTCAAACGAAACGGGTCGATTAAAACGCGTTAGTCCCTGACAGCTCTTGCCTGTTGACCGAGTTGCATGGGAGAGTCTACGATGCACACAACTGAATCCGGCCCGTGCGTATGTACCTTTTTGCTTGCCATAAAGTCTAAATAGATGAGAGATCCGCGGGCGCGGAAAACCTGAGAAAGCTCCGGGGAGACGCGTATGAGTCAGTCTTTCGCTGTGGGAATCGGAGGCGCCGCCGGTCAGGGCGTAGCTACGCCAGGCGACATTTTCGCGAAAATCTTTAGCCGACGTGGGCTGCATCTGAATGCCTACAACGCCTACCAATCCATCATTCGCGGCGGCCACACATTCCTCACAATTCGAACAGGTCCGCAGAAAATTTCCACCACCGGCGACCATCTTGATCTTCTAATTCCGCTCAATCAAGACACGATGGACCGGCATCTTCGCCTGCTGACAGCCGGCGGCGCCTGCCTCTACAACGCCGACCTCATTCAGCCCGGCACGCCGGCCGAAGGTGTCCAGCTTTGTCCCATGCCAGTGTCGAAAATGGCAGACATCACTCGCAACAAGGTGGGACAGAACACCCTTGCTATCGGCGCAGCTCTCAGCATGATGGGCGTGGGATTCCCGGCGCTGGAGAGCGTGCTGGCTGAGCAATTTCGCAAAAAGGAAAAGGCGGTGATCGACGAGAACGTGAATCTGGCGCGTGCCGGATACGATTACGCCACTCAAAATTTCAAGCCATTCGCCTGGGCTCTCCCCATGACCGACGAACGCTATGCCGTTTTGAGCGGCAACGTCGCCATGGCAATGGGAGGCGCGGCGGCGGGCGTCAAATTCTATTCGGCATATCCCATGAGCCCTGCGACTGGGGTGCTGCACTGGATGGCAAGCCATGCGCGCGAGGCAGAAATCATGGTGCGCCAGGTAGAGGACGAGATTGGCGTTGTGACTATGGCGATTGGCGCGGCCCATGCCGGGGTTCGGGCCATGTGCGCGACCTCAGGCGGCGGCTTCGCGTTGATGAGTGAAGGAATGGGACTTTCCGCGCAGGCCGAAATTCCCATCGTCGTGATTGATTGCCAGCGCGCAGGTCCATCGACGGGAGTACCGACGAAAACCGAGCAGGGCGATCTATGGCAGATGCTGGGCGCAGGCTTTGGCGATTATCCGAAAGTGATTGCGGCGCCTCTCGATATCGCCGATTGCTTCAAATTGATTCCGGAGATTTTTAATGTCGCGGAGAAGTTTCAGTGTCCTGGAATTGTCCTCTGCGACTTGTTGCTTTCCGAAGGGCGTCTCAGCGTCGATCCCAGGCTGCTCGACTTTGCGCCCGTGATCGATCGCGGAGAGCTGATCACATCGAACGGGACCGGGGATCACGAACCGTATAAGCGATACAAGATTACAGAGAGCGGAGTGTCGCCGCGAGCCATTCCCGGCCTCCCTGGCTACACCCACGTCGTGTCGAGCGATGAGCACGATGAAGATGGCGTGCTGATCAGTGACGAATACACCAACTCCGGCAAGCGACGCGCCATGATGGAAAAACGCATGCGCAAGGTGGACGGAATTACGGCAGCCGTGCCCCCGCCGGAACTGCAAGGTCCGGCGAATGCCGATGTCACGCTGATCGGTTGGGGATCCACCTACGGAGTGATTGAGGAAGCCTGCGAATTGCTCGGCGAGCACGGGATTTCCGCGAATTACCTGATCGTGCGCTGGCTGGTTCCCCTGCACGGCGATGCAATTCTGGACCTGCTGCGTGACGCGCGTCACACCATCATCGTGGAGAACAATTTCAGCGGCCAGTTTGCACGCTATCTGCGGAGCGAAACCAGTTTTGTTCCCGACGGGAATATTCGCAAGTACGATGGTGAACCGTTCGCACCGCACCACATCGTCGAAGCCGTGAAAGAGCAGTTGGCAGGCAAAACTAAACTTTCTGTGCCGACTCACGAAATTATGGTTTAAGTCAAACACAACCGGTTCCTTTGCAAAGGAGAATCGAACGATGGCGACTGAAGTAGCTGGAGTAGCTCCAAAAACGTTCTCGATGGCGGACTATAAGGGCAGAGTGGACCCCGACTGGTGCCCTGGCTGTGGTGATTTCGGCGTGCTTGCCGCGGTTCAGAAGGCCCTTGTGGAATTGCAAATCCCCAAGCACGAAGTGGCCACCATCAGCGGCATCGGTTGCTCGTCAAATTTCCCCGGCTATATTGAGACCTACGGCATGCACACGCTGCACGGACGTTCACTGCCGGTGGCGACGGGAATGAAGCTTGCGAATCACGCCATGACCGTGCTGGTCACGGGCGGCGATGGCGATGGATTCGGGATTGGCTGCAATCACTTTGTGCATACCATCCGCCGCAACGTAGATCTGACATACATTGTGATGGACAACCAGATCTACGGGCTCACCACCGGCCAGACATCGCCGACCAGCCGCATTGGCATGAAGACCAAGAGCATGCCCTATGGGAATATTGAGGCGCCGCTCAGTCCGCTGGCATTGGCGCTGGCAGCCGGCGCGACCTACGTTGCGCGCGGTTTCAGCGGGGATCAGAAACACCTAACCGAGTTGATCAAGCGCGGTATCGAGCATAAGGGATTTTCATTTATTGACGTGTTCAGCCCGTGCGTTACCTATAACCACGACAACACATTCCAGTGGTTCCGGCCGAGGGTCAAGAAACTGGAAGACAATCCTGAATACGACTCGAGCGATTGGAACGCGGCCATGGAAAAGTCCGTGATCTGGGGCGATGAGATCCCCATCGGCAAATTTTTTGAGCGGACGGATTTGCCCACTTTGCACGGATCGGAACCCGTGCTGAATGCGGGACCATTGGTGCATCAGAACAACCGCATCTCGACCGATGTCGCCAAAAAATTTATTGAAGAATTAATGTAAGGGTGACCGGCGGCGAAATCCGCGCTACTGGACGGTCAAGCCTGCCGCAGCTTCCAGCCTGCGAACCACCCTCTGCTGGCCCAGGCAAAGCATCACGGCGAACAAGCTGGGTGCCACGGCCTGGCCTGTCAGGGCTACTCGGGCTCCATTGATGAGTGCCCCTGCCTTGATTCCTTTTTCCGTGGCATAGGCGCGCAGCAATTCTTCGGTCGAAGCCTCTGTAAACTCATGCAGCCCGGCATACCGACTGCCAAGCTCCGCCAGCATCTCTCGCACAGCGCCATCGGAAAGAAACTTTTTCGCAGCGGCATCGTCCATTGAAAACTGGTCGCCGAAGTAGGCCAGAAACGCGGATGTAAAGTCTTTCAGGTTGCGCGCCCGAGGCTGCAGCAACGCGATCGCCGCAAGAATTTCCTCGCGGCTACGGGTGGGCTGATAGTTCGCCGCTCGCCATTCTTCTTCAATTAAGGGCAGTAGCCGTGAGGGATCGTAGGCGCGAATATATTCCGTGTTGTACCAGGCGAGCTTCTCGTTATTGAAGACCGCATTTGAATGAGCAATGCCGTCGAGCGAGAACATTTGAATCAATTCATCGGTTGAAAAAATCTCGCGATCAGGACCGTCAGCCTGCTTTGCTGCCTCGCCGGGACTCCATCCTAATAGCGCCAGAAAATTTCGGAAGGCCTCGGGAACGATTCCCATCTCCTTATAGGCCATCACGCTGGTCGCTCCGTGGCGCTTGGATAGTCGAGTCTTGTCCGGCCCTAGGATGAGCGGCAGATGCGCGAAGACGGGCAGGGAAGCGCCCAGCGCTTGATAGAGCAGCACCTGCTTGGGTGTGTTGGAGAGATGATCGGCGCCGCGAATAATGTGAGTCATTCGCATATCTATATCGTCTGCGACGACGCTCAGATGGTAGGTCGGAATGCCGTCGGAACGCAGAAGGACGAAATCCTCCAGCTCCGCATTGGCAAATTCCATGGCGCCGAATACTGCGTCCTGGAAGATCGTCAGGCCTTCACGGGGGACCATAAAGCGAACCACTGCGCGCTCTCCCTGGGCGACGCGTCCCTGGGCTTCAGAACGCGAAATGGCGCGGCAACGGCCGTCATACCGCGGTACCGTTCCGGCTTCTGTCGCGGAGGCGCGTCTGGACTCCAACTCCTCCCGGCTGCAGAAGCAATGATAGGCGTGGCCGCTTTCAAGCAAGCTGGCAGCGGTACGCGCGTACAGATCCAGCCGTTGAGATTGATAGAACGGACCCTCATCCCAATCCATCCCCAGCCACTGCATACCCTCCAGGATTCCAGTGACCATGTCGGCAGAAGAGCGCTCGAAGTCGGTGTCCTCGATGCGAAGAATGAAGGCTCCTCCCGCGTGGCGGGCGAACAGCCAGCTAAACAATGCAGTGCGAGCTCCGCCTACGTGTAGAAAGCCGGTCGGGGAAGGGGCAAAACGGACGCGTGTTGCTTGAACAGAGGATTTCATTGGATATGGGCCAAACTCCTATCCTAGAGTATTTCCGATAAACGCGCTGACATCGTGCGCGGGTGTGTGCTGTTCGCAGCAAGAAGAAAAGCCCTGGCTAGGCCAGGGCTTGGGTGGAAACGTAGAGGGTAGATGGTTTGCTAAAAAAGGCGATAGGATACACCGGCGGAATAGACCCAGGGAGTGAGCCCAGTGGGCGGAAACTGCCAGTGCTGATATTCGAAATCTGCAGGGCGAATGGTGATGTGCCGGGTGAGCTTATAGTCGACGCCACCGCCGCCGGCGAAAGTCGTGTAATTAAACGTCTGGTTGGAAATGAAATTAGGGTAATGGAAGCGGCTTCCGCCGGCCAGAAATTTAGCGTAGGGTAACCACCTGCGGCCAAGCTCATACGTGACACGCGGTCCGGCTAGAAAATTTTGCTCGGAGATTCCTGAACCAGAACTTGAATCTGTTAGAAAATCCAGAAAACGTACTTCTCCTTCCACTCCAACCCCGATGTTGTTCCACACGCGGTAATCGAAATTTGCGTATGCTCCGGGTCCGAATGCGTGGCGTTGGCCGTAATCTGTTTGTCCGAAGGAGAAATAGCCTCCTACAGTGATGGTCGCTCGTTTCGGTGTAACTGGAGACACCGCCTGTCCGAGCAGAAATATCGGGCAAAATAAAAAAGCCAGCCCACTAAAAAGTTTTTTCCCCACCGTAAAACCCTCCCCAATGCAAGAACAACTTGTAGGTCTAGAGGCAGACATTGTCTTCTGTCTGCCTCTTAGTAGAAGTTTACGTCACTGATTAGATGTGCTGTCGCCCGGGGAGGCTGCTCCAGTAGACGCGGGAATTGGCGCAGCCTGCCCGTACGGGCGCAGCCTGAAGAAAATGGGCGTCAATTCAAGTGGCATTTTGTCGCTGGGGCTCAACACTGCAACGGGTTTGGAGTTGAGCAATTCGACAGAATCGTTCCACGAATCCACGCGAACGCGGCTTCCGAGAGGCAAAGCAGCAATCTGGTGGACATTGTCCAGGTCAAGCTTAGGTGCTTTGGCGACTAAGCCACTCATCCAGACCTGATCGTCGGCGGGGCTGGTGAACAACGAGTCTCCAAGTTGAGGCTGCATCAACGCCGGCAACTGCTTGGCGCGCGCGAGCAGCAGTTTGTAATACAAACCGGAATCAGCCAGCTTGTCTTTGTACGGAGAGTTTGCCAGGAGTTGCATTGCCTTCTTTGCGGCGGCCTGGTTCTCTGCGTCGCTGTGATGTAGCGGTACTCGGCGGATGGTCGCCTGATCGGCGAACATCAGATTGTCAGGAAAAGCAAATTCTGTATCGACCTTATGTCCCAGTTCTAAATGGGCCAGTTGGAAGGAAAGCACTGCAGCCAGGTCTGCTTCGTAGGGGAGGGTGTCGATCAGGCCTTTGCTGAGTACGATCGTGTTTCCAATGGTCAAAGATTCCAGGGGGTAGGTCAAGAGAACGCGGCAGTGTACGGGTTCCGGCAATGAAATGTTGTTTGTGAGGATGAGGTTGTTGGTGACCTGCTCCAGCACCTTATCGAAACTGCTCGGTGCAGCCAGCAGACCGGCTTGAAACAGTCGATCGAGAATGTTGGATTCGGCTTGTTGCGACCACAGACGGGAAGCTTGCAGCGGGCTGACATCCTGCGCGCTTTCGCTCTGATCGGAGACGGCGTCAATTTTCACGGTCGCGTTGTCGGTTGTGGACGCGGGTTGGCGCAGCGAATAACCCCAAATCCAGGTTTGCGCGCGGAAGAAGCCGGCCTGGTCCGGAACAGTTCCCGGTCCATGCTCTTCTGCGTACACGGCGGTCGGCAACCACAGACCAGGCTGTACATTGGTCCGCCAACTGTCGAAGTGGTAGTAGACCTGATGGCCATTGTTGCTGGTGTAGGTGCCGCTAAAGCGAACGATGTTGCCGCCTGTATCTTCGATCCAGACGCGTCCGATGAAGCGACCCGAACCGGATCCGGACTTCGGCGTCACGTCAAACAGATCTGTCCTCGTGTCGCCCAGGAACTCGCGACGGACGAAAACAAAGTCGTAATGCTGGCGATCGAAATGGTTGGCGTCCAGCAGCAGCATTTGTACGAAGCCCTGGGCAACATATTCGATCTTGAAAGCCTTGGTCAGCCCGTTGACGAACATGACCGACCCCTTGAGAGCGGTCTTCTTGCTGCTGGCTTCCTGATAGCGATTGTCCTGGATGACCTTGCCGAAATCCACGCGACCAAGAAAATAATGGTCGTCGGTGGGCACCGCGCTCAACTGGGTGTCCGGTTTGAAGTCTTGAATGTAGGTTTCGACAACAGGCGTGCGTTGTTGCAATGCCTGCAGGACACCCCGTTCATGGCCGGAGGCCAAATCGATGAGGCGAACCATCTGTGGAGTCAGCTTGCCCATAGGCTGTGGGTTTTTCTTGTGCCGGGCCGAGGCAGGGAGAGTGATGGACACCAGCAGAAGGAGGGCCAGTCCTCTGTTGCGTGAACCTCGAGGGATAAGTTTCGAAAATCGCATCATTGTGTTCCTTGAGTTACCTGGGTTAGGGTTGTTTGCTCACAATTAAGCACACTGGAAGCCGATCCAATCATACGTGAACATTACCGATACGTTACCAAAATTTTCAAAATGGTAATACCTTATGTTACGTAAGTTTAAATACGCCTATCCAGAATTACGCTAGCTGGAAATCGATCCGATAATATGTGGTAATGTCCACGGGACGGCCGTCGCGAGTTGCGGGCTTAAAGTGAGTCGCTTCTGCCACACGAATCGCCTGTTCGTCCAACCCGTGACCTAGACCGCGGACCACCCGGATGACGTGAACCCGCCCGTCAGCCGAGAAGCGGACCTCCAGAACAACATCGCCCTGGATCTTCAACTGTTTTGCTTCCGACGTGTATTCCGGACGCGGGTGAGAAATCACCTCGACCGTCGTTTCATTGCCGGTGCTGGCCACCATCACCTTGGGCGTTTCGACCGCGGTGTTGTCTTTGAACGCTCCCTGCTGAACTTTGCCGCGAGGACCGTTTCCGGTGCCGTTCGCCATGCCATCAGAGAAGCCGACGGACGCTACCTTTCCGTGTCCGCTGCCTCCCGGGACGCCATTGGCGTATCCGGAACCGAAGTTCACTCCACCGACTTTCCCGCGCCGTGCAGCGCCGGAACCGGCAGAATCGCCCACCGCACTCTGGAAGCTGCCGTAAGCGGCAATCGTTGCCGGGCGGTTTGCTCCCGGATTCGGGTGAACTCCATTCGGATCGCCAAAGCCTCCGGTTTTTGTCGACGTCTGCCCCATATTGTTCGCCACTGCCGTGGGAACATTGGTGTGAAACAGACCTACCTTCGGCTGCGCTGGCAAAGCCACGGAGTCGGGCCGGTACGGCGGCAACACCGGCGCACTCAGGTTATTCATGTGGACTCGAGCGAGCTTAGGCTGGGGTTCGTTCTGCGTAGTCTGGTGATAGGTAATTTTCGGCGCAATCCGGTTCAGCAGATCCGGAGTTGGAGGAACGATCGGAGGCTTGACGTGAACCGTCGGCCGCACCGGCTTCACAGGAGTGATGGGAAGCAGGAGGTCGGTCTCGATCACGGGCTTTTGTACGACCTGATGAACCATGAAGATGGACAGAATCAGAACCAGCGCGATTGCCGATGCATTGACGATCATGCTTACGATGAAGGATTTGTTTCTTCCCTCCGGTTCTGGTAGTAGTCCGAACGTGGCTAGTTGACGACTGGAAGGTACGCGCTCTCGATCTCTCGAGCGGCGGGGGGGCAGTCCGGTATCGGGCCGAACTGAATGCTCTCTTGTCGCAAAACTTGTCATACCGCTTTTACCTCAACGCGTTCATACGTTCGCTGATTCAGAATTTTTGGAGCAACATCTTTCTTCGGTACCGGCACGTCCGGCTGGCTGTTCAGTCAGGGTATCTTTTGAAATACTGCCGACTCCGAAATGGGGCACAGGCAAAGGATGTTTCAAAGAACCGCAGCAGAGAACAAAGTTCCAATCCAACGTGAAATCCATCTCTGCCAAATTGTCGAACAGCCATGCAAATTTGGATGCTGCTCGCATTTGACGAGTACAGTTTTGCCAGATCAAAGTGCGATACGGCCACACTTCAGCCTGTTTAATGCTGTGAATCTCAGAGCCAGGAAAAAGGCTCCTAAGCTCTGCGTAATTGGCTATGTTTGCCAATGAGTATGCCACAACTTAGAAATTTTGAAATGAAATTCTCGCATGTCTATTCGAGCCGGGTATCGTTACATTAACCAGTGGGGGGAACCCGACCCATCAAAATATGCAAACTTGCGCTTTCGGCCTATCATCAAGAAACAGAAAATCGTTGATTCGCTTTTTCTGAGGGAATTCAAGTGAGTTCAGGAACAATCCGTTTCCTTTCCTCAACTTTCAACCGTCTCTAGCGATCAACGATCCCAGCTTGCTGCACCGACGACAGAATAGTTCATTGATATAGAAGGAGATAATCGAATTGAACGCACTTATCACCGGTGGCGCTGGCTATATTGGGGGCACAGTCGCCCACCTGCTCGCGGCTGCCGGGCATCGTGTCGTGGTGTATGACAACCTGTCCCATTCCCAACGCCTTTCGGTACCAGCGAATTTGGCCTTTATCGAAGGGGAAGTCGGCGACCGAACGAAAATGGAAACCGCTCTCCGAAACCACAAGATTGATGCTGTCCTGCATTTTGCCGCCCTCATCGAAGCGGGCGAAAGTATGCAGTGTCCTGAGCTGTATTTTAGCAATAATAGCGCATCCACGTTAATTCTTTTTCAGGCCATGCTGGCCGCGGGCGTCCGCAAACTGGTTTTCTCATCCACCGCTGCAGTTTACGGCCAGCCGGAACGCACCCCCATTGAGGAAGACGCTGCGCTACATCCCACAAATCCGTACGGCGAATCGAAGCTGATCGTGGAGCAGATGCTGACCTGGTTGCATCGTAGCCACGGCTTCCGCTACGCCAGCCTGCGCTACTTCAATGTTGCTGGCGCTATCGAAGGACGCGGGGAAGCACATGAACCGGAGTCCCATCTGATCCCTCTGATCCTGGACGTCGCATTAGGCCGAAGGAAGAGCATTCGCATCTATGGCAGCGATTATCCAACGCCGGATGGCACCTGCATACGCGACTATATTCACGTCCACGACCTCGCCGACGCGCATATGCTGGCGCTTGCCGCTCTCGAGGAAAAAGACCGCATGATCTACAACCTCGGCAATGGCCGCGGCTTCTCTGTGCGCGAGGTGATTGAGGCTGTTCGTCGCGTCACCGGCCATCCGATCCCGGTCGAAGAGTTTCCAAGACGACCCGGAGATCCGGCGATCCTGGTGGCGAGCTCCGAAAAAATCAACCGTGAACTTGGCTGGCAGCCAAAATCTCCGCGTCTTGACGACATCATCTCGGATGCCTGGCAGTGGCATCAGATGCGATACAAGACGACTGGAGCATTTTAAGGGACGGTATAGAGAGATCTGGGTGCCCCATCCTAGCCGCGTGTCGCCGTGGCGACCGGCTAGGGTGGGAGGCCGAGAACCTTGCTCTACAGCAACCTTGATACTGCTCTAAGTGTGCTGCGTCTTGGCCGTACTGTGCGTCTAACGTGGCAGAGATGTTTTCTGTCTTTGGGCGACCCCTTCAGAACTTGCCTGATGACGTGTTGCAGGAATAGAAGAAAAGCGGGTGGAGCGGAGGAAGTATGAAAAGGAATCGCATTGAGAACGCATTTCTAGTAGCGGCACTAGTAGCCACAGGTGCTGGGATTGCCCCCTCTGCTATGGCGCAGATGGAGAATACTTCAGGCCAGGCCCAGGTGATTGTCACGGTGGACGCGAATCAGTCGAAAGCGCCCG
>Ga0134126_10010745_pt1 | contig 11529 bp, 9 predicted proteins | sample KB31752_FD_96881 | JGI IMG/M metagenome (GOLD analysis project Ga0134126, IMG submission 96881) | Terrestrial soil microbial communities with excess Nitrogen fertilizer from Kellogg Biological Station, Michigan, USA - KB3-175-2 | ecosystem: Environmental > Terrestrial > Soil > Unclassified ... | reverse complement strand
TCGTGGGAGCCTCGGCGCTGCCGACGGACCTGCGCTACGCCGGTGAGAACCTGAGGATCCAAGGCTGGCTGTGGTGGAAGAGGGTCGCCCTGCCCGCGGTCTTTCCTTTCTACCTGACCGGGGCGATCACCGCCTCCGGCGGCTCGTGGAACGCCTCGATCGTGGCGGAGGTGGCGAGCTGGGGGCATGACCGGCTGGAAGCCACGGGCCTCGGGGCGTATATAGCCGATGCGACCGATGCCGGGGACTTTCGCCGCATCGTGCTCGGGATCGCCGTCATGGCCGTCCTGGTCGTGCTGCTGAACCGATTCTTCTGGCGACCGTTGTATGCCCGGGCCGAACGCAAGTTCCGGCTGTCATAGGAGAGACCCGTGAACGCGATCCCGCTGCTGGACGTGCAGAGCGTCTGCCAGGCCTTCCGCAAGCCCGACGGCGACCAGTTGGTGGTGCTCGAAGGGGTCTGTCTGACCTTGCGTGAAGGGGAGATCGTGGGATTGCTCGGCCGCTCCGGCTCGGGCAAGTCCACGTTGCTGCGCGCGATCGCCGGACTGAATGCGCCGACCGGCGGGGAAGTGCGCTACCTCGGAAGCCCGGTGGCGGGCCCCGCCGCGGGCATCGCCATGGTGTTTCAGAGCTTCGCGCTGTTTCCGTGGCTGACCGTGCTCGAGAACGTGCAGATCGGGCTGGAGGCCATCGGTTTGCCGCCCGCGGAGATGCGCAAGCGCTCCCTGCAAGCCATCGACCTCATCGGCCTCGACGGGTTCGAGTCCGCGTATCCGCGCGAGCTCTCCGGCGGCATGCGCCAGCGCGTCGGGTTCGCCCGCGCGCTCGTCACTCACCCGAACATTCTCCTCATGGACGAGCCTTTTTCCGCTCTCGATGTCCTGACCGCGGAGACGCTGCGCAGCGACTTCCTGGATCTGTGGGGCGAAGGCCAGCTGCCCATCAAGGCGGTGCTCCTCGTCACGCACAACATCGAGGAGGCCGTGGAGATGTGCGATCGTCTGCTGATCTTCGCCTCGCACCCCGGGCGGGTCGTCAGCGAGATCCCCATCGATCTGCCCAAGCCACGCCGGTATACCGATCCGCGCTTCCGGGCCATCATCGATCGCGTCTACATGGAGATGACTTCCCGGCCGCGAGGCGAGCCACGGCCCGGGCACAAGAACGAGCGCTTTCCGGGCACGGGCATCGGCACCATTCTCACCCACGTGTCATCCAACCTGCTCTCCGGCATGTTGGAAGCGGTGAGCGCCGAGCCCTATTCGGGCAAGGCCGACTTGCCGGCGATCGCCGAGGCGCTGCAGATGGATGCCGATGAGTTGCTGCCGGTGGCCGAGGCCCTGCAGCTGCTGCGCTTTGCCGAGATCGAGCAGGCGGATATCCGCCTCACCGATGCCGGGCTGCAGTTTGCTCGTGAGGAGACCGACGAGCGCAAGAAGACGTTCTACCGCCATCTGCTGACCTACGTACCCATGGCCGGCCACATCCGCCGGGTGCTCGATGAGCGCGGCAGCCACGCGGCCCCGAAGAGCCGCTTCCTGGATGAGCTCGAGGACTATATGGACGAGGAGGCGGCCGAGCAGACCCTGCGGACGTGTATCAGCTGGGGCCGCTACGCAGAGGCCTTCGCGTACGACGACCAACGCCAGGTGTTCAGCCTCGAAAACCCCGCCTGAGGGCGATTCGGCCGGCTCGCCAAGCCCGCCGCGCTGCCACCCCGCTCTGGCGGATTCGCCACGCCAGCCGCGCTGCCAGTGCCGGCCGGGCCGCCGGGGGGTGGGCTTACCCCCTTCGTGGCAATCCCGGGTAGGATGCCCGCTAAGAATTCTGAAGAATTATGCTGGACTTGCACGGGCCAGGCGACGTTGGGGATTTCGCCCGGTATCTTGAGGAGCATGGATATGGTGGAAGTCAACGGCGTGGCGCCGAAGCCGAAGCTCCTGATCGTCGATGACGATCACGAGTTGTGCTCGATGCTGGCGGAATACCTCGGTCCCGAGGGCTTCAACACCGAGACGGTCGGAAGCGGCCCGGCGGCGCTCGCGCGCCTGGGGCATGGGCCCGTCGATCTGGTGGTGCTGGATGTCATGCTTCCCGAGCTGTCCGGCTTCGAGGTGCTGCGGCGCATCCGGGCGCTCAACCGTGTTCCGGTCATCATGCTCACCGCCCGTGGCGAGGAGGTCGACCGGGTCGTGGGACTGGAGATGGGAGCCGATGACTACCTGGCGAAGCCCTTCAGCCCCCGGGAACTGGTCGCGCGTGTGCGCGCTGTTCTGCGCCGCGTGGCCGGGGACGGGCAGGCGGTCAACGGCATCGTCCAGGCAGGACCTTTGAGCATCGATCTGCGCGCCCGCAAGGCGGAGGTCAACGAGCAGGACCTGGAGCTGACCTCGGCGGAGCTGCGCATTCTGGAGCTGCTGGTGCGGGCCAACTCCAAGACGGTGACGCGCGATGATCTGATGACCCAGGCGCTGGGCCGCCGCCTGTTGCCGACCGACCGCAGTCTGGACACACACGTCAGCAACCTGCGAAGAAAGCTGCTCAAAGTCACGGATCGTGTGACAGTGCAGAGTGTACGGGGCACCGGCTACGCGCTGGTCCTGAGCTCGACGCGCCCGGGCTCGAGCGCCGGCGCGGTCGGGTCCGCAGAGGGATGAGGTCACATGCACTCACTTTACTGGCGGATTTTCCTTTCGTTCTGGCTCGCGCTGGCGCTCATTCTGGTGGGTACGGTCACAGTGGCGGTGAATGTCGCCATCCAGAAGCGCAGCGAGCGACCATGGGTCCAACGCGAGCAGCTCTACACCCAGGCTGAGCAGGCTTTCCGCACCGGTGGCCCGGAAGCACTCAAGACCTGGCTGACCGGAATGCGTGCGCAGGAGCCCTTCAACCGGATCTTCATCGTCGACCCGTCCGGTCGGGAGCTGCTGCACCGTCCGTTGCCCGGTTTCATCCGCTCACCGCATGACAGCCCCTCGGAGCCGGATCGCACCACGGCGCCGATTGCGCCGATCGGTGGCGCGCTGGTGTTGGCTGGCCCCACCGGGCCTTATCACGTGATCGTCGGCCCGCTGGCGCTCAAGCAACGCTTGTTCGGCGACCTCGAGCAACCGGGCGTGCCTACGGCTACGCTCGCCATCGCGCTGATTGTCAGCGGCGTCATCTGTTTTCTGCTCGCGCGTTATCTGGTCGCACCGGTCGACCGCCTGCGGCTGGTCACGCGGCAGCTCGCCGCCGGCGATCTGAATGTGAGCGTGTCCGGGAGCCTCAAGGGCCGCCAGGACGACCTCGGACTGTTGGCCGCGGATCTGGATTCGATGGCGGGACGCCTGCGCAGCCTCCTGGAGTCCAAGGAGCAATTGCTGCGCGACGTTTCGCACGAGCTGCGCTCGCCTCTGGCGCGAATGCAACTGGCGCTCTCTCTGGCGCGCCGCACCGGTAGCAGCGTCGAGCGGCACCTCGATCGAATCTCGTGTGAGGCCGACCGGCTGGAGCAGCTGATCGCGCGTACCCTGAAGCTGGTCCGCCTGGAGCGGGCGGCGGAGGGCTTCGAACGCAAGCCCGTCAGTGTCTCGGAGCTGCTCACCCACATCGCGGCGGACGTCGGCATCGAGGCCGAAGCCCAGGGATGCACGCTCGCGCTCGCGGCTGACCCGGAGCTGACGGTGTGCGGGGACGAGGAGCTGCTGCGCAGCACGTTTGAGAACGTCACCCGCAACGCGATTCGTTACAGCCCTTCGGGGTCGCAGGTGAAAGTCGAGGCGCATCGCACCGGCGAGGCATCGGCCGAGGTCGTCATCTGCGATCACGGCCCTGGCGTTCCGGAGAAAGACCTGACTCTCATCTTCGAGCCGTTCTATCGCGTGGGCTCGGCACGGGATCGCGCCGGCGGAGGTGAGGGACTGGGTTTGGCGATCGCGGCGAGAGCAGTGGCTGTGCACGGAGGCACGATTCGCGCGAGAAATCTTCCTCAGGGAGGACTCGCGGTGTCCATCGCACTGCCGCTGACGAAGCCGGGCACCACAACGCGTCCTACCGCCGCCACCGCTACCGGTACAGCCGTCGCTGCCTGATCGATTGCGCCTCCGGCGCTTTCCGCGTTCTGCGGATCAGGCCGCCGGACTGTGGCGATACGTGCGGCAACGCTCAATCACCCGGCGTCGTTCTGGCCACGCCAGTCCTATAGCTCTCCGGCAGGCTCGGGCTCACGCTCGCTTCGGACCAGTAGGCGTTCAAAGCTCGTTCCGCCGTCGCGCAGTCTGGCGTGCAGGAGGCGGCAACCGCGATCACTCCGGAGGGAGTCGGGTGCCCCCATGAGAGGACCCCGTACAACAGCTGAGCCGCCCAGTCCTGGGTGACCTGGACGCCGCCTACAACATAGTAGTAGTCGATCAGCCAGCGTGAGCCGCCCCAGGTCTGAGCCAGCAGGGTTCGCACCGACAGATCGGCATGGTCTCGCAGCCGCCGCTGAGTGGGCGAGCGCGACAGCAGCAGCCACTTCGGATTGGTGAGGCGATTCGAGTAGTGAATCAGCTCGGACTCGGGCTCCTGCCGCCCATACGCAGCCCAGTAGGTGTCCACTCGAAGACCGGCATCTGACTCGTAGGCCGCCCGGCTCACCGCCGGCGATCCCGTGAAGTCTGGCAGCCACGCCTCGGAGGCCGCCAGCGGGCCATGCCAGCCGGCGCCCGCATGGGGCACGGGAATGACGGCCACAGCGGGTGCGGACGTCTCGGAGTGAGCAACTTCCAGGAACGCCAGCGAGGGTACGCAGAGCAGCACGGCCGTCATCGCCAGTCGCCGGGGATGTAACGGAGGCGGCGGCTTCGGCTCCGAGCTCGCAACGGATGCGCCCGAGGGTGCGCGGCCGAGCCTCAGGCCGATGCGCACGACTGCGTACAGGAGCACTGCAAACATCGCGTAACCCAGGCTGACGTGCTCGCGTGCCACCAGATAGGACTGCATGTGGGTCACATGGCCGGCGTAGATGACGATGATGATCCGGACCCAATTCACCACCAGCGCCATGCCGATCGTGATGCCCAGGTAACGCAGCGTGCGGCGCCAGCCCAGGTGGTTCGCCGCGGCCACCATCGAGGCGACGGCGAGGGCGACGACCAGATAGCGCTTGCCGCTGCAGGCGTCCTGGACGATGAAGCTCCCTTCCGGAATCGTCACGAGGATGCCGTCGATGTGCACGCGCACGCCCATGAGCGCCATCACGCCGCTCGCGACCGACACGGCCAGCCACTGCAGCAGCGGCACCAGCTGTTCCCAGATCGGGATCGCAAAATAGAGGAAGGCGATGGGACCGGTCGCAGAGAGCGCCATGCGCCAGCCTGCCGTGCAGGCGATCGCCAGCCACAGGATGGGAGGCACCAGGACCTGTTTGCCGATCTCGATGTTGGCGCGATAGGCGATCAGCCAGCCGGCAAGAGCCAGGGCCAGCAGCAGCAGCGGCTGCCAGAGCCGTTCACCGGGGCTCCTGGCGGCGGTCTCGCCGCTCCTGTGCGCAGCCAGGACGAGCCAGATCCCGCAGGCAATCACGATGAAAGGTCCCTGCCGGTAGTCCGCAGCCTCGTGCCAGACCCGCGCAAGGGGCGCCCAGGTGGGCCAGATCGCAACTGCTGCGCACGCCGCCGCCAGCCACGCGAGGTGCGATGTTCTCAATGGCTATCCCTCATCGTCCCCAGATCAGACGACGAGGAGAGTACACAGTTGCGGCCGGAACGCCACGACGTGGTTCGCAGCCGCTGCGATAGTCCGCGTGGCGGCGATGCTGGGCCGGGGGGCTGTGGTCAGATGGTCTTGGAAACCATCGTGGAGGAGGGGCTCTCGCTGCCGGTGGAGTCGATCGCGGTCACCACGAAGTAATACGTGCCCGCGCTCAGATTGTCGATCTCGTACGAGGTCACACCGGCTCCGTTGAGCGTGACCGTCGAGCTTAGATTGTCCGGGGATGTCCCGTAGTAAACCTTGAACCCGGCCAGATCGGTCAGGGCCGAACCGTCTTCGCGCGTGGCGGGCGCAGACCAGGACAGCGTTGCCGAGCCCGTGGCCGGCGGTGTCGAAGTGCCGGTGGGGGTGTTGGAAGGCGGCGTGCCGGTCGAAGCGGGCGGCGTGGACGCATCGCTGGTCGACAGAGCGCTGCTGCTGCCGTTTTCATGGCACGCCTGCAGGAGCGACACGCACACGACGACGAGGGCGATGCAGCCGAGCCGCACTGACCTGCGCGCGATACCGCGATGATCGATCAAACTCATCATGAGACTCCCGCTAGCTCGCAATGCGAGCAGGGCCTCGTTGCCTCGCAGCGAGGGACCCCTTCAAAACACGACACAAGCAGGGCGAAAGAATAGGGAGCGGGTTCATGAGTGGCAATACGCTGCGCCGTCTGTTTCCGGAGACATTCATGAGGTTGCGACTCTGTTGGCGACACTGCTCACAGGCGCGACAGAATGAGTCAACTCGTCGTCGCCGAATGGCGACCGGCGCGCAGCCTTCTGTCCTATAATCGCCCTCATTGCCCACGGGACAGGGCACACAAGCAAACGCACACCCCATGGCCTCGCAGCGCCGCTCGTCGTCCGCAGTTACAACTTCTCCTTCGTTGCGACGCGAGAGCCGAGGCGCGGCGCACGGCGCTCCTGACGCGCGTCGGCGTGCGGAGGCTCCGGACTGGACGAGCAATGCAGCTCGCGTGGCGGCGCTCGTATTTCTGCTCACGGCGGTGGTGTTTCTGGAGACTCCCCGGGGGCAGGAGTTCTTCCACGTCCTGCAGAAGCTCGGACACTCGGTCACCTTTGGCATCGTCGCTCTGCTGGTGCTGTCCTTCCTGCGATCTCGCCGGCGTTCGCTGCTGGCTGATTGCGGTATCGCGATGGGGGTGACGGTTGCCCTCGGAGCGCTGACCGAAGTTGCGCAGATCTATTCCCATCGCGACCCCTCCATCGTCGATGTGTTGCGTGACTCGCTGGGCGCGGCTGCAGCACTGGCCGCTGTCTCATGGACCACCTCCCGCTCGATACTGGCGGCGCTGGTGTGTTCGGTGAGCGTTCTGCTGGTGATGACGCCGATGGCGGTGTGCCTGGCTGCGTATGCAAATCGCGATCTTCGCTATCCGGTGATCTGGCAATTCAGCTCACCGCTCGATATGTACTTCACGGGCGAGGGCGGTGAAGGGTTGGCGCGCATCAAAGAGCCTGCGCGCTGGCAACGCGGGCCCGAGGAGGAATGGGCCCTGTACATTCCGCTGCGCTCCGCAGGAACCCCGGGCGCGGGCCTCACAGAGGTCTACCCGGACTGGACGGGCCGCTCCAGACTCCTGGTCGATGTCACCAATCCCATGCCGAGCCCCGTCCAGCTGACGCTCCGGATCGAGGACCGCGAGCACAACCAGGAATACACCGATCGCTTCAATGCCGATTATGTGATCGCCGCCGGCACCCGCCAGAGGATCTCGATCGCTCTGCGACAGATCGAGTCCTCCCCACGGGGGCGCCGCATGGACATGCGGCATGTAGCCAAGCTTGTCTTATTCCGGAGCGCCGGCTCGGGATCCAGTTTTGTACTGCTCAACCGGATGTGGCTCGAGTAGCACGCCGGCAACGGGGGTGTGGCTCAATGTCCGCCGTGGGGAGCGATGCCCGTATTCCCCGGAGCTTTTCAGTGACGAATGGCGCACATTTTTCCAAAGCAGCACTGCCTGCCGAAGCGGCTGATGTTTACACTAGAGTCGCGGCTGGCCTTTACACTCGAAGATGCAGCGAGGACCGTCGCGGCCAGGGGAATGCCGGGAGTCCCTGCAAGCCAGACGAGACCGGGCACGTGCGGGCCTTCAGAACAAATTTGAACGCGGTTGGCGCACTTATGTCGGCAAGATCCTGTTTCCGTAAGAATTTTTCCAAGGGCATGAGGCGCCTGTGTGCGCTCGCCAGCCTGGCGGCCCTGCTGGGCCCGCTGGCGGCGATGGCGGCTCCTCCGCCCCCGCCGGCTGAGACGGCGAAGGCCCCGCCCTCGGGCGCCCCCGCCACTCCCCAGGCCCCCGCTCCGCAGGCCGCGGACCCCACCTATCTCATCGGGCCCGGCGATGTCATCCAGGTGTTCGTCTGGCGCAATCCCGAGCTGACCGTCATCGTGCCGGTGCGTCCCGACGGGAAGATCTCCTCCCCCCTGGTGGAGGACATGGTGGCGGTAGGGAAGACCCCGACGCAGCTCGCGCGGGATATCGAGCATGTACTTGCCGAGTACGTCAGGTCTCCCGAGGTCAACATCATCGTCACCAACGCCCAGAGCGCGTTCAACCAGGTGAAGGTCATCGGGCAGGTCGCGCGGCCGGCCTCGATCGCCTACCGCCGGGGCATGACGGCGCTGGACGCGATGCTCGATGTCGGAGGGCTTACCACCTTCGCCTCGGGAAACCGCGCCAGGATTCTGCGCAAGGATGCGAACGGCAACCAGCAGGTCATCCGTGTGCGGCTCGACGATCTGATGAAAAAGGGGCGGGCAGCTGACAATCCGCTGTTACAGCCGGGCGATGTGCTCGTCGTGCCCGAGTCCTTGTTCTGAAGTCCGCCCGGGGAGGCAGCCAATTTGAACGAGACGCTCAACATGCTGGTCGAGGAATTGCGGGGGGCCTGGCGTTTCCGCTGGGTCGCTCTCGCGGTCCTCGGCGCCGTCTGCATCCTCGGCTGGTTGTTCGTTCTCACCTTGCCGAGCGTCTATGAAGCGCGAGCCCGGGTCTATGTCGACACCCAGAGCGCCCTCCGTCCTCTGCTGCAGGGGCTGACGGTGACTCCGAACGTCGAATCGGCCCTCGCGATGGTGCGCCAGGCCCTGCTGAGCCAGCCGCATCTGCGGCGGGTCGCTCACGAGAACGGACTGGATGCCGGCGTCACGAACCAGGGTGAACGCGAGCGCCTGGTGGCGAGCCTGCAGCAGCGCATCGTGATCACCGCCAACGCCGGGCCGAACGCCACGGACGGGCTGTACACCATCACCTTTCAGGACACCAGCCGTGCCAAGGGTGTCGCGGTGGTGAAGTCGCTGCTCAATGCGTTCGTCGAGGACACCCTGGGCGACAAGCGCAGCGGGCAGCTCTCCGCACAGAGATTCCTGCGTGAGCAGATCGCCGACTATGAGCAGCGGCTGAGCGCGGCCGAGCAGCGTCTGGCGGACTTCAAGAAAAAGAACGTCGGCATGATGCCGGATCAGCGCGGCGACTACTTCGCCCGCCTGCAGACCGAGGTCACCGGCCTCGAACATGCACGCAAGGATCTGGCGCTCGCCCAGGCCCGCAAGGACGAGCTGACGCGCCAGCTGACAGGCGAGGATCCGTTCGTGTTCGGCTTCGACAGCGAGCTCAATTCCAACATCACGCCCACGAGCAAGACCGGTGGCGACCTGAACGCGCGCATCCAGGAGCTGGAGAAGCGCGAGCAGGACCTGCTGCTGCGTTTCACGGACAAGCATCCCGATGTCATTGCCGTTCGCAAGACGCTGGAGGATCTGAGGGCGCAGCAGGCCGCGGAGATCGAGCGCCTTCGCAAGGGCCACCCCACGGGCAGCCTGTCGGGCTCCACCAAGGCGAATCCGGTTTTCCAGAGCATGAAGCTCGAGTTGAACAAGGCGGACGTGGCGATCGCAGAATTGCAACGCGACGTCGCGCAGCGCAGTGTCAACGTGGAGAACCTTCGCAAGATGATCAATACCGTGCCGCAGGTGGAGGCGGATCTGGCGCGCCTCAATCGCGACTACGACGTGACGCGCGCGCAGTACCAGGCCCTGGTGCAACGCCTGGAGACCGCCAAGATCTCCCAGGACGCCGACGAGACCGGCACCGTCAAGTTCCAGGTGATCGACCCTCCGTCGGTGCCGCTGCGTCCCGCGGCGCCCAATCGGCCGCTGCTGTTCACCGGCGTGTTGCTGATCGGCCTGGCACTCGGCGGGGCTGTGGCCTTCGTATTGAATCACTCCCGGCCAGTGTTCCAGAACGCCCGTCGCCTGGAGGAGAGGACCGGGTTGCCCGTGATCGGCACCGTCAGCCGGGTCTGGCTTACGCAGCACCGCGAGCTGATGCGCCGTGACCTGCTGATGCTCTCGGGCGCCGCCGCGGTCATCCTCGTGATGTTCGTCGCCATGACCCTGTTTGCAGACCAGGCACTCAGGTTGCTCGCCAACCTGAGAGGCGGGGGTGCGACATGAGCCTCGTCGAGAAAACCCTGGAGAAGATGAAGGCCGCCGGAGGCGACGTCCTCACCAAGGCGCGTCCCGCCGCGCGCTTGCCCGGACCCCTGGCGGAAGTTCGTCCCGAGGTCCGTGTGAGCCTGACGGATCCTGTTCCCGGGGAAGCGCCCAAGCGGACAGTGCACATCGACGAGCAGGCGCTCATGAAGGAAGGAGTGCTGCCGCCGGAGGCGGAAATGCGCCGTGTCGCGGACGAATACCGCGCGATCAAACGCTCGATCATCGACGCCGCATTTCAGGCCGAAGGCGCCCCACCCGAAGCGCGTCTCGTGGCTATCACGAGCGCATTGCCCGGTGACGGCAAAACGCACACCAGCATCAATCTCGCACTGAGCCTCGCGCTCGAGAAAGACCACTCCGTCGTGCTCGTGGATGCCGACGTGGCCAAACCGCACGTGAGCCGCCTGCTGGGCGTGTCCGACGAGCCCGGGCTGCTGGACCTGCTGGCTTCCCCCGAGATGAGCTTGCGTTCCGTTCTGCTGCCCACCGACCGGCCAAACCTGTGGGTCCTGCCGGCCGGCGCTCCTTCGGAGGTTGCGACGGAGCTGCTGGCCAGCGCGCGCATGCATGAGCTGCGTGCAAACATCACGTCGATGCTGCCGCGCTCGATCATCCTCCTGGACTCCTCGCCGGTGCTGGTCACGAGCGAGGCCGCCGTGGTCGTCTCGGGCGCAGGTCAGATCCTGATGGTCGTCAAGGCCGGCGAGACACAGGAAGCGGCCGTGCTGGATGCCATTGCGAAGATCGGCAACTCCGAGCGACTGAAGCTCATCCTCAATCAGGCACCCGTGTCGCGGCTCTCCGGCTACTACGACGGCCGCTGGTACGAATATGGCGCTGCGTACGCGAAGCAGAGTAAGGGGGCCCGTGGCTAGTGCATCGCACGGAGCTGCTCGAAGCGCCTGCCGAGCCGGGTCCCAATGGGTCCTCTCGGTTGCGGTTGCGGTCGCGGTCGGGGTCGTTCTGGCCCTCGCCTGCGGCAGGAGTTACGCCGCGCAGGACCTGCTGTCGGGCATTTCCGGCCTGCGCCTCGGGGTCGGTGCCTCGGACAACATTGATCGGACCGATCAGCCCATCAGCGGCGAGTGGCTGGAAGCGGGGCTGGCGGGAAATTTCCTGGAGACGCGCCCGAACTTCGACGGCCAGCTGACCAGTGATGTGAGCTACCGCAGGTACAACGCCAAGGACATCGGCGATGAATTCGTGGGCGGAGCCATCGGTCATGCCTCCTTCAACCTGTTCGACAATGTGCTCAAATGGGTCGCGGACGATATCTACGGT
>Ga0134126_10010744_pt1 | contig 11531 bp, 11 predicted proteins | sample KB31752_FD_96881 | JGI IMG/M metagenome (GOLD analysis project Ga0134126, IMG submission 96881) | Terrestrial soil microbial communities with excess Nitrogen fertilizer from Kellogg Biological Station, Michigan, USA - KB3-175-2 | ecosystem: Environmental > Terrestrial > Soil > Unclassified ... | reverse complement strand
CTGCGCGAGATGGCCCAAATTGAGGTTCCTATTATCTGCACCATTATTGGCGAAGGTGGCAGCGGCGGCGCGCTGGCAATTGCCATTGCCGATCGCGTCTTCATGATGGAAAACTCGGTTTATTCGGTTATCTCGCCAGAAGGCTGCGCCTCAATCCTGTGGCGTGATGCCGCAAAAAAAGAGATTGCAGCGCAGGCCCTGCGCATTACCGCTCCCGATCTTAAAGAACTGGAGATCATTGACGAAATCATTCCTGAGCCGGATGGCGGCGCTCACACGGACCACGATGCCGCAGCCGCCCTGGTGGACCAGGTCCTGCTCAAACACTTTAATGAGCTAAAACATCAGCCCACACAAAAGCTGCTTGACGGCCGTTACGACAAGTTCCGGCAGATGGCGCGGTTCTTTACGGAATAACGTTGCCACCACCTGGAACGATTGTTGCCCACGCGCCCTGCCGGGTTGACCTGGCCGGTGGCACCATGGACCTCTGGCCCTTGTACCTGTTTCATCCCGGCGCAGTCACCGTGAATTTTGCCGTCAATATTCTTACCCAATGCCGCATCAGCCGGCTGCCCGATAAAAAGATCAAGCTCAAGTCAACAGACACCAAGGTGGAAGAGGAATTTTCCAGCTTTGAGCAGCTTTGCGCGGCGCACAAGTTTAAACATCCGCTGGCTGCTCACCTGGCGCGATTCTTTGCTCCAGAAGGCGGATTTGAAATTGAGACCAATTCAGAGTCTCCTGCGGGCGCGGGCATTTCGGGTTCTTCAGCGCTGATGATCGCCACCACCGCAGCGCTGGCCAAGTACACCGGCCGCAAGCTTGATCGCGAGCAGATTCGGGTGATCGCGCAGAACATTGAAGCGCAGCTCATCAAAGTTCCCACCGGCTGCCAGGATTACTATCCCGCGCTTTACGGCGGCGTAAGCGCTATTCATCTTGATCCGGACGGCATTCACCACACGGCGGTGCGTGTTGCGGCAGAAGAGTTGGACCGCCGCTTTGTCCTGGTCTATACCGGCGCGCCGCGCAAGTCGGGCATTAACAACTGGGAAGTGTTCAAAGCGCACATCAATGGCGATAAAAAAATCTTCCACAACTTTGAGCGCATTGGGGAGATTGCCCGCGCCATGCACCATGCGCTTTCCCTGGCTGACTGGAAACAGGTAGCCAAGCTGCTGCGCGAGGAATGGAAACTGCGCAAGACCAACTCTCCGCGGATCAGCACGCCGATGATCGAAAAATTGGTAGGCGTGGCCTTGCGCCAGGGAGCGCTGGCAGCCAAGGTCTGCGGCGCCGGCGGAGGCGGATGTGTCGTCTTCCTCACGGAACCGGAGAACCGTGACCATGTGTCTGCGGCCATCCGCAGCTATGGCGGGCATGTGCTTCCAGCAACCGTGGCGCGCGATGGCCTTTCCGTAAGTGGCCGGTCATTAGGAGCAGAATAAGCGGGGAGCGGAATAGACGGGCGCAGAATATTCAGTGTAGATGAGGCTAAACAGTGCATCTCGTCCCACAGCAGGTTGGCATCTAACCCCAAATGGCTGCTAAATGTATTGAAAATTCGCCTATTTTGGAGAATCATTGAATAGACGAGCAGCTACAGGTGCCCCCATGTTACGCCGTGCCGCATTACTTTTTTCCCTGGTTTTAAGCGCTAGCGTTCTGGCTCTGGGCCAATCCACGCCCATTACTGTCAACCCTGGCAGCGCTGGGAATGCAGCGGACAAAGTTCCCACCGCTGAGCTTACTGCTCCGCATCTTAAACCCTCAGACCTTGACAGCCGGGAAGCACTGAACAACGGCACCAAGATGGAATTGATTCGCCTGGTGGAGGCTGAGTTTGGCCATACGCGCAAATACTTCCCCGTGGGCGAAAAGAACCTGGTCATCGAACCAGACGGCACCATCAAACCGGATGACGCAGCGCTTTACAAAACATCGCAAACGATTGGGGCGGCAGCCAAAATCGGAGACAAAGTACAGATTACCAACATTGCTTTCCACGAGAAGTCCATCTACCTGGAGATCAATGGCGGCCCTAAGAAGAAGACAAAGTGGTACCAGCATATTCAGATCAGCGGCATGGGCGGCAGCACCGGCGGAGTAGATCCCAACGCGGCGACTGGACCAACCGGAGCAGCGCTTACGGTGGAGTTCAAAAAGCATGTACCGGAGATGACCGGGGCCGAACTCCACAGCCTGCTGAGCCCGGTGCTGGATTTTTCAGTCAAGTCGGCGGCTGAGGTATTTGCAGACACGCTTCCTCCAAAACTGCGGGAGGCAGTGAAAAAGCATGAAGTGCTGGTGGGCATGAACCATGACATGGTGGTCATGGCCAAGGATCGTCCGCAACAGAAAGTTCGTGAAAAAGATGAGCAGGGCCATGAATACGAAGAATGGATTTACGGGGCCTTTCCGCAGGACGTGGTATTTGTCCGCTTTATTGGCGATGAGGTAACACAGGTGAAGATCGCCAAAGTTGGCGGCGAGATGATTGTAAAAACGCAGAAAGAAGTTGACATAAAAGACGGCGTGCCCACGCTGGCATCACTGAAGGCAAGCAATTCACCAGAGGACGTTAAGGCCGCCGGACCGCAGCCGGAGCAGCCAGCTCATGCGCCAACATTGAAGCGGCCTGATGAGCAACCTGATCCTGCTGTGCACCGCGCCGGAACCAGCACGCCACAAACACAAACTCCGGCCCCCCCGCAGGAAGAGCCACAGTGGGGCACTCATGACAAACAACAACCGGGAGACACGCAGCAACAACAACCGCAGGACACTTCACAGCAACAGCAGGATACTTCACAGCAGCCTCCGGACAGCTCACAGCAACCGTCGAATACTTCGCAACAGCCCCCGGACGCTTCACAACAACCGCCAGATGCACAGCAGCCTTCTGAGCCAGAGCTTCCTAAGCGTCCACCGCTTTAGAGCACGCTGGACTCGAGAGTGAGTCGGTTTCAACCAACTCACTACCCGCAAAGCAGAGCTGCGGTTTAAACTAAAGATGTGAAGATTGCGCTCGGGCAGATCAACCCCACGATTGGTGATTTCAGCGGAAATTCCAGAAAGATCATAGAATGCGCCCGCCAGGCTCATTCCCTGGGCGCGGAGATGGCGCTCTTTCCCGAACTGGCGGTCTGCGGCTATCCACCGCGCGACCTGCTGGAGAAACCCGCCTTTGTGGCCCGCAACCAGCAGGTGGTGAATGAAATTGCGCAGGCTGTTCCGCAGATCACCATTATCTGCGGCTTTGTTTCACCGGCCAAGGTGGAGACAGGCAAATCCGTCATGAATTCGGCGGCGGTGCTGCGTGAAGGCGCGGTGCAATTTGTGCAGTCCAAAATGCTGCTGCCCACCTATGACGTTTTTGACGAGATGCGCTATTTTGATCCTGCTGAGTCGCAAAAGCTCTTCCCCGTCGGCGATAAAAAGCTTGCGCTCACCATCTGTGAAGACGCCTGGAATGACAAGCATTTCTGGCATCGCCGGCTTTACCGCGTTGACCCCGTGGATGAGCTTCTGCATGCCGGCGGCAACGTGGTGCTCAACATTTCCGCATCTCCATTTCATCTGGGCAAACGCGAGTTGCGCCGCCAGATGCTGGAGACCGTTGCTCGCGATAATAAAGTGCCAGTCGTATTTGTGAATCAGGTGGGCGGAAATGACAGCCTGATTTTCGATGGATCAAGCATGGTGATTTCGCCCGATGGCCGCATTGTGGCCCAGGCTAAATCATTTGATGAAGATCTCATTCTCTATGACACAGAAACCGCGCAAGGCAACATGCATGAGCAGACCGCAATGGGAGACGCCAGCGCCTACGCTGCGCTGGTGCTGGGCACCCGTGATTATGTGCGCAAATGTGGTTTCCACAAGGCCATTTTGGGGCTGAGCGGCGGCATTGATTCCGCGCTTACCGCGGCCATTGCTGTGGACGCGCTGGGTAAAGAGAACGTGATCGGCATCGCCATGCCCAGCCAGTATTCTTCTGAACACAGCGTGCATGATGCGCGCCAACTGGCCTGCAAGCTGGGGATTCGTTTTGAGGTCATTCCCATCGCCGGGATCTTTGACAGTTATCGCAAATCGCTGGAGCCGCTTTTTGCCGGTCTGCCGGAAAACGTAGCGGAAGAAAACATTCAATCGCGGATCCGCGGAAACATTCTCATGGCCATGTCCAACAAATTCGGTGAGCTGGTGCTTACCACCGGCAACAAATCTGAGTTGGGCGTTGGCTATTGCACTCTATATGGCGATATGGTCGGCGGCTTGGCCGTGATTTCCGACGTGCCCAAAACCATGGTTTACAGCCTGAGCCGCTACGTAAATTCTTTGAAGCCGGTGATTCCGCAATCTACCATTGATAAGCCGCCCTCCGCCGAGTTGCGGCCCGGACAAAAAGATTCTGATACACTGCCGCCATATCAGATACTGGACAATATCCTGGAAGACTACGTGGAAGATTACCGCACAGCGGAGCAGATTGCGCAAGAACGCGGCTATGATGTTAAGTTGGTGCGCGACGTGATCCGCATGATTGAACGCAGCGAATACAAGCGCCAGCAGGCTGCGCCCGGATTAAAAATCACTCCCAAGGCCTTTGGCTTTGGACGGCGTTTTCCTATCGCCCAGAAATCGGAAGTCTAACCAATGAATAAAACAAAAACTCTTGTCCTTATAAGTTCTCTTGCGCTCGCTTTTTCCCTGAGCGTCGCCCAGACGTCCACGACGGGCAAACCCGGAACGCATCGCCCGCTCTCTCCGCAGGCCAAGGCCCAGATCAATAAAGACGCCGGCACCACGAAGACGGCCTTGCCGACCACCGAAGAAGTGGATGCCTACATGAAGCGCAGCTTCGGTTACGATCCGGGAGTTTCATGGCAGATTTATTCCATCAAAGAGGCGGAGATACCCGGACTGGTGGAGATTATTGTCTCAGTCAACAAGGGTGAGCCTTATCATCTGTTTTATTCCGCCAGCGCGCAGACCGCGCTTGTGGGGCAGAAGCTTCCCTTTGGGCCGAACCCTTACGCTGCTGCCCGCACCAAGTTGAAAGGCGCGTTTGGGCCAAGCCGCGGCCCCGCGAATGCTCCTATCGAAATCGTGGAATTCAGTGACCTGGAGTGCCCTTACTGCAAGCAGGCGCAGCCGATTGTGGAAAAGCTGCAGGGTGATTTTCCCCAGGTGCGCTTTATCTTTCAGCAGTTTCCTTTGCCTGCGACCATGCATCCCTGGGCGCACAAGGCAGCGCAATATGCAGACTGCGCCGCGCAGACGAATAAAGACAACTTCTGGAAGTTTGTTGACTCCGTTTTTGATGCTCAGGGAGGAATCGCGCTGGCCACTGCTGACGACAAGCTGAAAGAGCTGGCCACCGCAGCCGGCTATGACGGACAGGCAATTGCTACTTGCGCGGCCTCACCAGCGACTGAAGCGCGAGTGCAAAGATCCATGGCGCTGGGACAATCTCTTGACGTAAGTCAGACTCCGACGATCTTTATCAACGGGCGCACTGTGCTGGGCCTGGCCGGAATCCCGTATGACAACCTGAAGAATCTTGTGCAGTTTGAAATTGATCACGCGGGAAAGTAGTAGATCGCCACCGCGCTCAGGATGCGAAAACACAAAACAGCGCAAGGATATCCATAGCCATTAAAGCAAAACCAGAGAAGCTGTAACCCGCACAGCCGAGGGCGGCTGTGCCACACGATTCTTGATCAGGTAATCGGCCAACACGACCTGAGGCTATAGCAACTCTGGTTTTGCTTTAGTGTTTTCAGTGAAATCAGGGATTAAGAAATCCTACGGCCCAACGTTCCAGAACACGCTGCTGCCTTGATCGTGGAACGGCTTGCTCACAACGTGCGGCGTTATCACAACCAGCACCTCGTTATGAATATGCTCTTGTTTTTGGGGATTTGTGCCGCTCAGAAAGGTGTTCAACACGGGCAACTGGCTCAGCACCGGCAATCCCTGGATGTTACGCAACTCCTGGTCAGTAATAGCGCCCATAACCACGGAAGGTTCGCCGTCACTTACCGTGATTGTTCCTTTGTAGGAGCGGGTGAGAATATCCGGGATGCTGTTCACTTGCTGCGTGCCTAGCGATTGGATGGCCATATCCAGCAACATCGTCACCCGGCCATCAGAGTGGTAATGCGGCGTGGCCTTGAGCGTAATGCCTAAATCCACGTAGGTAAACTGGGGAGTGTTGCCGATTTGCGTTGCGCCGTTGGTGCTGACGGCTATGTTGGAAAATGTGCTGTTCACCACCGGAAACTTTGTACCCACCATGAACGTGGCGGCTTCACCGTCAGTGGCACGCAACGTCATGTGCTCAAGATTGTAAGAGGCGGAATTATTCATGTTTAGCGTGCCGCTGATGGAAGGCACGGTGAAGCCTGTAAGTCCCTGCCCTTTGCCAAAGAACAGGAACGGCGCCAACAAAGGCGAGCCGGCAAGATTTGAGAGATCGCTGGCGGAGATGCCGGCGGGATTGATGGTTCCTGTCTGGTTCAGTTGGTTAATAATCGATTGCGCATCTGGGCCCAGCACACGCCGGATTTCTGACGGAATACTGAAGACCTGAAAATCAGTCGGCAGATTTATCCCCATATTGCGCAGCTTATCGGTATCAAGCTCGTATTCTTTTACGTCGATCAGCAACTCCGGCCTGGCATCCATCAGGTTGTTCAGCAAACTCGTAATTGCTGCCACCTGCTCCTGCGGCCCGCGCACCGTGATGGTGTTTTGCCCAGGCTGCATGCTGACCAGCCGCATATCAAAAACCGTGCGTACCACGTTGAGCAGATCGTTCAGCTCTGTTGGCGCGACCACGTTGGGGACATAAAGCGTCCGCAGCGTCATGCGCTCATACTGCTTGCGCATTTCCTGCGTGTCATTGGCGACAATGGCTTCACGGCTTGACATGGGCGCCCAAAACGTCTTGGTCATCTTCCCAACCAGATCCATGACGGTATAAAAACCCACATTGTCTAAATCGAAACGCAGGGCCCGGCTATTGGTGCCCTGGTCAAACTGCATGGTGATGCCGAACGCGTCTCCGATCTGGCGGTAAATTTGCTTTACATCACCCTGCAAGTGGAAATTTTTCTTGCCCGGCGCTGGCTGCAAATTGATCTGCTCCACTGAAGCCAGCAATTCGAGCGTATGTGTGTGCTCAGGATCAGGGTCGGGCGGAGAAACATCATGGAGCCGCTGGGCGATATAAGCATTCATGGGATCGATGCCCAGCGCGGTGTGGAACTTTTCGGCTGCGCCGCTTGTGTCCCCGGCTTCAGCCAGCCGGTTACCCTGCTCCAGAAGCTGCCCAATGATTTGCTGGCGCAGCATCTCCGCCATGGTGATGTATTCCATGTTGCCCGGGACCAGCTGCGCTGCCTTAGTCACAGCGAGCAAGGCCTCTTGGGGCTTACCACTTTTTTGCAGCTCCATGGCGCTCTTAAATTCTTTTTCTGCCGTTTTTTGATCATTTTTTGAAATGGGGGATTTCGGCCCATCCGCGGCAAAGCACGTAAGGCAGGAAAAGAGCGACAGGATGACGAAATAATACTTCATTGCGGAAGTTACATTGTACCGTCATTCTGAACGATTTCATTTCCGAATATTGCGCCGGATTACTGAAGTTTTACGGTTTCAATCTTCACGTAGTTTGATTAAGCGCCAATAGGTCGGTGGCGCAAGCAAAACAAGCGTCAGGATTCGACGCCATCAAGTCAGAAAAGCTGAAAATCCCGGTCGCCAGCGCGATCACCGGTGCATTTACGGCACGGGCGGCTTCAATATCAGAAGGCGTATCTCCCACAACGCTAACCACCGCATGCTCTCCCAATCGCTGGCGCGCAAGCGCGATGCCGTGGACAAAAATCTCAGCACGTGTCTGCCGTGGAAAGGAAAATGAGCCAAAAGCAAACATTGGTCGCAAGCTGCTCTTTTCCAGCTTGAGCCAGCCCGCAGTTTCAAGATTTCCAGAGGCCACGCCCAGCAGCTTTCCTCGAGACTTTAAGTAGGCGATCAATTCAGGGATAGACGGACACAACTCAGGACGCATATCGTGCTGGTTGCGCTCCACTTCGGCACACATGTGTTCCACAATCTGCGGCAGACAGGCGTCAATGGACGCGTCATCCATTCCTGCCAGCCGTAGCGTACCACGCAGGATTCCGGGATCGGTATTGCCGTGCACCAGAACGCCTTCTAGAGTAATTTCCCGGCCCAGGACTTCACGCGCGGCATTGCGAAAAGAAAAATAGTGGACAGCATCGCGGCTGTTGAGGAGCGTTCCGTCAATATCAAACAGATAAGCGTCTGCGGCATCCCAGAGGAATCCGGGACGAATGAATGCCTTCTGACCTGTATTAGGAGACGCCAGGGTTTGCACCTTGGTTGGATTCAAATGTGGCGTTCAGGGCTGCCGCGTAATTAGCGAACCAGCTTCTGCTTCTCCAGCGTTACCGGCTTTTCACTGCGCACCGGGCGGCGACCGCCATCACGCAACTGGCGGACATCCAGCTTCAGTTCCGCAATCGTCCGGCTCAGCGTATTGCGATGCATGCCCAGCTCACGCGCCGCTTTGCACTGGTTGCCCCGGTTCTGCTGCAGGACGTTCATGATGAAGCGCTTCTTGAATTCACGCACGGCTTCAGAATAAAGAATGCCGCTGCCATACATCTGTGCCACAAGTCCTTCGAGCTGGTCTTTCACAGATTCTCCCTCTCTTTCCAGACGCGCCATAATCTTTTATTTTTGTCGCTCCGCTTCACACCGCCAAGCAGCTTCCTTCGGCGGCAGCCCTTCTTGCTCCCTGCTGCACGCCGCTCGACGCGTAGTCGGCCTCGCGACTTAATTATTTGTTTGGTCGCTTCCGCTCCACACCGCCGAACAGTTTCCTTTGGCGACAGCTCTTCTTGCTCCTGCTGCACGCCGCTCGGCGCGTGGTCAACCCCTCGTCACTTAATTACTTGTTTGTCGTCCCCGCCCCACTGCGGAGTTTGACGATTCCAGTGCGAAATTTCTGGCGAACATCAGCCGGCGCCAGCCAGCTTGCACCTCGTCCTGCCACCAGAAAATAACCCGCCAATTGGGAGCCGGAAAGCTCTGTTGATTCCGGCACAAAAGCCGTGATCGCCAGAACTCCGGCAGTCACAATCACCATTCCGCGGATAAAGCCAAATGCAGCCCCCAGCACGCGATCAACTGATCTTAGCCCTGCTTCATGGACCATCCAACGGACGACCCTGGCGATGGCCCCCGCCAGCAAAACCACCGACACAAAAATCGTAAGGAACCCCGCCAAGTCAGCAAAAGCCGGCAACTTGACGTACTGCACGAACCATGGGGAAAGCTTTCCATATCCCCACGACGCCAGCAGGAACCCAAGAACAGCTCCCGCCAGGCAGATGATCTCAAAGAAAAAACCCTGCGCCGCTGCCAGCAACGCTGAAAACAGCATGATCACCAGAATGATCCAGTCCAGCGCGTTCATGCCGTTTCCCGGCTCAACCCGTGGGCAGCTCGCGCCCGGCGATCACTCTGTACGCCTGAACGTACTTCTCGCTCGTTTTATGCGCTACATCTTCCGGCAAACCCGGAGCGGGCGGTTGCTTGTTCCACTTGATTTCTTCCAAATAGTCGCGAACATATTGCTTGTCAAACGATTCCTGCGCTTTCCCCGGCTGATATTTATCTGCCGGCCAGAAGCGCGAAGAATCGGGTGTAAGGACCTCATCCGCAAGGATGATGCCCTGATCTGTTTGCCCGAATTCAAATTTCGTATCGGCGATGATGATGCCGCGCCCAGCAGCATAGTCTGCTGCCTTGGTATAAATCTCTAACGTAAGATCGCGCAGTTTCTCTGCCAGGTCCTTGCCGGTGTGCCGGGCCATCTCTTCAAAAGAAATGTTTTCATCGTGGCCGGTGAGCGCCTTGGTGGCGGGCGTAAAGATCGGCTCAGGCAGCTTGTCTGACTCTTTAAGGCCTGCTGGCAGCTTGATGCCGCAAACCGCGCCGGTCTGTTTGTATTCCTTCCAGCCCGATCCGGAAAGATAGCCGCGCGCTACGCATTCAAAATCGATCATGTGCGCTTTGGTCACAAGCATGGAGCGCCCGCGCAGATCGTCCGCATGGCTCTGGAGCGGGGCCGGGTAATCTTCCACGCGCGCGGTGATCAGATGGTTCTTCACCGTGTCTTTCAGGAAATCAAACCAGAAGAGCGAGAGCTGCGTGAGCACTCGACCTTTTTCTGGAATGCCTGTTGCCAGCACATAGTCAAAAGCGGAGATGCGGTCCGTGGCCACAAACAGCAGTTGTCCGTTCACGCTGTATAGGTCACGCACTTTGCCGCGGGCATGGAGTGTGAGTTCAGGGAAATTGGTCTGTAAAAGAATTCGGCTTTGCATTGCTTGAGTTGTCATGGCAGAAATTAACGTGGGCGAGGGTGTATTCTAGCTTCTCAACTTTTTTTGTCAACCACAGAAAAAGCAAATTTTTGCAGAAGAAAAAAGTTTCGTTCAAAAAAATTTGCAGAGAAATGCACAATTGAGAAAACCCGCATGAAATGCGGATTAAATTGCATTGATTTTCCCCGCGCTTTGTAGTACCGGTTACTAAAAATTAAACTCCGTCACAAAAATATTTTTTTAGAACGGTGATTTTAGCGCTCGCCCAGACTTCGTCCCTCCTTATTTCGCGCGCCAGCGCTTAGGGACGAATCTCCACGCGCGTCCCCACCGGCACCAGCTTCCAGATTTCTTCAATCTCCGCGTTGGTAACAGCCACACATCCATCAGTCCAGTCCACCTTCCTGTGCAATGCACCCAGATAAGCGAAGCGTGGAGGCAAACCGTGAATCATAATCGCGCCACCCGGCTTGGCGCCGAGCTTGCGTGCTCGCTCACGGTCCGCTGCATCGGGATACGAAATATGCAGTGACAGATGAAACTGGCTCTGCGGATTCTTGGCATCAATCGTATAGATGCCTTCCGGCGTTTTGTGGTCGCCTTCCACGCGTTTGGGCCCAGTAGGCACCGTTCCAAGCGCTACCTTATATGTGCGCAGAACTTTGTTTCCGCTATAGAGCGTTATGGTGCGGGTGGATTTGACGATCAGGATTTTATCGGCAAGAGGTTTGGCTGGCGGTGATGCAAAAGACACTGCTGCCAGCAATAAAAGAGAGAGAAAGATGCTGCGACGCATGTGAGTTCAGGAATTTTACGCCGAAACTGCCCGCGGCCCAGCGGTTTCTGCACCAAACTTGACCGAGACAATCTTAGAAACGCCCGGCTCCTGCATGGTTACGCCATACATCACCGGCGCAATAGACATGGTCTTTTTGCTGTGCGTGATGATGATGAACTGCGTTCCTACCGCCATCTCTCTCACCAGCTCAGTAAAGCGGCCGATGTTGGCTTCATCCAGCGGCGCGTCCACTTCGTCAAGGATGCAGAACGGGCTGGGCTGATATTGGAAGATGCCGACCAGCAATGAAAGCGCAGTCAGCG
>Ga0134126_10010743_pt1 | contig 11531 bp, 9 predicted proteins | sample KB31752_FD_96881 | JGI IMG/M metagenome (GOLD analysis project Ga0134126, IMG submission 96881) | Terrestrial soil microbial communities with excess Nitrogen fertilizer from Kellogg Biological Station, Michigan, USA - KB3-175-2 | ecosystem: Environmental > Terrestrial > Soil > Unclassified ... | reverse complement strand
GCGCGGTGCAAGGCATCGTTGGTCTGCTTTTCGTCGGCGTAGCGCTGCAGGCTGTCCTCGACGTCGCGCAGGGCGCCGATGACGCTGCTCGAGTAGGCAAACAGCGCCTGCTGATCCTGCTCCTTCTTGAGACGGATGTTGGCGCGCACCTGGCCGCCGGCAAAGATCGGCCAACTGATCGCCCCCGTAGCCGTGTACTGGCGGCTTGCACCCTCGAGCAGATGCGTCAGGTCGAGCGACACCAGGTCCAGGGCGCCGGAGAGGTTGATCTTCGGAAACAGCGCGGCCACCGCCACGCCGATGTCGGCGTTCGACGCCGCCAGCGCGCGCTCGGCCACGCGGATGTCGGGGCGGCGCCGCAGCAGTTGCGAGGGCAGTCCAACCGGTACCCGCAGCAGCACGTCCGGCAGCGGCTTGGCTGGCGTCAGCTCGCTCTCCAGCGCCTCGGGCGCCTGCCCGGCCAGCACCGCGAGCGCATGGATCTGCGCCGCGACCCCGGTCTGCAGCGTGGGCAGCGTCGATTCGCTCAGCGCGAGCTGCGCGCGCTGCTGCTGCACATCCAGTCCCGTGACGAAGCCCGCCCGTGCTCGCGCCTGCACCAGCTGCAGCATATGGCGCTGGCTGTCGATCTCATCATGCGTGATGCCGATCTGACGCTGCAGGGAGCGCAGCGCGAAATAATCGGTCGCGACCTCCGCGCTGACACTCACTTCGCTGTCGCGCAAGCTCCACAGCGTCTGTTCGGCCCGCGCCTGCGCCGCCTGGATCGAGCGGCGCACGCCACCGAAGGTATCGATCTCCCAGGAAGCATCGAAACCGAGGCTGAAGGTCGTGAAGCTGGTGCCGGGGACGCCGAAACCGTTCGACGCGCCGGCGCCCCCCTTGCCGCCCGAGGCACCCCCGCCCAGCAGCTTGGCAAATTCGCTGATGCCGGAGTTCTGACTCAAGTGTGTTTCATTGGCGCTGGCGCTCGCATCGACCGAGGGCAGCCGCGCGGCGCCCGCCAGGATCAGCTGATCGCGGGCGGCGCGGATGCGCGAGGCGGCGGCCTGCAGGTTCAGATTGCCGCTGAGCGCACGCGTCATCAGCGAGTTGAGCTGCGGATCGTGGAATTGTTGCCACCAGTGATCGGGACCGGCACCCATCGGCAATCCCTGCAGCGTCTGCAGCGCCGGGGCGGCCGAGTACGCCGCCGGCACCGCGACGTCGGGCCGGTGATAGCTCGGCCCGACCGTACAGGCCGACAGCGTGCCCAGCGCCAGCAAGGCCGCCACCGATGTGAGTCTCATAGCGCCCCCTCCCCACCACCACCACCGCCGCCGTGCTGGCCGCGACGCATCAGGAAGATGAGCGGCATCGCGCAGATCGCGACGATCATCAGAAAACGAAACGCCCCGATGTACGAGAGCATGGCCGCCTGCTGCATCACCTCGCGATAGATCATGCCCAGAGCCGGTCCATTCGCCGCCGGCGCCGTTCCCGCGGCCGCATGCCCCGTGAGCGTCTGCGTCAGGTGCGAGAGGGCACGCACGTAGTTGGGGTTCAGCGGGCTCAGCCCGTACACCAGTTGCGACTGATGCACCTGCTGGCCGCGCGACAGCATGATCTGCACGGTGGCGATGCCGATCGAGCCGCCGATATTGCGCACCACGTTCATGAGCGCGGAGGCCTGATTGTTTTCCTCCGGACGCAGTCCCACATAGGCCACGGTGCTCACCGGGATGAACAGGAACGGCAGGCCGGCCGCCTGGATCGCGCGCACGTAGGCTGCGTTGTAGAACGCTATGCCGGTGGAGAAATGACTCATGGCCGAGAAGGCCCACACCTGCATGAGAAACCCGAAGCCGATCAGGTAGCGTACGTCGACGCGATTGGTCAGCACCCCGACGATCGGCATGCCGATGATGGTCACGACGCCGCCGGCGGTCAGCGCCAGGCCCGCGGTCGTGGCCGTATAGCCGAGTACCACCTGCAGCAGTTGCGGGATGAACTGCGTCGTGCCGAACAGCACCACGCCGACCACCAGCAACAGCACGCTGGAGATGAGGAAATTGCGCTGCCGGAACAGGTGCAGGTTCATGATCGGCCGCTCCTGCATCAGCTCCCAGGGAATCAGCCCCAGCAAGGCGAGCGAGCCGACGACGGTGGCCACCAGGATCACCGGCGAGGAGAACCAATCATCGGTCTGGCCGCGATCGATGGTGATCTCCAGGCACGCAAACAGCAGCGCCGCGAACGCAAAGCCGACGTAGTCGATGCGCAGTCCACCGGCCCGCAGCTTCGCCGTGTGCTCGCGCACCGCGCGGGGCTCATCGACGAACATCGACACCAGGAACAGCGAGGCCAGCCCGACCGGCAGGTTGATCAAAAAACACCAGTGCCACGAATACTGGTCCGTGATCCAGCCACCCAGGATCGGACCGATGATCGGGCCCGTCACGACGACCAGTCCATAGGCGGCGAAGGCGATGCCGCGCTTGCTCGGCGGAAAGGTGTCGGCCAGCATCGACTGCTCGACCGGCGCCAGGCCGCCGCCCCCGATGCCCTGCAGGACCCGCATGATGATCAGCACCGTCAGGTTCGGCGAGAGCGCGCACAGCACCGAGGCGCTGGTGAACAGCGCCACCGAGATCATGTAGTAGCGCTTGCGGCCGATGGCATCCGCCATCCAGCCGCTGATCGGAATCACCACCGCGTTGGCGATCAGGTAGCTGGTGACGACCCAGGTCGCCTCTTCGTAGCTCGCCGAGAGGCTCCCCGCGATATGCGCCAGCGCCACATTCACGATCGTGGTGTCGAGCACCACCATCAGCGTCGCCAGCGACACCACCCCGACCACGCTCCACGGATTGCGATCGCCCGCCACCGAGCGCGCCGCGGTCCAGCCCCGATCCTGTGCGGCCACAGCTGCCGCGTTCATGGGCGCACGTGCACGCGCGGCATGACGCTCATGCCCGGGCCCAGCCGGGGCAGCGCATCCCGCGGACCGTCGATGATGATCTTCACCGGCACGCGCTGTACGACCTTGACGAAATTGCCGGTGGCGTTCTGCGCCGGCAGCACCGCGAAGGCCTGGCCCGCGCCGCGCTGAATGGAGTCGACATGGCCATGGAAGGCGATGTCGGGAAACGCATCCACCTTGATGTCCACGGGCTCGCCGGGCCGCATCAGACCGAGCTGCGTCTCCTTGAAATTCGCCGTGACCCAGACATCGAAGGGCACCAGCGCCAGCAACTCCGAGCCCGGCGCCACGGCATTGCCGACCGCCACATTCAGATTGGCGACCGTACCGTCCTCGGGTGCCAGCACGCGTGTGTAGCCCATATTGATCTGCGCCTGCTGCACCTGGGCCTGCGCGCTCTTCAGGGCCGCCTGCGCACCGGTCACGGCCGTTTCGGCGGCCTTCACCTGCGCGGCGGCGGCGCCGATCTGCTTGTTCAGGCTCTGATACTGCGCCTCGGTATTGACCGCAGTGCTGCGTGCCTGATCCAGCTGCTGCGCCGCCACCGCCTCGGGCAGCTGCGATTCGAGGCTGCGATAGCGCGCCAGATCCTGCGCGGCGTTGCTCGCCTGCGCGGCAGCGCCGCGAGCCGTGGCACGCGCCTGCTCATAAGTCGCCTGCCGCACGCTCAGATCCGCCTGCCGCTGCGCGAGCTGCGCTTCGGCCTGCGACAGTTGCGCCTCGGCCTGTGCCAGGCGCGACTGCGTTTCGGATGGGTCGATCTGCACCAGCAGCTGCCCCGCCTGCACCTGCTGGTCATCGTTGACGAGCACATGCAGCACCCGCCCGGCGATCTGCGGGGAAATATGCGCAATGTGCGTATCGATGTAGGCGTCATCGGTGTCTTCGAACTGGCGCGCGTGCAGCCACCACAGCAGCGCGACGATGCCGACCACGAGCACGACGATGATCGCAATGATGACGAAGCGGCGGCGCTTGCGCGGATCCATGCCCGAGCTGCCCGAAGCCGCACCTGCCCCCGCCGGCGCATCGACATTGCCGCTGCGTTGCTCCTCGCTGTCCATCAGCTCACCGCCTTTCGCATGACTTTGTTGGCACGTGCCGCTTCGGCCTCGAGCGCTGCGCGGCCCAGGGACATCAGCAACTGCTGCAGCAGGCTCTGCAGTCCCCGGCGCTCGCTCTCGCTCAGCCCCGCGAAGCCGGCACGCACCACCGGAAACAGATCCGGCAGCAATGCCCGCACGAAGCGGCGGCCGGCGGGCGTGATGCGCAGCTCCACCCGTCGCCGGTCATCGCTGCGATGGCCACGCGTGATGAACTTGCGCTTGAGCAGCACGCCGGTGATCCGCGTCATATTGGTGGGCAGCTGCGCGACGTAGAGGCACAGATCGCCGGGGAAGGCGCTGCCGCTGGGACTGCTGAACAGCTGCATCAGCGTCCTGAATTCGCTTTCATTCAGCCCATGGGGCCGCAGCAACGTGGTCAAGGTGTCGCTGAGTGCCTCGGCCGCCAGGCGCAGCAGGCGTATGAGCATGATCTCGCGCGTGGGCATGTCGGAGATGTGGCCGGCAATGCGCGCCAGGCCGCCCTCGATACCCTGCATCTCCTCCAGTAAATCCCGCACGCCGCGTATTAACCTGATGAAATATTCACTGGTGAAGCAAATTAGCGCGTCGCGGCCGATCTGGCAAGCGGCGCACGACGCCGCCCGGCGCAGCGCTGAAAGGCGTGCCGCTGGGATGATCGAAGCTGAGCGGCAGGTGCCGGCGGGCGTGGCAGCATGGCGGACGCGCCGGCCGACGGTTTGGAGGCGCAACGGACCCGCCGAACGCGGGCCCGTCCGGGGCTCAGGCCCTCACTGCTGCGGTCTGCATGAAGAAAACGGGCCCGGATTTCACCATCCGAGCCCGCAGGTCACACGAAGTGAGGCCGTCGCCTACTTCTTCACGCGACGTCCGCGCACCACAGCCAACCCGCCGAGCAACAGCGTCAGGCCGCTGATTGCGCTGGCCGGATCGATCTCCGGTGCGGAGGTGACGCCCGCTGCGATGTGCGGGGCAACCGCAAATCCAACATGAGCGGCTGTAGCGAACTGCCCCGCAAAGGCAGCCCCTACCATCCCCACGGACAACGCGAGAGCGCCAATGGCCTTAGCAATAAACACTTTGGTCATGTGGTTACCTCTCCTGAGACACAACACTTTTCCTTCTAAGCGGGACCAATGCTAAGAAAGGGCGCTGTGGCGTCGATACCAGCGAGTAACAGCAGACCATGTCGGAACTCGCCCCCGGGCTGTAGGAGCGACGCCAGCCGCGAGCGCAGCAAGCGCGTGGCCCGCCAACGAAAACGGGCCCGGATGTCGCCATCCGGGCCCGTGAATGTGATCGACCCGCTGCGCAGCTACTTCTTCGAGCGACTTCCACGCACGACAGCGAGTCCACCAAGCAGCAGCGTCAAGCCACTCAGTGCGCCAGCAGGATCGATCTCCGGTGCGGAGACGACTTCCTGCTGAATTTTCGGCTGCGAAGACCAGCCAAAGCGGGCTGTACCGCTCCAATGCCCGGCAAATGCCGTCGATGCCAGCCCCGCCGACAACGCGAGAATCCCAATGACCTTAGCAAGCACCTTGGACACCGTTCTCTCCTGACGAGACACTCTGGTTTTCGTGAACCAGTTCACGCCGGCACTATACCAGCGACGTCGCGTATTCCCTACATTTTCGTAGGACAACACCTTATGGCATGTCAGTCCGAACGGGAAATAACGAGCGTTTTGCTGCGAACGACTCGACGCAACAAATTTGTTTTTTTACAATAATTGCCACTGACCCCACAGCAGCACGTACACGGCGAGCAGCGCGTTGGTGGTCGCATGCGCCGCAACCGCTTCGCCAAAGCGCTCGGTGCGCATCACGACCGCCGCGTAGGCGAGCCCTGCAATCACGCCGGGCAGCCACAGCACTCCGTGCTCCAGACCGAATGCGACGGCGCTGAAGATGAGGGCCGTCGCGCCGACGCTGCGGAAGCGCACGGCCTCGAAGTCGGACGACTCGATGCGGCGTAGCAGATAGCCGCGGAACGCCAGCTCCTCGGCCATCGGCACGGTGATGACGGCCGCCCCGATGCGCACCACCAACCAGGCGATGCGCTGCATGGACGGCATGGCGATGAGCGCGGGCGCCATACCCACCGGAGTGGTGAGCAGATGTCCGATGCCGATCCACAGCACGAAAATGCCCACGCCCACCAGCGGGCCGCGCCAGCTGCACGACCAGTGCAGGCGGCGCAGGCGCGGCCAGTACAGCACGAGGGCGAGACCCGCAGCCAATGGCCGCAGCACGTACAGGGTTTCGAAGCCGCTCGAGAGCGCGCGGGCAATCATGCCGGCGCCGAGGATCAGCAGAAACGGCAGCAGATAGGCCGCGGTGGGATTCTCACCGACCGCGCCGGTCACGCCGGCGGTACCGACTGCGCCGCCCACGCCGCTGGCGCCGCTCGCTGACGCCGCGGCCAGCGCGGGCACCATGGCGGGCGCCAGGGCGCGCCGCTCCTCGCGCGCGACGCGATTCAACCAGCGGCTGCGGCGGCTCGCAAAGGCAATGAGCCCCGCGATGCAGTTGAAGGCGATCCAGCCCGCCTGCGAGTGAAAGCCGTAAATGGCCATCTGCGGGTAGCCGGCATCGCCGATCAGCATCAGCGTGGCGATGCGCAGCACATTCAGCGCAAAGCTCAGCGCAAGCCCGAGCGGCAGCAGCAGCAAGGCACGCGGGAAATAGTACTCACGCCGAAAACACAGCAGCCATGCCGCGCAGAAGGCCAGCAGCAGCCCCGCCCCTTCCAGCCCCGAGCACTGATCGGAGATTTCCACCGCGAAGCGGGAGCTGCGCAGCACCAGCGTGCCGGGATCGGCGCTCAGGCTCGGAATGAGCGGAATCAGCAGCCGATAGACGGCGTGAAAGGTGATCGCCGCCGTCGGGCGCCACAACGCGATGCTCCACTGCATCGCGCTCGCCGCCACCGCTGCCGCCAGCGCCGCATACAGCCACACGGCCCCCAGGGTGCGCGCCGCACTCTTCCACACCGCCACCGGCGCCAGTCCTGCCACCAGTGCCACCACGGCGCCTGCCGCGAACACCGCCCACAGCGGCGCCATGAATGCAAAAGGCAGCGGCGCACCGCGATCCCCGTACATGTAGTAGGACAGCGGCAGCAACGGCAGCAGCAGCAGCGCGTGCAGCACCAGCCACTTCAGACGCACCGGCGCTTCGCGGGCCGCCTCGTTGAGCACGGGCCAGCGCGCATCGGAACGCGCATACGCGAACAACGCCAGCGAGACCGCGAGGGCCACCAGGAAGCGAAAGCCGATGTGCTGTGCGTCGCGCACGAGCCGGCCCAGACCGGTCGCGTGCTCGGTGGCATTGAAGTCGACCAGGAAGTTGAGCGCGAACTTTTCGCAGAACAACACCAGCCCGAGCAGTGCTACACGCGCTGCCAGGCTCATGCGTGTGCCGCTCACAAAGCTGCGCGAGACCGCCGTCACCATGCACGTCAGTGTAACGCGCCACCGCCGCAGTCAGCGCGTAGGATGTTTGGAAGCGGATTTCTCGCCTCCGCCAGCCGATAAGCGGCCGGCGGCTGGCTGGACAATGACTATGACGATGATCACTGGCGCTGCGCGCGCCCTATCCGCTGCGGCTTGCGCCACTCACCGTGCCGGCGCGCCGACGCCTGCTTCGGCGCCCGTGACGGCCTTCGCGCCCGTGCGCTGCGCGAGCAGGTCGCGAATCTCCTCGAGCAGCACCTCATTGCGCGGCGGCGGGGGCGGTGCAGCCGCGACCGCCGAGGCCGGCGGCTTCTTCAGCGTATTGATACCCTTGAGGGCGATGAACAGCACCGCGGCGATGATGAGAAAATTCACGATCGCCTGCACGAGCTCTCCGTACTTCAGCAGCACCGCCGCACCCTTGGGGTCGGTGCCGATGCGAAACGCCATCGTAGACAGATCCTTGCCACTGGTCAGCACTCCGACGACCGGCATGATGATGCCGTTGACGGTCGAATTGACCACGGTACCAAACGCCGCGCCGATCACGACACCGACCGCCAGGTCGATGACGTTGCCGCGCATCGCAAATTCTTTGAACTCCTTAGCGATACTCATGACGCTCCCTCCTATGAACTCGGCTCTTTAGAACCATCGGATCTTCAGAACGAGTAGACGAGATTCACCATCTCGGTCGAGTCCACTTTCTTCAGACCGACGGGCGGATTGGTGTTGTCCTGCAGTTTGTATCCCAGGCTCATCGCGAGCTTGGTGGACACTTTGACGGTCAGGGCGAACGTGTCGGTGAGCAGCGTGTTGTTGCCGCCTGCCTCCACCAGCGCCGTATCGGACAACGAGGTCGTCGCGGTCAGGTACTGCGTGAGGTCGAATCCGGCCGTGCCGATGGCGCCATTGTCGCGCGCCAGCGGCACGCGATAGAGCACCACTCCGGCCGCATCCTTGACGAGTATCTCGGGCCGCTCGACGCGATCACCCACACCGACCTGCGCGGAGAGCTTGGTATAGGCCGTATTGATGAATTGATAGCCGATGCCGACGGTCGCGCTGCCCTGGTACAGAAAGCCGCTGAACAGGTCGTGCTCGTAGCGCAGCGCGCCGAAGGCAAACAGCGCCGGGGTGAGGTTGTAATTGCTCTGCCACAAGCCCTCGTAGCGTTCCGCGGAGACCACGTCCGCGCTCTTGCCGTAGAGCCCGTCGAGATGCAGCGTGTGCTTCCAGAGCCCCGTCAGCAGCGACATATCCAAGGCGGCATTGGCCGACTCGGCCACCGTATTGCCCTGGGAATCCAGAAACCCGAGCTGCCCTGTGCCGGTCCACACACCCATCGGCGGCGGCGGCGGCGGCGCCTGGTCGCACCAAGCAACGACGGGGCTGAAACCAATCATGGTCAATGCAATATGTCGCCAACGCATTCGATGCTGCTCCCTGGATGGATTAAGATCCCCGGCGGACTGACGGATGCGCCGCGGGGCGGTGAGGCGCTCCCCTTCGTTTATGCGGACATAAGGATATAGAAATCGCCTGCGTTCGGAGCACAGTAAGCGGACTCCGACACGTTTTATTCGCGAAATGCCCTCGGGTGTTTCGCTAGTTTGCGCTGGCGGGCCGGGGCGACTGACGCAGTGCTTGCGCCACACAGTGTCCCCGTACACCCGGCGGCGTCTACGGCCGCTTTTGTTCTGACCTCGGGGCGGCAGGGAAGCCCTTCGCCCAGGGCAAGCACGACAGTTTGCAGTCATTACACCCAGGTGCACCCGCGGCGCGCCTGCCGACTGTAAGGAGTACAGAATGAAACAGGTCTTGAGTAATGCAGGCGTTGTAATTCAGGCACTGGCGATGGGTTCGGCCCGATGAGCGAGTCGAACAGCGTGCGACGGCGCTCGGCCCGGGGCCGCGCGCAGGGCGAGCCGGGGCGCGATTATGGGCTGGAACCCGCGCCGATCCCGGCCGATTGGATTCTGGAAGGCGAACCCGTCACGCGCAGTCGCATGCTGTCCGGCAGCACCGACGATCGGGCCTTCACCGTCATGTGGGACTGCACGGCGAGTCGTTTTCATTGGCACTACGATGTCGATGAGACCATCTGCGTGCTGGAAGGCTCCGTCATCCTGACCGACCCGCAGGGCAACCGGCACACCCTGCAGCCCAATGACACCTATCTATTCCCGGCCGGCACGCGCTATCACTGGAACGTGCCGGTGTACATACGCAAGGTGGCCTTCATCCATCTGCCACTGCCGAAGAAACTGCGCTACGCCAGGCGAGTGTATCGCGCGCTGAAGGGCTTGCTTCGACCCCGCTCGAAAGCGCAGGCGCCAGGCTTCAGTTCGGCTCTCGGGGGTCGCTGAGCCGCACCCTCGGCCGCCGGCCCGGCTGCCAACCGGGTCACCCGGCGGGTCGCTTGTAGTTTCAGCCGACTGTCCGCGACAATTGGCCCGCAGCAGGCCCACCGGCCACTGACGGGCTGCCGCGGCGGCGGGAGTGAAACGAATGAGCACGGCGGGGGGTTACTGGCGTCGACCCCAATTGGTCCCCTGGCGCCGGGCGCTTTTCCAGGTGCACCTCTGGACGGGCCTCGCGCTCGCCTTCTACGTGGTGTTCATCAGCCTGACGGGCAGCGCGATCGTCTTTCGCCGCGAGATGGACGAGACTTTCTGCCCGCGCATCGTGCTGGTGAGTCCGCAGGGCCCGCGCCTCTCCACCGCCCAGCTCACGGCCGCCGCGCAACGCGCCTTCAGCCGCGTACCGCACTTCAATCCCGCGCTGGTGCAGGTGCGCAGTCCGCGCCTGCTGAACGCGGCCGTCGAGGGCTGGTACACGGTGGGCAGCCGCGGACGCCTGCAGCGGCTGATCGATCCCTACACCGGCAAGGATCTGGGCGATGCGGCGCCCTGCGAGCCTGCGGTCGTATCCGTGGTGGCCAACCTGCACGATGAGCTCCTGGGCGGGGAAGTCGGCACCGCCGTCAACGGCGTCGGGGCGATCGCGCTGACTTTGATGTCGTTGACCGGACTGCTGCTGTGGTGGCCGGGCCAGTCACGCTGGCGGCGCAGTCTGCATGTGCACCGGCACGTAGGCTGGCGTCGCTTCACCTGGGACCTGCACAGCATGGTGGGGTTCTGGCTCTCCGCCCTGCTGGCGATGTGGGCCGTGTCGGCCATCTACCTGACGTTCCCCAATGCCTTTTACGACGTCAGCGACTTTCTGACGGCGCATCACATCGGTCCCACCACTGGCCACCGCCTCGACCTCGTCATCGACTGGATGGTGCGCCTGCATTTCGGCCGCTCCTTCGGTACCGGCGTCGAAGTGCTGTGGGTGATCACGGGCCTCGCGCCCTGCGTGTTGCTGGTGACCGGTGCGCTGATGTGGTGGAACCGGGTCATTCGACGAACGATGGGCCGCGCCGGCGAGAGCGTCGGGCAGAGCGTGGGTCAGAGCGTGGGCCAGAGCGCGCAAGAGGACGGATACGCCCCCCACGATCTCGAACCCATTGCCGCACAGCTGGCCGGAGAGGCTTCCCCCGTCCCCTGAGATTTCGCTCGCGCCGCCCGGCTCGCCGCGCCCTGCTCGCGGCCCGCGCGTGACAGCCAGCTCATTTCACCGTGAGTTTAAACACCGCGCCGTAACCGTTGGCGCCCCCCGCGCCGGTCGTGCCATAGAGACTGCCATCGCTGCCGAGCACCACCGGCGCTGCGCTCGAGCCGGCGCCGATGGGGTTCTCGCCATCGCCGGTGAAACTACCGAAGTTGTACAGCACGGTGTATGCACCGCTGCTCGGCGTGTACATGAAGACCGTGCCGCATCCGCCGCGGGTGCTGCTCAGACAGTTCTTGCCGCCGCCCCACGTCGTTCCGTAGAAGACGCCCTTGCTGTCCTGGACCAGCCGGCTCGCATTCACCTTGAAGCCTTCGAATCCCACGAAGGAGTACAGGATCTGCTCGCTGAAGCTGGAGAATTGGAACGTGAAGAGCGTGCCATCGTTGACGGCGCCGCCCAAGGGCGT
>Ga0134126_10010742_pt1 | contig 11531 bp, 11 predicted proteins | sample KB31752_FD_96881 | JGI IMG/M metagenome (GOLD analysis project Ga0134126, IMG submission 96881) | Terrestrial soil microbial communities with excess Nitrogen fertilizer from Kellogg Biological Station, Michigan, USA - KB3-175-2 | ecosystem: Environmental > Terrestrial > Soil > Unclassified ... | reverse complement strand
TGGGCCTAGGATTTAGGAGGCGCTTTCTTCGGTTCGCGATAGCGGAGCGCCTCTAGCAGCAAGGCAAAAGCCTGGGTCGGCTGGCGACGGCTTGGGTAATAGAGATGGTATCCTAAAAAAGGCGGGCGCCAATCCGCCAACACGCGAACGGGGCCCGCTCGCGACCATTTCGCCGTACCGCGCATCGGCGTCGAACCGCTCGGCGACAAGATCGGTCAGCCCATAGTCGATAACAATCTCGACTTTGATGTCGGGGTATTTCGGCAGGAAACGCTCAAGCGCTGGCCAGAGCACGACGTCTGCCGCGTTTTCCGTAGCGTTCAGACGAATCGTACCGGCAGGCTTCTCTCGCAACGCCGTCACGGCCTCCAACTCGGCGTCGACCTCCTCAAAGCGCGGGGCGACTGTGCGAAACAGACGTTCGCCGGCTTCGGTCGGCGACACGCGACGCGTCGTCCTGGTCAGAAGCCGCACGCCCAATTCGGCGAGTTGCATCTGCGGTTCCGATCTCTGGCCGTTTCGCGGCTTGACCGCCATCGACGCGCCGATGGCCATGGGCCACGAATATTGCGGCATCGTCGAGGAAGTCGGCAGCGCGGTCACCTCCGTCCATCCGGGCCAGTTCGTCGTCGGCTCCTTTTGCATCTCCGACAATACCTGCCCGCATGGCCGCTTCGGCTTTCAGTCGTCCTGCGAGCAGCGCGAATTCATGAGCGGAGGGCAAGCGCCGCTGGCGCGTGTGCCGCTCGCGGACGGCACGCTTGTCGCAACGCCCGAATTGCCCGAGGATGACCTGATCCGCCATTATCTCGCCGTGTCGGACGTGCTCGGTACCGGCTGGTATGCGGCCGACGCCGCCCGCGTGCGGGAAGGATCGACGGTGGCTGTCGTCGGCGACGGCGCGGTCGGCCTCATGGGCGTGCTCGCGGCCAAGCAGATAGGTGCGGCCCGCATCATCGCGATGAGCCGTCACAAGAGCCGCCAGGACTTGGCTGTCGAATATGGCGCGACCGACATCGTGTCCGACCGCGGCGAAGCCGGCGTCGCTCGCATCAAGGAGTTGACGAAGAATGTCGGCGCGGACTCCGTGCTCGAATGTGTCGGCACGAAGGAGTCCATGACGCAGGCGCTTCAATGCGCCCGACCGGGGGCGATGATTGGCTACGTCGGCGTGCCGCATGGCGTCGAATTCGACGGCCAGCAGCTTTTCTTCGCGCAGCGCGGTCTGCTCGGCGGACCCGTGCCCGTGCGCCGGTTCTTGCCGCATCATATGGAGCTAGTCGCAGAGCGCAAGATCGAACCCGGCAAGGTGTTCGATCTGACTTTGCCGCTCAAGGATGTCGCCGAGGGCTATCGCGCGATGGACGAACGCCGCGCGATCAAGACGATGTTGCGGGTCTGATACCCGTCATGGCCTCGGTCGTGTCCGATCGTTCTTGCCGCGTCCGTACTGAAGCCAATGAAGACGATCATCTTCCCGCTCTTGATGCCGATGTCACAGGGGCTGATGTCGGCCGCGCTGACAATCGCGCCGCCGCGAACGGCAAGATCCAAATCAGACATCGCGGGTGTTTACTGATGATTGCACATTCTCGGCCGCAGCGCGCCAGACGAATGCCGGCCGACTGCCGGGGCTGCCGATCGCCGCGAACGCTTCCGCGATGACCCCCGCCTCTGCGCCACAGGTCAACAGCAGCGACAGCAGGATGCGCGCTTTCGGCCCGTCGAGCATGCCGCCATGAATCAGGCCGCGGCGCAGAAGGTCAATTTCGGAGCCGGGAAAGCCGTATGTGTTGCGCAGCAACTCTCCGGCGCCTGTGCGTGACGTCAACACCACGGGCATATCGCGGGCGAGCCTGGCAAGGGGAGCCACGTCCGCTGGCGGCACATGTCCGCCGCCCATCGCTTCGACGACCAGTCCGCGGTAGCCGAGAGCCGGGATCGCCTCAAGCAATCTGCCGTCGTCGCCGAGCACGACCTTCACCAGCGCCACCGGCGCGATGGCTTCCTGCCCGGCATCGATCCCGATGTGATGCCGCATGGCCGGCCGCAGCGCGATCCGCACCTGATTTTCGACAATCCAACCAATCGGACCGGTGATGTCCGAACGGAAGGTCGCGGGGTTGGTGGTGTGGGTCTTGCGCACGAAGATCGGTAGATGCACCTCGTCGTTGAATACCACCAGGGCGCCCAGACCTTGCGCAATCGGGCTTGCGGCGACCAGCGCTGAGTTGAGCAGATTGGCCGGTCCATCCGCGCCGGGAAGCGTCGCGTTGCGCATCGCCCCGGTCAGCACCACCGGCGCCTCGCCGCCCCACAGCAGGGAGAGGGCGAAGGCCGTCTCTTCCAGCGTATCCGTACCCTGGGTGACGATGGCGCCACTTGCGCCCTCGGCAGTCGCCCGGCCAATCTCGGCAGCAAGCGCGATCATGTCCGCTAAGGACAACCCGGGTGATGCTACCTGACGAAACCGCACGGCCCGCATGTCAGCGACAGCCCCAAGTTCCGGTACGGCGCGCAGCAGATCGTCGCCGGTCAAGCTCGGCTGCGCGGCGCCGCCATCGCCGCGCACCGAGGCGATCGTCCCGCCCGTGGAGAAAACCACGATGCACGGAAGCTGCGAGGTCATGCCATCTCTCCGAACGACGGGTCGATCCGTTTGACACGAAACCCGTTGCGCCCGCCTGCGCGCTGGAATGCCTCAAGCGAGTCGGCGATGCGAGCGGGGTCTATGCCGCGCGTGATGAAGACGAGATAGGCCTCGCTGCTGCCTTGCGGCCAGGCGGGAAGATGCTCCGGCGGATGGACTGTATGCTGTGCGGTGTTGAGCGCCACAGGGCCGCCGGCGCCGATATCGAGCAACCCCTTGATCCGCAGCGCCTTCGGTCCGTGCGCTTCGAGCAGCATTCCCAGCCACACTGAGAAGGCAGGCCAGTCGAGAGGCCCGCTGAAGCCCAGCGTGACGGACTGCACGTCCGGATGCGGCGCAAGCTTCGGTTCGAGCGTCGCCGGCGCCGCCCGCGCGTATTCGGCCTCACCCGGAAGATCGAGCGCTTCCGCGGCCGCGCCTAGACAGGAGACGAAGATGCGCGCCGTCGGGTTGAGCTGGCGCACCCAGGCCTGCAATTCGGTAACGCACTCGCCGGAGGCAAGGTCGGGCTTGGTGATAACCACGCGATCCGCGGCGACGAGTTGCTTGCAGACTTCCGGCTGACTCTTGATTTGATCGCCCGCATTCACGGCATCCAACGTCACCACCACAGAAGCGACGGCGAAATGATGCTTAAGAACGGGATCGGTCGCAATGGTGAAGAGCACTGGCGCCGGGTCGGCGAGCCCGCTGGTTTCTATCACCACTTGCCGCATCGCCGGCATCCCTCCGCCCTGTTCCAGATCCAGCAGTTCGCGTAGCGTGCGCACCAGATCCTCGCGGCGGGCGCAGCAGACGCAGCCGCCCTGAAGCAGGATTGATCGCTCGTTGACGCTCCGGACCAGATGGTGGTCGAGGCCCACGGCGCCCCATTCGTTGATGATCGCCACGAGATCGTCGCCGGGATGGTTTTGCAGATGGCCCCGCAGCAGCGTGGTCTTGCCGCTGCCCAGAAAGCCGCTCAGCACACTCACAGCGCGGCGGCCGTTCATGGTCATTGCCGCCCTCCCGTCGGCTCCGCGAGCCGGTTCAGCAATCCCTCGTCGAGCGGATCAAGGGCGCGGCCAACCATCCGACCCGCCGCGGGCCACAGCTCGCCGAGGCTTGCGAGAACCTGCTGGCTTCCCTTGCGGTCGCCGAGCAGGTAGTTGGTCGCACTCCAGTCGTCCCTGATCTCCAAACCGTAATGGGCGAGAACCGCGCTGACCAGCCGAATGCGAGCACGCCGATTGCGTCGACGCGTGGCCTCCCCGCCGCCTTGAGTGATCCATTCCGGATTGAGCTGCCGCTCCGACCAGTGGATCTCGTTGAACATCTGCGCGCACAGGACACACATAGCTCGGCCTCGCAGGGAGACGTCACCCCTCCACCTCGCCTGGCGCGGGCAAGGTGGAGCGAGTAGGCGCGCGATCAGCGCTTGGCGAACGGTTGGCGTCGGCGGAAGTCCTCAGCCATCTCCTCCATCGTCACCCAGCGCACGCCGTCATGGGCGTTGATATGCCCGATCAGCCGTTCCAGCATCAACAGCACCTGCGGCCGTCCGCTCACGTCGGGATGAATGGTGATCGGAAACACTCCGTAATCCATCTCGCGATAGACCCAATCGAATTCGTCCCGCCACATCTCCTCAAGGTGACGCGGATTGACGAAACCGTGACTGTTCGGAGATTTCTTGATGAACATCATCGGCGGCAGGTCATCGACGTACCAGTTGGCGCCGATCTCCACCAGATCGACTTCCTTGCCGCGCTCCAGAGGACGCATCCAGTCGGCCGCGTTCTTCGAGTAGTCGATCTTGGTCCAGGAATCCCCGACCCGCGCATAGAAGGGCAGGAAGTCGTGATAGGATTGGCTGTGGTCATAAAGAAAACCGTTCTGCAATAGCAGTTCGGCGGTGGAGGAGGACATTTCCCACCAGGGAGCCACGTAGCCGCGGGGCTTCTTGCCAGAGACCTTTTCGATCAGCGCGATGGACTTCTTGAGAACATCCTCCTCCTGCCGGCGTGTCATCGCGACCGGGTTCTCATGGGAATAACCATGCGCCCCGATTTCGTGCCCGGCCGCGGCAATCATTTTCGTCTGCTCGGGGAAGGTCTCGATCGAGTGGCCGGGAATGAACCAACTCGCCCGGATCTTGAACTTGTCGAACAGTTTAAGCAGCCGAGGCGTGCCCACCTCGCCCGCGAACATGCCGCGCTGGATGTCGGACGGCGAGTCCTCGCCGCCATAAGAGCCAAGCCATCCGGCGACAGCATCGATGTCTACGCCGAACGAACACAGAATTTCCTTCGCCATTTCTACACTCCTTTCTGAATGCGATGCCCCGTCTTATTTCGGCGCCGGGATCGGAGTGACCTTGTTCGGCTCCAGCCAATCGGCCGGCGCTTTACAGTTCTCGCAGTTCACATCTGGCAGATTGTCGGAATACTGTACTGGCGCCAGTTTCTGGATGGTCGCGCCCGGCGCCGGTGTGCCGTTCTGCACCGCCGTCAGATTCAGTTCCGGCAACAAATCGCCGTTGAGCGCGGTGTCGATAAACAGCGGCGGCACCTTGCTGGGCGGGAACGCGTTGCAACCGTTGACGAAGGACAGGCCAGTGCAGAGCTTGACCTGGTTATAGGGCACCCAAGGCAGCGGGTAGGCAATGTTGTGTCCGGTCGGCTTCAGACTTCCGGTCAGTATTTCCATCATCACCTTGAACGCATAGGGTCCGTCGGCGGGCCCGAAGCTCGCCGAAAGGCCTTTCAGGCCCTTCGCCTGCATGGCTGGATCGCCGATCGCGATGCGATACCCATTATTCGATTGTCCGGAGATCGTCACCAGCCGGTTTGGCCGGTGCTGCACGACGGCCTGCAACGATCCCCAGGTTCCATCGACTGTCCAGATCGCGTCGATGTTCGGATGCGCCGCGAGAATCCGCGAAACGCCCTCTTGCGACAGGCCGTCGTTCCAATTGCCGTAAAACTGCGCAACGATCTTGATGCCCGGATACTTGCTGAACACGCCCAACGCCTGGCGATCCATCAGCTTGGTCAGCGCGGTGCCTGCGACGCCGTGGTTTATCACCAGCTCGCCCTTGCCGCCCATCTCGTTCACCATCCACTGCGCCGAATTTGCGCCGTAGCGGCCACCCAGGCTGTTCACGTTATAGGCGCAGGGCGCGGTGACGCTGCTATCGTAGGCAACCATCAAGACGTGGTGGCTACAACCTTGCGCGATCACCCGGTTCAGGCCGGTCCCCGATAACGGATAGAACAGGATCGCATTCGCGCCAGCCGCGATCATGCTTTGTAGGTCGGAGATCTGATGCTGCACGTCAGTCCCCGAGATCACGGTTTTGAACGTGACCTGCTTGTCGTAGGGCGGCGTTTCGGCGAGCGCCTTTATGCCGTTTGCGGCGGCGGTCTGCCATACATTGCCGCTGTAGCTCAGATCAAGGAACACCTTGTAGTGCGGCGCCTCAGCAGCCGCCGGCCGCAGCATCGCCCCGGTCATTGCAAAGCCGCCCGCTGCGAGCAGCAGGCCCTTCAGTAGCTTCTTCAAACCTTGCGCCTTCATCGTGTGTCCTCCTTTTTTGACACTTTAACGTTGTCGAAGAAGCCATCGTTCTCCCTGTGCAAGCAGAGCACAAATAATGATAGCGCCCTCAATAATGTCGCGCAATCCCTGCGACAGGCCAAGCACGGTAATGACCGTGCCCAGCGCGCTCAGGAACAAGGCGCCCGCGAAGGTGCCGAAGTAGGTTCCCCGGCCTCCCGTGACCGAGGCGCCGCCGATGACTACCGCCGCGACCGTTGGCAGCAGCAGCGGAGTGCCCATGTCGAGGGTCGCCGCTGAAGAATAGCCGGCCAAAAGCAGGCCCGAGATCGCGGCGCAGAGGCCGCTCAACGTGTAGGCGAGGATCGTCATGCTGGCGATCGGCAACCCAAGCACTCTTGCTGCGCCGGGGCTGCTGCCGATCGCGTAGAGCTTGCGGCCGATTGACGTGCCGTTCTGAAACAGGCTTGCCGCGATGACGAAAATGATAATGAGGACGACCGGAATCGGCACGCTGAACCAGTAGCCGTTCATCAGATAGCCTAACGCCGGCGCCACCGGCTCCTGCGCGAGGCCGGAGGTGAATCCAAGCCCGACTCCGAAGAAGGTGATGCCGGACGCGAGCGTCATTATGAACGGCGGCACCTTGGCGAGCGCTATTCCAGCGCCGTTGATGAACCCGATCGCGCCACCGGCCGCAATCGTCAGCGGCAGCGCCCAGGGCAGCGCCGCGTCGCGGCCGTTGGTGAGCACCGAGATCATCATTGCGGAGATGCCGATCACGACACCGATCGAGAGGTCGATGCCGCCGAGCAGGATAGTCAACCCCTGGCCGAACGAGGCGACGACGAGGAAGATTGACGTCACAAGCACGGCTGCAAGTTGTTGTGAGAATCCGGCGCCCGGGTTCATCACCCGGGTGGCGACGATCAGCAGAATCGCGCAGCCCAGCACGGCAAAAGCGGGCAGTAGATCAGGTCTGATTCGCTCAAGAATACTGCGCGGCACGGGCGCAGGCGCCGGCTCAGCTTCGGTTATGTCGTCGCGGCGGCCCATCTAAGCGGGCGCCAGCCACCGCAGTCGCGGCAGCAGCGTGGGCAAAGTCCCGATAAGGATGGCGACCAACATGATGACGCCGCTGAACACGTCCGTGTAGAACGAGGCGGCGCCAAGCGCGAACAGCATTTTCTGCATCACGGTTAGAATGCCGGCGCCGATCACGCTGCCAAGCACACCGCCGCGACCACCGCTGAGCGAGGCGCCGCCGATCGCAACCGCCGCATACATGAACAGTAGAAAGCTATCGCTTGCGCGGGGGTCGCCGCTGCCTGTCTGGGCGCTCAGCATGTAGCCGGCAAAGCCATAGGCCACCCCGGCCAGCACGAAGGCGAGCAGCTTGGTGCGGCGTACCGAAAGCCCCGATAGGCGCGCGGCGTTCTCATCGGCGCCGACGGCATAGATAGCGATGCCAAGGCGGGTGGAGGCGAGCAGGAACCACAGCGCCAAGACGCCGAGGATTATCAGCGCGGCGACCGGAACGCCAAACAGGCTGCCGGTGAGACCGTTGGTAATTGAATCAGGAACTTCGCCGCCAGGCGCCGCCAGAACCAACAATGCAACACCCTCGCATGCGATCATCGTAGCGATCGTGACTGCGAGCGATTGCAACCGCAGCGTGCTGACGAGCCAGCCGTTCAGTAGCCCGACAGCGGCGCCGATCGTCAGCACTTCAATCAGCGACAGCAGCCAGCCCGCGGGTCCGCCGCTCGTTGTCGCCACCACTACGTTGGCAATGGCGATGACGCCGATGCCGGAGAGATCGAACTCGGCGGCCAATACCGTGAGTGTCAGGCCTGCGGCCGCAATTGCCAGCACCACAGTATCGTTGAGAAGGTTGCTGATGCCGAACTCGGACAGGGCTCCGGCCTCGTTGGCGGCATAGACGACGTACATCACGACATAGAGCAACCCGGCGATGGCCGGGCCGACAGCCGGAGCGAGGCGCGGCATGCGTCGGGACACGCTCATGCCAGCGCCGCCGCTTCTGCCTGCCCGTGGGCGACATGTCCGGCCGCAAGCGAGAGTAACTGCTCCTGCGTCAGCGTCGCCCGCGGCACATCGCCGACGATACGATTCCGATAAAGCACAAGGCAGCGGTCGCACAGATGCACGAGTTCATCGAGCTCGGTGGAATAGAACAGGATCGAGCCGCCGCTCTGCACGAACTCCCGCGCCATGCGATAGATGCTCTGTTTGGCGCCGACATCGACGCCGCGCGTCGGGTCGAACAACAGCAAGCAGCGCGCGCCGGCGACCAACGCACGCCCCAGCACGGCCTTTTGCTGGTTGCCTCCAGAGAGCGCGGTGATGCCGAGAGGCAGAAATTGCTCTGGCAAATCCACTGCGGCGGCGACCCCCCCGACCAGCGAGCGTTCGCGCCGCCTGCTAAGGAAGCGCCCCGGACTGGCGCGATCGATCGCCGGCAAGGAAATGTTGGCGACTGTCGTCAGATCCTTGAAGATGCCCTCGGTCTTGCGCTCTTCCGGCACCAGCACGACGCCAGCCGCCCTCGCCGCGCTGGGCGACCGCAGCGAGCGAACCTTGCCGCCGACCTCGATGCGTCCGCCGTGCAACGGGTGCAGGCCGACCAGCGACTTGAACAGTCGCGACTGGCCGTGCCCCTCAAGCCCGGCCACGCCGAGAATCTCGCCGGCGCGAAGGGAAAAACTGATGTCGTCCACGCCTTCGCCGACAAGATGACTCGCGGATAGGGCCGGCGGCAGTTGCGCGCGCACCGCAGAGGGCACCGTTACGAAGCGATCAATCGCCGAGCGCCCGGCCATGTTCTTGAAAATCTCTTCGTCGCTCATGTCCGCCACGGCGCTGTCGAGCACCTTGCGGCCGTTGCGCAGGATGATGCAGCGCGAACAGAGCCGGCGGATCTCATCAAGCTTGTGGCTGATATAGAGGATCGAAGCGCCTTGCGCGACGATGCGCGCGATCAGCCCGAACAGCCATTCGCGATCGGCAAGCGCGGCCGTCGGTTCATCGAGCAACAACAGGCGGGGCCGGCGAGACATCGCGCGCACGATCTCGACGCGTTGGCGTTGGCCAAGCGCCAGATCTTCGACCGGCGCACTCGGCTCGATGTCCGTGACGCCATATGCGGCAAGCAGTTCGGCAGCGTCCCGCTCCAGCAGGCGGCGCGCCACCAAACCAGCAGAATTGACGGCAGGTCGCGGGAGAAACAGGTTCAGCGCCACCGAAAGCGTCGGCACGAGACTGAGTTCCTGGAACGCCGTCGCCACCCCTTGGCGGCGCGCGTCATTGATATCGCGCGGCTGGTACGGGGCGCCTGCCAGCCGCATTTCCCCGCTGTCCGGCCAAACGACGCCGCTTAGAATTTTGACCAGCGTCGACTTGCCGGCGCCATTTTCGCCAAGCAAGCCGCAAACCTCGCCCGCATTCAGAGCGAATGACACATCGCTCAGCGCAACGGTTGCTCCGTATCGCTTGCTGACCGCGTGGGCATCCAATACAGGCGTTGTTTCTGTCATTGCGGAAGTATACACAGCCCTCCCGCCCCATAGGTGGATCGCTATTGGTAATGCCGACCGTTAAGGCTAAGACCAGGGATGTCGCACTGTCAAGCCCGATGGAGCGGAGGAGGCGCGGCTGCTCAAGATTTTCAGCCGCGAGGCCGCAACGATCGCCGCCTGGGCGCTTTTCATGCTGACATCTGCCACGCCGGATTAAAATGTGCGCCGTCAAAACGGCCCGCAACTCTTGCGCCGGTTGCGATTTGCAATGCACAGAACGAAACTGTCCCAGCCGCATGAATTGTTCAATGCCTCTGGCCGCGACGTTCTCCGCTGCATCATCGACGACGGCGATCCCGACGGCGAAGTCATCGTATCGACGACCGGGGCGGTCGCTCGCGTGGTTTGGTCGCCTGCTCGCCGCCCACGCCCGATGGAGCATGAGGATCGCGTTCGCTCCCGAGGAATTTGTAGCGGAGAAACCGACCGTAAAGGTTCGCGAGCGAAAGAAGGCGAAGCGACCAGCCCGGCGGTGACGATCCGCAACGCCGTTTGCCTTGGCCTAATTGTTTCGGAAAGCGACACGCACTGCAAAAACGGCTGTGTCGAAACCGAAGGGGGGCGAGGATGAAGCCGTTATCCGCTGGGGTCCGAGTTGCCGAGCAAAACCGTCGCGAATTGCGGCTTCCCGCCAAGGCATTTCGCCGCCTGTTGACATCGCCACATTGCGAATCGCCTCGTATTTCTCTAGCAAACAATTCGACCGGCCTCGCAAAAGAGGCATGTTCTTTCAGGGGAATCATTATGGCAAAACGTCCCGCGGCGAAGGCCCCCACCAAGAAAGCAACGAAAGCAGCGGCTCCAGCGATCAAGCCCGTTAAGCAGGCTATGACGAAATCTGCGCTCATTAATCTCATTGCCGAGGAAAACGAGATTCCGCGCAAGACGGCGGTAGGTGTCTACAAAACGATTGAGAACGCCTTCCTTGGCTCGGTGCACCCGCGCGGCCTCGGTGAGTTTTCTCTGCCCGGCCTCCTGAAAGTCAACCTTCGCAAGGTCCCGGCGCGCAAGGCGGGAACTTTGGTTCGCAATCCCGCGACCGGGGAAATGATCAAGGGGGCGGCGAAACCCGCGAGCATCCGCGTGAAAATTCGCGCGCTTTCCAAGCTGAAGTCAGCTGCGGCGCCGTGACACCGATAGCGGTCGGATTCTGACGGCCGGGACTTGGCAGGCGGATTGCCGAGCTGTTGGCGTCGATCCGGCTCTGGCGTCGAGGGGAAAGGCCGTAGCACTGCTTTGGCATCTTCGATTCGACGGCGTCTTCGAAGCGGTCGAGACCAAGCTCCTCCTTGAGTTGCTGATGCGCCTGCTCACAGACCCATCCGGCTTTTTGCTGCGGGTTTACAACTGGCTGCTCGACAGAGTGGCCGAGGGGTTGCGCGCCTGCTGCGCCGAACTGCGGCCAATCTACCGCGAAGCCTATCGCGATTCCCCGAGGCACGTGTATTCGACCGCCTGGATTTCTGACGGACGAAGGCGAGCGCGTGCCTGTCGACAGGTTGTTTCTTGATTTGAACGTTCGCTACGCCGCCGGACACTTGATGGATTTCGGCCCGCCGCGAGTGATGTCGCCGCGCGATGCCATGAGCGCCTAGGCGCGATAGCAAACTCCGGCCCGGGCTTATCTGCCGCTGAATGTCACCGTCGTCGCCGAGGCCACGGTCAGCGAGAATGGTCACGCCTAGCCTTCAGGCAGCCACTCTTTCAGGCGCGATAGGCATGCGTCTTAGTGGTCGTTGCGCTAG
>Ga0134126_10010741_pt1 | contig 11532 bp, 7 predicted proteins | sample KB31752_FD_96881 | JGI IMG/M metagenome (GOLD analysis project Ga0134126, IMG submission 96881) | Terrestrial soil microbial communities with excess Nitrogen fertilizer from Kellogg Biological Station, Michigan, USA - KB3-175-2 | ecosystem: Environmental > Terrestrial > Soil > Unclassified ... | reverse complement strand
TCGGGCGCTATCATTGGGTCTGATTTTCTACCGTGATCTGTTTTGTCGCGGCGTTGTTATCCAGCCTACGCCAGCCAGGGCAACTCTGACCTGTGCACGGTGGTCCGGTGTAACGCCAGATCCAGCCAGTGCTATGGCGCTGGTAGAGGCGATCACCTGTGGACACGATCTCCCGCGTGTTGGGATTGTTGTCGAGCATCTGCCAGCCAGGGCAGGATGTCCCGCTGCATGGAGTGCCGGTATATTTCCATATGCGTCCATCGTTGTGCATTTGGTAGAGTGCCGTGCCCGCGGTCACAATCATCGTGGTTCTTGGGTTGTTGTCGAGCATCTGCCAGCTCGGGCAGGAATTGCCGCTGCAAGGAGTGCCGGTATAGCGCCAGATCGTTCCGTCATTATGGAGTTGAAAGAGTTGGTTGCCACCGGCGGCAATCGCTTTGGCTGCGGGATTGTTGTCCAGCATCTGCCAACTCGGGCAGGAATTGCCGTTGCAGGGTGTTCCGGTATAGCGCCAGATTTTACCCGTATTGTGCAACTGGAAGAGTTGGTTGCCGCCGGCGGCAATTGCCTTAGTGCTGGGATTGTTATCCAGCATCTGCCAGCTGGGGCAGGAATTGCCGTTGCACGGAACGCCCGTATAGCGCCAGATTTTTCCAGTGTTGTGCAGCTGGAAAAGCTGGTTGCCTGCCGCGGCAATGGATTTGGTGTTGGGATTATTGTCGAGCCGTTGCCAACTTGGGCAGGAATTGCCATTGCATGGCGTGCCTGTATAGCGCCAGATGCTTCCATCCGTGTGATGCTGAAACAGCTGCGATCCGGCAGCGACAATGTCGTCGGTTGCACCGTTATTGTCCAGCCGTTCCCATCCAGGGCAGAAATCCCCGTCGCATTCAGTACCTGTGTAACGCCAGATCCACCCGGTGTTATGTAACTGGAAAATCGGATCCACATGTAACTGATATAGCTGATCACCCGCGGCGATAAGGCCCGTGCGAGGGTTATTGTCCAGCCTTTGCCAACCGGGACAAGTCTGGCCCGAGCATGGAGTTTCGGTGTAACGCCAGATCCATCCGTCATTATGCAATTGGTAGAGTTGGTTGCCAGAAGCCTGAATGGCTACAGTTTTGGAGTTGTCATCCAGCATCTGCCATCCGGGGCAGGAATTCCCGCTGCAAGGAGTGCCGGTGAAACGCCAGATTTTGCCGTCGTGGTGCAATTGATAGAGCTGATCGGCAGCAACGATCGCGACTGTATGCGTGTTGTTGTCGAGCTGCTGCCATCCGGGGCAGGAATTTCCGCTGCACGGGGTTCCCGTAAAACGCCAGATGCGTCCGTCATTGTGAAGCTGATAGAGATCACCGCCCTCCGCCACGATTGAAATTGTCTTGATGTTGTTATCAAGCTGCTGCCAGCCAGGGCAGGAATTGCCCGAACACGGAGTTCCCGTGTAGCGCCAGATTCGGCCATCATTATGAAGCTGGAAAAGCTGTGAGGAATTCGCCGCAAGGGCCACCGTTTTTGAGTTATTGTCCAGCCGCTGCCAGCCCGGGCAGGAATTGCCATTACAGGGAGTTCCTGTATAGCGCCATATCCAACCGTCATTGTGCAGCTGATAGAGGTTTGCTCCGCCGGCAACTATGGCAATAGTCTTGGTATTGTTGTCCAGCCTCTGCCAGCCAGGACAGCTGTCATTCGCGCAGGGTGTTCCGGTGTAAACCCAGATCATCCCATCGTTGTGAAGCTGATAGAGTTTGTTGCCGGAAGAAACAATGGAGATGGTTTTCGGATTATTATCGAGTTGCTGCCAGCCGGGACAGCTGTCTCCCGAGCAGGGTGTGCCGGTGTAGCGCCAGATAGCGGCACCCTGGCCGCCGACGAAGATGGTAGACGAGTAAACCCCAATGCCCGCGGCGGGAAGACCCGAAGGCGGTGTTGCTGAAGACCAGGCGGCGACCACGTAATTTCCTGCGCAAGCGATCCCGTTATAATCACCATACTTTGGACATCCACCTCCACCCTGGCAAACTCCCTGCCCGGCGGGGCAGCCGGCCGAAAAATCGCAAGACGCTCCGGAGATACTGCAACGGCCTGCCAGTTGAGGTTGTACCGAACAGGATTCGGAATCGCCTGCCGGAGATACGGAGGGGTTTCTGACCGAACATGCCCAGCCGGAAGCGCATTGTGGATCCGGATTGTTCGTGAGGTTGAAGGCTGAGCCCCATGCTGAACCCAGGAAGTAGTCGGTGAGATCATTGCCGGCCCCTCTGTTGGCGGCAGAACGGTCATACCAACCGATCCACGCCCGACCGGCTGTGGAACATGACCAAGGCATGAAACGTCGCGCAGACGATCCACCGTTAACCGTGGTTCTTCGCGGGAAAGTCGCTCCGCTGTCGTTTGATTCGAGCGTCACAATCCTTTCCCCGCTGCCGCCATCGTTTTCCGCAAAACTTACAAAGACATGGGCTGCGTTTGCTGGGTCGGGGGCCACCGTGGGACTGCTCAGAGTGTTGCCATTGTTACAGCGATCCAATCCTGGCACGGGGCAGGCTACCGGTCCCTGACCGGTTGTGGCGTTTGCAGTTGCTACGGTCACAGGAAATCCTGTAGCAGCGGTCAGACCATTGGCACAGGAAGAAAAGCGGTTCAAAAGAACGCTGTTGCCGCTGAGGGAGGTGACATAAACGTTGCCATCGCGTGCAACCGCAACCCGGGGGAAATCCCCAGCTCCAGGAATGGCCGCCGTTGCAGTCCAGCCAGTGCCATTGTTTTGCGAACAGGTGATTGAAGCGGTGACAAATCCGGTGCCGATACCGCCGCAGCTCGTGACTGTTCCCGAGGGCGTGAAATTACGCCAGACCGCGTACACCTGGTCTCCTCCGCTTGCTGCGTTTACCGCATCGGCGGCGATGTGCTCCTGGTCAGGGAAACAGATGCCCGCACCCGTGGAAGGACACCTTGCGCTATACCCTTGCAGGGTAAAGCTGGATCCATTGTTTGTCGTGCGACTCACCGCATTGGTACAGCCTGAAACATTGAGCTGGGCCGCGGTCCCAGTGGGAATCGCAATCACGCCCAGATAGAAATTACCGCTTGCTCCGCGCGCGAGCGTAGGATCATTCAGTCCGAAAACGCCGGTAGTGCCGGCAGAGAAACTGGCTCCATGATTAGTAGAGAACGCGAGCCCCTGGTTGCTGGCGATGATGACGTCAGTGGCATTGCCGCTGGCCGTGACCTCCAATTCACCCAGTCCTGACTGTACGCGAACGGTGCCGGTAGACTTTTGTGCAGAAGCCACCGGCGAGTACATCAGCCGATTTTCGTGGAGACCAGGGCTTCGAGGAGGCGCTTGCGGTTTTCTCCGAATCTCCTCCTGCTGCAGTCGTTGCAGGTTTCGCTGGAGGATTTGCGGGTCTGACCGAGTAGCGAACCGGGCGCTCCTCGTTATCGTCTGCGCCTCCTGCAACAACGTGGGTGGAGCTTCCGGGGTGACTGTGGTGTCCATCTTGACCACCTTGTCTCCCTGCGCGATGGCAGTGATCACGCGATGAACAATGATTGGATTGCCCGGCGGGCGCGTATCCTGCTCACCCTGGCCGCGTGTTGGCAGCGGCTCCTGAAATTCCAGTTCAACCGCCGGCCACCCGCCTATCTCGAGGAAACGTGCTGGCTCGGGCCGCGAGGCAACGATTTCCTGCAGGCGCTTAACAGCATCCTCATGGTTGCGACGAGGCTCGGTAGTTATGAGGACGCGAGCAATCGCATACCCGGTTACTCTTTCTGCGCGTCCTTCCGTGACTGCATTTTTGTTTACGACCAGTTCCTGGGCATTGCTGTACTTAACGGCCGAAGGCGCCCACGGGCCCGTGTAGCGAACGCTGGCTTCGCGATCGATAGTAAGAGTTTTGGCTGAAAGTTGAGGCTGATTTGTTGGTTGGCAGGTCAGCATTCCCGGCGATAGGCTGAAAACTCCGATCACGAACAGCAGCCTGGGGAAAGTGGCTCTTTGCAGCATAACTACCTCGCGTTCTGCCCGGCCAGATCCAGGATCAAAACCGGGACGTAATGAGGGCGGTTAAGGGACGCGCAAAGGGGTGTGTTCCGCATTATAGCCGATAGCAATGCTTCTGTATGGCCAGGGCAACGAACAGCTATATGAGGAACCTATTGCGATAGACAAACGACGCCCTGCTTTCCGTTAAGTTGGTGACCTGTGAAGAACCCGCCTGAGAACCTCTTGCCAACACATATGTTTGTTGCCGCTCGGGCGGCTTTTGCCCAGGGGACATTGTTGATATCAGCGAAACCCTCACCGCTGTTCCGCAAATCTGTCAGGGTTGCATCGAACCAATGTGCGACGTCACTCTGCAGGCAAATGAGACCGTGTGTTCCATTGAGCTGGTGGCCGGTAAAGAAGCCGCCCACGAAACCACGTTTATTGCATATAACGGTAGCCGCGCGCGACACCTGGGCCCACGGCGTTGTGTTGATATCGAAAAAGTTCCAGCCGCTTGCGCGAATCTCGATCGGAGTTATATCGAAGAAACGACCGCTAGCCGGCGTGCAGAGCAGGCCGATGTGTTCGCCAAGGTAATGTCCGGTGAAACGACCGCCCGAAAACCCTTTGCTGTTGCAGAAATTCGTTGCAGCTCTTCCTGCCTGCGCGTACAAGGTCAAATCGGGATTGTCGAAGCCCCAATCCGTGCTCAACCGGTCAATGTACGTTGTGTCAAAAAACGCAAGTTTTTGGAGATTGTATGGGTTGGGAGCCGGCAGTGGACCCGGCGAAAGCCAATCCTCGAGGAGCAATGCCGCTTTGATGAACACGCCATCGTCGAGCAGAAAAGTCTCGCCACTGGACCACCCGACGTTGCTGATTGGATCTTCGGTCCCTCCGCTATTGACGTAATCCCACTGGCGATCCCAGATAACGTGACCGTTGACGATACTCAGGAAGCCATTGTTGAGCGGGTCAATCCACCAGCTTTCGTGCCTTGGAGAGGCGGCGCTTACTTCACGCTCAGCCAGCCACCCTTTGGAAGAACTTTGCCGTGTTCGCCAACCGTCCATGCTGCGAACGGATCCTGATGGCAGGTTATAAGTAAAGGATGCAGCCTGCCAGGGCTGCTGAGGCTGCGGGGACACTGACTCGCTTGCAGGTACTCCGGGGTTCAGCCCCAGGATCCAGTTGAGGTCTCCCGATGCAAGCAATTCCAGATCGCGGCGTCCGGTCAGACGCCCGAGGTAGACCGCATCGGAGGCTACAACGGCAAAGTGCGGTACCGAGTAAAAGTGAATGTACGGCAAGCCCGCTGGTCTGACCACCTGAGGCACGGATTGCATGTCTTTCCAGTTGGCAAGCCAGATCGGCTCGTCGCCACTGGCTTGCGGTAGGACGAGGAAAGCATTCTTGGGACACAAGGGTCCGGCTGCGGCGTCGTCGCAGACGTGCTCCTTAGTCAGATGGTCCATGAGCAGCTTTGCGATGGAGTTCAGTTGTTCATGCTGGCGAGGCGCGAGTATCGCAGGACGGCTCCTGGCCACCTCGTAAACGCCCTCAAACCAGGGAACGATGCGACCTGTATCACGGGGCGCATCCGCTATCGCATTGAGCTTGAAAAAGTTGGTCAACACATCATGCGCGGTCTTCGTGGCCTCCTGCCAGTACTGAGCACTTCCAGGCAGACCCTCTCGACCGGCGCAGCGTGCGATATGTGCATAAATGATGGAACTTTCTGTGGGATCGTCGAGAAGATGGCGTGCCTTGAGCCACCCTGCGCTCTGAACGGAACGGCTGCAGGCCATTTTCGCCAGGCGAGGATCCACGCTAGCGCCGCTGTCTGCGAATGCGCTCTCCCCATAGAGCGCGTATTGGCTCAGCCAAGGGCCGAGATTAGTTTCAACTCCTCCACGCCCCATCTCCGAATGGGCGAACTCTCCCGTCCCGTTCGCTTCCTGGAAGAGTTCTTCAATGTACAACACATTGGTGATGATCGCCTGGCGGAGCGTCTCCCTTTCGGCCTGAGAAAACCCCGATGCGCGCCCGGTCCAGATCGCCATCAGTCCCGCAAGGAAGGCTCCATGGGATGTGGCTTCTCCAATGAGGTTGTTGCAGTCATGAAATCCGCTCAACTGCGAGAAGAATGGGTTGCACGCCCGGCTTTTCTCCGCCGGATCGAGGGCGTTACCAACCTGAAACCATGATTGGCAGGGTACTGAAATCACTGCGCCGGTTTGGTCGTGCGCCCGATAGAACGGAATGCGGGTACCGCCGGATGACCTTCTTAGATCAACGCTCTCATCCCACGCCTGCACACGCCGGAAACGAGCGGTACTTGCCCATGCTTTGAGCGCGAAACCGAGGTGCAACAGCGGCGCGGGAATGTTGTCCAGCCGGACGATCCCACCATCCACCACAACGGTGATTTTCCCTTTGGCGACTGTGATGTCGACGTCGTATGGGTGACCCGCCACAAAGGGATTGTTGGCAGGAAACAGGTGCGCCGTCACGATGTGCATCCCCCGCCCATCTTCATGGTGGAGACGTACTGCGCCCGGACCTCCTCCAAATGGGCAGCCGCCTCCGGCGCCAGCCTGAAGCGTAACGGCCCATCGATCGTTCGGCGTTACTCCGAATTGCAGCTGCGCATCACAACCAGAAATGATGGTCACTTCTCCCACGTAATGAAATTCCGTATCCGGTGAGAAGGGAGCATTGTTTCCATTGAACACTCGCCGGAGCACGGCGCCCTGGTTGCTATTCGCCCTATCGGCAAAAAATGCTCCATCTTCTGCCACGCTCCACGGACCGGCCACTGCAGGATTGTTCGTGCACCCCGTTGCCGTTTCAAAACACCAGTTACGACGCATGTCCTCATCCGCCGCTCTTCGAGCCGCAGCATTCAGCAGGCTCAGGCCCTTGAGCAGGTTCGTGCTTACCAGGCGCCCGCGGATTTCAAAAGGGGCGCTGTAGAGCGTGCGGGGCCCCGTCGCTGTCGCGATCTCTACGCGCAATTTGTAAAAGCCTTCTTGTTGGAGCTGAGTGAAGTTCGCTTCGAGAAGCTGCATTCCAAAGGTTTTTGCCAGCGTGGTGCTGCCGGGTTCGAGCAGAGGCACGAGCTGGCCAGTCAGAACGACTGTTCTGCCCCTTAAGACGGAAAATGTCGAATGTGCTCCGTCGATCAATTGAGAAGGCACATCATTGAGGGTCCTGACCAAGGCCCGCTTTGTTTCAACAGCTTCATAACCGGCGGTGCTGTACAGGAGAGCAAAGTTCGAGGCTGCCGTCGGATCGGTGGTCGCGCCCACGTTCCGAAACTTTATCGCCGACAGGGCGTTCTTGGAGCCCAAGACATAAATCCCAAACCGTCCGACTAAGAGAGCATTGCCCAGATTGCTATCGGTAATTGCAATACATGGCACCCCATCCACAGCCACGGTAAATGACAAGCCGGTAGCAGTGATTGAGAGTCTGTGGAATTTGCGCTGATTAATGGCTGGACAGCCGCAATCCTGGCTCCCGAAACTACAGCTCTTGAGTTCACCATAAATCAAGGGGTCGGTGTCTCCCCATGCCGGACAATGTGAGATCGCTGGAGGCGCCCCTAGGCGGAAACAGGGTTTGTCTAAGCGGAGAAATCGATAAAGCGTCAGGCTGCCCGGACGAAGGCGAACGCCGTACCGGCCACGGTCGGAAATGCGGAATTGAAGATGCGCTTCTGCTGCAGGATCCACACTGACGTCACCGGAGTAGGTGAAGTCGGCACCCATGTAACCAAGTCGCTGCGCCTCGGCATGCCAAAACGAAGAGTCTTGCCCTGTAGTCGCGACTCCGGAAAGGTTGTGTATGTTTTCCGCATCGCCCGTGAACGAGCCAAAGCGCTCCGCCCATAAAGCCGCGCCCTGTGCACTTTGCCAGCCACCCGAGAATAGTTCAACACTGGCCGCTCCGGCCCAGGGTGTCACCAGTAACATCGCCGCACACGCGACAACGAGGAAAGCGCGTCCCCGCCAAAAGATGAAGCACCCAGTATTCATAACGAATAAAAATCTATTAGCGGTCAGCATACGCCCTGCCGTGGCTACTTCAAACCGAAAAGGTTTCCACTTGCTTGGTTATAGGAAAATCGCAACATCAGCGATTTCGGTGCGATGTGAGAGAGCTCCACCCCTCCGCATACAAGTCGGCTCGCACCGGGAGGTAGCCGGGATAGCGGCCTCGTACTTGGTCAAAAATACTTTGGTCAAGAGTGATCAAGATGATCGGTTCGGTACTCTCGGCTAGGACTTCGCCGTTAGGGCAACAGCAAACGATGGGCCGCCGAGCGGGACACCGAATTCGGGTCGGGGACGTGGCACCGAGATCACGTGCGTGCAGCTCGTGATTGCATTGGCTGTGAGGACTGTCTTCCATCGCTCGAAAGTCGCCGCCTCTGTCGCTCGCGGACAAACGATCACCTCAGCGCCGAGCGCACCCAGGAGGTGTGAGCCTTCCGGGCGATTGACATCGGAACAAATCTGAATACCGATGGGCAGTGGAAGTCCGTGAATCACGGAGGGCGGCTCATCACCCGGATCGTAATGCGAGGTTTCCCAGAATCCTTCCTCTTCCGGAAGGTGCAGTTTGCGATAGGAGCCGATGAGCTCACCCGATCTCTCGAACGCGAGCGCCGTATTATGGCAGCGCCCCGTTTTTGGATCGCGAATGATTGCGCCGCCGATCAGACCGATCCCAGCCTCTTGGGCAGCTTCGCTCATAGCTCGATGACGCCGACCAGCCGGCGGTTCCGCCTCGTCATCCTGTCGAAACTTGCTAGCCGGCGACCAAACATTGAGCGGAAGCTCCGGCAGCACTGCGAGCTGTGCCCCTTGGGAGTGGGCACGCTTTAACATATCCCGTAGAGCGTCAACGGCATCGCGATCGGGGAACACCATCCTGATCAAAGCGACAATTACTTCCATGCGAATCCCTTGTAGTCCATGTAATGCGCCGTTTCGGCTGCGACTGACGCCCCACACATCTGAGCAGTGACGTACAACGCCATATCGATACCGGCAGAAACTCCCGCAGATGTGATCGCGCCATCGTCAACGAAACGGAAGTCGCGCTGGACAGAAATGGCGGCCCCTCGCGAGTCGCTGATTTCCTGCAAAAGATCCAGCGCTCCCCAATGAGTCGTTACCCGTCTGCCATTGAGCAGCCCCGCTTGAGCGAGCAGCAATGAACCTGTACAAACGCTTGTTACCTTCCGGGTCGTTGCTGCCGTGGTGCGTAACCAATTTAGCGTTTCAGTGTCGTTCAAGAGCGCGCGCGTGCCGTAGCCACCGGGAACAACCAGGACATCGATGGGAGGTGCTGTCTGGAAGCTGTAGTGAGGTGTCAAATCCAGATCGCCTGTGGTCCTAATAGACCCACCCCTCTTCGCGACCGTAAAGACGCGAAAGGGGGCACTCGTGTCTGATCGGCGCGAATCCACGCCCGGAATGAGCCTCGTTCTCGAAAAGACTTCGAAAGGCCCACCAAAATCGAGCACCTCAACGCCGTCGAACAAAAGGATTCCGACATTCTGCTTGTCCGGCGACTGCGACTTGGAATCGGGCCTGGTTACAATGTCCATGGCAGCATTAATCCCAGATTGATGGCCTTGGCACACCAGCCATGCGCAGATACTGCAACATCTGCCCGGCGTGAACGGATTCGTGATATGCGATTCGCAAAATGAAGTCACCGGCTTTGCGGACATATCCAACATCGCTGCGGTCGATTGTAATGGTATTTAGATCGTCGTCGGACAGCTGTCGGACGGTTTCCAGGAGCGACTCCCGATAGGCATTTGCAAACGCAAGTGCAGCGTCCACATCAGCAAAATGATAACGAGCGAAAGGGCTATCGCCTGAAAAGCTGCGCCGTTCACGAACCATCTGTCCGTACAGATAATCTGCTTCCAGTACATGTAGCACCATTTCGATGCAACTCATGGCATCCGGATCGGGGCGCCAGTTGAACAAGGACAGCGGGATCGCTCGCCAGATGCGAATACTCCGGCGCCGCGTTTCTATTAAATTGAGGCAAAGAAGTTCTGCACCAGGCATATTGTCTCTTCCTCTTGCGACCAGGGATCACCTGCGTGCCTAAACGGCCGCAGGAATCAATCAGGTGGCTCGTGTAGCCGAGCCATGCGGAACGTCGCAGCGCGCAATTTCGACCGGAGTTGATCCAATTCTTTCAAATAGAGCGCTCTTTCGGAGCTGAATCTCGTCAATTAGCGCGCTCATCGTCCGCTGGAATGCGTGTTGAAGAGCCTCACGTTCGAGCGACGACGGATAACACTCCGCGAATCTACTTTTTTGGTCTTTTGAGAGATCGTCAAAGCCTCTGCCCTCACCGGGGGGAAGACCCTCTCGCAAGCATGCCAATTCGATCACCCGATTCCGCATGTTGCTTAACATATATTCGGCTTGAAGAACCCGGCGTCTTCCAATAGAAGAGCGTACATGTAAGCCATAAAGCCATGCTAAGCCGATCAGTTCGGCTGCGTTCTCGCCGGCCGAGAGCCGCAACTCGTTCGCGCTTCCAAAGATCAGCTTAAATTTCGGCCCCGTGGCGCTGAATCGGTCTGCCGCCAAAAGCTGAGATCCACTTGTAGCGTGTTGTGCAAAAGGAATACGCGGTAGAGTGTCTCGCCTCTTCTTACGTCGCAATGAGCAACGGCGCAGCAATCGTCGTACATGCGAGTCGTCCATGCAGTGATCACATCATCGACTGCAGCGCCGGGCGAGATGCACAACGCCAAGTCGATGTCGGACCACTCGTCCAGGCGATCTGCGGCGGCGGAGCCGAGATGCGCGGCTCCGGTGATATTTGAATCCGCCTGCGCAGCACGTACCAGTGCGATCCTTATCTGCTCGCGTTCCTCTCTACTAAACATCCGAGTGCTACAGGAAGCTCCTCCGATGAAATCCGCTGCAACCGTCCCAATACGGTTGACGAATAATGATAGAACGAACCGCGACACCGGGCATCAGCAACCGGTCACGGCTTCAAGTTTGTCGAAGCGTGCGCTCAGGCGCACGGTATCGCCATTTTCGAAGGCACCGCGGATCCATTTCGGGCAGCGGCAGCGGCGGTAGTGAATGTCAGTTCTTGGGCAAGGCGGGTAATGGCGGGTGTAGACCGAAAACATTCGGACCTCCTGGCTTTCGATCCCGGATGATCAAACGGATCAAGGCGGAGGTACAACAGCGATACGACAGCGCCCGATCCAGAAAGGAAGTCGCTTTTTTTCAGGAAGTTAATTTGGTGGAGCTAGTCGGGATCGAACCGCCTCAGTGGATTGAAAACATGCAACTTGCTGATTCTACAATGTTCTCGAACGGCTAGAAAGACACAAATTCAAATTCACGGTACAAACGGTACAAAACGGTACAAGGTGCAAAGAACCAGGGACAGCTCAACGACTGTGGGCGAGCGATAACGTTTCCTGCGGGTACGGATGTTATGAAATGTTCGCCACCTGCTGTTTTCTCATAGGT